>Ga0067045_1002326_pt1 | contig 368692 bp, 396 predicted proteins | sample TerdegcTABiofilm_FD_59184 | JGI IMG/M metagenome (GOLD analysis project Ga0067045, IMG submission 59184) | Combined Assembly of (Gp0054472, Gp0054536) Wastewater bioreactor microbial communities from Singapore -Terephthalate degrading...
CCTGCCGATGAGGCGGTGCTGCAGCGGCTCGTCTCCGGGCGCAGCGCCGCCGAAGCGTCTGATACGCATGTTGTTCTGACCCCGAACAATGCCAATGCCTTCCGCATCAATCAGAGCCGCCTGGCGAGCCTGAAGGGCGAACGCAGGGTGTTTGCCGCGACCGTTCAGGGCCAGTTTGACGAGAAAAGCTATCCCACGGAGCTTGACCTCGAACTGCGTGTGGGCGCGCGGGTGATGATGATCCGCAACGATCCCGAAGGGCGCTGGGTGAACGGCACACTCGCCTATGTGGCAGGGTTTGGCTCACGCTCGGTGATCGTGGAGATCGACGGGCGAGCCTATGAGATCGACCCTGTGGCCTGGGAGAAATACCGCTACGATTTCGAGATGGACACCAAGAAGGTGAAGCGGGAAGTTGTTGGCACGTTCAAGCAGATGCCCCTGCGGCTCGCCTATGCCGTGACCATCCACAAGGCGCAGGGCCTCACCCTGGACAAGGTGTTCATCGACTTTGATTCCGGAATGTTCGCCCACGGACAGGCCTATGTGGCCTTCTCCCGCGCGCGCACGCTGGAAGGGCTGGAAATTTCCCGGCCGCTGCGCCCGCGTGACCTGGTGCTGGACCGGGACGCCTTTGCCTTCGGCGAACTCGACAAGATCGACGAGACCCCCGCCTATCTCCTGGCAAAGTTCCGCAAGGATGAAGGCGCGCTGCTGTAAGCCCGGCCCGCCTCAGGCGAGGCGGCGGATTTCTTCAGACAGCTGGCGCTCCTGATCGGTCACGATCTTTTCCAGAACGCGCACCCGGTCTTTCAGCTTATCGACATCGGCGCGCATGGCAGCGAGTTCGGACTGGCTTGCCATATCTGCCGGCGCATGGGCGCGGGCCTTGATCCAGGTGTTCAGAATACCGGCGCCGACGCTGATCGCGACGATGGCAACAACCATGCTAAACGGGTCCATAGGGCGCCTCCTCTATGCGCAGATTGTGTGGGTATAACGTGGGACGGACGCCCCGGCCAGTCTCGGCGCCGGGATCAATCCGGAGATCAGCCCAGGCCATCAATGTCCCGGCGCAGGCGCCAGTCCCGGTCGGTGATGATCTGCTCCAGCGTGCGGACGCGGGCGTTGAGCCGTTCGATGTCCGCCTCGCGCGGGTCGGGACGTGTCTGCGCCGCGCGCCGGGAGCCGGAGCGAAACGCCAGCCAGAAAACCAGCGCGCCGATGAAGAAGTAAAAAGCAGCAGCCATGAGCACTCCCTCCTTATTGATATTCAATATGTGGGGAGGATGACCCGCCGTTCAAGAAAAATTGATCGCGGCGGGCCAGTTTTTTGATCAGGAATTTTTCAGCCGCGCTTCAGCGCCCGGTAGAGCCGAAGCCGCCTGCCCCGCGCGCTGTCTCGCTGAGCTGATCCACCTGCAACCAGGCAAGGCGCGTGACCGGGGCCAGCACGAGCTGGGCAATGCGCTCGCCGCGCTGGATGGTGAAGGGCTCGGCGCCGAGATTGATCAGGATCACCTTGATCTCGCCGCGATAATCGCTGTCGATCGTGCCGGGCGTGTTGAGGCAGGTGAGGCCATGCTTGGCAGCCAAGCCCGAGCGCGGGCGGACCTGGATCTCATAGCCTTCGGGGATCGCCACCGAAAGACCGGTGGGCACCATGGCACGCTGGCCGGGGGCGAGCACCATTGGCTCACGGTCCGGCACGGCGGCGCGCACATCCATACCGGCAGAACCCGCCGTCTCGTAAGCAGGAAGATCAAGCCCGGCAAAATGGGGCAGCGGCAAAACTTGAACGGTCACATCAGTCATGGCCCGAGGCGTGGGGAGACTCTGGGGGAGAGTCAAGATCAGCGCCGCCACACGAAATTAGATACAGCTATTAAAAATCGCGCAGCTAGCGACAATGCCAAATATAATTCCTGGTCCGATCAGTGTTGGACAAGTTAGAAGAAAAATGGCGACGGCTTTCAAAGGAAAACGGGCGAAGCAACCAGCCAGACTAAACAGCCAAATCACGCCCAAGGGCCCTGCTACGATCACAACAAATTCAGTCGGCAGACGCGTAAGTCCAAGCCACCATTGCAATTGTAGGCCGCCAGAAATCAGGCCGCTAAGCAAAGCAACGAGTAGCCACACAGCTCTTAAGCTTGTGATTGATCGGTCACTTATAAAAAAGAAAGTACCAGTTCTTCCGGCCAGGGGGAAGGGTCTACTCCTTCGCCAGACTCAGGCCGTCTCTATCCCTACCCAAGGCCTCAGAGACCTTTTGAGCAAGGCGCGCGCTGACCTCTTCCTTGGCCATGCGGGGCCAGCGGTCGATGCCGTCTTTCGTGATCAGGGCGATCTCGTTTTCCAGGCCGCCCATGACATCGCCGGAAACGTCGTTGGCGACGATCCAGTCGCAGCCCTTGCGGGCGAGTTTCTCCTGGGCATGGTGTTCAAGGTCATGCGTTTCGGCGGCAAAGCCGATGACGAGCGCCGGGCGTTTCTTTTTCTTGTGGCTGAGCGTGCGCAGGATGTCAGGGTTTTCGGTCAGCTCGATGGCGGGGGATTTGCCCTCCCCTTTCAGCTTCAGCTTCTTGTCGGCAGCTTTGACCGGGCGCCAGTCGGCTACGGCGGCGACGGAGACGAAAATGTCTGCCGGCAGAGCATCTTCGCAGGCCTTGAGCATGTCGCGCGCGGTTTCCACCTTCACAAGATCCACGCCTTCGGGCGCGCGAAGCGAGACCGGACCGGACACTAGCGTCACGCGGGCGCCTTCAGCGGCGAGCGCGGCGGCGATGGCATAGCCCTGCTTGCCGGAGGAATGGTTGGAAATGTAGCGCACGGGGTCCAGCGGCTCCCGCGTCGGGCCGGCGGTGACGAGGGCGTGGCGGCCCGCGAGACGTTTTGACCGGGGACGGAGCATCGCTTCGATTTCTGCAACAATGCGGGGCACATCCGGCAGGCGGCCGGGGCCGAACTCGCCGCAGGCCATCGGGCCGACATCGGGCTCCATCACGGTGACGCCATCGGCGCGCAGCTGGGCAATGTTGCGCTGGGTGGCGGCATGCTGCCACATGCGCACATTCATGGCGGGCACCATCAGCACCGGCTTGTCGGTGGCGAGCAGCGCGGTGGAGGCGAGGTCGTTTGCGTGGCCGTGAACCGCCTTGGCCATCAGATCCGCGGTCGCGGGACAGACGACGAGCAGGTCCGCCGAACGGGAAAGCTCGATATGGCCCATTTCGGTTTCGTCCGTCAGGCTGAAGAGTTCGGTGTAGACCTTTTCGCCGGAGAGGGCGGCCACGGAAAGCGGCGTGACAAATTCGGTGCCGGCCTTGGTGAGGATCACGCGCGCGCCAATACCGCGCCGCCCAAGCTCGCGGATAAGCTCAAGGCTTTTATAGGCGGCAATGCCGCCGCCGATGACGAGAAGGATGCGTTTGGCGCTCATATGTCTGCTATATCGGGTCTGACCTGCGCCATTCCTAGCGCAAAAACCTTGCCGGGCCCCCATTAAATCCCTGCGAATGCGCGGCCCGTCTCAACTTTCCGGCAAGATTTGGCCTGGCTCAGGGGACGCGGATGATGCGGGCCTGGCTCGATCCGGAAAAGTCGCCCCGGTCAGACACCTTGATGATAGCGCTTTGCTGAGCCGAGACCCCTTCCCGGCGGCGGATCACCACCGTGGTGGCCATCGGTTCTCCGGGGCGAGCGACATGGATGACTTCGCGCGCGGGGCCTGCCTCGGCGCAGGGGCCGGTGATCACGATCACGCCGCCTTTGGTCATCTCTGACACGTCCAGCTGGACCGCCTTGCTGCAATTGCCGCCGGCGAGCGGCTGGGAAAACGCGGGCAGAGCCAGGGCGCTGGCAGCGGCGAGGAGAATGGCGAGCTTCATGGATCCGGCTCCCTTCTGGTGGCGGAGCCGGAATGGTAACCGAAGTCTTAACAGCGCGAAGCGGTTACCCCTGAGGCGGGAACCTCATGAGGGGCCGGGCGCCGCAGCCGCGAGAAATTCGCCTGAGATTGCCCGCGCAGATCAGTTGGCGAGACCAATCGCCCAGACGGCAAGACCGGCAAGGGCGAGGACGAGCCCGAACCAGCCCCACCAGGGCGCAAAGCGCTCGCGCGGGGGCGGGGCCGCGGGCTCCGCGTCGAGGCTTCTCTCGAACCGGTCCATCACCTCGGGCAGGCGTTTGAGGCGGTTTGTCACTTCACGGACGTTTTCCGAAATCAGGCGGGCGGCGCCTTCCGGGCCGAAATTGCGGCGCATCCAGGCCTCGATCACGGGCTCGGACGCGTTCCAGATATTGTGGGTAGGGTCAATCGTGCGCGCGACGCCTTCGACCTGCACCATGGTTTTCTGCAGGAGAACCAGCTCCGGGCGCAGGGCCATGCCGAACGTGTGGGTATAATCGAACAGCTGGAGCAGTACGCGGCCCATCGAGACTTCCTCGGCAGGTCGGCCAAACAGCGGCTCTCCGATCGAGCGCAGAGCCTGGGCAAAGTCGCCGACAGACTGGTTTGGCGGCACATAGCCTGCCTCGAAATGCACCTCTGCGATGCGCACATAATCCCGCTTCAGGAAGCCCCAGAGAATTTCGGCGAGGAAGCGGCGCTCGATATTGCCGATGCGGCCGATGATGCCGAAATCGACGAGCGCAATCTTGCCATCCGGCGTGAGGATCGCGTTGCCTTCATGCATGTCGGCATGGAAGACGCCGTAATTGATGGCGCTGGCGAGGAAACCCTGGGTGATGTCGTTGGCGAGCTTCTTGCGGTCGATGCCGGGTTGATCAAGCACGCCGGGCGTTGTCAGCGGGGTACCCTCGATCCATTCGGCGGTCATCACGCGCTTGCCGGTCCGCTCCCAGTCCACCTTCGGCACACGGAAGAAACCGGTCTTGCGGTAGACCTCCCGCATCTCGTCGGCGCCGCCCGCCTCCAGGCGCAGATCGGTCTCGCGCAGCATGGCGCTGGCGATGGTTTCGGTGAAGGCGACCGGTTTGAGGCGGCGGCTTTCGGTGGAAACGCCCTCGAGGGTGCGCGCGGCGCGGCGCATGGCGGAAAGCTCCAGCATAAGCTGGCGCTCTATCCCGGGACGGAGGATTTTTACCGCGCGGTCTCCATCCGGCATTGGCATCCGGTGGACCTGCGCCAGCGAGGCGGCCGCGACAGGCTCTGAAAGATTGGGGAAAAGGCGGAGGGCTTCTTCGGCGCCAAATTCGGCGGCCAGCGCCGCGCGGGCCTGTTTCATAGAGAAAGGTGGCAGCTTGTCCTTCAGGCGGGCAAGATCACCGGCAACTTCGGACCCGAACACATCCGGCCGCGTGGCAAGGAACTGACCGAGTTTGATATAGGCCGGGCCCAGACGTTCCAGCGCATAGGCAAGGCGTTCGCCCGGCCGCCCCTTGGCACCGCCGCCGATGATGCGCAGGAAGCCCCCGGCAATGCGCGCCGACAGCGGCAGGCGGGACTGATACTCACCGGGAAGCACCACATCATGGCGCGCCAGCGAAGTGCCCGCGCGGATCAGGCGGCGATAATCGGAAAACATGCCCATCAGACGGCGCCCTGCCCTTTGGAACCAATCGCGCCGCGTGTGCGTTGTTGGCTTACCTGCATCTTCAGGAGACGGAGAAAAAGCATGTCTGCATCCCCCTCATCCAACAAGTTTCTGTATTTTATTGTCGGCCTTCTGGTGGCCGGCGCCGTTGGTTTCGGCGTCTACTATTTCACCGAAGGCCCCGGCGGTGAAGACAAGCTGGAAATCTCCATCGGCGAAGATGGCATCGATATCGACGGCAACTGACGCCGCCTGACTAAAAGCCGGCCGCATCAGACCGCCCAGCCGAAATGCAGGGCGGCGATGCCGCCGGAATAATTGGTGACCGATACCTGGCCAAAACCAGCGCCCTCGATCTCTGACTTGAATGTCCGCTGATCGGGAAATTTGCGGATGGATTCGATCAGATACTGATAGCTGTCGCGGTCTCCGGCGACGAGTTCGCCCATGCGCGGAATGACGGCAAAACTGTAACGGTCATATGCGTCCTGAAGGATCGGCGCGGTCATGTGGCTGAATTCGAGCACGGCGAGGCGCCCGCCCGTTTTCAGTACACGGCGGAATTCTCGCAGTCCGGCCACCCTGTCTGCAAAGTTGCGGATACCGAAGGACACCGTAACGGCATCAAAGGTCTTGTCCGGATAAGGCAGGTTCTGGCCATCCGCGCAGACCCAGGCGAGACGGTCGCCCCATTGGGCATTGTCTGGCCGTGCCTTGCCGGCCTCCAGCATTGCGTCGTTGATGTCAGAGACGATGGCGGTGGCTTGCCTTGTATCGCCGCGCCGCTTGCCGGCCTTGTCGGCCAGGGCGAGAAAGGCGCGGGCAAGCTCGCCGGTCCCGCCGGCCACATCCAGATGACGCTCGCCCGGCTGCGGGTTGAGGCGGTTCATCGCGTCATGCTTCCAGAGGCGGTGGACCCCGGCGCTCATCAGATCGTTCATCAGGTCATAGCGGGACGCGACCGAGCGGAAGACCCCCTTCACGCGGGCGACCTTCTCGGTTTCCGTCACATCTTCGAAGCCGAAGGAGACGATGCGTTCTTTGCTGTCCTGGCCGGTCATGGGAACCTATCTTACCTGCGAATGCCTTAGCGTATATGCGATAAAGATGCCTGAATTACCTGAAGTCGAGACAGTTCGCCGCGGATTGGCCCCCGTCATGGAGGGCCGGCGTATCCTGAAGCTGGAGCAGCGGCGGGCGGACCTGCGGTTTCCCCTGCCCGAACGCTTCGTCGAAAGAGTGGCCGGGGCGCGGATCGACCGGCTCGCCCGGCAGGCGAAATTTCTGGCAGCGCACCTCTCTAATGGCGAGGTGCTGGTGATGCATCTGGGCATGACGGGGCGGTTTACCATTGGCGGCCAGATGCCGGGCGAGTTCCATCACACTGCCGGCGGGATCAGCGCGCATGATCATGTCGTCTTCCATATGGAGGGGGGCGAGACGGTGACCTATAACGACCCCCGCCGGTTCGGCTTCATGGAACTCTGGCCCGCCGCGACTTTCCCGGCATACCCACGGTTAATGGCGATGGGCCCCGAGCCGCTCTCCAACCGCTTTTCCCCCGCCTATCTGGACGAAGCGCTGCGCGGCAAGGCGGCGCCGATCAAGGCTGCGCTGCTGAACCAGAAGGTGATTGCGGGCCTGGGCAACATCTATGTCTGCGAAGCGCTGTTCCGGTCCGGCATCTCGCCCAAACGGCTCTCGAAGACGATCCCCGGCCAGCGGGCCGCGCGCCTCGCCCCAGCGATTAATGCCGTCATTGCCGAGGCGATCGAGGCGGGGGGATCGTCGATCTCCGACTTTGCCGCCACCGATGGCGCGCTCGGCTATTTCCAGCACCGGTTTGACGTTTATGACCGCGAAGGCCAGCCCTGCAAAACCTGCGGCAGCGAGGTCAAACGGATCGTTCAATCGGGGCGGTCGACATTTTATTGTCCGAGCTGTCAGCGGTAGGGCTCCAGCCCCATCCTTTTTAGCGGCGCGCCAAAGCTGCCCGCGACCAACCCTGCAAGAACCGGCGGGGCGGGCCAGAGACGCAGCAGCGGCGCAGCCAGCCGGTCGCGCAGCCAGGGCGTCACCACGCCATCTGACTGGTAGACCGGCGTGAACGCCCAGGTCATCAGCTGGTAGAGCCGGACATGGCCGGCGCGGATTTTCAAGAAACGGCGCAGAGCGGCGGCGATACGCGCCTCTCCGTGCAGGGCATGAGCAAGACCATAAGCGTCCAGCAGCGCCATGTTGGCCCCCTGCCCGAGCTGCGGGCTGGCGGCGTGCCAGGCGTCGCCGATATGCACGAGGCGCCCTTCCACCGGCGCGCGATGGGTGCGGTGGCGATAGCGGGCAAAGGTAAGCTGCTCATGATCCGTAATCTGATGGAGCAGCGCCTCGGTTTCCGGCCATAAATGGCAGGCGGCGTCTTTCCAATGGGTGAGCGGCGCGGCGCGGAAAGCGTCATATTGGTCAGCGCGGATCGACCAGAAATAAGTGAGGCTGCCGGGCGCTTGCGGGTTGGCGCGGCCAGACGGCATCACGCCGGCCATCTTTCGCGCCGCTTCATAGCGCTGCTCCAGCGCGGCCCGGTCGAAAGGGCTGCCTTCCGGCCAGGGCAGCGTGGCCCAGAGAGCGCCATAGGCAAGCTCCTTCCGGGGCGCAGCAGAAAGCGGGGAGCGTACGCCCAGCGCGTCAATCACCAGATCATACGGCCCGTGCTGGCCTCCGGCAGCGTCCGTGAGCGTTCCCTCCGCCCGGCCGGCAGACAGGATGCGCGTTCCCGGCACAAGACGGGCCCCCGCAGCATGGGCCGCTTCCTGCAGCAGGCTGAACAGCACAGAGCGCTGGATGCCAAGACCGCAAAGCCCCGGGCGCAACGCGGTGTAGCGCACATCCAGAACAGCCCGGCGCGTATCCACTGAAATGCCATGCAGGCGCGCAATCGGGCTGCCTAACGCTTCAGCCTTCTCCCGAAGGCCCATGGCACCGAGCACGGCGAGCCCCGTTTCCTGCAGCATCAGGCCCGAGCCGACCGGCCCGGCCGCGTCGAACTGGTCAAACAGGGTAACCCTGTGCCCTTCCCGCGCCAGCAACGCCGCTGCCGCCAACCCGCCAATCCCGGCGCCTGCGATCCCTATGCTGAACTGCCGCGCCATCCTAAGGCCAGATGCCCCCTACCAGACTATGGCTTCTGTTGACGCCACGCGCGGCGCATTGGCAAGGGGCAGCAGGGCTCTAATTGGGTAAGCGCGTATCTCTGGCGTAGAATTCCATCAGTATCGGCTGGCCCGCATCTGCCGCTGTCAGCAGCAGCACATTGCGCCTGCGGTCAATCTGCATACGGAATTGGGAGAGATAGTCTATGCCCAGCAGCATCAGGGGTTCCTGCTGCAAGCCCAGATCACCGAAAAGCGCGGGATCTGCCACGATCATGTCCATCTTGCGGAAGGTGTAATAGCCGACCGAAATCTGGCGCGCGGTGGCCACATGCGCCAGAAGTTTTCCGCCAGTGGCGCCTTGCAGAAGCTGGGTTTTCTCCTCATTGCGGGGAACGCCAGCAGCGCGCGCAAAGGCCGAATTCATGAGGCTGACGGGAGATCCGGTATCGACCAGCGCCCTGCCCTTGACGCCGTTGATGCTGATCTCGGCGAAATAAAGACCATCAACTTCCGTCAGCGCGCTGCGAGCCGGGGACACTGTGCCGACACGCTTTGGCCGTCCACTATAGGCGGAGAATTGTCCCGCCGGAAAATCGAAATCAATCACATCGCCGCCAAAAGCCGTTGCGGGTATCACAAGGGGCCCGCCGGGCATCGCCTCCCGGTCATTATAGGCGGCGGTTACCTGATGCAGGCTGACAGAACCGGCACGCACCTGCGGGATCTTGACCTGACCATACTGCCGCTCGCCCAGAAGCCCGAACACCGAGACACGGTCTTCTTCATCAGAGGGGCCCGAAATGCCCGCAGCCATAGCGGCCCGGCTATCGATCATTGCCATGGTCGCGGCCGTATCAATAACCACCGGCACCGGCGGGCTGGCATTTATACTGGCCTGGACGACGAAATAACCCTGAGTGTTGAACAGGAGGGGGAAGGTGACCCGCTCCACCGCGGCAAACGCCGATACGGCCGACAGAAGCGCCAGCGTCAATGCGGCGCCTAATCCTTTCCGCGCGGCCACCGACACCAAGCTGCGCATCGGCAGATCCTCCCATGTTCAGGCCATTTCCTGGCGCTTTGACCCAGAATGCCACAGAAGCGGGGCGGCGGCCAGAAGACTTCAGACCATACCGGCATCCGTCGGCAGGCCGAAGAGGATGCGCCCCGTCAGTTCCAGCGTGGAAGGCGCGGTGACGATATGCTGGGTGATGGCATGCGCGTCTCGGAACCGGCGCTGCAGGTCGCTTGTCTCGAAGAGGGCCGCGCCCCCGCCCAGATCATACAGTGTGCGGCAGATATCCGCTCCGCTGCGCGTCATGTGGGTGCAGGCCAGGCGCAGGTCAGCGCGCGCCTCCATGGGGATCTCCCCCTCCCCCCGCGCAATCGTCCAGACCCGGTCAATCTCGGCAAAGAGATAGGCCCGCGCCGCGCGCCATTCCGCCTCGCAGCGCGCAAAATCGGCCTGCATGGTCTGGCGCTCGCTGAGCGTCTTGGACGAGCCCTGGCTTTTCTTGACGGTGGCAAGGGCATGGAAGGCGTCCAGCGCGCCGCGCGCATTGCCAAGTGCCACGGCAGAAACGCCCAGCGCCAGCAGGCCGAAGGCCGGAAACTTGAACAATGCGCCCACCTCGCGCGGCTTGTCCGCTACCAAAGACACCGACCGCCCGCGCGGCACGAGAATGTCCTTCACCTCAATATCACCCGAGCCTGTGCCTTTCAGGCCCATCACATGCCAGGTATCGTGAAGGGTCGCCTCGGAGGCCGGGAACACCATCATCCGCGTATCCGGCGCGCCGCTGGGCAAACGCTTCATCTCGCCATTTTCCCAGACCGTGCAGCCCCCGCAGAGCCAGGTGCAGTTGGCCGAGCCCGAGCCCCACTGCCAGCGGCCGGTAACGCGGAAATGCTCTCCCTCCACCACCGCCCGGCCCATCGGCGCGAACACACCGCCAGTGATCGTCAGCGGATCGGCATAGACCTCGCGCGCATGCTCGGGCGCCATATAGGCCGCGTTGAGTGCCGTGGTGGCCGCGATCATCACGCACCAGCCGGCGCTTGCATTGGCGCGGGCAGCCGCCTCGGTCACCTCGACAATCTCGCGCGGGCTGAGCTCCAGCCCGCCAAAGGCCTTCGGGGTCACCATCCGGAAGGCGCCGGTGGCGGCGAGCTTTGCGGCAAGGTCAGCCGGCAGGCGGCGGGCCTCTTCCATCTCGGCGGCGCGGGAGGCCAGTTCGGGCAGCAGCGGCGTCAGCTGGTCAAGCGGCGTCGGCATGGATCAATTCTCCTGGCGGGCGGCGGTATAGATGGTGACGCCTTCCTTGATCGTTTCAAGGACGCGGATGGATTGCAGGTCCGCCGGATCCATCGTCAGCGGATTATCTGAGAGGATCACGAAATCAGCCTTCTTGCCGGGTGTGATCGAGCCTTTCTCGGCTTCCTCAAAATACTGACGGGCCGCGTTCAGCGTGACCGCGCGCAGAGCGTCCATAGGGCTCGCCCGCTGGTCTTCCCCGAGCACCTGACCTGACCGCGTTTCCCGGTTTACCGACACCCACAGCAGCCGGATCACGTCTGGCGGAACGACCGGGGGATCGTTGTGAACCGTATACGGAATTCCAAGTGCCTTGGCTGCAGCGAGCGGGCTGATGAAGGCAGCGCGCTCGGGTCCCAGTATAGCATCCCTGTGCCAGTCGCCCCAATAGAAGGGGTGCGCCGCAAAGAAGGAAGGCAGTATGCCGGCGGCCGCCATCTCTTCCAACTGGTCCTGCCGGGCAGCCTGGGCGTGGATCACCACCGGGCGCTGGTCCTGCCCCGGATGGGCAGCCATCACCGGCGTCATCATGTCCAGATACTGGTCAATCGCCCGGTCGCCATTGGCATGGGCGATGATCTGGATATCGCGCGCATAAGCCTGCTCGAACAGATTGGCCACGCTCTCGTCACTATGAATTCTGTAGCCGGAATATTCCGCCGGCTGGCCGGCCCCCTGCGTGGCATAAGGCTGCGTCAGCCAGCCCGTCCGCCCCTGCAGCGAGCCATCCAGCAACAGCTTGATACCGCCGATCCGGAAGCGGCTGTCATAAGTCTTTGAGACAGCAAAATCCTCCGGGATCACGCCGTCCTTCTGGAAAAGCTGATAGGCGACAACATCGAGATACAGGTCTCCGCGCGCGGCCACCTTCTGCAGGTCGGCAATATTCTGGCCCTGCGCCGCGCCTTCCTGCGCCGTGGTGATGCCATAGCTGGCATAGAGCGCCTGCACAGCGCTGAGCCCGGCCAGGCGCTGGCTTTCGACCGGCTGGGGCAGATGCGCGTAGGCGAGATAAAGCGCGGTTTCTTCCAGAACACCGTTTGGCGTGCGCCCATCGCTCTGCCGGCGGATAATCCCGCCCTCCGGATCGGGCGTTTCGGCGGAGATGCCGATGGCGTCCAGGCAAAGCGAATTGCACGCGGCCAGGTGCGCCGATGTATGCATCAGGAAGACCGGTTTTTCCGTGGAGACGGCATCCAGATCTTCCCGCGCCGGGTGGCGCTGCTCGGCGAGCAGACTGTCGTCATAGCCCCAACCCAGGATCCAGGGGGAATCTGGATGGGCCAGCGCCCAGGCTTCCAGCTGCGCCTGCAGTTCGGGGATCGAGCGGACAGGCCCGGCAGGTGGAGGCTGCACATTTGCCATCCCGGCGGTCTGCGCCAGCATGGCAAAATGCCCATGCGTATCGATGAAACCGGGCGCGAGGGCTGCCCCGCCGAGATCGCGCAGGCTGGCGCCGGTGCCGGCTGCCCGGTTGACCTCTTCGCGTGTGCCTACAGCCAGGATACGGCCATCACGCACGGCCACCGCCTCGGCCTGAGGGAAGGCATCGTCCACCGTTATGATCTGCGCATTGACGAAGATCACAGCGCCCTCGGCGCTCACCTGCTGCTGCGCCATGTCCTGCGGCGCGGCGCAGGCAGCCAGAAACAGCCCCGCCCCAGCGCTGCACAAAATCCTGAAGCCTGCTCTGGATGGCATGGCGTCTCTCCCCTGGATTATATCTTCTTTTTCCCGAACCATCGGCCAAACCGGCCAGTGTTGGCAAGCCTGCCTCTTTGGGCGGTCTTATTTTCCGGGGAGCAGCGCGTGCAGCTTTACCGGCGCAGCATGGCGCCAGGACATGACGACGGCCGAGCGCAGGGTGGCAAGATCGCACGCGGCCAGGCGGATGGACGTTGCCCCCTTCTCCCCCCATTTGTTGGGCACCGGGAAAAAGATGCCCGGCTCTGCCGCGCATAGCATCCTCTGCTCGTCCGGCGTCAGGAACACATTGGAAAACTCATGATGGGGCGGCAGGGTGGCGAATATCTTGCCCTTCTGGGCGTCCACCCGGAAACTCGCCCAGTCAAAATGTGGGCGCTCAAGGGCATGGGGAAGCTTCAGCGCCTCCGCCCGGAGCTTCTCCGGCTTGATCATATGGACAGCGCGCCCAGGATTACCGCGACCAGCAGCGTCGACATCAGAATGAAGAAATAGATGCTGTCGAGCGTCAGCACGCGGAGCACTGAGGTGAACCGCCCACGCCCATAAACCACGCGGTTCAACCGGTAGAGATACCAGTTGGAATAGACGAGGAGAGCGAGCGTCACCCAGCCCGGGCCGACCAGATAGCCGGCCAGCATACCGAGCGCCATGGCGAGGAAAAGCGCCGAATGGAAGTGCAGCGACACGATGAGGTGATCGAAGAACAGGAACTGCCGGCGCCAGAGATAGACCAGCGCCAGTAACAGGGCATAGACCGGCAGCATCACGAACATCAGGCGCGGAATCCATTCCCGCGTCTGTTCTTCCAGCCGGCCGGGATTATCCATCACTTCGGCAAAGCGGGCTGCTTCCTCGTCCCCGCTGGCCCCGGCATTCCGGACAGCTTCCAGCGCGTCCTTGGGCATGAAACCGGCCCATTCAGGATCCTCCGGGGACTCGGCGGGCGCAGCGTCTTCCGCGCCGGGGACCGCTGGAGGATCCGGGATAAAAATGCTCGGCCCGCTGCTCCAAATGTTCTCGGCTTCGGAGATACCCTGCAGCGCGGCCTGATATTCCTCCTCGGTCATCTCCCCGGCGGCATAGGCACTTTCGATCTGGGTGCGGGCTTCGTCGAAATTCTGGTTGCCGCCCGGCACGAGCGACAGGCCCTGCCCCGTCACCAGCGGCAGCAACACGAAGAAGACGAGCGAAGCGAGCACATAAAGCCGGAAAGGCGGAATGAAGCGGGCGCGCTGGCCATCCAGATAGGCGCGGGTGACCTTGCCAGGTTGCAACAGCAATCCCGGCAGCGTGCGCGCCGCGCGGCTGTCGAGCGAGAACAACGTCTCGACGCTCTCCGCCAGCAATGCCCAGAAAGGCTGGCGCAGGCTCTGCGCGCTCTGGCCGCACTGATGGCAGAAATCCCCGGTCAGCGGGGCCCCGCAGTTCAGGCAAAGGGTTCCGGCGGGCTTCCCCCTGGCCCCGCCAAGACCGGCGGCCGCATCTGCGCCGGCATGTTCCATGGCTGTATCGGCGGCTTCGCCAAAGCTATCGCTCATCTCTACCCCTCCGGTCCGCGGAACACGCGCGGCTTCTTCGCCATGAAACGGGCCGTTGCCGCATGGTATCGCAAAGCGCGGCCCTCCGGCGCAAGCCCATAGGTTCGCTCGCGCAGGAACTCCATCAGATTGCGCCTTTTTCCGGCCGCCTCCAACATTGCGGGGCTCAATGTTTCACCGATCCCCACCGTCAGCGTCTTGCCCATACGCCGGCGGACCTCCCGGAAAACGAGGGCCAGTCGCAATTCCAGCGACAGATGCGAGGCGATCTGGAAGAGGCGCGAATTCTGCCCCTCGAAGAAAACCGGCGTCACGGCGGCCCGGCCATGGGTGATCAGCTTGGCGGTAAACGGCTTCCAGTCATCATCCACCGCGAGCGGATCGAACGGGCCGGGCGTGGTGGAGACCCCGCCCGCCGGGAACACAATCACGCAGCCCCCGCCCTTTACATGCGCCAGCGCCGTCCGCCGCATGGCGATGTTGGCGGCCACCGCCTCGCGCGTTCCGGCAAAGTCTACCGGCAGCAGATACGGCTTGGCCTCGGGCACGGCATCAAGCACTGAATTGGTCAGCACCCGGAAATCCTGCCGCCGCCGGCCTATCAGCCAGCTGATCACCAGCCCATCCAGCACGCCGAAGGGATGGTTGGCCACGATCACCAGCGGCCCCTCGGCCGGCAGGGCGGCGAGGCGGGCCTCATCGAACCGTATCGTCAGATCCAGCAGGCGGATGGCGGCATCGAAGAAGCCGGTCTCGCCCAGTTCACCGGCGCGGTAGCGCTCATAAAGGCGCGCCAGCTTTGGCTGCCCCGTCGCCCGCTCCACGGCGCGCACCAGCGCCCGCTTCAGCGGGTCGTTGAAATACGCCGCATAGGAGAGTTCCGGCGCGGCAGCAGTGTCCATCAAAGCCGCCACATGCGCGCAAGGTTGTTCTTCTGCATATCGGATGATCCGCCTACGATCGGCATGCCCAGAAGGTCGCGCAGGTTGCGCTCGATGTCATAGGCGTCTGACAGGCCATAGGCCCCAATCACCTGCTGGCAGGCGAGACCGATCTCCACGCCGGCATCGGCCACATAAAGCTTGGCCATCGCCGTCTCTGCCGAGCAGGGCTGGCCCGTGCCCGCCAGCCAGGCCGCGTGATAGAGCATGTGGCGGCAGGCGGCGAGTTTCGTCCGGGCGGTGACGAGCTTGTGGGCAATCGCCTGATGCTGGCCGATGCGTTTGCCAAACTGTTCGCGCTCCCCGGCATAGCGCCAGGCTTCTTCCAGCGCCGCGCGGGCAAGGCCGAAGGCAACCGCCGTAATCTCGATCTTCTCCACGTCCAGTGCCCGGCCGGCGAGGGCCTCCCAGCCCCGGTTCCATTTTTCCGGGCCGCCAACGATGGCGCTTTCGGGCAGACGCACATCATCCAGGAACACATCCATCGAATGGGTGTAGCGCAGGTTTGCATGCTCAATCGGCGCCATGCTGACGCCCTTGGCCTTTGTTGGCACAAGGACGAAAGTGAGATTGCCATGCCGGGCGCCCGGCTCACCCGAGCGGCAGAGGCAGTAGATATAATCCGCCCAGTCCGCCCCCGTGCACCAGCGTTTGGCGCCCTTGATGACGATCTCGTCTCCCTGGCGCTCAACGCGCGTCTCGACGCTGGGCAGATCGCCGCCGACATTCGGCTCCGACAGGCCATAGGCGAGGAAGATTTCCCCACGCGCCAGCTTTGGCAGCAACTCTTCCTTCTGGGCCTTCGATCCGTTCTCGGAAATATTGAGCCCGCCATAGAAAGCCGCATGGATATAGGGCCCGGCCATGCTTGGCCCGCCCTGGCAGAGTTCCTCGATCACGGCAGCGGCGGCGTAGATGTCCTCCCCCTGCCCGCCATATTCTTCCGGAATGGTAAGGCCGATCAGGCCCATCTCCGCGATTTCGCGGAAGAGTGCCCGGTCCCAGGTGGCTTCCCGGTCCCACTGCCGGCGCTTCTCGCGCGGCATCCTTTCGGCCACCCAGCGCGAAAGCTGGCGGCGGATTTCGGTCACATGGTCAGGCTCGGCGGCAAAATAGGTCATGCCGCACTTCTCCGCTAACCACCGATTTCGTCAAGGCTGAACGGCGTGGACTGATAGGTCTGGTTGATCCAGTTACCGAACAGCAGATGGGCATGGCTGCGCCAGCGGTTGAGCGGCTGGCGGGTGGGATCGTCGCCGGGGAAGTAGCCATACGGCACCTGGATCTGCTTGCCGGCTTCCCGGTCCCGCTCGAACTCTTCCTTCAAGGAGAAGGAATCATATTCCACGTGATTGAACATGTAGAGGCTGCGCCGCTTGCGGTCTTCCAGCAGACAAGGCCCTGTATCATCACTGTCGATCAGCAAGCGGAGGGCTGGCCGCTCCAGAACCTCGTTGCGGCGAACCTCCGTCCAGCGCGAAACGGGAATGGAGAAATCATCCGAAAACCCGGAAAGATAGGGTGAGGCCGGATCAAGATTGCGGTGGCGGAACACGCCGAATGCCTTCGCCTCCAGCTGATGTTTCGGCAGGCCGTGAAAATGATAGGCCGCCGCCATCGCGCCCCAGCAGATATAGAGCGGGGAATGCACATGGCGCTCGGTCCAGTCGAAAATCTGGGTCAGCTCATCCCAGTAATTGACCTCTTCGAAGGGCAGCGTTTCCACCGGCGCGCCCGTAATGATGAAGCCATCAAACTTCCGCTCCCGGATTTCTTCCCAGGTCTGGTAGAAGCTGATCAGGTGTTCCTGCGACGTATTCTTGGGCGTATGCCCGCCCACGCGCACCAACGTCAGCTCCACCTGCAGCGGCGAGGCGCCGATCAGGCGCGCAATCTGCGTCTCGGTGCGGATCTTGTTGGGCATCAGGTTCAAAAGGCCGATCTGCAGCGGGCGGATGTCCTGCCGGATGGCATCGGTCTCGCGCATCACCGCCACACCCTCTTTGAGAAGGGTTTCACGCGCAGGCAGCGTATCGGGAATCCGGATCGGCATTACTCAAACGTCCTCTTCGGCCCGCTTCAGGTCCAATAAACAGCGCCGCAATCTGGGAGAAAGGCAGGCCCGGAACCCCGGTTTCCCTGCATCTCGGCCCTTTAGCGAGTTGTTTAACGTGGCTGCAAGCCGGCCGGCCAAATCACCACGGAATGGGATTTAGTACGGGCAAGGCGCGGCGTCAAATCCCGGCCGCTTGCAAGGCGGCGCCGGTGGCCCCGGCCGCGATGAGCGGGTTGTCTTTTCGCCGCAGGATTGCCATTGCTTCTCAAGAAACGAAACTTTCCGCCGCCGAGAGGAGAACGATCCATGCGCCAGAACTTCCTCGCGATGATGACTGGAATTGCCTGCTGGCTGGCTGCCGGCACGGCCTCTGCAGATATTCCCAGCCTTTACGGCCAGGCCGACAATGTCTGGGACGCGCAGATATCCCCCACCGGCCGGTACGTGGCATTGGGATGCAGCCCCACGGGCTGGCCCTCCATCTGTGTGTACGACATGCAGTCGCCGGGAGAGCCACGCCTGCTGCAAGGATCTGAGGAAACGCGCCTCCTGAATTTCTATTGGGCCAGCGACAAGCACATCATCAGCAATTCAGCGACTTTTACGTCCTTGAAAATGCTGGAAAGGCCTCAGGAGTATGAGTTCCGCAGAGCCCTTTCCTTCGACGTGACGACGGGCGAACTGACGATGTTGCTCACAAATGTCGGGCTTTATCTGGACACGACAAATGTTGTGTCCACCTGCTCTGCCAAGCCGGACAAAATCCTGATGCAACTGACTGTCCGGCCTATGGAGGACGCCCCGACCGGCAGCAGGATCCGCGCGGTCAAATCCGGAATCCGCAGCCAGCAATATGAGGTTGACCTGGCCTCAGGGCGCGGCAAGGCGCTGAAATTCCGGAATGCCTCGATCGCGGGCACTCTCGTTGACAAGAATTGCGATCCCCTCGTGAATATCATCTACAATGATCAACGCGGGGAATTTGCTCTTGAAACGGCGAAGGATAACCGCCGCTTTTTTGAACTCAGGAATGCGCCGGTTTGGCCCATGGATGTGATCGGCATGTCCGATGACAGCAAAAGCGTCATCGTGCGGGTAGACCATGGCGATCTGTACGGCCTTCACACCATTCGCATAAGCGATGGGGAAATCGCGCCCATCGTGATCGATGGAGAGGAGATCGGCAATCTCGGCGTCATGAGAGACGAGGATCGTGGCACCATCTACGGCTTTGCCTATGAAGACGATCTGGTGGGTCATATGTATACCGACCCGACCCTGATTTCCCTTCAGGCGGAACTGGAAGAGATTTTTCAGAAAGAAGTCCGCATACGTTCGATGTCGAGAGACCGCTCGATGATGACGATCTCGGCAGAGAGCGCGGGCAAGCCGATCGAGTATTTTCTTTATGATGCCGACAGTTCCGAGATTTCCCCACTGGGAAGTATCGCGCCTCACCTTCCCGAGGACGCCGCCAGCAGCGTCTCGCCCTTTGCCTACAAGGCGCGTGATGGCCTTGAAATACCGGCATATCTCACCCTGCCGCCAGGAAAGAGCAAATCGGACGGCCCCTTCCCGGTTATCGTGATGCCGCATGGAGGCCCTGAATCGCGCGACAATGCGACTTTTGACTGGTGGCCACAAGCATACGCCAAGGCCGGATATGCGGTCATCCAGCCAAACTTCCGCGGCTCCTCAGGATACGGACCAGCCTTCCGGGATGCCGGATTTGGAGAATTCGGCGGCAAGATGATTGATGATATCATCGACGCCGCCAGCTGGGCCGAAGCTGAAGGGCTCTCCAAAGAAGGGGGCGCATGTGTTGTCGGCGCCAGCTATGGTGGCTACGCCGCCCTCATGAGCGGCCTGAATTCGTCCGGGGAGGTATCTTGCGTCATCGCGGTTTCGCCGGTGACCGACATATTTGGCCATATGGCGAGTTATCAAACGGACGCGGCAGGTTACCAATACTGGGCGCGCTATGTTGGCGGCGACAAGTTTTCCGCTCCCGAGATGCGCAGGAGCGTGACCCCCGCAGCACGGACGAGCGAATATTCCGTTCCCGTCATGATCTTTCACGGGAAAAGCGACTCGGTCGTGCAGGTCTCGCAATCCAGAAATTTCGCCAAAGCGTGGGGAACGCGCTCCGGCCTGACGTTTATTGAGATGAACGGACAGGATCACTACCTGCGCAGCACCACAGCCCGGAAAGAAATCCTCTCCGGATCCCTGAACTTCCTGGAGGCAAACCACCCCGGACGGCGTTGAGGGGGGTCACTCCCCCGTCAGCTTTGCCGCGCGGCGCTCCTTGAAGGCGGCCACCGCTTCTTTCCGGTCGCCGAGATAATTGGACACGCTCTCCCAGCCGATGGAGGCGTCCATCAGCTGCGCAGCGAGCGCGCGCAAGGGGATGTTGGCGGTCGTCTTGGTCCAGCGGACGGCCCATTTCGGATTGGCCATGATCTTCCCCGCGATCTCGTCCACCTTCGCGTCGAGCTCCGATGCGGGTACAGCATAGTTGATAAGGCCGAGGCGCTGGGCCTCTTTGGCGTCCAGCAGGTCGCCGGTCATCAGCAACTCCTTGGCCTTGGCAAAGCCGATCAGCTGCGGCCAGATCAGCGCGCCGCCATCCCCCGCAACCAGGCCAACCTTCACATGCGGGTCGCCGATCTTGGCGGTCTCATCGGCAATGATCACATCGCAGAGCAGCGCGATGGTGGCGCCCAGCCCGGCGGCAGCGCCATTCATGCGGCAAAGGATCGGTTTTTCCATCTGCAGCAGGGTCACCACGATCTGCTTGGCGTCCCAGCCGATGGCGCGGAAGCGTTCGGGATGGGCAATCTGTTCCTCGAACCAGTCAAAATCTCCGCCCGCGCAGAAGGCACGGCCCCGGGCCGAGAGGATGATGAGATCGCTTTCGCTGTCCCGCTGCAGGCAGTTGAAGACAAGCGCGAGTTCGGTGTGCATCTGCTCGTCTACCCCGTTCACAGGGTGATCAGAGGTGATATAGGCCGTCAGCACACGCCCCTTCCGCTCGAAGGTGAACCGTTGCCAATTGTCCTGCGTGATATCGTATGCTGCGCTCATCTTTTCCTCCGGCCGGTTTTACCGCCACCCTAATTTCCACCGGCTGCCCGGCAAGCCATAAAACCTGGCTTCTCCGTTCTGGCCGCCCTTATTTCCCCCTAATTGCCACCCTATCTGCCGGAGCAAGACTACAGGAGCGCATGTGAGCACGCCGGCCATACAGGACTTTCAGGACACAAATGACCCGCTCCATGTGACCCTGGAACGTACGCTGGCCGCTATCGACACGCCGACCATCACCCTGCGCCGCCTGCTGGACCTGATCGGCGAACAGGGCCTTCTCTTTCTCTGCGCGCTGCTGGCCATTCCTTTCCTGCTGCCGGTCTCCATTCCGGGGGTCAGCGGCGTGTTCGGGCCCGCGATCATTCTGATCGCCGCCGGGATCACGGGTAACCGGATGCCCTGGATTCCCCGGCGCCTCGCCCACAAGGAGTTCAATTCCGAGAAACTCAAGGGCACGCTGAAGCGGGGTCTGCGTATTGTCATGCGGGTTGAGCGCGTGGTGCGCCCCCGGTTTCGGGGCATCACCGCCGCGGGCCTGCCCGCGCGCCTGAATGGCACCGCGATCATATTTGCCGCCGTGCTGATGATGGCGCCGTTCGGCCTCATTCCCTTTACCAACACCCTGCCCGCCTTCGCGATCGTATTGCTGTCCATCGGGATGTCCCAGCGGGACGGGCTGGTGGTGATCGGCGGCTACCTGTTCATTCTTGCAACTCTGATCTATTTCGGCGTGCTGCTCTGGCTCACCCTGCAAGCGGGCCAGGGTCTTTTCGGTTTCTTCAGCAGCTGACAGGAGTTTCCCCATGCCCCGCGATACGCTTTTCCTCCTGCCACCGGGTTTTGCCGCCAATGGTCAGCGGGAGTTTTGCCCGGAATGCGCGGAAATCTGGGGCCTGCTTGCCTGGTATCCGGCGCTGAGAGAAACACTGGATGTCGTCTATGTCGGAATTGAGCATCCGCGCGGGCCGATTGCCGATCTGCTAGGTCCGGGGAAACACAACGCGCCGACCCTCGTGCTCGCCGAAGGCTCTCCCCGCACGCCGGGAGTCACCTACAATCAGGCCGGCGGCCACGATTTCCTCCCGTCCGCCCGCCTGATTGCGCGGCATTTCGCAGGGCTTTACGGCACGCCCATGCCGCGCGGGGGCTGAACGCCCCCCCCTTGCCTCCCGCCGCGTTAGCGGCCCCACTCATCCAACACATACAAAGAAACGTCCCGGAGGAACCCGCCCATGCCCGCCAAACCCGTCAAGACCCGCATCACCGAAATGCTCGGCATCGAAAAGCCGATCGTCCAGGCCGCGATGGGCTGGATCGCGCGCGCTCAGCTTTCCTCGGCCGTCTCCAATGCTGGCGGCATGGGCATCATCGAAACCTCATCCGGTGAACTCGGCGCCATCCGTGAAGAGATCAGGAAGATGAAAACCCTGACGGACAAGCCCTTCGGCGTGAACGTCGCCCAGGCCTTCGTGCGCGATCCGGATATCATCCCCTTCATCATCGACCAGGGCATCAAATTCGTCACCACCTCGGCCGGCGACCCGATGAAATACACCGCCACGCTGAAGGAAGCCGGGCTCACGGTCTTCCATGTTGTCCCTTCCCTCTCCGGAGCGATGCGCGCCATCGAGGCGGGCGTTGACGGGCTGATCGTGGAAGGGGGCGAAGGCGGCGGCTTCAAGAACGCGAAGGATGTCGCCTCCATGGTGCTGATCCCGCAGGTGTGCGAGGCTGTGGACGTGCCGGTCGTTGCCGCCGGCGGCATCACCGATGGGCGCAGCATGGCAGCAGCGTTTGCCCTGGGGGCGGAAGGCGTGCTGATGGGCACGCGTATCCTCTCCAGCGCCGAAAGCCCGGTCCACCCCAACTGGAAGGACGCCATCGTGAGCGCCGACGCCACCGATACGGTCTTCCTCAACCGCCAGGGCCCCGGCCCCGCCCTGCGCGCCCTGCGCACGCAGCGCACCAGCCGGATCGAAAAGGAAGGCAGCCCCAACATTTTCGGCGAGTTCGCCAAGACGCAGGACGTCTATTTCGGCGGCGATCTGGAAGCGGGCATTGCGCTCACCGGCCAGGTAGCAGGGCGCATCAAGGAGGTGAAGCCGGTTGCCCAGATCTTCGAGGAAACCCTGGAAGAGTATCACCGCATCGTCTCCGCGCTGCCCCGCTGAGCCGAAACTTACGCCATTCGGGTCAATCTCGGGGGTAAATCGCCCCTTTCTGACCGTTTGACTGGAAATCTGCGCCTCCGGCGGCTAAACCGCGTGCAATCTTCATTGCCAGAGGAAGCATGATGAAAATGTCCGAAATGCTGAAGGGCGGCGCCGCTGCTCTTGTTCTTGCTGCCACCGCCGCTTGCGGCGCGTCTGAAGCGCCCAAACCCGAAGCCGAGATCGCCAACCAGATCGAGCTGCCCGAAATCGAGATCAGCGACGCTGAGCTGGAAGGAAACCCCTTCCGCGCCGAATGGACCGGCACCTATGGCGTGCCGCCTTTCGCTGAGATCAAGGACGAGCATTACATGCCGGCGGTCAAGAAGGGCATCGTCGAGATGCGCGCCGAGATCGACGCCATCGTCAACAATCCCGACGAGCCGACCTTCGAGAACACCATCCTGGCGCTGGAGAAAACCGGCCAGTCGCTCGACAAGGTGATCCGCGTTTTCGGCAACATCACCAACACCGACACCAATGACACCCTCAACCAGCTTGAAGGCGAAATCTATCCGATGCTCACCCGCGAGCAGGATGCGGTGACCTTCAACCCGAAACTCTTTGCGCGCGTCAAAGCCGTCTATGACCAGCGCGACCGCCTCGGCCTCGACGAGCAGGAAGCCCGCCTGCTTGAGCTGACCCATCGCAATTTCGTGCGCGCCGGCGCGGGCCTTCCCCCGGCGGCCCAGGCCGAAATCGCCCAGCTCAACGCCGAAATCTCCGGCCTGACGACCACCTATGGCCAGAACCTGCTGAACGCCACCAACGCCTTCAAGCTGGAAATCACCGACCCGGCCCGCCTCGGTGGCCTGACGGATGACTTCAAGAACGCTGTGAAGGTGGAAGGCGAAGACAAATGGGCCGTCGGCCTCAGCCGCTCCTTCTTCGAAGGCTTCATGTCGAGCGCCGAAGACCGTGAGCTGCGCAGCCAGCTGTTTGACGGCTACCGCAACGTGGCCTCCTCCGGCGACTACGATAACGGCCCGCTGGCCATCAAGCTCGCCCAGCTTCGCGCCAAGCGCGCCGAGCTGATGGGCTATAAGAGCCACGCTCATTACGTTCTGGAACAGCGGATGGCGCACACGCCGGAAGCGGCGCTGGAATTCCTGCAGAAGGTTCTCGAACCCGGCCTCAAACGCGCCGCCGAAGAACAGGCGGACATGGAACAGATCGCCGGGCATGAAATCCTCGGCCATGACTGGTGGTTCTATTCGGAGAAAGTCCGTCAGGACAAATACGCCTTCGACGAAAACCAGCTGCGCCCCTACTTCCAGCTCGACGCCACCTTTGATGGCGCCTTTGAAGTTGCCTCGCGCCTCTTCAATATTTCCATCGAAGAAGTCAGCGTGCCGGGCTGGAATCCGGCTGTGAAGTCCTATGAAGTCAAGGATGCTGCCACCGGCGAGCATCTCGGCCTCTTCATGGTGGACATGTATGCCCGGTCTTCCAAGCGCGGCGGCGCCTGGATGAGCTCCTACCGGTCTTCCTCGGACATGGACGGCGAGCGCATCCGCCCGATCATCACCAACAACATGAACCTGGTGACCCCGGCGGCCGGCCAGCCGACCCTGCTCTCACCCACCGAAGTGGAAACCCTCTTCCACGAATTCGGCCATGGCCTGCACGGCCTGCTGACGCAGATCCGCTATCCGAGCTTCTCGGGCGTTTATGGCGGGCCTGACTATGTGGAGTTCCCCTCCCAGGTGATGGAACACTGGTGGAGCGAGCCGCAGGTGCTGGCGATGTATGCGCGCCACCACCAGACCGGCGAAGTGATCCCGATGGACCTCGTCGACAAGATGAACAATGCCTCGACCTTCAATCAGGGCTTCAAGACCACCGAGTTCATCGCCGCCTCGCTGATCGACCTTCACTGGCACATGCTGTCTTCGGAAGAAGCCGCGAAGATCACCAGCGCGCGCGACTTTGAACTGGAAGTTCTCCGCAAGTACAACATCCCGGAAATCATCGAGCCGCGTTACCGCTCGACCTATTTCTCCCACATCTTCGCCGGCGGCTATTCGGCTGGTTACTACTCCTACCTGTGGGCAGAAATTCTGGATGCGGACGGCTTTGACGCCTTCAAACAGTCCGGCGACATCTTCAATCCGGAGATCGCCGCGAAGCTGAAACAGTGGGTGTTCGAATCCGGCGGCCTGCGCGAGACCGACGAGCTTTACCGCAACTTCCGTGGGTCTGACCCGGGCATCGAGCCGCTGCTGCGCAATCGCGGCTTCGGTGAGCCTTCGCCTGCCGAAGGCTGATCACCGCGCTCAGCGCAGAAACAAAGAACCCCGCCTCATCGAGGCGGGGTTTTCTGTATCCGGATTATTCAGGCCAGACCAGATCAGTGGCCGGCTACGGGATCCTTGCAGATCAGGGCCTTGATCTCGTTTTCATTGCGCGCCTTGCGCAGCCCGTCGCGCACGGCGACCTGGCGGAAAAACCGGCTGACCTGGGCCAGGGCGCGCAGATGATCTGCCCCCGCCCCATCGGGCGCCAGCAACATGAAGATGAGATCGCAGGGGCGGTCATCGATCGCCTCGAAATCGACCCCATGCGCGAGCCGCAGGAAGCCGCCAACAGGCGCGGAAAGCCCCGGCAGACGGGCGTGCGGGATGGCAACGCCCTCCCCGACACCCGTAGAGCCGAGCCGTTCGCGTTCCATCACGGCGTCCTCGATGGCCCGCGCACCGATGCCCGTGGCCTCGCTCAAGGCCTCGCACAGGACGTGGATGGCCTGTTTCCGGCTGGTCGCCTCATGAAAGGGGATGATCACCCCACCTTGCAGCAGAGCACTCAGATCGGTGGCCATCAAACAACTTTCCGTGGCGCGTCGCGTTAATTCCGGGGCGTGTTGGCGGGGTCAACCCAACCAATGTGCCCATCGGGGCGGCGGTAGACCATATTAAGGCCGTCATGGCTAGCATTTCTGAACATCAGCGCCGGAACGTCCTGCAATTCCAGCTGCATTACTGCCTCGGAAACGGTCATCGTGCGGATCTGAACCTTGGTTTCTGCAACCGTAAGGGGTGCCTCGCCGACCTCGACTCCCGTATCCACCGAATCTTCGGCGTCGTCGTCGTCGCTGGCCTGGAACAGGATTTCAGGTGCCATTTCCGCCGGCAGGGCGGGCTGGCCATTGGCGTGGTGGTCCTTCAGGCGGCGCTTGTAGCGGCGCACCCGCTTTTCCATCTTGTCGAGACTGACTTCCAGCGCCGCATAGGGGTCGTTGGCCTTGCCGGTCGACTGCAGGATGATGCCCGATGGCAGGTGAACATTGCAGTCCACTTCCACAAACGGACCCTGCTGGGATACGAAAACGTTGGCGTCACCCGTGCGGCTGAAATATTTGGAGACGGCTGCCTCAAGCCCCTCTTCGATCCGCCCTCGCAACGCCTCACCCAGTTCCATATGCCGGCCGGTGATCTGAATTTGCATGGGCGTCTCCTTTGCTTGTGACCATAAGAGCTATCCTGAACATAAGTATGCATCAGGAAGCTGCCAGTGGCGACTCACTTCCGTAATGCGCCGCCACATCTGTCTGAAATCTAATGTGTTAGCGGCGCGCGGCTCTACGCAATTGTCCTGAGCAGGCGATGCCGGCTCATTCGGCCCGGCGTGCATAGCCATGTTTTTTGAGCAGGCCGCGCAGCTGGTGATAGGTGAGGCCCAGCGCGTCGGCCGCCCGGCCCTGATGCCCGCCAGCGTCTGCCAGGGCGCCGTCGATCAGCTGCATCTCGAAAAGGCGGACGGCATCCTCAAACCCGCGCGCCGGCGTTGCCGGCCGCTCGGCAGGCTGAAATTCGCCAGGGCCCGCAGGGGTGGAGGCGCCGATGAAAACGCCAACACCGTTGGAGTTTTTTGCCCCCTCATTGGAGGAATGGTTGGAGTTTTTCGGAGCCTCCTTCGGCCGCCAGGGGGAGGCAAAGGGATCAAGCGCCGAAGGCTCGAACCGCACCTGTTCCTGCGGGGCCGAAAGCAGCGCGCGATGGGTCAGCCGTTCGGCAAAATTGCGCAACTCGCGTATGTTTCCCGGCCAGTGCCAAGCCTCGATCGCCTCAAGAGCAGACGGCGCAAACCCCGGAAAATCCTGAGCCATTTCAACCGCCATCCGCCGGGCGAAGAATTGCGCCAGCAGCGTCTTGTCGCCATGCCGCGCCCGCAGTGGCGGCAGCGTCACCACGTCAAAAGACAGCCGGTCCAGCAAGTCCCAGCGGAAGGTCCCAGCCTCCGCCATCGCCGGTAGATCGGCATTCGTCGCCGCCACGATCCGGACATTGGTCGTGAGCACCTTGGAGCCGCCAACCCGTTGAAATTCCCCATATTCAACGATCCGCAGCAGCTTTTCCTGCACCTGCTGGGAGGCTGTGGCGATCTCGTCGAGGAAGATGGTGCCGCCGTCCGCCATCTCGAACCGGCCGCGCCGCATCTCGGTCGCGCCGGTAAACGCGCCGCGCTCATGGCCGAAAAGCTCTGAATCCAGAAGGGTTTCCGAAAGCGCCGCGCAATTGACCTTCACGAACGGGCCTTCCCAGCGCTTGGACAGGAAGTGCAATCGCTCGCCCACCAGCTCCTTACCGGTGCCGCGTTCCCCGATCACCAGCACGGGCCGGTCGAGCGGCGCCAGCCGGCTCGCCTGCTCCAGCGCGCTGAGCCAGGCGGCAGATTCGCCAATGAGGTGAGTTGTTCGTTGCTCCACTTAGTCAAAATAGCCAACATGCTTGGCCGTTTCTACAAAATTTTTAGTGGAACCCGCCTTTCATTTCTTAACGCAATGGCGCTGAAAAGTTTTTTTTCTATAAATATCAAGGCACTATGAAATTAATCCCAAACTGGCACGGCTCTTGAAATGGTATTGGCATCAGGGCGACGGGCGTTGCCAACCACTGAAAACCAAGGACGAACCAGAAATGAGCTACCAGGACGATCCCTACACACCGCGCACCGATGCTGGCCGCTTTGGCCGCTGGCTCGCCTCGCGCCGGGCGGAGACGTGGATGTTCTTTGCCGCAGGCGTGCTGCTCGGCGGCCTCTTCTTCTGATCTCCAGTCACGAAAGGAAATTCCAATGGGTCTCTTCTCCCGTCTCGGCGACATCATCAACTCCAACCTCAATGCGATGCTGGATAGCGCCGAAAACCCCGAAAAAATTGCCCGCCTGATCATCCAGGAAATGGAAGACACGCTGGTGGAAGTGCGCACCGCCGCCGCCCGCGCGATGGCTGACAAGAAAGAAATGGAGCGCGAAATCGCCCATTTCACCGCCACCCGCGATGACTGGGCCGCCAAGGCAGAGCTTGCCATCGACAAGGGCCGTGAAGACCTTGCCCGCGGCGCGCTGATCGCCAAGCAGAAATGCGAAACCGAAATCGAGCGCCGTCATCATGCGATGAAAACCGCCGAGGAAGCCTTCGACCGCCGCCAGGAAGACCTGACGAAACTGCAGGCCAAACTCGACGAGGCCAAAGCCAAGCATCGCGCCCTGGTGATGCGCCGCGAAGCCGCCGAACAGCGGATCCGTATGCGCAGCCAGATGTATGATGGCCGCGCCGACGAGGCGATCATTCGCTACAACCAGCTGGAGCGCAAAGTCGACGAGATGGAAGCCTATGCCGACACCATCCGCGGCCGCGAGCCGAGCCTGGAGCAGGAATTTGCCGAACTTGAGCAGAACGAGTCCATCGAGAAGGAACTCGCCGCGCTGAAAGCCCGCAAAGGCAAAGCACCGGCGAAGAAGTCGGAGGGCTGATCAATGGTCTTTTCACTGGTCTGCCTCTTTGGCTTCCTGGCCGTCATCTGCACGCCGGGCCTGATCGCCCAGGCGCGCGAGGAACGCGCCGCCGCCGGGGGCGATGAATAATCATGAACGAGAGCCTCATCCCTCTGTTTGCCATCATCGCCATCTTTGTGGTGCTGCCGGGCATGGTGTTTCACTACATCACGCTCTGGCGGCGCCAGAAGACCCTGCAGCCGGACGACGAGCGCATGCTCGAGGATCTCTGGCGCTCTGCCAAGGCAATGGAGCGCCGCATCGAGACCCTGGAATCCCTGCTCGAAGCCCGCAACGCAGAAAGCCCTCGCCCACCTCCGCGCCCCCGCCGCACCACCTTTGACGAATAAGGAGACAGGAAATGTCCCGCCCCTACGACCCCTACCACTCCCCGAACCCGAAACGCTTCTACCGCTCCCGCCAGGACAAGGTTATTGCCGGCGTCTGCGGCGGCATCGCCGAGCGCTTCGGCTGGGAACCCATCCTCGTCCGTGTACTGCTTGTCCTGCTGACCCTGTTCGGCCTCGGCCCGATCGCCATCGTAACCTATGTTGTCGTCTGGATGATCACGCCGCGCATGCCCATCGGGTATGGCTCGATGAGCCCGGATGAAGACGCCTTCTGGCGCGGCGTGCAGGACCGTCCGCGCGCAACCTTCGGCACCATCAAGTATACTTTCATGGACCTCGACGAGCGCCTCAAGAATCTCGAGCGCGCCGTGACCTCGGATGAGTGGCGCCTGCGCCAGGAATTCCGCGACCTCGAAAAAGGCAATTGACCGGGCTTGTCGCCCACCCACACCTACTCCGTCTAAGGACCGGATCAATGAAACAGGGGCATCTCGTGCATAACAACTGGCTACTCGGCGGACTGGCCGTCGCAATCCTGGCGGCCACCGTCATCCTCAGCTCCATCGCGGGCAACATGTCACTGGAAGTGGCAGGCCTCTCGGTGAACCTCGAACGCCACGAGAATGGCGGCGTCCGGGTCTTCTTCGTTCAGGCGCCCTGAGGCTCAGCGCGCTTTCTTCAGACGCCGGAGGATCTGCCGCGATGGGTTGACCGCCCTGAGAGAAGGCATATCCGCCGGCGCCGGGCCTCCGCAGAGCGCCGAGACCACAATTCCCGCAGCCCAGGGCGCCCAGGTAAAGCCCCGGCTGCCAAATCCCCCCACCACATGGACACCCGGTAAAACCGGCCAGGCTCCCGGCTCCGTCCCGCGCGCCCAGAGCGCTGAGATCACTTCGGTATCCGGCGCCGGGCCAATCAGCGGCAGCCGGTCTGGCGTGGTCGCCCGTACAGATGCGCGCGACACGGCCCCGCCCCTCTGCGCTTCATGCACCCACCAGGGGGAAAGAGATTTTATCCCTTCCAGGTTTTCCGCCCGCGCGGCCTCGCTGATGGCGGCGCTGCCGTCTTCTCCGGCCGGCTCGAACGTTGCGCCCCAGAGACGCTCCTGCCCGAGCGCGATACAGTATGTGCCCGAAGCAATTGCCGAGGGCGGGGCCTCAACGGCGCCCGTCAGATGTTCCACCTGGCCCTGCCGCCCGGTCAGTTCGATGCCTGGCAGCAACGTGCGCAGCGCCATACCGCTGGCGATCACAATGGCGTCAAACGCCTCGCCATTCACGCGGCGCGCAGCAAGGTCTACCTCTGGCGAGGCGCCCAGGCGTAATTCGACCCCCTCCAGCAGCGACCGGACGATCTGCCCTGGACGGAGGATCACCGCGCGCTTGTGCAGCAAGCCGCCCCCGGCAATGGCCTCAAGGTCTTCCAACGGAAAGGGCCGGTCGGCCAGCAGTTTCTCAAACCGCTTCACCTCGGTCTCGTTGCGTGGCGGCTGGCGCACATCGGTCAGCGCGGCGCCGGGGCGGCCGCGATAGAAATCCCGCGCGGCCAGATAGGCATCAATCAACAGGCGCGCTTCGACCGTCTCGCCCGCATCCAAGCGCGGCATCATCAGGCCGAGGGGATTACCGCTCGCCCCTGAAGCTACCTCCGGGGACGGATCAAATACAACCGCCTCAACACCCGCCAGCGCCAGCCGGTGAGCGACGCAGGCCCCCGCAATGCCAGCGCCAAGCACCGCCACCTGTCGCGGCGGGGTCAGCGCAGCCGCTTCGCCCGGATGGAACGCTTCCAGCCGCTGACGCTTGCGGCCGTGGCCCTCGGCCTTCTGCACCTCAAACCCCGCCGCCGCGAGCCCGCGCCGCACATCCCCCGCCACGGTAAACGTCGCGGCCCGCGCGCCCGGCGCCGAGCGCGCTGCGATCAGCGGAAAAATCTCCTCGGCCCACATGCCGGAATTCTTTGCCGGGCTGAACCCATCGAGGAACCAGGCATCTGCTTCAAAACGGCTGGCGGGCAGCATCTGAGAAATTTCGCCCAGATGCAGGATGAGCTCGATGCCGTCTTCCTCGAAGAGGAGATGGCGCACGCCCCGCACCGGCCCCGGCCAGCGTGCCAGCAACTGATCTGCCAGGGGGCGAAGTTCCGGCCAGGTTTCAAACGCCCGCGCAGCGTCTTCGGCTTTCAGGGGGAAGGCTTCAAAGCTGACAAAGCTGAGCCGCGCCTGCGGGTGCGGGCGATGCTCGCGCCAGAGCTGCCAGAGGGCGAGGAAATTGAGGCCGGTGCCAAAGCCGGTTTCGGCCACCGTGAACTGGCGCCGGCCTGCCCAGGCGCCGGGCAGACCGCAGCCTTTCAGGAATACTGCGCGTGTCTCCGAAAGGCCGTCCTCCACCGAGAAATAGACATCTCCGAACGCCGTGGCGACGGGAGTTCCATCCTCCCGCCACTCGATCTCCGGATGGGTCAGCAGCCGCGTCATGCCCTGCCCTAGCCCGACGCGCCGGAAATGGAAACGGGGCCGGGCATTGCGCTTTTGCCGCGCCTGCCCCACCTTCGGTCAAAGCCAGCAAAGGAGCCCCGGCATGAGCGACCTGGACGTCAAACGCGAGGACGGCCCAACCGGCGGGCGCTATCTCGTCACCATCGATGGCCATACCGCCGAGATGACCTATTCCAAGGCTGGCGCGACGCGGCTGATCATTGACCATACCGGCGTTCCCGACGCGCTGCGGGGCAAGGGCGCTGGCCAGGCAATGGTACAGCGCGCGGTGGAAGACGCCCGCGCGGCCGGCATCAAGATCATTCCCCTCTGCCCCTTTGCCAAGGCGCAGATCGAGAAACACCCCGAATGGCAGGATGTGCTGGCCTAAACACGCCGGATTGAGGGAGGCGAGACGATGGGCATCCTGTTGAGGATACTGGGGGTGATCTGGATTCTCGCCGGCCTCGTTTTTGCTGTGGCCGCCGTCATCGGGGTCACGGCGGAGGCAGGCTCGGAAGCGGGCGGCGCTTATATCGTGGGCGCCTTCCTTGGGGCGGGGCTGGTGATCACGCCCGTCTGGCTGACTGGTATTGCCTTCTTCCTCCTGCCCGGCTGGATCCGTAAACAGCTTACCAGCAAACAGACGGATATTTTCGCATGAGCCAGGACATCACCCATGACGCGGCGCGCCAGCGCTACAGCCTGATCGTTGACGGCGTGGAAGCCTACCTCACCTATAAGCGCCACCAGCCCGGCGTGCGCCACATCACCCACACCATCGTGCCGGATGCCATTGGCGGACGCGGCCTGGGCAAGAAGCTCGTCACCGCCATCATGAACGACATCAAGGCCAGCGGCGAACACGTCACCTCCGCCTGCTGGTATGCCAGCGGCGTGATCGACAAGACGCCCGAATGGGCGGCCCTGAAAGCCTGACGGGATGCCAAGGCCCAAACCCTTCTGGAAAACCAAGACCCTGGAGGAAATGACCCCGGAGGAATGGGAAAGCCTGTGCGATGGCTGCGGCAAATGCTGTGTCGTCAAGCTGGAGGATGAAGACACCGGGGCGCTCGCCTATACACGCCTGCACTGCAAGCTGCTGGATGGCAGCACCTGCCAGTGTTCGGATTACGCCAATCGCAGGCAGCATGTTCCCGACTGTGTGCAGCTCACGCCCGTGGTTGTCGAGCAGGTGGACTGGCTGCCGCGCACCTGCGCCTACCGGCTGATCCAGGAGGGCAAGCCCCTGCCCGCCTGGCACCACCTTGTCTGCGGCGACCGAGAGCGCATCCACGAACTCGGCCATTCCGTCCGCGGACAAACAGTCTCGGAGGATACCGTATTCGAGGAAGACGAGATCGACTGGGTGATCGACTGGGAAGGCACCGAACCATAACTGATTGGCTATGAGTTCTTGACAGACCCATAATCATCTGGTTATGGGTTTGATATGGTTGAACACGGCGACATCTTCCGGGCCTTGTCCGATCCTACCCGCAGGGCGATCTTTGAGCGCCTGTGCCGGGAGGGCGAACAGTCGGTGCATGCGCTCACCGCCGGCGCCGGCATTTCCCAACCGGCAGTGTCCAAGCATCTCGGCGTGCTGCGGCAAGCTGGCCTGGTTTCCGGCCGGCAGGAGGGACGCGAGACGCATTACAGTCCCGAGATCGGCGCGCTGACATCTCTCATCGACTGGACGCAGGAGATGCGCGCCTTCTGGGAACACCGTTTCGACAATCTCGAAGATCTCCTGAACAGGATGGACCAATGAACTGGAACAAACTGATACGGCAGGGGCACCGCTGGGTGTCCATAATCTTTACACTGCTGGTCACGGGCCTCTTCGCAGCGCAGGGTTTCGGATATCAGCCTGCGGAATGGGTTTTCCTGACCCCGCTGGCGCCGCTCGCGCTGCTGGTGCTGTCCGGGCTCTATCTTTTCGTCCTGCCTTATGTGATAGGCGGGCGCCGCCGGAAACCTTCCCCGCAATGAGCAGCAAGCCCGTTCTCCTGTCCGGCGGCAATCCACAGATACCGAAAGGGTTCGGGAATGCGCCGGTGCAGGCCTATATTGCCGCCATGCCGGAATGGAAGCGCGGCGTGGGAGAACGGCTCGACGCGCTTATCGAAAAGGCTGTGCCGGGCGTCAGGAAGGCCGTGAAATGGAATTCTCCCTTCTATGGCGTGGAAGAAGGCAGCTGGTTCCTCAGCTATCACTGTTTCACCAAATACATCAAAGTCACCTTCTTCCGGGGCACGTCGCTTGCCCCCGCACCGACGGGCGCCTCAAAACACCCCGAAGTACGCTATCTGGACATATACGAAAACAAGCTCGACGAAGATCAGTTCACAGATTGGGTGAGGCAGGCAAGCCGCTTGCCCGGAGAAAAGCTCTAAATGCCAAAATCCCCGGATAATACCGATCAGGCTGTTGCCTCCGAACGGATTGACGCACGAATTGCCGAATTGGCAGACTGGCGCGGAGAGACGCTCGTCGAGGCTCGCCGGCTGATCCATGCCGCCCTGCCGGGTGTTACTGAAACATGGAAATGGCGCGGTGTGCCGGTCTGGGAAAAGAGCGGCATCCTCTGCACAGGCGAAACCTACAAGGACAAGGTCAAGCTGACCTTCGCCAAAGGCGCGGCGCTGCCAGATCCACAGGGCCTCTTCAATGCCAGCCTGGAAGGCAATGCGCGTCGCGCCATTGATCTTTATAAGGATGACAAACTCAACACCAAGGCCTTCACCGCGCTCATCCGTGCCGCCGCAGAGCTGAATGCCTCCGGAAAGAAGAAATGACCGAGACCCGCTCCATTGTCATCGAACGCGATATTGCCCATCCGCCCGAAAAGATCTGGCGCGCGCTCACGACGCCCCACCTGATCGAAGAATGGCTGATGAAGAACGCGTTCGCGCCCATCGCCGGCCACAGGTTCAAACTGCGCGCCGATTGGGGCACCGTCGATTGCGAAGTTCTGGCCGTCGAACCTGGTCGCGCGCTCGCCTACAGCTGGAATGCCGGCGACGACGAAACCGGCCTGCGCAGCACCGTCACCTGGACCCTCACGCCAACGCCCACCGGCACGCGCCTGCGCATGGAACAAAGCGGCTTCCGGAAGGGCCAGCCGCATTATTATGGCGGCGCAATGGCTGGCTGGCCGCGCATGATCGATACGATCGAAGCCATCGCGGCCCGGCCGGACTAGACGCGCCTTCAGCCATCCTTAACGGCGCCGTGCCACCCTGGCGGGATGGACGTTCTGCCCGCCTTCCTCGACCATCTGACCCGTGAGCGCCGCATGGCCGCCAAGACGGTGGAGGCCTATGGCAGCGATCTTTCCTTCTTCCTCGCCTTCCTGCGCGTGCATATGGGCGGAGAACCATCGCTTGCCATGCTGGCCGATGTGCGCGCGCGCGATATCCGCGCCTACCTCGCTGAACGCCGCCGCGAAGGGCTGTCAGACGCGAGCGTGGCGCGCATCCTCTCCTCCATCAAGGCGCTCTATCGCTGGGTAGACCGCGCCCATGGCATCAACAATGCCGAAGTGGGCTATCTGCAGGGCCCCCGCCGGCCTCAGCGCCTGCCCCGCCCGGTTTCCATAGATGCGGCCCGCGATCTCATCTCCGAAGCCGAGAGCGAGCCCGATCAGGAGCCGTGGATCAGCGCGCGGGACGCCGCGGTGCTCTCCCTGCTTTACGGCGCAGGCCTTCGTATCTCAGAAGCCCTCAGCCTGACGGGCGCTGACCTTCCGGCGCCGGAGCGCCTGCGCATCAAGGGCAAGGGTGGCAAGGTGCGGATCGTGCCGCTGATCCCGGCGGTGCGCGAAGCGATCCATTCGTATGCGGAAATCTGTCCCTGGGCGCTGACGCGGGACAAACCCCTCTTCCGGGGCGCAAAGGGCGGCGCGCTGAACCCGCGTCTTATCCAGGGCCTGATGCAGCGGATGCGCGCCTATCTGGGTCTGCCGGAAACGGCCACGCCCCACGCACTGCGCCACGCGTTCGCCACCCATCTGTTGGCGAACGGGGCAGACCTGCGCGCCATCCAGACGCTGCTGGGCCACGCCTCGCTCTCCACAACGCAGGTCTATACGGGCATCGACTCCTCCCGCCTGCGCGAAGTTCACGCCGCCGCTCATCCGCGCGCCTGAGGGCCGCCTCAGGGCGCGAGCTGCGCCGTCAGAGCGTCCGCCAGCAGCCGACCGCTCTCGGTCAGGGAAAGCTCCGACCCCTGCATTTTTACCCAGCCTTGCTCGGCAAAAACCGCCAGCTTGTCACGGGGCACCTGTTTGCCGGAGACGAGCTCCACACGGCGCAGATCCACCCCCTCTGCCGCCCGCAGGCCCATGGCCAGCAACTCGCGCGCAATGTCGAGCGGGGGTAGCTTGCCCGCATCCGCCCAGCCTTCCTGCAGCATCTGCACGCCGGCTATATAGGCCTCCGGGCGCCGTTCAGCCTCGGTGGCATAGCGGTTGCCGCTGACCGAGAGACGGCCATGTGCGCCCGGGCCAACCCCGATCCAGTCCCCGCCCCGCCAGTAAACGAGATTGTGGCGCGACTGGTGGGCGGGCGAAGCGGCGTGATTTGACACTTCATAGGCCGGCATTCCAGCCCGGAGCGTCATCTGCTGGGTAAGTTCGTAAAGGTCTGCCTGCGCATCATCCGGCATCGGAACAATATCGCCACGCGCGGCGGCTTTTCCGAAGGCCGTGGCTGGCTCGAAGGTCAGCTCATAGAGGGAGAGGTGCGGCGCGCCCAGCGCCAGCGCATCGGCAAGTTCTGCCTCCCAGTTGGCGGGCGACTGGCCAGGGCGGGCATAGATGAGATCCATGGAAACGGACTCGAACACTTTCAGCGCCCGCTTCACCGCTTCGGCGCCCGCCTCGGCATCATGATCGCGGCCAAGGAAAGCCAGCGCGGCGTCCCGCATAGACTGCACGCCGATCGACAGGCGCGTAACGCCTGCCCGGCGCAGCCCCGGAAGATCCGCCCTCAGAACATCGTTGGGGTTGGCCTCGAGCGTTATCTCGGCGCCTTCCTTGATGCCGAACGTGTCGGACGCCGCTTTCAGAATTTCGGCCACCTGCTCAGGCCGCAGTAGCGCGGGTGTGCCGCCGCCGAAATACACCGTATCGAGCGCCCCGTGCTCGGGCACCTTGCGGCGATGGGCGCGAATGTCGCCGGCGATGGCCGACACCAGCGGCTCAGTCACCCGGTCCTTGGCGGCATAGACGTTGAAATCGCAATACGGGCAGATGCGCGCGCAATAGGGCCAGTGAACGTAGAGGCCGAAACCGAAATGCGGGCCAAATGGGGCAAAAACCTGTGTCATGCGAGCAGCGCCGCACGCAGCTTTTCAACCGCCCGCGCCCTGTGGCTCATCGCATGTTTCCGCTCCGGCTCCATTTCGCCGAAGGTTTCAGTTTCGTCATCCGCCACAAAGACCGGGTCGTAACCAAACCCCCTCTGCCCCCGCGGGGGCCAGACCAGCGTACCGTGGACCTCGCCCTCATAGACAGCTTCCGCGCCATCGGGCCAGGCAACCGCCAGCGCGCAGACGAATTTGGCTGAGCGGTCTGCCGATCCTGAAGCCTTGAGTTCTGATTCCACCTTTTCCATCGCCTTGTAGAAATCCCGGGGTTCGCCCGCCCAGCGCGCCGAATAGATACCCGGCTGGCCGCCCAGGGCGGTCACCGACAGGCCCGAATCATCCGACAGCGCAGGCAGGCCCGTCGCCTTCATGGCGGCGCGGGCCTTCAGCAGGGCGTTGCCCGCAAAACTATTCTCGGTTTCTTCCGGTTCATCCAGACCGAGTTCCAAGGCAGAAACAACCTCAAAACCATGGGGCGCGAACAGATCTTTCAGTTCGGACACCTTGCCCTTGTTGTGTGTAGCTGCCACGAGTTTTCCGGGGACGAGGCGGGGCATAGCCGTAGCTTTATTCACAGATATGTGGCTCCATTCTTGCTTTATGCGCGAATGCATATATCGTTATTCGGTAATAACGGGATGGCGCGCAGGCAAAGTTCCGCTTCATAAACCATCAACCGAACTGGGTGAAAAGGCCGGGTATGACAAAGACAGGCCGGAATTCGATGGCAGAGGCGATGACCGTTCTGGTCACCGTAGCGATGTGGATTGCAGGCGCCTTCGGTGTCATCGGCATTCCCGTGCTGAGCCTTGGCTTGATCGCGAGCCTATCCAATGGTGAAGCCTCCCTGCCCGGCATCGAGGCGCTGGCGGACGGTGTATCGCCCGGCAGCTTCGTCATCGTGCTGGGCCTGCTCTGCGTCATCGTGCCTGGCGTGATCTTCATCTGCGTCCAGATGCGCCGCATCCTGCTGACCCTGGTAGAGGGCGATCCCTTCGTGCCGGAGAATGCCGGGCGCTTGTCGCGCATTGGTGTTGCCATCGCCGCGATGGAAATCATCCGGATTGCCACCCTCCTGGTGGTCCGCGCCATGCCCAGCCTCGTCGGAGACGCGCCGCCAAAGCTCTCAACCCAGCTCATACTGTGGATTTCCGTGGCGGCGCTGTTCATCCTTTCCCAAGTCTTCCGGGAAGGCACCCGCCTTCGCGACGAAGAAAAAATGACGATCTGAGGAGCACTGACGGACATGACCATTCGCGTGACCCTCGACCGTGTGCTTCTGGAACGCCGCATGTCGTTGACTGAGCTTTCCGAGCGCGTGGGCGTCACCCTCGCCAACCTCTCCATCCTGAAAACCGGCAAGGCCAAGGCCATCCGCTTCTCAACTCTGGAAGCGCTTTGCCGCGAGCTGAAATGCCAGCCGGGCGACCTGCTCGTCTTCGACACCGAAGGCGAAGAAGACGAACGCCAGGTCGCGGCTGAATAGGACTTAGAGGCCCAACGCGGCCCGCTGCGCCGCAAACAGCTCCGTGCAGCCTTTCTCGGCCAGGCGCATCATCTCATCCAGTTCCGGGCGCGACATCGGGCGGGATTCGCCGGTGCCCTGCACTTCGATGAAGCCGCCATCAGAGCTCATCACCACATTCATGTCCGCTTCGCCCGCCGAGTCCTCAGGGTAATCCACGTCCAGCACCGGCATGTCCTGGAAGAGACCCACCGAGATCGCGGCGGCCTGTTTCAGGATCGGCTCCGCCTTGATCACGCCTTCGGTCTGAAGATAACGGCAGGCCATGGCAAGGGCCACAAAGCCGCCGGTGATCGACGCCGTGCGCGTGCCGCCATCGGCCTGGATCACATCGCAGTCGATGGTGATCGTGTTTTCGCCCAGCGCCGCCAGGTTCACCACCGAGCGCATGGAACGCCCGATCAGGCGCTGGATTTCCTGTGTGCGGCCAGACTGTTTGCCTGCGGCGGCCTCGCGGCGCCCCCGCGTGTGGGTGGCGCGCGGCAGCATGCCATATTCGCCGGTCACCCAGCCCTCGCCCTTGCCCTTCATCCAGCCGGGCACGCCTTTCTCCCAACTCGCGGTACACAGCACATGCGTGTGACCGAACTTGGCAAGGCACGAACCCTCGGCATAGCGCGTCACACCGGTTTCGAGCGAAATCGGGCGCAGCTGGTCAAAAGCGCGGCCCGAGGGGCGAACGAGATTTGGCATCTTCGGGAATCCTTCTAGCTGATGGCCTGATTTGCGGGTTTTGCTGCGCCTGTCTACACCGGCAGCTGTCAACGGAGAGCAGAAGAGCGATGGCCACGGATATCGAGATTGCCCGCGCGGCGAAGAAACTGCCGGTCCAGGACATCGCCGCCCGCATCGGCGCAGCCCCGGAAGACATCATCCCCTACGGCCATGACAAGGCAAAACTCTCGGCAGCCTTCCTGCAGCGCCAGTCCGCCCGGCCGGGTGGCAAGCTGATCCTCGTCACCGCCATTAACCCGACGCCGGCCGGCGAGGGCAAGACCACCACCTCCATCGGCCTGGCCGACGCGATGAACCGGATCGGCACGAAGACCCTCCTCTGCCTGCGCGAACCCTCGCTCGGCCCCTGTTTCGGCATGAAGGGCGGCGCCACCGGCGGCGGCCTTGCCCAGATCGTGCCGATGGAAGACATCAACCTGCATTTCACCGGCGACTTCCACGCCATCACCTCGGCCCACAATCTTCTCTCCGCCCTCGTCGATAACCACATCCATTGGGGCGGCGAGCCCAAGCTCGAAACCGTGCGCACCAGCTGGCGCCGCGTGATGGACATGAACGACCGTAGCCTGAGGAACATCGTTTCCGGCCTTGGCGGGCCCGGCAATGGCGCCCCTTCCGAAACCGGGTTCGACATCACCGTTGCCTCCGAAGTGATGGCGATCCTCTGCCTCGCCACCGATGCCGAAGATCTGGAGGCCCGCCTCTCCCGTATCATCGTCGGCTACACGCGCGAGAAAGAAGCCGTTACCGCCGCGGACATCAAGGCGACCGGCGCGATGATGGCGCTCTTGCGCGACGCGATGCTGCCAAACCTTGTCCAGACGCTGGAGAACAACCCCTGCCTCGTGCATGGCGGCCCATTCGCCAACATCGCCCATGGCTGCAACTCCGTGATCGCCACAAGCGCTGCTCTGAAAATGGCCGACTATGTTGTCACCGAAGCCGGCTTCGGCGCAGACCTTGGCGCCGAGAAATTTCTCAACATCAAGTGCCGCCAGGCCGGCCTTGCGCCCGATGCCGTGGTTCTCGTTGCCACCATCCGCGCCCTGAAGATGCATGGCGGCCTCGCCAAGGATGAGCTGAGCAAGGTCAGCTATGAAGCGCTGGAAAAGGGCCTCGCCAATCTCGCCCGCCATATCGAAAACCTGCGCAGCTTCGGTCTGCCGGTCGTCGTGGCGATCAATCGCTTCACTACCGACACCGAAGGCGAAGTTCACGCCCTGCAGGCCTATTGCGAAAAACTCTCCGTATCCGTCGCGCTCTGCACCCACTGGGCCGAAGGCGGCAAGGGCGCTGAAACCCTCGCCCGCAGCGTGGTCAAACTGATCGAAGACGGCACTGCCGATTTCAAGCCGCTGTACCCGGACAATCTCTCCCTGCTGGAAAAGATCGAAGCCGTGGCGAAATCCATCTACCGGGCAGACCGGGTGGAGGCAGCCCGCGCGGTGAAAAACCAGCTAGCCGCATGGGAAAAGGCCGGCTTTGGCCACCTGCCCGTGTGTATGGCGAAGACCCAGTACAGCTTCTCCACAGACCCTGCCCTGCTCGGCGCGCCGGAAGGCCATGTGGTCCGTCTTCGGGAAGTGCGCCTCGCTGCCGGGGCGGGCTTCGTTGTCGCCATCTGCGGCGACATCATGACCATGCCTGGCCTTCCGCGCCGCCCCGCCGCCGAGCATATCCACCTCAATGCCCACGGCCAGATCGAAGGGCTGAACTGACCCGGCCATAGATCTATTTAGCTAAACCCAAAAATAGCGCTTGACTCGATATTAGCATAATTGCTAATTAGCAGATATGGAAAACAGCGTTTTCAAAGCCTTGGCCCATCCGGCCCGCCGACAGCTTCTCGCCCTGCTGCGCAAGGGGCCCCGCCTCGCCGGCGAGCTTGCAGCAGAGTTCGAGGCGAGCTGGCCAACCATGAGCCGCCATCTGGCGGTGCTGAAGGAGGCCGAGCTGATTACAGCCGAGCGGCAGGGAAACCAGATCCTCTACCGCGTGAACACAAGCGTTCTGGAAGACGCAGCCACCGCCCTGCTCGGGCTGCTGGGCCGGGACAATGGCGATGACGACCTTAAGGAGGCAGCCGAATGAAACCCTTTATCCGCACCGGCCTGATCGCATCGGCCATCGCCTTTCTGCTCACCTCAGGCATCGCGCTCACCACCTGGAACGCCCTGCCGGAAGCCGGCGATATTCCGGTTCATTGGGGCCCGGACGGACAGGCAGATCAGTTTGCGAGCAAGAGTGACGCCTGGGTCTATCTGCTGATCCTTCCAGGCACCGTGCTTCTCACCGGCCTCCTTCTCGCGCTCGTCCCGGCGATTGATCCGCGCAAACGCAATATCGATACTGGGCGGCGCGCCTATCTGGCGACATGGATCGGCGTCATGACGCTCTTGACCTTCGTTCAAGGCGGCATCGCCTTTGGCATGCTGGGAACCGGGGAGGATACCCTTTACTCCGACACGATGGTCCGTCTGGTGATCGCGGCTTGCGGCGCCCTCTTCATCGTCATCGGCAATTACCTGCCGAAAACCCGTTCCAGCTTCATGTTCGGCATCCGCACCCCCTGGACCCTGTGTTCGGACATCGCCTGGGAGAAGACCCACCGCCTGGCGGGCCCATTGTTCATGGTTGCCGGCGCCCTGGGTATGGCGGGCGCCTTTCTCTTCAGCGGCATCTGGCTGGGCCTGCAACTATCGGTCCTGGTGGTCTCCGCTGCCCTCATTGCTGCGGTTTATTCCTACTTCGTCTGGCGCAAGGCTGACGACCGGGATGCCGGATCCGGCCTCACCATCTAAGGCTGGCCCCATCAACACTATTGAACCGCGCATGTACCGCCCTTAATCCAGAGACATGGCGGACCAGTCAGACATCCTCAGCCTCATGCAGCGGCTCGACCAGCGCTCCCGGAACATTTTCCGGGAGATCGTCGAGGGCTATCTGGCAACGGGCGAGCCGGTCGGCTCGCGCACCCTTTCCAAGGCGGGCATTGCCCTCTCCCCGGCCTCCATCCGCAATGTGATGGCAGACCTGACAGACCTCGGCCTGCTCGACGCCCCCCACATCTCTGCCGGCCGCGCGCCCACCCACAAGGGCCTGCGCCTCTTCGTCGACGGTTTCCTCGAATACGGAGACCCTTCCCGGGAAGACAAGAAACAGATCGACGACCGGCTGGCCTCCGCGGGCACCGATCTGGAAGCGGTTCTGGGGGAAGCCTCCGACATCCTCTCCGGCCTTGCCGGGGGGGCAGGCCTTGTCGCCTCCCCCGCCCGGGACGCGGCGGTGCGGCATGTCGAATTTGTTCCCCTTGCCGGCGGAGAGGCCCTCTGCGTGCTCGTCATCGAGGACGGCGACGTTGAAAACCGCATTCTCAAGGTGCCAGATGGCCTGCCTGCCACCGCGCTGATCGAGGCGGGAAACTACCTATCCACACGCCTCAAGGGCCGCACCCTGGCCGAGGCGGCCAGCGAGGTGCGCGCCGAACTGCAGGACCGGCGCGCGGCGCTGGACGCGGCCACCACAGCCCTCGTCGAAGCAGGCCTTGCCGAATGGGGCGGAGACGCGCCGGGCCGCGGCCGCAGCCTGATCGTGCGGGGCCGCGCCAATCTTCTGGAAGATGCCAAGGCCGCCCAGGATCTCGACCGGGTGCGGCAATTGTTCAATGAGCTTGAACGGCAGCAAAGCCTGCTTGAAATTCTCGACACAACGCGCGAAGCGGGCGGCGTGCGTCTGTTCATCGGGTCGGAAAACAGGCTTTTTCCGTTGTCTGGTTCAAGTGTGATCGTGGCACCCTATATGGGCGGCACAAAACATGTGATCGGGGCACTCGGAGTGATCGGGCCAACACGGCTCAATTATGCCAGGGTGATCCCGATGGTCGATTATACCGCAAAGGTCGTGGGGGAGATCCTTTCGTCCCGGCGCGGAAAGGATGGGAAGTGATGAGCGACGAAAACAAACCGGGTGAAGCCGCTGAAATCGACGCCGGTGTAAACCCTGAAGCCAAGGCGGAAGAAACCGTCACGGTCGAGGAGCTGATTGTGCGCCTTGAGGCAGAGAAGGCCGATATGAACGGCCAGATCCTGCGCCTGCTGGCCGACCTCGACAACACCCGCAAGCGGGCTGACCGCCAGGTCAGCGAAGCCCGCATCTATGCCATCGAGAAATTCGCCGCTGACCTGCTCAGCGTATCGGACAATCTCGCCCGCGCCCTTGACGCCCTGCCCGAAAGCGAGCGCGGCGGGCTTACAGATGCCGGGAAAAACCTCCTCGGCGGCATTGAGATGACCGCCAAGGAACTCAACACCGCCCTCTCCCGGCACGGCGTTGTGCCTGTGGCGGCAGATCCCGGCGCGCCGTTTGACCCCAACGTCCATCAGGCGGTGGCGCAAATCCCGTCGGAGCAGCCTTCGGGCACCATCGCGCAGCTCTTCCAGCCCGGCTGGCGTATTGGCGATCGCACCCTGCGCGCCGCCATGGTCGCCGTCAGCACCGGCCCGGCGAACTGAATACGGATGCGGCTAAGGTGCGGGATCAGTCCCGCACCACCCGCCACGCCGTAACCGTGCCCGGCAGCCAGTTGGGCACGATCACCACATCGCCGAACACGGACAGGTCATTCTGCAGGATGCCGCCTGCCTGGGTATCCAGCAGCGTCGTCACCTGCCCGTCTTCGCTGACATAATGGATCTGCCCCGGCCAGCTCGACACCAGATACCCGCCGCCCGGCACCAGGCCAACACCGTCAGCATCCTTCATGCCGCGCGCCAGGATTTGCTCAGCGTCAGCGCCGCGCAGTTCGATCAGATAGCCCTCGGCCATCGTTGAGATCAGCAGCCGCTCGCCATCCCCCAGCAAGCCATTGATGCCTGCCCAATCGGTGGAGGCGCCCAGAAGCTGCGGTCCTTCCGGGGTCAACCGGTGAATACTCGCCGCGCCGGAGTCTGAAACCAGAACCTCGCCCTGCCAGACGGTCATGTCGTTCAGCATCTGGGCGCCGTCGATGCTGATCGTGTTCAGTTTTGTCCCGTTATTGACGTCGAATGTCACCACCTGGTCGATATCGGCCACATAGAGCGCATCGCCCAGCACCGTCATGCCCTTGGGCGCGTTCAGCCCCTCGGCCCAGCGCAGCATCAGCACTGTACCGTCCACCCCCAGCTTGGACACAAACCCCTTGCCTTCCTTTGTGCTGCCGTCCCCGGCCACATTGGAAATGAAATAGCTGCCATCAGGCGCAAGGGCGGCGCCTTCAGGCGCGTCGAAGCCATCGGTTACCCACAGCTGTTCCAGCCGTGGCGCGCTCGCCGCCGCTGTCTCAGGTCCGGCCGCCTCCTCAGCATCGGCAGCAGCTTCGACCGCATCAGGCTGGTCGGCTGGCACGCTCGCGGGCCCACACGCACCCAGAAGAACAAGTGAAATCGCCGTCGCACTGGCGGCTGCCAACAGGCGCATGAATTTCTCCCAGAGTTTTCCGGAGCCAACCCTGCCTCAGCCCTGCCCGGCTGGCCAGCTGTTCCGTGGGAGAATACCCCTTTAGCCAACCGCCTCGGCCGCCGCCTCAGGTACGCGACGGCCACCAATGCCGATCCGTTCCCAGGCGCGCTCATGCAGCGTATAGGCCACCGTCTGCACCAGCGGCTCGATCATCCCGATCGCCAGCGCGGCATGCCAACTGCCGGTCAGGGCAAAGGCGACGGAGATGGCCACGGCAAAGTGCATGGCGCTATAGGTCAGGGTCTTAAGGGCCGGGCGCGGCATGGGGGGAAACCTTATTCTCATGAGAGGACATATGCGCTCTTTGAGAATGATTTTCAAATCGGAACGGGTTGCCCGCGTCATAGAGCGCGCCTATGGGGCAAATCTGTCATGGCCTCTTGAGCCTGCCCCACAGTTCCCCATATCGAGGGCCAAAGAAGCGAGCGGATTTAACCACCCAACTCGCTGCTCAAAACTGAACCCTTGATAGAGCCATTGGCGGCGCGGGGCTGCTGAGCAGACCGAACCCAAACGAAGCCAGTGGCGGCTGATGAAAGAGAGAGACATATATGAGCAAGATCATCGGTATCGACCTCGGCACCACCAACTCGTGCGTGGCCGTCATGGAAGGCGGCCAGGCCAAGGTCATCGAAAACGCAGAAGGCGCCCGCACGACCCCGTCGGTGGTCGCCTTCACTGAAAGCGGCGAACGCCTCATCGGTATGCCCGCGCGCCGTCAGGCGGTGACCAACCCTGACTTCACCTTCTACGCCATCAAGCGCCTGATCGGCCGCACCTTCGACGATCCGACCGCGCAGAAGGACAAGGAACTGTCCCCCTTCGCCATCGTCAAAGGCCCTGCCGGCGACGCCTGGGTGAAAGGCCGCGACAAGGACTACGCCCCCCAGGAAATCTCCGCCTTCATCCTCACCAAGATGAAAGAGACCGCTGAAGCCTATCTCGGCTCCAAGGTTACCCAGGCCGTCATCACCGTCCCGGCCTACTTTAACGATGCCCAGCGTCAGGCCACCAAGGATGCTGGCCGCATCGCCGGCCTTGAAGTGCTCCGCATCATCAACGAGCCGACCGCCGCAGCCCTCGCTTACGGCCTCGACAAGGGCGGCAACAAGACCATCGCCGTCTACGACCTTGGCGGCGGCACTTTCGACGTCTCACTGCTCGAAATCGGTGATGGCGTGTTCGAAGTGCTCTCCACCAATGGGGACACCTTCCTCGGCGGTGAAGACTTCGACCTGCGCGTCGTCGATTTCCTGGCTGCAGAGTTCAAGAAGGAACAGGGCATCGACCTGAAGGCCGACAAGCTGGCCCTCCAGCGCCTCAAGGAAGAAGCCGAAAAGGCGAAGAAAGAGCTGTCCTCGGCCAGCCAGTATGAAGTGAACCTGCCTTTCATCACGGCAGACGCCACCGGCCCGAAACACCTCAACATCAAGCTGACGCGCGCCAAGTTCGAAAGCCTGGTCGAAGACCTCGTCCAGCGCACCATCGAGCCGTGCAGGAAAGCTCTGAAGGATGCCGGCAAGTCTCCTTCCGACATTGACGAAGTCGTCCTCGTCGGCGGCATGACGCGTATGCCGGCCGTGCAGGAAGCGGTGAAGAAATTCTTCGGCCGCGAGCCCCATAAGGGCGTCAACCCGGATGAAGTCGTCGCCATCGGCGCCGCGATCCAGGGCGGCATCCTGCAGGGCGACGTCAAAGACGTGGTCCTCCTCGACGTGACCCCGCTCTCGCTCGGCATCGAAACCCTTGGCGGTATCTTCACCCGCCTGATCGAGCGCAACACCACGATCCCGACGAAGAAGTCCCAGGTCTTCTCGACGGCAGAGGACAACCAGCCTGCGGTGACCATCAAGGTTGCCCAGGGCGAGCGCGAAATGGCCGCTGACAACAAGCAGCTCGGCCAGTTCAACCTCGAAGGCATTGCGCCCGCCCCGCGCGGCCTGCCGCAGATCGAAGTGACGTTCGACATCGACGCCAACGGCATCGTCTCGGTCTCGGCCAAGGACAAGGCCACCGGCAAGGAACAGCAGATCACCATCCAGGCAGATGGCGGCCTCTCCGAAGCCGACATCAAGAAGATGATGGCCGAAGCTGAATCCAACGCCGCCGGTGACAAGGCCCGCCGCGAACTGGTCGAAGCCAAGAACCACGCCGAAGCCCTGATCCACCAGACCGAGAAGCAGATGATCGAGCATGGCTCGAAAGTCTCCGACGCGGTGAAGGGCGAGATCGAAAAAGCCATCGCCGATCTGAAAGAAGCCGCGGCCGGCGACAACACCGCCGACATCTCGGCCAAGCATCAGGCCCTGATGAACGCTGCAATGAAACTCGGCGAAGCCATCTACGCCGCTCAGGGTGCTGGCGCCACTGAGGGGGAAGACGCGCCCCAGTCCGGCAATGACGATGTCGTCGACGCCGATTTCGAAGAAGTCGACGAGCGCAAGTAAGGCTGGTTCATCCCGACACAAACAAAACCCCGCCGGATCACTCCGGCGGGGTTTTTCTTTTGCGGGGCAGCGCTGCGCCGGGCAGAGCTTCTGGTCTTATGCCTGCGCCGCTTCAATCCACCGCTTCACGAGCCCAGGCAGCTTCTTCTCGGCTACCGTCACCTCTTCCATTCCGCCAAACGCCGCCAGGGCACGAATATCGGACTGGAAGACCAGCAGCCCCGTCTCATCGGCAATCAGTGGCGGCCCGCCCTTATTTTCCTTGCGCGCCGTATCGCAATGGAAAATCAGACGAACCGATTTCAGGTCCCCGAAATTGAAGGTGAGGTAGTGCACACCGCCAAGCGAATAGCTGGGCGCGTTCCATTTGATGCCTTCCTCGAAGCGGGGGGCCTTCAGGCCCCGGATGATCTTGCGCAGGGCTTCGGCCTCTGCGCGTTTGGGGTGCGCAAGCGCCGCCATGAATTCATCCGGAGTGGCTGATTTCCCCGGCATGCTACATCGTCACCACGACCTTGCCCTGCGCCTTGCGGTCCTGCAGTTCACGGATGGCATCGGCCGCCTGCTCCATCGGATAGGTGTTGGAAACATGCGGGCGGATCTTGCCGGCCTTGTAGAGGTCGAACAGCTCCTTCACGTTCTGCTGGTGGGCCTTCGGGTCTCGCGCTACCGCCGCGCCCCAGAATACACCGCGCACATCGCAACTTTTCAGGAGCGTCAGGTTCAGCGGCAGCTTCGGAATGCCCGCCGGGAAGCCGATCACGAGGAAGCGCCCTTCCCAGTTCATCGCGCGCACGGCCGGCTCGGCATAATTGCCGCCCACGCCGTCATATATGATGTCGACCCCGCCGCCGGAAACGGCCTTGATGTCGTCTGAGAATTTCTTCTGCCCGTCCCGGTCCAGTTCGCGCTCATAGACAAGGCCCTTGTCCGCGCCTTTGGACAGGCAGAAATCCACCTTCTCCTGGCTGGAGCAGGCAGCGATCACTTCCAGGCCCATGGCCTTACCAAGTTCCACGGCCGCAATGCCCACCCCGCCGGCAGCGCCCAGCACCAGCAGCTTCTCGCCGGGCTTGGGATCGCCCCGATCCTTGATGGCGTAGTAAGAGGTGCCATAGGTCATCAGGAAGGCAGCGGCCTCCTCGAACGGCATCCCTTCGGGGATCGGCATCACGCCATGGGCCGGCGCGAGGCAATATTCGGCCATGCCGCCATTGCCGGTGGAGGCCAGCACCCGGTCGCCCGGCTTCACATGGGCAACGCCCTCGCCCACAGCCGAGACAATCCCGGCCACTTCCCCGCCCGGAGAGAACGGGCGCGGCGGCTTGAACTGGTACATGTCCTGAATGATCAGCACGTCGGGATAGTTCACCCCGCACGCTTTCACCTGCACCAGAACCTGCCCCTTGCCAGGGGTTGGCACTGGCACATCCTCGATCACGAGTGTTTCTGGCCCACCGACCACTTTCGACAGTACGGCTTTCATATGCCTCTCCCTTCAAAGCTTGTTGTTTCGACCTTCAGACGGTAGCCATGCCGCGAGCAGGCGCCAAGCCTTACGCAAGGGGAAAGGACCCGCAACGATGTCGAAAATCTGGGCCATCGCCATCCATGGCGGCGCCGGACCGATCCCCGGCCGCGACTACGCCCCGGAAGAGGCCCACATCGCAGGCCTGCTGAGACGCGGGGCCGAGGCGCTCGCGAACGGCGAAGCTGCGCTCGATGTCGTCGAAGCCATGGTGCTCGACCTGGAAGCCTCTGGTCTTTATGTCGCCGGCAAGGGCGCCAGCCCCAATACGGCCGGGGAATGGGAACTCGACGCCGCCATCATGGACGGGCGCACACGCAATGCCGGTGCTGTCGGCGCGCTGCAGGGCTTTGAAAGCCCCATCCGCGCCGCCCGCGTCGTGCTTGAGAAAACCCCCAACGTGCTGATCGTCGGCAAGGGCGCCGCTGCCATCGCCGGCGCCGCAGGCCTTGACCGCGTCACTGATCCGGCAAGCTATTACGGGGCGGTTGATGAAGACACCGTCCAGGACGGCAAAGTGCAGATGGGCACGGTCGGCGCCGTTGCGCTCGACATCTATGGCGATATGGCCGCCGCCACCTCCACCGGCGGTGTTCTCTCCAAGACCCCCGGCCGGATCGGTGACACGCCGATCATCGGGGCTGGCACCTGGGCGGACGAACGCTGCGCCATTTCCTGCACCGGTCTTGGCGAATATTTCATCCGGGCGAACGCCGCCGCCGATGTGTCCGCCCGCATCCGCTATGGCGGTGAGACGCTGGCCCCTGCCCTCAGGGGCGCGCTGGACGATGTCAAACGTCTCGGCGGCAATGGCGGGATGATCGGCGTCTCCGCCAATGGCGACCTCGCAGCTGGGTTCAATTCCAGCGGACTGAAACGCGGCCTAGCTGACTGGAAAGGCCGTTTCGAAGTGGCAACCTTCCTATGACCGTACTTTTCTGGGCTCTCGCCGTCATCATCGTCTTTGCCATCGCGCTGGCCGCGCAGATGCGGATGATGATATCCATGGTTCTGCGCCGGGCATTGGCCGCAAAGTTTGGCGGCGGCCCGAATGATGTCGAATACCGCGCGGCCATCCTGTCTCTGGGCCGGGAGCCGGCCGACACCGAGGCGGCGAAATATCTGGAGACAGACTATCCCAAACCGCTTGCCCATATGAAGCTCGCCCGCCGGGTTTCCCTGGCCGGCCCCCTTGTCCTGCTGATTGTCGTCGCGATTGGCCGCTTCTGGCTGGGGGCATTCTGATGCGGGGCTATTTCGCCATAGGCTCCGAGCGCATCTCCAAGCCGATGAACCTCGGCGCGCTTATGCGTACGGCCCATGCCTTTGGCGCGAGCTTCGTTTTCTCGATCGATGCAGAACGCAATCTCAAGGAAGCCTACGCATCGGACACCTCCAAATCCGCAGGCCAGATTCCCTATTATCAGTGGGACTCACTGGACGAGATGCAGCTGCCCAAAGGCTGCCAACTGGTGGGGATCGAGCTGACCGATGACGCCGTGGAGCTGCCCGTCTTCCGGCATCCTCCGCAGGCGGCCTATATCCTTGGGCCGGAAAAGGGCAACCTCTCTGCCGCTGCGCTTGAGCGCTGCGCGCATGTGGTGAAGATCCCGACCCGTTTCTGTATCAATGTCAGCTTGGCGGGCGCTCTGGTCATGTATGACCGGCATCTTTCGATGGGCGGCTATGGCCCCAAACCCATCATGCCGGGCGGCCCGGAGGGCGCACGCCGCAAACATGTTCAGGATTCTGACAGAAAAAAAGCCGGCCGCTGAGCCTTCAGCGCACGCCGAGCAGCTTCTGCACCATGCCCATGACACCGGTGAACCGCAGGCCGCCATCGCGCACGGCAAGGGCGTAGCAAACCTCGTCCTCATCCGCGACGGGCTGATGTGTATCGTTGGGGCCATTCATGCTGACATCGCCTGGCCCATAAGTGCCCCGCTCATCAGTGAAGCCGCCGGCAAGAACCATCGTGAACTCGTTGCCGCCATGGGAATGCCGCGGGATCCTGGAGCCGGCCGCGATCCGGTAAAGCTCCACATCCATGTAAGAGCCCACATCCAGCTTGAGCCGCTTCAAGCCCAGCCCAAGCATCTGCCAGCCCTGCTGGCCTGCCGCATCAAGGGCCGCAGAACGCACAGGCTCAGGCAGGCTGAGCAGCTCGTTAATTGCGTCCCCAGCCGATTTTCCGGCAGCGCGCTGAATCTCAACCGGAACCTCGAGCGCGTCGATCAGGGCGAGCGTGCGCTCCAGCGCGCCGGCGCTCATCCGGGCCGCAGGCGCCGCCTCAAGGAAGTTGCCAGCGATCATCTCGCTTACGGCAACCGAGCCGCGCACATCGGCACGTATCAGACTTTGGGCCTCCAGCATCATGGCAAAGGCGGGATCAATACATCCCGCCGCATAGGCGCTGTAGAGTTCGCTGAAGGAGTTTTGCGGGGCAGCGGTCATTGGCGTCAGGGGTATCTCTATTCCTTTCAGCAAACATTGTCCGGTTTGATATTTCGTCAAGGAAACACAGCCGGAGATTGCAGTTGCCGGGTCAGATCCCGCCTTCCAGTTCTCCTTTCAGCCGCATGAATGCCAGCCGGATACGGGATTTGACCGTGCCCAGCGGTAGATTGAAGGCTCTGGCGATCTCCGAATGGGAGAGACCATCATAAAACGCGGCCTGGACCAGGATCAGCTGATCCTGTGGCAGGCTGGCCAGCCGCTGGCGCACGGCGGCGTCCAGCTGCTCGCGGGATACCGTTTCATCTGGGGTCTGGATCTCCGGTGGCTGCAGCACCGGATCGTCTGCATTGAGTTCGGGGCGGCGCTGGCGCCGCTGGGCGTCGATCCGGCGGTTACGCGCAATTCTGAAAATCCACGTAGAGACCGAGGCCTGCTGCCGGTCATACATTCCCGCCTTCTGCCAGACGGCGATCATCACCTCCTGCGCGAGTTCCTCGGCTTCGGCGTCCCCCGCCCCCAAGCGCAACATGAAAGCCTTCACGCGCGGGGCATAATAGCTGAACAGTTCGGAGAAGGCGTTGCGGCACCGGCGTTCGGCAATGGCAGCCATCTGGTCTGCATGCCGTTCCCGCATGACCGGGTCTGCTATGCGGACGGTATGGTCGAACACGCGCCGGGCCTTTCGGGGATACGAACGCGCATTGTCTGTCTTCAGGAACGGTAAGGCAACCATGGCGCTTGTAATTTCCCTGTTGTGCCCGCGTCAGGTGTTTTGCTTGAGATAGCCCCCGGTGTATGGGTCTGGGAGCGTCGGAGGTAATGTGTGAGTATTTTATCCAACATGCAACAGAAAACGACACGTATCGCGCGACCTCTCGGTCTCGTGATCCTGGTGGCCGCCATTTCGGGGGCTGCGGCGGCCGAGCCTAAAGCGCTCGGGCGGTTCAAGGACTGGGCCGTGTTCACCGAGGAAAAAGGCGGTGAGCTGATCTGCTATGCAGCCACGGAGGCCAGCTCCAAGGCCCCCTCTTCGGTGAAACATGGCGATGTCTGGTACTATGTGACCAGCTGGAAGTCTGGCCAGGCCAAGAACCAGCCGAGCTTCCGCGTCACCTATGATCTCAAGGCCGATAAAGCCCCCAAGACCACCATCGGGCGGTCTTCCTGGCAGATGTTTGTTGCCGGCCGCGAGAGCTTTGCGGACGATGCCGATGATCCGCGCATTGTCGACGCGCTGAAGAAAGGCTCCAGCCTGACCGTCACCGCCCAGTCAGCGCGCGGAACGAATGTCACTTACCGATTCTCCCTCAGCGGCTCGGCCGACGCGATTGCCAAGGCCGAAGAAGCCTGCCGCTGACCGGCCAAACGAAAAGCGGCGGCCTCCCGAAGGAGACCGCCGCCTGACTGCTCAGGTTCCTGAACCTGCCGCGATTACTGGGTAACCGGCGTCAGGATGATCTCAACGCGGCGGTTCTGAGACCGGCCCGCTTCGGTCGAATTGTCAGCCACCGGATAGTCGATGCCCATGCCGATAGCCGACATACGAACCGATTGCACACCCTGGTTGACGAGGTAGCCACGCACAGCATCGGCGCGCTGCTGCGACAGGCGCTGGTTGAAATCGCGGGCACCTTCCGAAGAGGCGTGGCCACGGATGTCAACAGCGGTCGAGGGGTACTCGTTCAGCGTGGCAGCAACCTGGTTCAGCGTCTGAAAGAAGCTCGGCTGGATCGTTGCGCTGCCTTGCTGGAAGGAAATGCCCGAGGGCATGGTCAGAGCAATCTGATCACCCTGACGCTCGATCTCGATGCCGGTGCCTGCAGTCTGCTGACGCAGTTTTTCTTCCTGCCGGTCCATGTAGACGCCAACCGATGCGCCAGCGACGGCGCCAACGGCAGCGCCGATGGCCGCGTTACGTCTGTCGTCACCGCCCGCCATCATCCCGGCGCCAGCGCCGAGGATTGCACCGGCAGCGCCCGTGGTGAGAACGCGCTGACTGGGGCCGGTTTCGCAAGCATGAACGATCGGCAGCATCAGTGCGGCCGCGATGAGAACTGATTTCTTCATGAGAAGGACTCCCTGTGGATGAAGTAACATTACCGCCTGTGGCATGATCAATATGAACGGAGGCCAACTGGGCGATGAATTTTCTATTTTCCCTCTGAAATGAAGGGATTTTCGAATTCTGGCGCGTTAAACTCTGTCCATGTTCGCGCCGTTTTCCTTATGCGTCTGCTCATGCTATAGGCCCGCCCATGACAATAACCCTCGACCTCAGCCGCCGGAATAACGCTGTGCCTGGCAGGAAACGCCTGACGGGCCTTTCGGTTCCCGCGCTCAAGGCGGAGCTGGAGGCCCTCGGCCTTGAGCCCAAGCCAGCCAGCATGCGCGCGCGCCAGCTGCGCCGCTGGATTCACCATTTCGGGGTGACCGATTTTGCCGCGATGACCGACATCGCCAAGGATCTCCGCGCGCAGCTTGCCGAGAAGTTCGAGATCGACCGTCCGGATATCGCCGACCATCAGGTGAGCCGCGATGGCACGCAGAAATGGCTGACCCGCTACGCGCCCGGCATTGAAGGCGAAAGCGTCTATATTCCGGATGTCGGTAAGGCGGGCGCGCTGTGCGTCTCTTCGCAGGTTGGCTGCACGCTGAACTGCACCTTCTGCCATACGGGCACGCAAGCTCTGGTGCGCAACCTGACCGCGCAGGAAATCGTCCAGCAGGTCATCATCGCCCGCGACGCGCTTGCCGAATGGCCCTCCTCCAATGAAGACCGCCGCCTGACGAATATCGTCTTCATGGGGATGGGCGAGCCGCTCTACAATCTCGACAATGTGGCCGAGGCGATCGACACGATTTCCGATGGCGATGGCATTTCCATCGGCCGGCGCCGCATTACGGTCTCAACGGCAGGCGTCGCCCCGAAGATCCCGGAGCTTGGCGCGCGCACCGGCGCAATGCTGGCCATCTCGCTGCACGCCACCAATGACGATCTGCGTAATGAACTCGTCCCGCTGAACCGAAAGTATGACATCAAAACGCTGTTCGAAGCGATCCGTGCGTACCCGGACCTTGGCAATTCCAAGCGCGTGACTTTCGAATATGTGATGCTGAAAGGCGTCAATGACACGCTGGCCGAAGCGCGCGATCTGGTGAAGCTGCTGAAAGGCGTGCCTTCGAAGATCAACCTCATCCCGTTCAATCCCTGGCCAGGCTCGCCCTATGAGTGTTCGGACTGGGAGACGATTGAAGCCTTCGCCGAAGTGCTGAACCGCGCAGGCTATGCCTCCCCCATCCGCACACCGCGCGGCCGGGATATTCTCGCCGCTTGCGGGCAGCTGCGGTCGGAAAGCGTCAAGGTCCGCGCCAGCGAACTGCGCAAGCAGCGCCTGGCGGCCGAAGGCTCAGAAACGCAGGGCTAACAGCCCTTGCATCAGCGGCGCTTGTGCACCAGGCGGTCCCAGATGGCGCCGGGAATATTGGAATAGTCGTCCGTCCACGCACGGCCCCCATCGCTTTCCAGAACACTCCACACGCCGGTGGAATCCAGGGGCGCGAGCGCGAGATCATTTCGGGCAATCGCCACGACTGCGCTGGATTGAGCGCGATAGCCCGTTTCCCGTACGGTGTGATATTGCATGCGGGCGGGCGCGCCGAGTTCACCGGCGACGCGGCCAACGACCGTTTCGAGCGCCATATAGCGGTTGGAAACATGCAGCAGCAGGACGCCGTCTTCCTTCAGGCGGGAAAGATAAAGCGCGACAGCTTCCCGGGTCATCAAATGAGCGGGTACGGAGTCTGACGAGAAGGCATCGATCAGCAGAATGTCGAATGCGCCTTCCGGCTCTGAAGCCAAGGTGAGCCGGCCATCGCCCAGAACAATGTCCGCATCGGGCGTGCACTCAGAGAGGTATGTGAAACGTGCCGGATCGCTGGCGAGGCGGGCAACGATGGGGTCGATCTCATAGAAGGTGTAGTGCTGCCCTTCCCCGGCATAGCAGGCCACAGACCCCGCCCCCAGGCCCAGCGCGCCAACCCTGCCGGGGCGCGTATGGCCTGCGAAGACCTGGCCGATGGGTGTTTCCGGCGCATAATAGGTGGCAGGCCGCCAGGCTTCTTCACCGAGGGCCTGGGCGCCGTGCAGCGTGGTACCATGCACCATGACGCGGTAGCCGTCCCGGTCGTGGATCTTCACCACGCCAAAAAATCCGCGCTCTGAATAAGCGCCCACCGTCGGGCTCGTCGCGGCGCCTATTGCCCAGATTGCGGCGGCAGCGCCGACGCTGGCAAGCCGGGAGCGGCGCACTGCGTAAAGCGCCACGAGCGCCAGAACCAGAAGCACGAAGAAGGATCGCTCCGGCTCACGCGCCAAGGCGGGAACTTCGTACACATACTGCGCAATGATCGCCAAGCCGCCGGCAACCGCCGCCACCACGATCATCCAGGTCGGCCCAAGCCAGTAACGCTGAGGCATCAGCAGCAGCGCCGCCAACAGCATCAGCGGATACTCGGCGACAGTGGTGAAGATGACAGGCACGAGCAGCGCATTGAACGCGCCGCCCAGGACACCCCCCAGCGACATCAGAAGATAGAATTCGGTGAGGCGGCCCGTCTCCGGGCGGTCGTTTGCCAGAAGGCCATGGCAGGCAACGGCAGCGAAGAACAGGGCCGTCAGATGGACAACGAAGGTAAGCAGTGTCGGCACGCCCGACACCTTCGTCAGCACAAAGAGGGCAAGCCCCGCGCATACCGGCAGGATGGTCATCGCGGCCGGCAGGCTGATAGGTGGCCGTTTGGCGAAGACCACGATGAAGCTGCCGATATAGAGCATCAGAGGGGGCGCCCAGAGGAAGGGCGCGCTGGCCACATCCGTGGAGATATGCGTGGTCACGCCGACGAGAAGGCTGGAGGGAACGAAGGCCAGAACAAGCCACCAGAGGCGCTGGCGCCAGACGCTTGGAGAGGGCTCAGCGCTACGTGCCGCCTGGCTTGTAGAAACCGGCACTGCCCCCTCGGCGGGCGCGCGCATCGTCAGCAGGCCGCAGCCGATCAGCAGCACCAGCAGCACGCCATACCCGGCCGACCAGGCCATCGCCTGTCCTGCCAGCGGCGCGAGCGGCTCCAGCAACAACGGATAGGCTGCTAGCCCGAGGAGTGAGCCGGCATTGCTGGCGGCATAGAGATGGTAGGGATCGTGGGCATCGTCCCGGCCCGTGCGCGCATACCATGCCTGGATCAGCGGAGCGGTTGCCGAAATGATCGCGAAGGGCGGCGCGATCGAAACGGCAAACACCCCGATCAGCCAGAGCGCCGGGCGCGCGGGATCTGGATCGCCAAAGAGGCCGGTCAATTCAAACGGCAGGACAAGCGCGGCGATAACGAGCAGCGCGCCATGCACCATCACCTGCCGGGAAAGCGACTTCACGAGATGCGTCAGCAGGTGGGCGTAGGCATATCCAGCCAGCAGCGCCGCCTGGAAACAAACCAGCGACACATTCCAGACATTCGGAGACCCGCCGAGCAGCGGCGTTGCCATGCGGGCAAACATTGGCTGGACGAGGAAGACCAGCGCCGCTGACAGAAACACGGTCACGACAAAGGGCAAGCCGGCAAATCTGTGCAGGAGGGGACCGGCGGGTGGCGCGTGGGCGGCGGAAGGCTGATTCATCGGAGGGCCCCTTTAACGCAAGACTATCAAAGGGGGGTAAAGGACAGCTTTCACAGCATAGACACTTGGCGCAGTTGCGAATCCACGGCTGATGATTAACCTGTAAGGAATGCGTTTGCCTCCCTTTCTCTTGGCCCTCTGTGGCGCGGTTCTTTCAGCCTGCGGCAGCGCGGAAGAAGGCCCCTGCAAGACGCAAACCTTTGAAAACCTTCCCTATCTTGTCTGCGAGTTTGATGCTTCGCAGGATACAATCCGGCTTTTCCTGCGCGATGAGACCGGCACCCCCTTTGGCCAGTTTGACCGGCTGGCCAATCACGTAGCCTCTCAGGGGGGCAACCTCGTCTTCGCCATGAATGCCGGCATGTATCATGACGACCGCCGGCCCGTGGGCCTCTATATCGAGGACGGCGAAGCGGAGATGGGCCTGGTACGCTCGGCTGGGCCCGGCAATTTCGGCATGCTGCCCAATGGGGTCTTCTGGATCGATAACGGCCGGGCGGGCGTTTCCGAAACCCTTGCCTTCGATGAGCGGTTCAAGGGTGCCCCGCCGCGCTTTGCCACCCAGTCCGGCCCGATGCTGGTGATTGATGGCGAGCTTCACCCGGCGCTCAATCCGGATGGCACGAGCCTGCGCCGCCGCAACGGTGTTGGCGTCAGCGCAGATGGCCGCACTGTCTATTTCGTCATCAGCGATGTTTCCGTGAACTTCCATTCGTTCGCGCGCCTCTTCCGGGACGAGCTTGGCACGCCCAACGCACTCTATCTCGATGGGGCGGTCTCGAAGGTGTATGTGCCAGCGCTGGAGCGCGTCGAGACCGGGCTGGACATGGGCCCCATCGTCGGCGTCATCCGGGAATGAAAACACTCGTCCTTTCGCCAGAACGCCGCCAGCGCCTTGTCGATGAACTCTGCAAGCTGGCGTCGCAGGATTTCGACATTGCGCTCAGCCCGTTTCAGGCAGGCGAACTGGTGGACCGCATGACGGCGCTGATCGGTCCGGCAGTCTACAATGAAGCTGTGCAGGATGTGCGTATGCACCTGCAGCGGGGTCTTGATGATCTCGATGGCGAGGTTTTCGTGGACGATCCCGCCTGACTGCTGAGCGCTTCTTACAGGTCGGATAAGCCGGTTGCGGATCCTCCGGGCCGGCCATATCTGCCTCCCAGACCCCGTACCAATAATTGGAAGAGCCCCCCATGACGCCCACGCTTTACGGCCTGAAAAACTGCGACACCTGCAAGAAGGCGATCAAGGAGCTCGAAGCGGCCGGAAAACCCGCCGAGTTTGTGGACATTCGCGCCGAGGCCGACCTTCCCTCCAAACTCCCTCGCTGGATTGCGGCGGTCGGCGAAAAACTCGTCAATCGCAGCTCCACCACCTGGCGCAGCCTGTCGGACGAAGACAAGGCGCGGGCGAGCGGTGTTACTCTCGAAGGCTTGCTGCTGGGCAACCCCACTCTGATCAAACGCCCGGTGATCGAGACGGGCGATGAGGTGCTTGTAGGCTGGACCGCCGAAACCAAGGCAAAGATCGGCTGACGAGAACAGCGAGGGCAAAGCGCCCGAAATTTTCTCCAGGCCGCGCGACGGATGATAAAGCCGCCATACGTTGAACACAGACTGGCTGCCGGAGACGTGTGATGCGCCCCTTGATCGCGACCCTGATTTTAAGCTGCCTACTGTTCGGAGGGGTGGCAGCCGCCGCGCCGGGCCCCTCCCTCAAAGCCGAAACCCTTTCGGTGAAGGCAGGCAAGGACCAACGCGAGTTTATTCTCTACACTCCGCAAGACACTCGCCGAGGTATGCCCGTTGTGCTGGTTTTCCATGGCGGCGGCGGCGGCGCGAAGTGGATGGCATCCAAATCCCGCAAGCTGACCCGCACCTTCACCGAAGCGGGCTATGCGGTGGTCTATATGAACGGCTCCTCCCGCAGGGACAGCGAAAAGCTGCGGACCTGGAACGCCGCCCATTGCTGCGCCTATGCCCAGCGCCAGAACATCGATGAAGCCACCTACATCAACGCGGCGGTCGACGCGCTTGACCGCAAGATCGGAATAGACCGCACGCGGATATTCCTGGTGGGCCATTCCAATGGCGCGATGCTGTCCTACCGGGTCGCCGGGCAGATGAAAGACGCTCCCCGCGCCATCGCCCCGATCAGCGGCGCCATCTTTGCCGACCAACCCGCCCTTCCCGCGCGTACGTCGATCTTCATGTACCATGCCAAGGATGACGAGGTGCTGAGTTATTCCGGCAACCCGGATGACAAAGCCGAACGCTGGCGCACGCAGCCGCACCTTGGTTTTGAAAAGGCGGAAGTAGAGCTTGCCCGCCTCAAAGGCTGCGGCGCGCCAGGCATCGCCTCGCCTGCGTCCGGCCTAACCGAAATCCGACGCGCCTGCGCAGGAGGCTCAACCCTGCTGGCCCTGAGCGCAGAAACCGGCGGCCATGAATGGGCTTCGCGGGCCGCCGCCAGCTATCAGATCGAAGACACCCTTCTCACCTTCTTCAACAGCCAGCGCTGATCGTCAGGCAGGGACCAGCACGCCCGCAAGGTTATCGAGCGCATTCGTCCATCCGACCTTGACGCCTTCCAGCAGGTCTGAACCGTCCACCGCGACTGTCTGCAGGGTAAGCACCATACGCGTTCCGTTTTCCACGCCGATAAACTCGGCCGAAATCAGGCTCACGCCCAGCAGTGTGGATCCATCGCCGATTGCCTCGGAATAAACGATCCGCGCGTCTGGCACGATATCAAGATAGCGCCCGACTACCGTGGCCACGGGCTCGCCGCCCACCATGCAGATCTGGATATCTTCGCCGCCAACGCGGAAATCCGCGGCTTCATTGCGGATCTCGACATCAGTGGACGGAGCACCCCAGATACGCCGTATCTCTGGATCTTCCCAAGCCCGGAACACCCGCATGGGGCTCGCCGCATAGGTTCTCTCGAGTGTTTCGGTCCGGTGCACCATCGTCTGATGGGTCATTGGGTATCTCCTTTTTGATTGAGCAAGTCGCCGAGCCGGTCGAGCCGGCCCTGCCAGGCGGCATGATAACGGGCGATCCACCGGTCGAGGTCGGCAAGACGCTGCGTTTCCAGCCGGCAAGTGCGCACTCTCCCGGTCTTCACCGTGGTGATGAGACCCGCCGCTTCCAGGACACGCACATGTTGCAGAAAACTCGGCAGCGCCATGTCATAGCCCGCCGCAAGGTCGGTCACGCTCGCCTCCCCTGTCGACAGTCGCGCGATGATGTCTCTTCGCGTCGCATCTGCCAGCGCGCCGAAGCCACGGTCGAGCATATGTGAATCAATCATCGAATAGTTAGTCATTCGCCTTAGTATATCGCGCCATCAGACAGGTCAATATAGTTAGGCAATTTTCTAACTTTTGATCACCAGCGCAGTGCCCCTCTTCCGGGGGTAGGAGACCCGCAGGCCCTCCGTTAGTTTCTGGCGAGCACCAACCCGGAGCCGCCCATTCATGCGCCTTGCCCTCGCCGCGTTCAGCCTGCTGGCTTTCAGCATCACCGCTCATGCAGAAGCCGAACCCTGCCCCGAGGATGCCGAGCAACGCCTCTATGAAATGGTTGAATCCATTGGGCGAGGCGCGCAATCCGACGCAGCGCCCGTTGCAGCGCTGGCCGAATGGGCGGTGGCAACCTGCCAAGCCAGAACTCATGTTCAGGCCCTCGCTGCCACGCTGCTGGGCGCCGTAATCCAGGCCACCCCGGACAGGCAGAAGCTGGCCCACTATGTCGATCTTGCCGAGCGCGCGATCAGCCTCAATGACAGTTCATGGAACCCGCGAATTGGCCCGGCCGTCCTTAAGAAGTCCGATGGCTCAAGTATCGATTACTTCGGGTACAGTCAGGCCACGGGCGTGTTGATTGACCGGGTGCTGCCCTATGGGGTGGCGCTGGCAGAGGCAGGTATGCCCCCGCGCCTGCTTTCCGGAGAACCTTATTCCGGCTGCCCATATGCAGCCCATTCCGCCAGCCGCTTGGCGGACGAGGCCCGACTGTGGGACAAAAACGTTTTCATGAAATCCGATCAGCCGTTGTTTGTCCTGGCTGAAACCCGGCTCCAGATGCTGCAAGCCTCCTGCCCCAGCCATCACCGTGACCTCAACTTTTACCTCGCCCGGCTATACGGCCAGGAAGTTGAAGTGCTCACCGGCTGGGGCCATCATTACAGTGAAGACTTCCAGATGCGAAATGGAGGCTGGTACTGGCGCCACGAAATGCTTCGTGACCTGATCTTCGAAGAAGACGAGATGCTGGCGCGGAAAGCGGAATTCGATGCCCGCGCCCGCCCGCTGGCAGAAAAGGCAAAGCCCTATCTGGACGCGCTCTACAAGCTTCCCGAAACCCTTGCAGCCAAGGACCACGAACAGCTCGAGCAGGCCAACAGATGGAAAAAGACAGTTGACGCCAGCCTGGCGGCAGACTGATCAGTTCTCGTCGCGCTCGTTGGCAATATCGGCGGCGATATCCTCAACCGCCGCGTCTGTCGCTTCGACGACCTCATTCGCTGCAGCGCTCGCTTCCGTCGCCGCCGCGCCCATCATCCGGTCCATCCGCGCGCCGGCGGATTCGAAGGACCCGTCTACCAGGCGGAAGATCATCATGATGGCGAAGAACAAGACCAGAATGGCCGTCACGATTGCATGAAACGCTTTCATTGGTGTCAGATGCCCCTGCTCAACCCATCGAATTAACCAATGCGCGTCCGCGCCAAAGGTTCCCCACACCCCCTTCCCCCGGCCGCCCATCTCCCCTATGGTTCCCCTATCCGAGGGGCGCGCATGGCAAGCGCTGAGATGGGGCCGATACCGCTCCAGCACCCTTTGAACCTGATCCGGGTCGCGCCGGCGTAGGAACGGAAACCGAGACGCTAAACGCTCCCGGGTCTTCACAGTTGATTGGAGACCCAGATGAACAAGCCCACCAAGCCCGGCGATTTCGACGCCCCCAAAGTCACGACCGGCGCCCTGCCCGCCAGCCGCAAGGTCTACACCCATCCCGCCCCCGGCCTTGCCGTGCCCCACCGGGAGATTGACCTTCATCCGTCTGCCAATGAGCCGCCGTTGCGCGTCTATGACACCTCCGGCCCCTATTCGGACCCGGCCGCCGAGATCGATGTGGAAAAAGGCCTGCCCCGCAGCCGCCGCGACTGGATCCTGGAGCGTGGCGGCGTGGAGGAATATGAAGGCCGCGATGTGAAGCCGGAAGACAATGGCGGCGCCACCGGCAAATATCTCGCCCGCGAATTCCCCGTGAAGCACAGGCCCCTGCGCGGTCTGCCGGGCCAGATGGTCACGCAATACGAGTTCGCCCGCGCCGGCATCATCACCAAGGAGATGATCTATGTGGCCGAGCGGGAAAATCTCGGGCGGCAGCAGGCGCTCGAAAACGCCCGCGCGCAGATTGACCAGGGCAATTCCTTCGGCGCAGACATCCCCGAATTCATCACGCCGGAATTCGTCCGCTCAGAGATCGCCCGAGGCCGCGCGATCATCCCCTCCAACATCAACCATGCCGAGCTTGAGCCCCAGATCATCGGGCGCAACTTCCTCGTGAAGATCAACGCCAATATCGGCAATTCGGCCGTCGCCTCCTCCATCGAGGAAGAGGTGGAGAAAATGGTCTGGGCCACTCGCTGGGGCGCCGACAATGTGATGGACCTCTCAACGGGCCGCAACATCCACAACACCCGCGAATGGATCATCCGCAACAGCCCCGTCCCGATCGGCACCGTGCCGATCTATCAGGCGCTGGAGAAGGTCAATGGCGTCGCCGAAGACCTCACCTGGGAAGTCTACCGCGACACGCTCATCGAGCAGTGCGAACAGGGCGTCGATTATTTCACCATCCATGCCGGCGTGCGCCTCGCCTATATCCACCTCACCGCAAAGCGCGTCTGCGGCATCGTCTCGCGCGGCGGCTCGATCATGGCGAAATGGATGCTCGCCCATCACAAGGAGAGCTTCCTCTACACCCATTTTGAGGAAATTTGCGACATCATGCGCGCCTATGATGTCTCCTTCTCATTGGGGGATGGCCTACGCTCCGGCGCGATTGCGGACGCGAACGACGCGGCCCAGTTTGCAGAACTCGAAACGCTCGGTGAGCTGACGAAGATTGCCTGGGCGAAGGGCTGCCAGGTGATGATCGAAGGGCCCGGCCATGTGCCGATGCACAAGATCAAGGTGAACATGGACAAGCAGCTGAAAGCCTGTGGCGAAGCCCCCTTCTACACGCTCGGTCCGCTCGTCACCGACATTGCCCCCGGCTATGACCACATCACCTCCGGCATCGGCGCCGCGATGATCGGCTGGTTCGGCACGTCCATGCTCTGCTATGTGACGCCCAAGGAACACCTCGGCCTGCCCGACCGCAATGATGTGAAGGTCGGCGTGATTACCTACCGCATCGCCGCCCATGCCGCCGACCTCGCCAAGGGCCACCCCGCCGCCCAGCTGCGCGACGACGCCCTCTCCCGCGCGCGGTTCGAATTCCGCTGGGAAGACCAGTTCAACCTGGCGCTGGACCCCGAAACCGCGCGCGACTTCCACGACCAGACCCTGCCGAAGGACGCCCACAAGGTCGCCCATTTCTGCTCCATGTGCGGCCCGAAATTCTGCAGTATGAAGATCACCGCGGAAGTCCGCGACTACGCCGCCGGAATGTCCGAGAACGAACGACTGGATTTGGAGCGGCAAGCAGCGGAAGCGCGCAAGGGGATGGAGCAGAAAAGCCGGGAGTTTCTGGACAAGGGTGGGGAGATTTATCTCTCCGAGGACGGGCGGAAACGAGAGGCGATTGATTGATTGTGAGGGCCGCCCCAGCTCAGGCGGCCCTTTTCGAGATGGCACGGATTGGGGGCGCAACCGCTTTTGCCGACAACTCAACTCGATAAAAGGCCAGCGGAACTTGATTAGATAACGAGAATAACTGTTTGGGGAAGCAGTCGAATTCTGGCGCCAGACCTAATTTTGCTAACAAAAATAGAAAGGGATAGCAAACCGCTGGAAAAATCAGTAAACTTGCAATCATAGTTGATCGCGAATCGTCAGCACAACTCAAACCGAAAGAGCGATTGTCGTGGATATGATTCTTGGCTGGATTTTAAGTAACTACGAGTGGCTATTCAGCGGTTTGGGAGTGCTCTTTTTGAGCCTCTTAGCAACAATTTTTTTGAAATCGAGCGGTTCACCGAAGCAAATTCAGAATGTTGGTGACAATAGCGATGCAAAGCAGGCTGGAAGAGATATTTCCAGTTCGAATTGATGGCTAAACAAGAACAGACAACAGGGGACAACTCGACTAGCCAACAAGCGGGTCGCGACATCATCAATGTTGGCCTCACCTACGCTGATGTGCACAGAATTACGCATGAAATAATGAAAGGCGAACTTGCTGTAGCAATACGAGATGCTCAAGATGAGATGGCGCGCCGATTAGAGTTTTTCGCCGAGAAACTGATTCCAGCACTTGTAGAGAAAAACATATCCGCCGAACGCTTTTCCAAACCTGAAGTACAGTTGTTCGTTCACGATACACAACGTCGATTCTTGGAATCGGGCAGCGAGCAACCAAGTGAAATGACAATAGACTTGGTCACCAAGACGCTAGGCGAGACACCGGGCAGCCCGAGAGAGCTTATATTCAAGGAAGCAGCTAAAATTTCATCGAGCATCAATTCTCAGACTGCCAATTTCATTTCTCTCATATTTCTCCTTACGCGGACCAAAAAGACCGGAACTCTTCAGATTCCGCGCGGAGCGGACACTTCTTACCTTCGCAGCGCTCTCGCTAAATTTGTGGCCGCAATCGAAATCGATCTTCAAAAGCTTTTCCCCCTTCCCAAGATATCACAAACAGAGCGTGATTACCTCGTTATGATTGGAGTTTTACAACGACAGCCCCTCTCAAAGTATAAGCCAGATCAATATTTATATCAGCACACGGACGTGGTTCATAGCCCTCTTACAAAGACAGAGGTGCAAAAGCTACTTTCTGCAGGTGCTGATGACGCAGACTTCGTTTGGCTTGGTCCCGATAAAACATACGCTGTTGCAGCAAACACTTCATCGCAGACGTTCTCGGTATTCAGTTCTAATGTCAGCTCACAACCATCATCGAGTTCGCCCCCTTCGTGGCAATCACATTCCGTGTGGCAAGCGAAAAAGGACCAACCCGGCGGGCCGGTAGTTGAGCCTATTCTCGCTGAATTGACCGCCAATAGTAGTGTGTTTCAAAATCTGAGAGAGCTGCATTCGAACAATGTAATTGGCGCCGAACTTCTAACACCGATAGGCGTAGCCATTGGTTTGTCGAACTTAAGGCGGTTAGGCTTAACACTCGACGATAAAATTTGGTTTCCGGACTGATAAAGCAAACGTAGGGCGAGTTGAGCGGAGCGATACCAACCGTCTGCCCTCGCCGCACCCGCCGCCCGGTGGGTTACGCCTTCGGCTAACCCACCCTACGAGGCTTCGCGTGCCAAAGCGCCCATCACCCCATTCGCGCGTCTCGCCTTGACGCATTCAAAGCTCCCGGCACGGAAGGCGCGGCAGGCTTGGGGGCGGTCTTCGTAGACGCCGCAGGCGGCCTTGCCGTTTGACAGGTCAAGGTGGATGCAGTGGCCGCATTCGAAGCGCACGAAGGTGCGCCCCTCTTCTGTGAAGAGACTTTCCGGTGGCAGGGAACGGGCGGCGTCCCAGGGGAGGAGTTCGAGATAGCGGGGGTTCCGGCTGAAACAGCAGGCGCCGCAGGACACACAGTCAAACGACACATCGGGCATGGGGTTGCAAAAGAAGGCTCCACCGCCCGGCCCGCGCCTCTCGCAGCTCCCGGCAGCGGGGCGCGATTTACGCCAACTCATTTTCCCATGCAAGAGGGGCCGTCCCTGCCGGAACGGCCCCTTTAAGAAGGTGGCTTTTCAGCCTGCCTCAGCTGCCGAATTCGGCGCGCAGCTTGGCCAGGGTCGCCTCATCGGTTTCGGCCAGCTGGATAATCTCCGTATACCGCTTGGGCGTGATGCCTTCGGTCTGGATGGCGGCGGTGATCTGCTGCTCGGCCTTGGCCTGAACGGCGGCGGCCTCATCCTCGCTCTTGGCCGCCTGCAGCTCCAGCGTCATCTTGTTGGCAACCTCAGTCACCTTCTTGTTGGCGGCCACGAACTGGGTGGCTTCAGCGTCTGTCATCGGCGCGATGGCCACGGGCGCCGCCTCAGTGCCCTGCGCAATAGCCGCGCCCCCGCCCATGGCGGCCAGCGCCAGCATTGCCGAAACAGTGCGTGCCCGGAATTTCTGTAGAGCCATGATACGTTCTCCTCTCAGGTCTCTCCAAATGTCTGGCGTCAGCCAAACAAAAGCGGGCCAGCGGCTCAACCCCTGGAGCGCCTTTCTGAGGGGATTGTAATATAATGCTTTGTCATGACATTCCGGACACGAACCCGTATCCTGAAGCGCCCACAACAGAAAACGCCTAGACCGCCGGCACCTGCGGGCTGAGCCGGCCGCCCATGCGGATCGGCTCCACACGCAGCGCGAGGCCCGTGCGGTCGTCCGTTTCTACATAGGTTCCGCACAACGTCCCCTCGCCGAGGGCGGGCTGATACCGCTCTCCGGGCAATTGCGTGGTGAACCGGTAAAGCGACATTTCCTTCTGCATACCGATCACCGAATCATAATCCCCGCACATGCCGGCGTCCGTGTGATAGGCCGTGCCGCCATTCAGGATCATCGTATCGGCGGTGGGCACATGCGTATGGCTGCCGACCACAAGGCTGGCGCGACCATCGCAATGATGACCCATGGCCATCTTCTCGCTGGTCGCCTCGCAATGCATGTCCACGATCACGGCGTCCGCCACCGCGCCCAGCGGCATCTGGTCGAGCGCCGCATCGGCCGCCATGAACGGACAGGCCAGCGACTGGCGCATGAAGACATTGCCCTGAAGCTGCACCACGCCCACCCGGCGCCCGTCGGGCAGCATGTAAAGCTCTGCCCCCTTCCCCGGCGCGCCAGCGCCCACGGGGTAGTTCAGTGGGCGGAGCAGGCGCGGCTCGCGCTCGATATAGGTGAGGGCTTCGCGCTGATCCCAGGCATGGTCGCCCAGCGTCAGGCAGTCAGCGCCCGCGCCGAAGAACTCCTCCGCAATCTGACGGGTGAGCCCAAAGCCACCGGCGGCATTCTCGCCATTCACCACGACAAAATCGAGCCGCAGCCGCGCGCGCAGGCCTGGCAGGTGCTCCAGCACCGCCGCCCGTCCGGGCTTGCCGACTACATCTCCAAAAAACGCCAGTCTCATATGCTCAAGCCTATGACTCCATTATCTCTCATTGAAAAGGGCGCGGCAGCCTTCCAGCCCCGCGCCCTTCCCTGTCTTGCCTCAGCCGGCAATCGCTTACTTGTTGCCGGCGGAGAAGCCGAGCTTCGTCTTGTCCAGCTTCTTGGCCGGGTCAGACGGGTTGCTTGCCGCGTCAACGAAGGTCTGCGCCGTCACCGGCGTTTGCGGCGTCATGCTGATCGTCAGGGTCTTGGGATCCTGAACGAAGCTGGAGATCGCCGTTGCCAGCTCGGTTACGACGGCCACATCAATGCCGGTGCTGCCCGCCATCATCGGCGCCATGGCCATCACGCCGGAAATCTGCGCGCGCAGGTTTGCCGGGTCCTCACCAGACTGAGCCGCATAAGCGTTCAGAGCGCGGTTGAAGAAGCCATTGTCGGCGAACGAGACTTCAAACTGATGGAAGGCCAGCTTGCTCATCATCGCCTCCATCATCGCGTCCGGATTGGCCTCAAGCTGAGCGGCCGACGACGCAGCGGCAATTGCCTTGGAGCCTTCATACTTGGCCGAAACGTCCAGCTTGAAGCCATCGTTAAGCTGCCAGTAGTTCTTGCCCTTCGGCAGGGTCACGACGTCTGCATCCGGATCATAAAGCTGCTCGCCGGCGGCGCTCAGCGTCAGTGTCTCATAGCCCAGTGTCGCCAGCGCGCCGGCAAACTGCTCCCCATCGGGATTGTCACGGGCAGCCACTGTCAGCGTGAACGGATCGGTGGTGATCTTGGTCGCCCGGCCCTGGCCATCGCGGCCAACATAGGAATTGAACGAGGCCATATCGATGCTGGCGCCGATGACGTCCGCCTTCAGGCCCTTCATCAGGGCTGCGTCAAAACCCGGATTGCCCGGATCGGCCTGCATCGCCTCGGTCATGGCGGTGGGATCGGCCGAGCTGTTGGCAGCCGCGGCGATCAGGCCGTAGTCGAGACCGGCAAGGCCAAAGCCGTCCAGCGTGATGTTCACGTCTCCGGAGGTTTCTTCGCTGAACTGGAAGTTCAGCTTCGACAGGCCGAGCTTGCCGGCCTTCTCTTCCTTCAGCCCGTCGATATAGAACGAGGCCAGCTCAAAGCCGCCCGAGCCGCTTGCATCCACGATGTCGAGATCGACATCCTTGATGGCCCAGCGATCAAAAGACAGCGCCGCGCCTTCGGGAAGATCGGCGGGCTCGCCCTGCCCGAACAGGCTGGCCACCCAGGCGGCGGTTTCCGGCGACGGGTTGATCAGTTCGATGGTGCCGACCGTGCCCCGGCTTTGATCTTCAGAGCCTTCAACCGGGGTCACTGAAATGTCGGACAGGCGCATCAGCGAGAAGTTCGCCGCGCCATTGATCATGCCGAGGCCGTCAAATTCCAGCTTGGCAGCCTTAACCACCGGCGGCGGGCCGGCCGGCTCGGTCGCGTTCATGCTGGCGCTGTACTCTTCCAGCGTCATTTCCGAGCCATCATCGGCAATGCCGTCGCCATCATAATCCATATAGGAGAAGAGCTCAGCGATCTCTTCTTCGGTGTAGAGCGGCTCGCTTGGGCCCGTGTCCCTGGGGATGGACAAGATCACATTCGTGAAGACCGCCTTGTCACTGTTGATATCCCGGCTGTCGAAAGCCAGGATACCAGATCCGGACTCAGCCAAAGAGAAGGCTGCCAAGGCCTGGGAGGCGGTAGCTGCATCCCCTTTCCGAAGCGAGATATCCGGAAGTTTTGACACATCAAATTCAACTGCCGCGAGAGCGTCCTCACCACTCGGCTTGTCTTTCTGCCCACATGCCGTAAGCAAAGTTATAGCGATCACGCCGGTGAGCAGATACTTCATAAGATGTCCCTCTAGTTTCGGTTTGGGGGGTGCGGTGTGGCCGCTGTGTTTAGTGCGGATTCTTTACACATGCTCTACAACAATGGCCAGACCATGACATTGAAGGCACCCGGCGGACAGCGGGTGAAAGTACGCCTTGAGGTCAATGCCAAGGCCAGGCGGCTGATTATCCGGCTCGACGAGCGCCGCCGGGAAGCCGTTGCGATTGCGCCAAGTCCACGGCAGATGGAAGCCGCCGCCGCATTCGCGGCCGAGCGGGTGGACTGGATTTCCTCAAGGCTTCAGCACCTTCCGGAAATCGTCCGATTCGAAGAGGGCGCAATTTTCAACTACAGGGGGTATCCCTGTCAGATTTCAGGTGAGGGCGGAGGCCGGCTGGCCAAGCTTTCGGCAGGCGAGCCAAAAATCCTTTCTGTTCCAGGGGATGCCGAAACCATTCATCTGCGGGTGGAGCGGTTCCTGAAGAAGCAGGCGCGTGCCGAGCTGACACGTGCTGTTAAACGCCACACCGAGACCCTTGGCGTTGAATATAAAGGAATTTCCGTTAAGGACACGCGCTCCCGCTGGGGATCGTGCACCTCTGATGGGCAGCTTTCCTTCTCATGGCGCCTTATCATGGCCCCGCCGGAAGTCCTTGATTACGTGGCCGCCCACGAATGCGCACACCTTAAAGAGATGAACCATTCGAACAAATTCTGGTCTCTGGTGGCAAAATGCTGCCCTGACTGGAAGCGCCACAGATCCTGGCTGCGCGTTCACGGGGCAGAACTTCAGGCCGCTGGTGAATAATCCGTGTCAAGACGGATTTTCCGCACAAACCGGAAATAAATTTTCTCCCCAAGAGGGAGAATACCGATTCCAGACCGAAGCCCCCCCCCGGAGCACCCTGAGTATTTGAGTGCGGTTTTGAAGCTTAGGCCTCGAGTTGGGATTTGGACTCAGGGAGAGAGAACTCGAACCCGATTGCGCGCGCGCCATAGGCCCCTTCGCGATAGCGTTCGATGTTCTCTTTGAACCACTCCTGGATATGCTCAAAAATATGCGCATTGAAGGGCCGGGCATCTTCCTCCGTGATCGGGAGGTGGAACTCGTATTCGGCGCCCTCCTCGATATGCACGATGAAGCTCTCGCCCGCCTTCCGGCAGTGCAGCGCCAGCCGCAACCAGTCCTGCGACTTGGTAACCCGTACGGCCAGGCCAAATGAGACCGGCCCCAGCGGACGAAAACCGCGCGGCGGAATGGAGAAGGCCTGGTCGCCATAGGAGCGCGGCTCAAAGGGACCGGCCGGGGGCACCAGATGCACGCACACGCCATCGCTGGCGCCCAGATAGTCACAGAGGCCCGAACGGACCTCTTCCGCGAGGCGCCGGATACGGTTGTAATTCTCCTCCGCCAGGGCCTGGTAGACCTCAACAGTGGCAACAAGTTCATCGAAGCGGGACATAGGCGACAGCCTTATTCTGCAGATTGGAGCGGTTTGCAGGCGAGCCTAGCGTCTATGCCTTCCGGCGCCAATCAGGCAGCTGGTCTTCGCGCACCTGCGAGCGGGGTCACTTGCGCCCCGCCCATTCCGGCGACATCCGGCTGCAACGCCAGAGGCAGGGTCGTGCGCGCCATCTCGATGGCGAGCGACGGCGCCGCGCCCTCCCCAAAGCTGCGGATGAGCACCCGGATGGTTTCGAGGAATACGGCCTCTTCCTCGACAATCTGGCCATAGCGCGCTGCAATCGGCCCCACGAGGCCGTAAGCCAGGAACACGCCGAGGAAGGTGCCCAGCAGCGCAGCCCCGATCATCGCGCCCAGAATGGCGGGCTCCTGATCAATCGCGCCCATGGTGCGGATGATGCCCAGCACTGCCGCCACAATGCCCAGCGCCGGCAGGGCGTCGGCCAGGGTCTGCAGCGCGCCGACTGCCTTGGCCCGCTGCGCCATATGCCCGTCAATGGCTTCCATCATCCGCTGATCCGCCCGCTGAGGATCAGAAAGATCCAGCGCCATCAGGCGGAACGCGTCACAGATCAGCGTGCGCGCAGGCGCATCTTCCAGAATGCGGGGCGCGGCTTGGAAAAGCGCTGATTCCTCCGGCATCTCGATGTCAGCTTCGATGGCAACAAAGCCCCGGCGCTTGACGGCGCGCATCAGGCCGCCGGTCAACGTGAAGAGGTCGGCATAGTCCGCCTTCTTCCAGCGCGCGCCCTTGAAGGCGCGCACAAAACCGGCAAACGCCTCCCGCGCAACGGCAGGCGAATTTGCCAGCATCACCGTGCCGATGGCCGCCCCGCCGATCAGCGCCAGCTCAAACGGCAGCGCGTGCATCGCCGCCGGTCCGCCGGTCAAGGCAAGACCGCCGCCCACCAGCAGGAGCACAATGACAAGACCGGCAAGTTGGAGCACCGCGCGTCATTTCCCTTTCAAGACTCAGAAGCTGAGCCTACCCTTCATGCCCGGCGCGTCTTAAAGCCACGTTCACAAGGGGCGTATTCGGGCGCACCGCACTCGGCAAAATCCGTGGGGAGCGGAAAACATACTCATGCCAGGCACAAATGACCGGCTGCCCGATCAGTCCCGCCCGGATCGCCGGGGCGCTTTCATCCTTCTCTTCTTCGCGCTCATGGCCATCGGGGCCGGCAATACCATGCTGCTTGCCGCAGTGCTGCCCCAGCTGACGCGGGAAATGGAGATGCCGGACTGGATGGCCGGCGCCGTATTTTCACTCTCGGCCCTGCTGTGGTCGCTCACCTCTCCCTTCTGGGGGAAACGCTCCAACATCTGGGGCCGCCGCAAGGTCGCCGCCATTGGCCTGGCTGGCTATGCCGCCTCAATGTTCTTCATCTGGCTGACAGGACGGCTCGCCCTGTCCGGCATCATGACGAACATCATTCTTGTCTTCATTTGCCTCGCGCTGGCCCGCTCACTGTTCGGCCTGATCGGCTCGGCGGCCAACCCGGCCGCGCAGGCCTATGTAGCCGACCGCACCAGCAAGGCAGAGCGCCAGAGCGAGATTGCCTTCCTTTCCTCCGGCTTCAGCGTGGGCAGCGTCATTGGTCCGGCGTTTGCCGCCGCGCTGGTGGCCTGGGTCGGTATCCTCTCCCCTGCCCTGGTGACCGCGCTGCTGGCGGGCACGATGGCTGCGCTCGTCTGGTGGCGCCTGCCGGAAACCCGCGCGCCAGTCGCCGACGCCGTCAAACTGGAAGCGGAAATCAGCGCCAAGGGCCTCTGGCACTCTGACCGGGTACTGCCCTTCCTCGTCTATGCGGTCGCCATGTCACTGGTCACCGGCGTACTGACCCAGGTGTTCGTTTTCGCCGTGATGGACAAGCTCGGTGTCGCGGGACGGGAGGCTGCACAATATACCGGCCCGGCCTTCACCGTAGGCGCAGTAGCCGTGCTGCTCGCCCAGCTCGTGATCATTCCGCGCCTGCATCTGCGCAACAAGACCCTGATGTGGGTGGGCTGCGTGCCGCTCCTGATGGGTACACTGATGATTGTCTTCGCCAATGATTTTGCGAGCCTCATCCTGTCACAATTCCTGATCGGCCTTGGCCAAGGCCTTGCCCGGCCTGGCTTCTCCAGCGGTGCCTCGCTCGCCGTCTCGCCCCAGCTTCAGGGAAATGTCGCCGGGCTCGTCATCTCCGCCAACGGTATGGGCTACATCGTGACGCCCTTCTTCGGGCTGTTCTTCTACGAATATGTCAGCCGCGAACTGCCATTCTATCTCTGCGCCGGCATGCTGATTGCGATGTTCTTCTATGCCCGGTTCGGCATGAAGGACGGGCTGGGCGAGATCCGGGAGGACGACTGACGCCTCCCCAGGAACCCGCGCTTAATTGATGGCAGGCGTGCCTGAGCGGACAGCCGCCAGCATTTCCTTGGTGGGATAGCCATCTGCCAGGAAGCCGCGTGCCTTCTGGAAGTTCTGCAGCGCCGTCTTGGTCCGCCGGCCCGCAATCCCGTCAGCGGTGCCCGCGTCATAGCCCAGGGCATTGAGTCCGTCCTGGAGGTCTCGGACTTCAGCCACCGTCAGCGGTGCCAGATGTTTCGGCCAGGCGGCCACCGGGCCACCCTTTCCGATGATCAGGTCGCCGGAAAGCCCCACAGCCAGCGCATAGGAGTCGGCACGGTTATAGGTCTTGAACACGTTGAAATTCTTGAACAGCAGGAATTTCGGCCCGCTGGCCCCAGCCGGCAGCCAGAGTTCGGCAAAATCGGCCCCGCCGGTCTCGAAAGCGCCGCCCCGGATCGGGGAAAGCCCTGCGGCTACCCAAGTCGCCATCCGGCGCTCGCTGCCATCCGCCAGGCTGAAATCAAACCCTTCGGGGGTAAGCACCTCTATGCCCCAGGGCTGGCCCTTCATGTATCCGGACCGGGCGAGATAATTAGCTGCCGAAGCGAGCGCATCTGCCTCGCTTTTCCAGACATCCTTGCGGCCATCGCCGTCAAAATCGACGGCGTGGGCTACATAGGTGGAAGGCATGAACTGGGTCTGCCCCATCGCCCCAGCCCAGCCTGCAATCAGGTCTCCCCTGCGGGCATCACCATCCTTCAGGATTTTCATCAGGGCATAGAGTTCGGATTCGGCCAGATTCCGCCGCCGGCCTTCCACGGCCATATTGGCCAGCGCATTGGCTGCATCATCCCGGCCGATAAAACCGCCGAAATTCGTCTCCATCCCCCAGATCGCCAGCAGCGCCGAGCGGTCGACCCCATAGGCCGCCTCAATGGCATCCAGGGTCGTGCGGGTAGAGGAAAGTTTCTGCTGGCCCTGAGTGATCCGTGTATTGCCCAGCGGCGTGGCCAGATAATCCCAGATCGGCTTGGCAAACTCGGCTTGATCGCTGGGCGCGGTCTGAGTTTGCACCGTGTCAGCGCTGCCCAGCCACATTGTGATCGGGCTGATATTTTCCAGCATCGACTTCACGATCGCCCGGTCATGGCCTGCGGCCATCGCGCGGGCGGAGAAATCGTCACGCCAGGCATCCATGGCTGCATGGCCGGAGGATTTATAGACAATCGGCCCGGTTTCCGGCGTCGGAGAGGGCGTTCCCGTCACCGGGGGCTTTGGCGAAGGCGCCTGAGGCCCGGCTGCGCACGAGGCTAGCGCCCCGCAGACAATGGCAATTCCCATCCATTTTGAACGGGCCAGTCCTGTGATAATCATGGCCTTTGCCCCTTTGGCGGCCTTCTCGCCGCAGTTACCGTCCTTGACTCGGCTATCCGGATTCATTACGCGCTCCGCTTTCCCAATTCCTAAACGTTCCAGGCCAGACCCATGAAAGTCCGCTCGTCTCTCAAATCGCTCAAGTCACGTCACCGCGACTGCAAGATCGTGCGCCGTAAGGGCCGGGTCTATGTGATCAACAAAACCGACCCGCGTTTCAAAGCGAAACAAGGCTGACCCTTAGATGAACAGGGAATGAGGCGGCACCATGACAGCCCGCATCGCCCTGTTTGATTTAGGTGGCGTCCTCCTCGATTGGTCGCCTGCGCGGCTTTATTCCCAGATCTTCAGCAACGCGGCTGAAGCGGACCGGTTCCTTGCCGAAGTATGCACCATGGCGTGGCATACCGAGCATGATCGCGGCGTCAGCTTTGCTGACAATGCCGCTCCGCTGATCGCGCAATATCCCCAGTACGAATCCCAGATCCTTGCCTGGCACAGCCGCTGGGGCGAGATGTTCGGGGGCTATGTTTCCGGCACCGACCGTCTGGTGGAAATGCTGTTCGGCCGCGAAGTGCCCCTTTACGGTCTTTCCAACATGCCCGCGGAAATCTGGCCCCAGATGCTGGATATGTTTCCGGCCCTGCACCGTTTCCGCGACATCGTGGTTTCCGGCCAGATCGGGCTGATCAAGCCAGACCCGGCCGTCTTCCATTATGCCCGCACCCGCATGGGCGATCCCGATCCCGGTGAGGTGCTGTTCATTGATGATCTGCCCCGGAATATCGCGATGGCAGACGCGCTCGGCTACCAGACCCACCTGTTCACCGGCGCTGCCCGGCTGGAAAGCGAACTGATCCGCCAGGGACTTCTCTGACCCTGAAAGGCGTCTTTGACAGTTGATCTGAAGGCGGGCGTTGCCGCCGGCCGCCGGCGCGTCATATTGGAAACCATGATCAAGCAGCTTCTCCCTGCCCTTCTGCTGTTTTCGCTGGCGCCGCTGGCGCCGCTGGCGCAGGCCTTTCCGTCCGACGAGATGTTCGAAAAACTGAAAGCGGCTGAGGATGAGGCGATCGCGGCCGATGTTGCTGATGATATCTGGGCCAGCTGGCTGGAATCCGGGTCGCCCAGCGCTGACCTCGTGATGCGCCGGGCGGCCGAAGCGCTGGCTTATGGCGAAACGGAGCTTGCCCGCGACCTGCTGGACCGGGTGATCCTCATGCGGCCGGACTTTGCCGAAGCCTGGCACCGGCGCGCGGGCATCTTCCTGTCGGAGGAGAACTATTCCGAAGCACTGCGCGACCTGAACCAGACGCTGGAGGCAGAGCCCCGTCATTTCGGCGCCTGGCTCGGTATGGGCTTTGTCCTCGAACAGCTAGGCGGGGAAGCCGAAGCGCTCGACAGCTACCGAGAAGCGCTGAAAATCTATCCGTTGATGCCTCAGGCCAAGGCGGCGGAGGCGCGCCTGACGCTGAAGGCCGAAGGCCTGGAGCTTTGAAACGCATGATCTCCGTGTCTCTGGTGGCCCTGTCGGGCCTCAGCCTTGGCGCCTGTGTCTCCAGCATGGCCTATACCTCAAAGGTAGAGGCGGCTTACCCGCCGGACGGCCAGCAGGTCGCTGTCAATGGCCATGGCGTCCATGTCATGACCCGTGGGCCGGAAGCTGCGCCGGTCGTGCTGATGATCCATGGCGCCAGCGCAAATGCCCGCGAATTCACCTGGACGCTGGCCCCGCGCCTGGAAATGGATTTGCGCGTGCTGATGGTAGACAGGCCGGGGCATGGCTATTCCGAACGCTTTGGCGGCGCAGACACGCTGGCCGCACAGGCCGCTCAGATGGCCGGCGCGCTGGAGCTGCTGGCCCCTGGCCGCAAGGCGACCGTGGTAGGCCATTCCTTTGGCGGCGCCGTGGCCCTGAGACTGGCGCTTGACCGGCCAGACCTTGTCTCCAGCCTGGTCCTGCTGGCGCCCGTCACCCATGATTGGGGCGACGCAGAGGGCGGCACCGCCTGGTACAATTCCTTTGCCGCCAACCCGGTATTCGGGCCGTTCTTTTCCCAACTTGCCCCGATTGCCGGGCCAGCGCAGATGAAAAACGGCATTTCCGGCGTCTTCGCCCCGGCACCCACCCCGCCTGACTATTTCGAAAACTCCGGCATCGGACTTTTCCTGCGCCCGCCAAACTTCCGCGCCAATGCCCAGGATATGACCCAGCTGAAGCAGGAACTGGCCGAGCAATCCCGGCGCTATGGCGAGCTTGCCGTGCCCATCACCGTATTTTCCGGCAGCAAGGATACGGTCGTTTCACCAAAACTTCATACCGCCCGGCTCAAGAAGCAGGTTCCCATCGAACTGGTGATCCTGCCAGACGAGGGACATATGCCTCATCATGGCGAGGGCAGCGCTGTAGCGGGCGCCATCCGGCGGCTGGCCTTTAGCCGTCAGACCCGCTAAGAGCCTTCCTTTCGCCTCAGCCCGGAAAGGACACCCCATGGACGACAGCTTTGAGCTGACCAAAATCGACGAAACCACCCGGGAAAAGCTCCGCCAGACCGTTGCCAAGATCGAGCGGCTGGAAGAGGAGAAGAAGGAGGTCGCCGAGCAGATCAAGGAAGTCTATGCCGAAGCCAAGGCGATCGGCTTTGACACCAAGGCCCTTCGTCAGGTGATCCGCCTCCGGAAGATCGAACGTGCCGAGCGCGAGGAACAGGAAATGATCCTCGAAACCTATCTCATTGCCCTTGGCGAGGCCTGAGACCAGGGGGATAATTGCGGCAACGGGCAAATTCGTCTGATGTGATCGCATGACCAGAGAAGTCGATGAGCGCAAGAAGCGCGCGGCGCTGAGGAAGCTGCGAAAAGCCGCGATGCTGGCCGAAAAAGGCCTTGGGCCTCCCTTGTCGGACTGGGAACGCGAATTTCTCGAGGAGGTTGAAGGCCGGATCGAGAAATTCGGCTCTGCCTTTGCCGATCCCATGAAAGGCGCGGAAGGTGAGGCCCTTTCCAGCCTGCAGCAGGCAAAACTGCGCGAGATTGACAAGAAAGCTCGCGGCAAACCCAGTCGCGGCCTGCAGACGCGAAAGCCGATGGGCATGAAGCGCAAGCCGGTCCCGCGCGCACGCGACCATGATGTTGAGGCTGATGAGCCTGAAATAGCGCCCGAGCCGCCCGCCAAGCCAAAACCCACCCTGGTGCCCGCCTCCAGTCTGTCCCCACCCGAGCCCGGCAAAATCACCCGCCTGCGTCAGACAAAGCCCCGCCTGACAGTGATTGAAGGCGGCGCAAAAAAAACTGAAAACTGACGAGCGTTTCAGACGTATAGTCAGGTATGACCGATCTGACCGCTCCCGCCCTCCCCCGCAGCCTGCTTGTCACCGGCGCCTCCACCGGCATTGGAGAGGCCTGCGCCCGCCACATGGCCGCCAGAGGCTGGACTGTATTTGCCGGAGTTCGCAGCCTGAAGGACGCCGGCGCCCTGAAAGACGGCGCCATGGGTGATCTTCGGCCGCTGATTCTGGATGTTACCAAGCCCGAGCAAGTGGAGGCCGCCGTCACCACGATTGGCACTGCGCTCGGCAATAAGCGTCTCTCGGGCCTGCTCAACAATGCTGGGATTGCCAAGATGGGACCGCTGGCGATCCAGCCGCTGGACGATTTCGAGGCGCATTTCAGCGTCAACGTGTTCGGCTTGCTGCGCGTGACGCAGGCCATGGTGCCCCTGCTTGGCGGTGACCCGGCCCGCCAAGGTCCGCCTGGGCGCATCGTCACGATCACCTCGGTCGGCGGCAAGATCGCCGCCCCCTTCCTCGGCGCTTACACCGCCACCAAACATGCAAATGAGGCGATGACCGACACACTCCGCCGCGAACTCGCGATCTATGGCATCGATGCCATCGCCGTCGGCCCCGGCTCGGTGCGCACGCCTATCTGGAACAAGGCCGAAAAGGACAATGAAGACGGCCTCTATTCCGGAAGCGATTGGGAAAAGCCTTTGGAAATTTTCGAAGAAGCCATGCTGAAAGGCGGCAAGACGGGCCTCCCGCCTCAGAAGATCGCTGAAGTCGTCGAAGACGCGCTCAGCAGTCCCAAACCCAAGGCCCGCTATGCCCCGGTGCCCGACAAGCTCACCAACTTCACCATCGCCAGCCGCCTGCCCAAACGCTGGCTTGACGCGATTTTCATCAAGCGCTTCGAGTTGAAGAAGAAATAACGCGAGTAGTTCAGAAATCAGCCCGCCCGGCCCATGCGGCGGCGCTGGACGCTCGAGGGAATGTTGAGGCTTTCGCGATATTTCGCCACCGTGCGGCGGGCAATCTCGATGCCGAATCCGGTGAGGATTTCAACGATCTGGTCGTCCGAAAGCACATCTTCGGGCGCTTCTTCATCGATCAGCTGCTTGATCCGGTGACGGACGGCCTCGGCCGAATGGGCCTCCCCGCCGCCGGTCGCAGGGATGGAGGCAGAGAAGAAGTATTTGAATTCGAAAAGGCCCCGCGGGGTGGCCATGTATTTGTTCGTGGTGACCCGGCTGACCGTGGATTCGTGCATCTCGATGGCATCAGCCACCTGCTTGAGGTTCAGCGGCCGCAGATGCGCCACACCATGGGCGAAGAACCCGTCCTGCTGACGGACGATCTCGCTCGCCACCTTCAGGATGGTGCGGGCGCGCTGGTCCAAGGACTTCACCAGCCAGCTGGCCGAGGCGGCACATTCAGAGATGAATTCCTTCTCCTTCTCGCGCATCGGCAGGGCGGTGACCTCGGCATAATAGGCCTTGTCCATCAGCACGCGGGGCAGATTGTCAGAATTGAGCTCAACGGCAAACATGCCGTTGGGCAGTTCACGGACGTAAACATCTGGCGCCACGGCGACGGTGGTGTCGCTGGAAAAACCCGCGCCCGGCTTGGGCGAAAGCTGGCGCAGTTCCAGCAGCATGTCCTGGATGTCGGCCTTGTCGACCCCGCACACATCCATCAACGCCTTCATGTCATGACGGGCCACAAGGTGGAGATTATCCAGCATCGCCTGCATGGCAGGGTCCAGCCGTCCGCGATCCTTCAGTTGCAACGCCAGGCATTCGGGCACAGAGCGCGCCATCACGCCGGTCGGGTCAAAGCCCTGGCAAACGGTCAGCACTGCCTCGACATTGGCAATGTCGGCGCCCAGCGCCCTGGCAACATCTTCCAGCGGCGCGCGCAGATAGCCGGTCTCGTCCATCTCATCGATGAGGCGCGCGGCAATCAGCCGGTCAGCGGCCGAAAGGCCCGCAAAGCTGAGCTGGGAATGGAGATGCTCGTGCAGCGTCACATCGCCGGAAACATTGGCCGCATAGTCGAAATCTTCAGAGGCCGGACCATTGGAGGCGCCCGACCAATCGGTGGTGGCAGAAGGCCCGCGCGCATCGGCGGCCAGGGCGGCATCAGAGCCGGTGCCCGGCTCGAACACATCTTCGCCCGGCGCGTCCAACTGGTCGCGGGCTTCACCAAGGCCAGAGCGCTCGTCAAGGGTCAGCTGTTCGCGGCTCTTGGGGTCGCTCGCTTCGGCGGCGGCAGAGCCGCCCTCATCCTCGACCTTCACGAGCAGCGGATTGCGCTCAAGCTCGGCCTCGATGAATTCGGAAAGCTCCTGGTTCGACAGCTGAAGAAGTTTGATCGCCTGCTGAAGCTGCGGCGTCATCACCAGGGACTGGCCCTGGCGCATGTCTAGTGATTGTTTCATGGCCATAGGCCGCGCCCCCTGAGATCAAGCGGCGAACTGCTCACCCAGATAGACCCTGCGCACATCCTCATTCTTCAGCACATCCTCTGGCGTGCCGGTGAACAGAACTTCACCATCATACATGACATAAGCCCGGTCGACGATCTGGAGCGTTTCACGCACCTGGTGATCCGTGATCAGAACACCCAGGCCGCGCTGCTTCAGATAGCGGACAAGTTCGGAAATGTCGGAGATGGCGAGCGGGTCGATGCCGGTGAACGGTTCGTCCAGTAGCATGAAGCTCGGACGAGACGCGAGCGCGCGGGCGATCTCCACGCGCCGCCGTTCACCGCCCGACAGGGAGGTGGCAGGCTGGTTGCGCAGATGTTCGACATGCAACTCGCTGAGCAGGCCATCGACCTGTGCCATCCGCGCAGCCCGGTCTTTCTCGACCAGTTCCGCCACGGCGAGCACATTTTCTTCTACAGTCATCCCCCGGAAGATTGACGCTTCCTGCGGAAGATACCCCACGCCCAGACGGGCGCGCTGATACATCGGAAGGCGGGTAACGTCCTCGCCATCGATGGAAATGGAACCGGAATCGGCTCCGATCAGCCCCATGATCATGTAGAAGCAGGTGGTCTTGCCGGCCCCGTTGGGTCCAAGCAGGCCGACAACTTCTCCCCGCGCAAGGGAGAGCGAAACATCGCGCACAACCTGACGCTTGCCAAAGGCTTTGGCGAGGTTGCTAACGACAAGGCCTTCGGCCGGTTCGCTCATGATCTGGTCATTCCCTTTACGTGGAGCGGTATCGCCGCCCTCTGCTACCCTAGACCGTCATGCTTAAGATCGGCTTCAGGATTCCGTCAAAATTCACCGGTTCGCCTGTGATTGGGTCTCCGGATCGATCACCATGCGGGTGCGCCCGCCGCCGCCTTCCAGCGTGGTGCGGCGATTGCCGATCTCCATCTTCAGACGCTGACCCTCCGCCACGTCCCGGTCCCGCATCAGGGCTACATTGCCGGTCATCGTGATGGTATCGGTGGCCAGCTCATAAATTCCGCGGTCACCCTTCGCCTTCAACTCGGGGGTGACGTAATAGACGTTCCCTTCGGCCACGATCGACTGCACCTGGCCAAAGCCGGCGGCCACGCCCTGAGTGCTGGCGCCCGGCGCCGGCTCACCGGTAAAGAGGATGGTGACGGTATCAGCCCGCAGGCGCGCAGTGCCCTGGCGGATGTCGACATTGCCCACCAGCAGGACCTTGCGCTCCCGCTCCAAGCTCTCGGTCCGCTCCGAATTGATATAGATCGGCCCGCCCTCAGAAGAGATCTGCGCATGGGCCGGCACGCCCATCAAAAGGCCAAGCACAAGGCCGATACCGGCTGCCTTAAGGAGTGCCATCTTGTTCACCTTCACGCGTTTCTGCCGATGGTTCGGACTTGCTGGGATAAATCACTGTCTGGACATTGCCCATGAAGACGATGCGGTCACCGCCATCAAGGATTTCATACGAGTCTGCCCGAATATCTCCAAGAGGGCCCCTGCCCTGCAAGGGCGAAAGGCCTTCCACACGGTCTTCGGCCACATGCAGCCGGGCGCCCTGCGAATTGAAAATGTAACCGGCCGCATCCGATATCCGCACATCCTCATACAGTTCCAGGATGCCGGTATCGCGGTCATAAAAACCTGACGGCGCCTGCACTTCTGTCCCCTTGGAGTCGCGTAGCACCGGGCCGACCAGGTCAACCGCACCCTCTCGGGAGCGGCGGCGCTTGGCTGCTTCAGCGGTGATCGTGAAGATCTCGCCGGCCGCGTCGCGCCCGGTAAAGCGAGGATTGATCATGGTCACCGCCTGGGTGTCGTCCACCGGCGGGGGACGGCTTTCCTGATTGATGGCGCTGCGCACGATATAGCCGAGGAACAGGCCAATGGAGATGGCAGCAGCCGCCACCAGCCCATAGCGCAGATACTTCACCCGCGAAGACCGGCGCCGCGCCTGCGCCAGCGTCAGCTGCCGCCGGGGCGCCCAGAGCGAGATCGGATCATTGTGACGGGTTGCGTCCATGGAGGCGGGCAAAATCCGGCTAAACTGCAGTCAGCCGGGAGTCTTACCCGTGATGTTCGTGCTGTGAAAGCACGAGAAGGCAGGTATTGGCGGGACTTTGCTCAGCTGTGAGCAAAAATATCCTCGTCCGGCCATCCCGCCAGGTCGAGGTCGGCCCGCACCGGCAGGAAGGCAAAGCACGCCTCAGCCAGCTGCTTGCGGCCCTCGCGCTCCAGCATGGCCTCGAGCCCTGCCTTGATCTGGTGCAGATAGAGCACATCGCTGGCAGCATACTGGATCTGGGCGTCGGTCAGCTTGCTCTGGCCCCAGTCAGAGCTCTGCTGGGCCTTGGACATGTCGACCCCCGCCACCTCGCGGGCAACATCCTTCAGGCCATGCTTGTCGGTATAGGTCCGGGCAAGGCGTGAGGCGATCTTGGTACACCAGATCGGCGCGCAGGTAATGCCCATCCAGCGCTTCATCATCACCACGTCAAACCGGGCGAAGTGGAAGATCTTCAGCACCTTGGGATCGGTCAGCAGCGCCTTGAGGTTCGGGCAGTCGTAATCACGGCTCAGCTGCACGATGTGCGCCTTGCCGTCGCCGGCCGAAATCTGAACGAGGGTGAGATTGTCCCGCAGGGGGTTCAGGCCCATCGCCTCGGTATCGACGGCAATCACGGGGCCAAGGTCGAGACCTTCGGGAAGGTCGCCCTTATGGAGGGTGATCTGGTTCATATAGCGGCCCTTATCACGGCGCGCGTTAAGCGCAAGTCAAAGGCGACGCTTACCCCTGCGCGCGCTTCGCCGCCACAATGGCTGCATCCAGCGCCGAAAGGAAGCGCGAACGGTCCGCCTTGCTGAAGGGCGGCGGCCCGCCTGCCCCGATCCCGGCAACGCCCACCCGGCGGTCTGCCATGATCGACCTTGTGGCCATGGCCGTGCCGATGGAGTCGTCCGTAAACGGCTTGCCGGAGGGGCTGATGACACGCGCCCCGGCCTTCAGGCTGCGGTCTGCCAGCGGAATGTCCGCCGTCACGACAATCGCGTCCGGCCCGGCCGCCTCGGCGATCCAGTCATCGGCGGCGTCAAAGCCATCACTGACAATCTTGCGCGAGATCAGCTTGTGTTCGGGAATGCGCAGATAGGAATTGGCCACGACCACCACGGCCACCTGATGGCGCAAGGCCACGGTGTAGATCTCGTCCTTCACAGGGCAGGCATCGGCATCGACAAGGATACGAACGGTCATTCGGTCTCCATCGCCGCAATCCACTCCCGGATCAAGGCGAGGCTGTGAGGATCGGTCACACTGCGGCCAAGCTCCGGCATGGCTACGCCCGGCTCGGTTGAGGCCATCCGGTAAAGCAGGATCGAGGCGTCGGGGTCTCCCGGCACGATCACCTGTTTCAAGCCGCCCGAGCCGCGCCCGGCGGCAACGGGATGTTTCAGGATGCCGATCCGGGCCTGGCCGGTCTCTGCGGAGGCAAGCCAGAGCCCGGAATTGGACGCCGATCCGTCCGCCTTGTGACAATGAGCACAGTTCACGTCCAGCCACGCCCGCGCCCGCAGGTCCAGCGGGGCAGACGGATCAAAGGCGTAAGGCTCTCCCTCCACATCCTCCGGCACTCCGGAAAGGATGCCCGCCGCCTCCCAGCGCGTCAGCTGGTCCTTATGGGCAAGGTGGCGCACCTTCGGCCCAATCGGGGCTATGTCCTTGCCCGCCTGATGGCAGGTCTTGCACTGGTTCTGATTGGGCACGGCATAGCGAAGCTCAAGCGTCTCGCCGTCCGGGCTGATGGTCTCGATGCCGAGCCGCTGACCGGCAGGGCTGTAGACTGCTTCGGTCTGCGCCGCGTTCCAGATATATGGATAGGCGGCCCAGCCGCCCGCCTTGTGAAGGAGGAGGCGCGTCTCCACCCGCCATTGCCCCTCTTCCGGCGCGCGCATGTCGGGGGCAAACGCAAAGGTCTTTACCAGCACGGAGCCAACCGGAAAATCGAACACATCCGTTTCGCGATAGGCCGCCGCCTGACCGTCCGGCACGAACACGAAGCGGTGCTTGGCGGCGTGGTCTGTAAACAGCGGATTGATCAGGTCATAGGGCAGAACGCCGGGTGCAGGCGCGCCCGACGCCATATCGGCAAACAGTCCGTAATCGGAAAGGCTGGGGGCGGGATCTTCCGCGAGGATCACGCCAAGATCAGGCCCCGGCGCCCCCTTCCCTGCCGGCGAGCAGGCCGCCAGCAGGAAAAGCGGGGCAAGCAGAACCACCCATCTCATGACTGTACGTACCTCAGCGATCCGCGTGCGGCAGAACGATGGCGGCAGGCTCTGCGGCAGGCGTGGCCTGCGGACGCTCCGGCGATGGCGCCATGGTGGCCGGATCGATCGGATACTTACCAAGTCCGAAGCTGATGAAGCCCACTTCCGGCCCTTCCAGCACGGCAAGGTTCACGTCCTGCGCCGCGCCTTCGCCCCAGCGGGCCACCCCGTCCCAGACAATCGCTGGCAGCGTGCCGCCCAACGCGGCAGCCAGGGGCGCAAGATCCCCCTGCGGATCATTGCCGCCGGCGCCGTAGAAATTGTCCCGCAGCACCAGATCACGTGGCAGCGGATTATACCGCTCATCCGTGAACGGCAGCGAATAGGACATGATCAGCACATGGGCAGAGCGGTTGTCGTCGAACTTGTTGTCGAACACATGCACATTCTGGTTGGCCATTACGATGACACCGGTGCCCGAAGGCACGCTTGCCACAATATTGCCAGCAGGCGCAAAGTTGCGCGTATTGTTACTGCCGATCTCGTTGTCGAAGATGCGGGTGGAGTTGCCGCCCGTCACCGGAAGGTCGGGCAGATCGAACACCAGGATGCCGCCGGTATTGTTGCGGGCGATGTTGCCATAGACATCGGCATTCATCGAATTTTCGATCTCGATGCCGGCCACATTATATTCGACCACGGAATTGCGGACGATGATATTGTCCGACTGGCCCACATAGATGCCGGCGTCGGAAGCCGCGCGGACAGTAACATTTTCCACCAGTACATTTTTCGACTCGACCGGGTATACGCCGTAGGCGCCGTTATTCTCGTCTGGCCCGCCCGTCCATTCCACGGTCAGATAACGGTAGATGATCTGATCCGCGCCCTTGGACTTGATCCCGTCGCCCTTGGTGTTGCGGACAGCGAAATCCATCAGCGTCACATCATCGGAGGTCACCAGCAGGCCCTCCCCCGCGCCTTCCTGGCCGGTGAAATCGAGGATCGTCTTCTCCTGGCCTGCCCCGCGCAGCGTAACGCCGTCGACATCCAGAGACAGGCCGTCGGCAAGCTGGAACGTGCCTTCCGGCAGCACGATTGTCTCGCCGGGTTTGGCCGCGATCAGCGCCGCCTGCAGCGTTGCGCCGAAATCGCCTTCAGCAGACAGCGGCGCTGGCAGTTCATTGATGGCGGCCGGCTTGTCGCTTGTCGCAGGTGAGCAAGCAGCCAGCGTCAGCAGAATGGCAGCGCCGCCGAGAGCGCGCAGTCGAATTGTCATGGGTTCCCTCCCCGGGATTGTTATGACGCAAGTGTCAACTTCAATCAGGGGAAAAGCAAGACCGGTGAATAGCAAAGCTGGGCGCCCGATAGAACTCGGCGCCCAGCCTGTTGTTGCCGGCTCAGTGGACGCTGAGCGGGTGGAGATCGTTGGCGTGGCAGGCGGCAAAGGCAGCGTCACGCCCTTCCACGATGGCAAGGCGCTGGCCGTCCGCGGAGAATACCATGAACAGGTCCTCCGGGTCGTCGATGTCGGCGAGCGCGTCGGGCGGCAGAAGGCCGCTGATCTCGCCCACATCCATATGGCGGATATAGACGAGAGCTTCTTTCTCAAACAGGTCAGTCTTGATTTCGGTCGTCATCAGTCCACTCCTTTCCGCGCCCCGGCGGGGTCGCTGGCAGAGGGCTCACTGGCCACCTTGCCATGCAGGAAAGGTGGGCCTGCATTGTGGCCGGTTCAAGCACCTTGATGCGGCATCATAGCGGCAACCCCTTAAGGACCGTTACCGGCCGCGCCGTTGCCCGAAATGTTCCCAGCCTGCCCGCCAAACGGTCAGGATTGTCCGCAACTGTCCGGATTTGTCCGAGAATGTCCGGGCCTGGCGCCGGTTATGGCGGAAAAAACAAAAGGCCACCCTTGCGGGGCGGCCCTTGCGTTCACTTTTCCGTGTACCGGAAAAGAGGGGTCCTGGTGGAGCCAAGGGGAGTCGAACCCCTGACCTCTTGCATGCCATGCAAGCGCTCTCCCAACTGAGCTATGGCCCCGGACCGGGAAGCGGATGCACTAAACGAGCGCTGATCCGCTTTCAAGCCCCTTTTTCACCGATCGTCGTCTTCATCATCATCTGCGATTTCGAGGTCGTCATCTCCGTCCTCGTCATCGTCGATTTCGAAGTCTTCCTCATCATCGTCGGCGATGATGATGTCGTCTTCGTCGTCTTCATCGACGCCGTCCTCGGAGAAGCCTGAAGGCACTTTGCCTTCCTCGTCCTCATCCTCAGCGCCCTCCAGAACGATGTCATCATCATCAGCGCCAAGTTCCTTGGCGTCTTCTTCATCTTCTTCGGCGTCGTCATCAACCTCAGCGGAATCGTCCTCGTCGTCATCCCGGATGACGGCGTCTTCCTCTTCCTCGAGGTCTTCTTCGTCCTCATCTGCGGCTTTCACAGCAGCGCGGGCCGCCTTCGCCTTCACCTTGGTGATGGTCGTGCGGATCACTTCGTCTTCAGGGTCGAACTCGTTGCCGCATTTGGGGCAAACGGCCGGGCGTTTGTTCAGATCGTAGAAACGAGACTCGCAGGACGGGCAGACCTGCTTGGTTCCGAGTTTGTCCTTGGACATGGGGCTTGCGCGCTCCTCTTGGGGCAAAAAGCCAATTGGAAGTTGGCGGCGCGCTTGCCATGAACGCCCCGCGCTGTCAAAGCCCCAATTTACATCTGCAACCCGCCTTTCTGACGAGACCTTTCCCCAATGGTATGGACCAGCCACCCGGTCAAACGCCTCGCCGGCGCCATTCGCGCGCCCGGAGACAAATCCTGCAGCCACCGCGCGCTGATCTTTGGAGGCCTTGCTGAGGGCGAAAGCCGCTTCACAGGGCTGCTGGAAGGCGATGACGTGCTGCGCACCGGCCAGGCCATGCAGGCGATGGGCGCCACCGTCACGCGCACCGGCCCAGGTGCCTGGGAAGTGACAGGTGTGGGCGCGAAAGGCCTCTCCTCACCCAAAAACGTTCTGGACTTCGGCAACTCCGGCACCGGCTCCCGCCTGCTAATGGGGGTGATGGCGGGGTATGATCTCACTGCTTCCCTGACGGGCGACGCGTCGCTCTGTTCACGCCCAATGAACCGGGTGCTTAATCCGCTGCGCCAAATGGGCCTGAAAGATACCGCCGGGCCGGATGGCAAACTGCCCTTCACACTGACGGGATCGAAAGCCCTGAAAGCCATCCGCTATGCCCCGCCCCAGGCAAGCGCGCAGGTGAAATCCGCCGTGCTGCTGGCGGGTCTCAATGCCGAGGGAGAAACGGTGGTCGTCGAAGCCAAGGCAACGCGCGACCATACCGAACGAATGCTGCAGGGCTTTGGCGCGGCACTCTCGTTCAAAACAGAGCCGGGCGGCGCCCATGAGATTGGCCTCAAAGGCGGCCAGCGCCTCTACGGGCTCGAGGCCGCCATTCCGGGCGACCCCTCTTCGGCCGCCTTCCTCATCGCGGCGGGCATCCTCTCGCCTCAGGGCGATGTGACAGTTGAGAATGTGATGTCGAACCCCACCCGGTCCGGCTTCTATGACGCGGTTGACCTGATGGGCGCCGGCCTCGGCGCCGAGGAACGCGGCGTAGCGGCCGGGGAACGCCTGATCGACCTGCATGCGGGCTATGCCGGCCTCAAAGGCATCGCTGTGCCCGAACGCCTCGTTGCCTCAATGATCGACGAATTCCCAATCCTCGCCGTGCTCGCCGCCTTCGCCAATGGCGAAACCCGCGTCACCGGCGCTGAAGAACTGCGCGTCAAGGAAAGCGACCGGATCGGCGCGGTTGTGGCCATGCTGCGCGTCAATGGCGTGGAAGTGGAAGAGACCGAAGACGGCTTCACCGTGCAGGGCTGCGGCGGCCCGCCCCCCGGCGGCGGCCTCGTTGAGACCCGTCATGACCACCGCATCGCCATGAGCGCGCTGGTGATGGGCACAGCGGCGCAGAACCCCGTCAGCGTCGACGACATCTCCATGATTGATACGAGCTATCCGGAATTCATGAGCCATATGGCAACGCTGGGCGCGGACATTCGGGGCTGACCCCTGCCGCGAGGGCAAAATTGACGGATCGGATTCCCGCGCCAATGTCGGCGCATGACAACGCTGTTTGATCCCCTCTCCTTCACCCGTGGCCCGGCCATGAAGAACCGCTTCATGCTGGCCCCGCTCACCAACATGCAGAGCCATGCCGATGGCACGCTCAGCGATGACGAGTTTCACTGGCTGGTGAAACGCGCCGAAGGCGGCTTTGGCCTGACCATGACCTGCGCTGCCCATGTTCAGGCCGATGGCCAAGGCTTTCCCGGACAGCTGGGCGTGTTTGACGACAAGCACCTGCCCGGCCTCACCCGTCTTGCCAGGGCGCTGAATGATCAGGGCACCCATTCGGTGGTGCAGCTGCACCATGCCGGGATGCGCACCCCGCGCGAATTGATCGGCGGTCGCGCGCCGCTGTGCCCATCAGCCGACGCAGAAACAGGCGCCCGCGCCCTGACGCTTGACGAAGTGAAACAGGTTGCAACGGATTTCATCGCGGCCGCAAAACGCTGCGAGACGGCCGGCTTTCACGGCGTGGAGCTGCACGGCGCCCATGGCTATCTGCTCTGCCAGTTCATCAGCGCCGACATCAACAAGCGCGAAGACGAGTATGGCGGCTCCTTCGAGAACCGGACCCGCCTGCTCTGGGAGATCATCGCCGGCGTTCGGGCCGAATGCGGGAAGGACTTCTCCCTTGGCGTTCGCCTGTCACCGGAACGCTTCGGCATGGACATTGGCGAGATCCGCCGCCTTGCCAGCGAGCTGATGACCAGCGGTGACATCGATTATCTCGACATGTCGCTGTGGGACACGTTCAAGGAGCCTGAAGATCCAAGCTTCAAGGGCCGCCCCCTGGTCGAATGGTTCACCGGCCTGCCGCGCGGCAATTGCCGCCTGGGCGCCGCCGGAAAGCTCACGACTGGCGAAAGCTGCCGGCGCGCGATGGAGGCCGGGCTCGACTATGTCGTGATCGGCCGCGGCGCGATCCTGCACCATGACTTCCCCAAGAAGGTGGCGGCAGACGCAAACTTCCAGCCGATCGCCCTGCCCGTTCCCGAAGCACATCTGGTGGCCGAGGGGCTGGGCCCGGTCTTCGTCAACTACATGAAGACCTGGAAGGGCTTCGTCGCAGAAGCGGCCACAGCCTGAGACCTTCTTGACTTGAGGGCGGGGCTGGCTCACTCCCCGCCTCCATGATTATCGCAATCGACGGCACAACCGCTTCCGGCAAGGGCACCATCGCGCGGCGCCTGGCCGCCCATTATGGGCTGCCGCATATGGACACCGGTCGCCTTTACCGGGCTGTCGCCGTGGCCGCGATGAAACAGGATGTACCCTTGGATGCAGCCGGGCCGCTGGCCGATATCGCCCGGATGCTGGATCTGAGTGACTTCGTGGAACACGAGCTGCGCTCAGCGGAAGCTGGCAAGGCCGCGAGCGTGGTGGCCGCGATCCCTTCCGTGCGTCAGGCCCTGTTCGAGCTGCAGCGGGCCTTTGCGACCCGCGCGGGCGGCGCGCTGCTGGACGGGCGCGACATCGGCACGGTGATCGCGCCAGACGCGGATGTGAAGCTTTGGGTGGACGCCGATGTGCGCCAGCGGGGCGAACGCCGCTGGAGGGAACTTGTCGGTCATGGCGAAGACGTGACGCTGGATCAGGTCATCGATCAGCTGAAGATCCGCGATGCCCGCGATCAGGGGCGGACAGACGCTCCCGCAGCGATGGCCGCCGATGCCATCTTGATCGATACCACTGATCTCACTATAGACGCGGCTGTGGAAAGGGCGATGGCTGCCGTTGAGGCTGCTCTCGCCAAGGGAAAGACTGCCTGAGGGGCACCCGCAAAGGGATGCTTCAATCCAAACAGGCGGTGCCCGCTTCAGATATTGAAAGACCACGCGACGGGTCGGATGTGCGCAGGCGGCAATGGTGCCGGTCCTGCCTTTGAACCATTCGGCCCTCCCCCGGAGACCCCATGACCAACCAAATGAACCCCTCCTCGGCCGATTTCGCCTCGATGTTCGAGTCGTCGGCAGCGGCATCTGCCATGCAGGAAGGCCAGGTTATCCCGGCCACCGTCCTGCGCATCGACAATGACTCCGTCGTCGTCGACATCGGCCTGAAGACCGAAGGCCGCATCCCGACCAAAGAATTCCTGCTTGAAGACAAGCAACCCGCCCCCGGTGACCTGATCGACGTTTACCTCGACCGGATCGAAAACGCGCTGGGCGAAGCCGTTCTCTCGCGCGACAAGGCCCGCCGCGAAGAGCGCTGGGTGAAGCTGGAGCGCAGCTTCTCCAAAGGCGAGCCCGTCAAGGGCGCCATTTCCGGCCGCGTCAAAGGCGGCTTCACTGTCGACCTCGGCGGCGTCAACGCCTTCCTCCCCGGCTCCCAGGTGGACATCCGCCCGGTGCGCGATGTCGGCCCGCTCATGGGCGAAGTGCAGCCGTTTGCGGTCCTCAAGCTCGACCGCGTTCGCGGCAACATTGTTGTCTCGCGCCGCGCGATCCTCGAAGAGAGCCGCGCCGAACAGCGCGCCGAGATCGTTTCCGACATGGCTGAAGGCGACGTCCGCAAGGGTATCGTCAAGAACATCACCGATTACGGTGCGTTCGTTGACCTCGGCGGCATCGACGGCCTGCTGCACGTCACCGACATGTCCTACAAGCGCATCAACCACCCCTCGCAGGTGGTCGAAGTGGGTCAGGAAGTCGAAGTCCAGATCATCAAGATCAACCCGGAAACCCAGCGTATCTCGCTCGGCATGAAGCAGCTCGGCACCGATCCGTGGGACAATATCTCGTCCCGCTACCCGGTCGGCGGCCGCCTGAAGGGCACTGTCACCAACATCACCGACTACGGCGCCTTCGTGGAGCTGGAAGATGGTGTGGAAGGCCTGATCCACGTCTCCGAAATGAGCTGGACCAAGAAAAACGTCCACCCCGGCAAGATCCTCTCGACCTCTCAGGAAGTCGATGTGGAAGTGCTGGACGTTGACAGCGAAAAGCGCCGCATCTCGCTTGGCCTCAAGCAGACCATGGACAATCCGTGGAGCGCCTTCCTCGCTGCCAACCCGGTTGGTACCGAAATCGAAGGCGAAGTTCGCGGGATCACCGAGTTCGGCCTCTTCATCGGCCTCGGCCCGGACCTCGACGGCATGGTGCACATCAACGACATCGCCTGGGACAAATCCGGCGATCAGGCGATCGAAGCCTTCACCAAGGGCGACCGTGTCAAAGCGAAAGTTCTCGATGTCGACGTCGATAAAGAGCGCATCTCGCTGGGCATCAAGCAGCTTTCCGGTGACCCGATCGAAGCAGCTGCCAGCGAGTCTGGTGGCGGCGGCGGTCTGAAGCGCGGCGCAACCGTGACCTGCACCGTCACGGAAGTGACCTCGGGCGGCATCGAAGTCGAGTTCGGCACCCCGGCGGTGAAGTCCTTCATCCGCCGCTCCGACCTCTCCCGCGACCGCGCCGACCAGCGCCCCGAGCGTTTCGCTGTGGGTGACAAGGTCGATGCCAAGATCGTGACCGTGGACCGCGCAACGCGCCGCGTTTCGCTCTCGATCAAGGCTCTGGAGATCGCCGAAGAAGCCGAAGCCGTTGCACAGTACGGCTCTGCAGACGCAGGCGCTTCGCTGGGCGACATTCTGGGCGCTGCCCTCGCCTCCTCGAAAGGCAAGCCGAAAGCCGCCGCGGACACTGATGCCCTCGACGACCGGGGCCGTCTCGATGCACCGCAAGGCGAAGCGGACGACCTCAAGAAGCTGAAAGGCCTCGGGCCGGCTTTCGAGAAGAAGCTGAACGAAGCGGGCATCTACCACTTCTGGCAGATCGCTGCGCTCTCCGACGCGCAGATCGCAGACCTCGAAGAGGAACTGGCAATCCAGGGCCGTTTCGAGCGCGATGGCTGGAAAGATCAGGCTGATTCTCTCGCTTGAGGTTAGCCCATCTGGGGGCTTGCCCGGCTGAAACGGGGCCGGCCATCTAAATTTCCCGAAATGTTTGCGGCGGGGGCCTAGCGCTCCCGCCGCAAATGCGTTTATTATCAATGCGATGCTCAAGTCCCAACTCATAGAGAAGCTCGCGGCTGAAAACGCGCACCTGCGTCACGAAGACGTCGAAAAGGTCGTGAACGTTATCCTCAGCGAGATTGGCGAAGCGCTGGCTCGGGGCGACCGGGTAGAACTGCGCGGCTTCGGGGCCTTCTCCGTGCGCAAGCGGGACGCCCGCAAGGGCCGCAATCCCCGCACCGGCGAGCCTGTTAAAGTGCCCGCCAAGGCAGTCCCCTTCTTCAAGGCTGGCAAGGAACTCCGCGCCCGCGTCAATGGCGGTAATGATCCCGAAGCGAGATAGGTAGCGGCCTTTCGCGCGCCTGATGCAGCGCCTTGACGCTCGGGCCAAACCCCGCGAACTCTAATTCAAACTCTGGCTGCATCCTGCCAAAGGGAAGGGGTTAATATGTTTAAGGAATTCAAAGAGTTCGCTCTCAAGGGCAATCTCGTCGATCTTGCCGTCGGCTTTATCCTCGGCGGTGCATTCGGCACGATCGTCACCTCGCTTGTGAACGACATCATGATGCCGCCGCTCGGCATGCTGATGGGCGGCGCCGATTTCTCCGACCTCTTCATTTCCCTCAACGGCCAGGCTTACGCCTCTCTGGCCGCTGCATCGGAAGCCGGTGCCCCGGTGATTGCCTATGGTAGGTTCATCAACGCGCTCATCTCCTTCACGATCATGGCATTCGCGCTGTTCTTCGTGGTCAAGGGCATGAACACGCTGAAGAAGAAGGAGGCCGCAGCCCCGCCGCCGGCCCCGCCGCGTCAGGAAGTGCTTCTGGAAGAAATCCGCAACCTGCTGGCCAAGAACCAGTAAGGAACCTGCGGAAAATCAGGGTTCGCAAAGTATTAAGCAGTCAGCTGCTAGTTTGTGGATAGTAGAGTACCGCGTAGAGTGCGGAAGGGCGGCCTGTCGGGTCGCCCTTCTTGCTTTCAGGCTCAGGATGTCTTCTGCAGGCCGAGCGTTTGCTCCAGCAGATCATACGCGCCCTCAGTAAAGTGGAAGGCCTGCCAACCCCGACGCCTTGCGGCGGCGACATTCTCCTCCATATCATCCACAAGGAGGAGGCTTTCCGGGGCAATCTCCAGCTCCATTTCGATGTGAGCGAAATAGTCCGTATCCGGCTTGGCGATGCCCATCCGGCCGGCAGCAAAGATGCGTTCCACCCGCTCACCAAAGCCCATTGTGGTTTCGATATAGGACGTACGGTGGATCTCGTTATTGGTTGCCATCACATGACGCACGCCCCGCGCCTTGAGCGGCTCGAACAGCGCCAGGGTGCGGTGATCGGGCAGTGCATCACGCTCGAACCAGTAATCAAGGATCTCGGCAGCGCGTCCGGCCGCAGCATTCGCTTCAGCCCATTCGGTGACTAGCTCCACCAGGCAAGCCTGCCCCACCATCGCCTTCTGAAACCGGCCCGCGAAGAGGTAACTGGAGAAGGAGTGAAGTGAGAGGCCCAGATCCTGCTCGAAATTGCGGGACCAGGCGAAAACCCCCTGCTCGATATTGCTATTGAGAACGCCGTCAAAATCCCATGCGATGACCTGCACAGCCGCCGGATCGAACGGTGATGTCATCAGTAGGTGTATTCCTCGATGGCGGTCAGCGTGATCGTGTAGGCTGCATCTGCCAGTTCGCTTTCCTGCGTCTGGGTGTGGATGGTGCCTTCAATCCAGACGGCCTGGGCCAGATCCTTCATCTTGATCGGCTTCTCCGACATCACGAACACGGTCTGGTTCGGCGGCGGCGGCGGCGCATGGATGCAGGCGCCGAAATACGGCACGAGCAGGAATTCCTTGATCTGCGCATCGGCGCCATATTCGAACGGCACCGTGTAGCCGGGGATACGGATCTTCTTGCCGTTGAGTTCCTTGACGGTGTTGAACGTCCCGATCTGGACAGCCGTATCGGCTGCAGAGCCTTCGGCAATGCCCGCGCCGGAATAAAGCATGGCCATCTGAGCCTGATACATCTGGGCGAGGCGTTCCTCCTCCCCTTCCGGCATCAGGTCTTCCCAGCCGATCCGTTTCACGCCGCGGGCGGCGAGTTCGGCATCCTTGCGGGCCTGTTCCTCTGCACGTTTCTTGGCGGCTTCAGCCCGCGCCGCGGCGCGCTCGGCAGCGCTTTGGCCGATCTTGTCGCCAACCTTGGGGCCTTCCGACTTGGTTTCGGGGGGCGCTTCCTTGGCAGGTTTTGCCGGAGCCGCTTCCGCTGTGCCGGAACTGGAGGCGCCGCCACAAGCGGCAGCAAGCGCAAAGGCAACGGTGGCGAAGGCAAAACCGGGGAGGGATGTCGTTTTCATGCCCCCTGTTTAAAGCGCCCGCGGCTGCAGTTCCAGAGCACAATGCTGTTACAATCGGACGCTGAGCCCGTCTGCGAGTGACCGGCGCATCGCCGCGACGGCCGGCACTGCGCCGATCACGAGGGCGGCGAGCGTGACCGCGCCCAGCACATAAAGATCCAGCAGACCGGGCCCACCCGCCCCGAAAGCGACGCCGTAGCGGGCCTGCAACATGGGCGCGACCGCTGCGAACACGCCATGCACGATGACGATCCCGATCAGGGCCCCCATGAAACCGATGAGGCCGGATTCGAGGACCAGCAGGGAGAAGATGTGCCCGGGCCGCGCGCCCGTCGCACGCAGGATCGACATCTCCCGGCGCCGCTCATTCAGGCTGGTGAGGATCGAGGTAAGGATCGACACCAGACCGACCGCAATTACGAAGCCGGACACCGCAAGCAGGGCGCGCTCGGCAATCGACGTGACGCCCCAAAGCTCGCGCAGCGCCTCCCCCGGAATGATCGCCATCAGCGGTTCGCCGCGATTGGTGTTGATCTGCCGGCGTGTGGTGAGGATGGTGCCCTTCCGCTCCAGACCTACGAAGATCGCTGTCACAGTCTTGGGGGTAAGGTCGAAGGAGCGGATCATCTCGGTCGGGATGGAATCGGCCAGCGGGTTCTTCGCGCCGGTTTCCCAGCCGACATGGATCGCGGTGATGGCTTCGAGCGAGACATGCACGGTGCGGTCGACTGGCGTTCCGGTCGATCTGAGGATGCCCGACACGCGGAAGGGACGGTTCTCGTGGCCCGAGCCGAGATCAGCCGCGCCGATGCCATGGGTGAGAATGAGCGGCGTTCCGATCTCGTATCCCAGTTCGCGCGCCACATCCGCGCCGATCACGGCATCAAACAGGTCATCGAAGATCGTGCCTTCAGCCAATTCCAGCAGCTGCCCGCCGCCATATTTGTAGTGCTGGAAATAATCGGTGCTGGTCCCCATCACGCGGTAGCCGCGATGGCTGTCGCCCAGGGCGATCGGGACGGCCCAGGCAACATCCGGGCGCTCCGCAATCTGACGATAGGTTGGCCAGGAAACTTCGGCTGTCGCCGAGCCCATGCGGAACACGGAATAGAGCAGAAGATTGACAGTCCCCGTCGGCGCGCCGACGATCAGGTCCGTTCCGGAAATCGTGTTCTCGAACCCTTCGCGGGCCCCGCTGCGGGCCTTCTCGACCCCAAGGAACAGCGCAACGGAAAGCGCCACGGCCACGATGGTTAGGATCACCGAGCCTTTGCGGTTGAGAAGGCTTGCCCAGGCAAGGGAGAAAAGAGCGGTCATGCTGGCGCCCCTGCCCTGTTCATTGCGGTAAGATCGGCGGCCCGCGTAAACAGACCTGCGAGAGAGGCGTCATGGCTGACGAAGAGAAGGCTTGCGCCAGAGCGCTCTACCTCTTCGGACAGCAGATTGATGAACCGGTCGCGCGCGTCCGCATCCAGGGCCGAGGTCGGCTCATCCGCAATCACCAGGCTGGGGCTGCCGATCAGGGCGCGGGCGGCCGCAACGCGTTGTTGCTGACCGACGGAAAGATCTGACACCCGCCGCTCAAGCAGGCTTTCATCCGTCAGGCCAAGCCGGGCCAGCAGGCGGCGTGCCTCCGCCTGCGGATCATTTCCCGCTGCCTTGCGGCGCGCGGGCGAGAAACGCAGGGGCAGCAGGACGTTCCCCGTGACCGACAGATAGGGCACCAGATTGAACATCTGGAAGATGACGCCCATCCGGTCCGCCCGCAGACGGTCACGCTGTGCGGCCGGCAGCTTGCTCATATCTTCGCCCAGAACACTGATGCGGCCCGCCTGGGGTTGGAGCACACCGGCAATCAAGCCAAGAAGCGTCGACTTGCCGGAACCAGACGGCCCCCGCAGAAACACGCGCTCACCGGCCTCGACGCGGAAAGCATCCATGTCGAGCACTTGCGGGCCGCTCTTCCAGGCAAAGCGCAGCCCTTCGATATCGATTACGGGATCAGCCATACCGTTCTTATTTCAGGGAAAGCTCCGGGGAGGAAGGCGTCAGCTCTGCGGCTTTCTGGGCTGTGTCAGTCACAAATACGGCATTGACCTTCTCGAAGCCCGGAAACGCGCTGAAGCCAGCAAAACGCGCAGCAGTCACACCGCCAGTATTAGCGCAGGTCCAGGTGAAGTTTACATGTCCATCGGCGTGGCCGCTGGAGGTGTCCACTTCGGCTGCCGGGGTCTCGGCCGTGCAGGTTCCACCGGTCAGCGTGATGAAGCCAGGCAGCGCTGCGATCACTTCCGGTGTGAACACACCGTCTGCTTCGGAGAGGCCGAAATTGGCCAGCGGCGAAACAAGTTCTGCCGTCAGCTTGCTGCCTTCTATGACGAAGGCCAGATCCGCGATGCCGTGAACATGGGCAGCTCCACCCGCATGATCGTGATCATGATCGTGGTCATGGTCGTGAGCGTCCCCCTCTTCATGGTCATGCGCTTCGCCTTCGGCATGATCTTCTGCGTGCGCGTCATGGCTGTCTTCGGCAGGAACTTCCGTCGGCAGCGCGGCGCCGGCCTCGACGGGGCCAGGCGCTGCCGGCGGGGGCGTGCCTGGACCACAGGCCGCGAGCACCGATAGGGCAGCCCCGGCGAGCAATGGCAGCGAAACACGGGCAAGATGGGTCATAAACAGCTCCTGATTTTTCCGGACTTGGCGGTGCGGCCCAAAGGAAAACCGACCCACACCGCAAAAATTACTGGCAGGCGGAAGAGTGAAACATTATAACACTTTTCGCAAGGTGCCCGAGCGCACAAGCGCAGCCCTTCTTTAACCCCTGCCCCCTTTTCAGGCCGCAGCAAATCGGACACACGCCGCCGGATGCCCCTTTCTCTTCAGGCGCCAATCCTATTCGGACTCCTCGCAGCTCTGGTCACTTCGGCAGGCCTGATTGCCGTTGCTGTGCGCAGTGAGTGGACTGTGCGCCAATCCGGCCTGTTCTCTCTGGCCGCTGGGGGAATGCTCATCTCCCTCACGCTGCTGCACATTGCTCCCGAAGCGCTGGTGATGAATGGCCGCGCGCCGTACTTCATGCTGGCAGGCTTCTTCGGCGGCCTGCTGCTGAGTTCCGGGATCAGCACGATCTTTCCGGAGAAAGCTGGCGGACGATCCCAGGCGCTGACGCCATTGCTGGCGGTGGGGCTTCATTCTTTCCTGGATGGGGTGATCTATTCAGTCACGTTTGCAGCAAGCTTCGAGGCAGGCGTCTACGCCTCCACCTCGCTCATCATGCACGAATTTGCCGAAGGCGTGATCGCCTTTGCAATTCTTGCCCGGCACGGCTTCCGGGTTCGTGAGGCGGTAATCTGGGCGTTCCTGGCGGCCGGGGCGACAACCCCGCTGGGGGCATTGGTGAGCGGACTTTTCGTCAATGGGCTCGGACCGGATGTTGTCGCCGCACTTTATGCCATTTCGGCAGGCCTGTTGATCTATGTGGCGACTGGCCCCCTGATGCAGCCGCTGAAGGAAGAGCCGCCCCTTCGCGGCGTGGCGGCGCTGGGCGCGGGCATTCTGATCGCCATGCTGCTCTTGCTGGCGCCGCTACATGGCCATGGAGGCCATGACCATGCCCATGATCATGATCATGACCATATCCACCTTCTGAAAGACCCTTCCGGTATCCATCCGTCCGACTGAGGGAACCGGCATAGGCCTTGCACCGTTACTCCTGAAACAGCGCCTTGAGGCGCGGGAGGCCGGGTATGGTTAATCGCAGTTTTTGGACGAAACTCTCTTCCCTTTTTATAGTCTTGGTAGCGACATCGCTGGCGGCCGAGGCGCAGGAGGGGTGTGGCCTCAGCGATGTGGCGAGGTTTCAGACGGCCGTTCTCCAACCGGCAGAAGAGGCGACGCCAGCCTATCTCAAACGTACTGCAGAAAGTTTTCTTGCCGACTGCCCAGATCGTTTTGAAGCGCGCGACGCCCATCTGATTGCGGCGCGCAGCGCCATGGATGCGGGCATCGCTGCCGACGCGGTAACGCATTACAATCAGGCTATTGCGCGAGGCGCCCGCCTGTCCCCTGTTCAGCTGCTGGACCAGTCAGTCGCCCTTCTTGCTGCCGGCGAGGAACGGGAAGCGCTGGAAGCGCGAAACCTCGCGATCAGTGAATGGCTGGAAGCGCTGACCGCGCGCGGAATGACGAATTTTGACATCCGGAAATCACGTGGCGGCGTCATTCTGGCTGTCAGCTTCCCTCAGCAGGATCCCGACGCCTCGGTGCAGGCCCTGTGGCTGGCTGTGCCCGATGGTCCGGGGTTGCCGGCCGCCGCCGTCTTGCGGCCTGACCCGATGCGGGCGTCATTGAGAGCTTTGCGCACGGGCCGCGCCCCTTCGGCGCTGACAATCCTGGAGCAGCGCACCTGTCAGGATGCCCGCATTCTGCGGGAAACAGCGGCGCCTGCCGCCATAGAAAGTTTTGACCGGGCAGCAACCGAAGCCATGCGCAGCTATCTTCGTCAGCCTGCGGGGTTGGCGAAAACCGCGCCCGGCGAGCCTCTGCCAAGCTGCCTGATGCCTGAACTTATGCTGCCCGTGCCGGCCGCCGCATACTAGAGCGGCAGTTCGGTCGTATTTTTCAGGCACTCCATCGCAAAAGTGGCGCTGACATCGGCCAGATCGACCTTGGCAATCAGCGCTTTGTAAACGCGGTCATAATCGGCCACGCTGCCGACCTGCACTTTCAGCAGATAGTCGACATCCCCGGCCATTCGATAGAATTCGACTACTTCCGGAATGGACTGGACCGCCGAGGCAAAGCGTTGAAGCCAGGCGGCGGAATGATCCCGGGTGCGGATGGCCACGAACACCGTTTGGGCCAGCCCCACTTTTTCAGGATCGATCAGTGCGACCCGCCGGGAGACGACCCCAGCCTCTTCCAGGCGCTTTACCCGCCGCCAGCAGGTATTCACCGAAATACTGACGCGATCAGCCATCGATTCGAGCGATATGCTGCTGTCTGATTGCAGCAGACGCAGGATGGTCCGATCAGTGTCATCAATATTTTCCATATTTGAAGTTATTATTCGAAAATTCTCATCACACAATAACCAAAACTGATGTCTTCATGAGATGAATTTCTGCGAGCGTTGTGAGACTCTCCTCATATGCCTCAGCCCGCTTCCGCTCTTAAGCAGCCAGCCCTCACGTCTCCCCAGGCAGCCCCCGCTTGCCAGGAGGCGCGGCTAAAGGCGCTTTCCGCCCTGATCGGCCGCACACCGATGCTTTCCATCCGTCTGCGTTTCCGGGGCCGGGAACGGGTGATCCACGCCAAGGCAGAGCACTACAATCTGACTGGATCGATCAAGGACCGGATGGCCCTCTCGATCCTCGCCTGCGCTTATCGCTTCGGCACGCTGAAGCCCGGCGACACGATTGCCGAAGCAACCAGCGGCAATGCGGGCATTGCCCTCACCGCACTTGGCCGCGCCCTTGGGCATCCGGTCGAGATCTTCATGCCGGACTGGATGAGCGACGAGCGCAAGAACCTGCTGCGCAGCCTGGGGGCTAACCTCAACCTTCTCACCCGTGAGGAAGGCGGCTTCATCGGCGCGATTGCAGCCACGGAGCAACTCGCCGCCAGCCGGGCCGGCGTATTCCTGCCCTGCCAGTTTTCCAACGCCGACAATTCGGCCGCCCATACCAACACGACCGCCCGTGAACTGATCAACCAACTGGCCTGCCTCGACATAAAGCCTGACGCCTTCGTAGCGGGTGTCGGTACCGGCGGCACCGTGATGGGCGTTGGCCGTGCGCTGAAGGCTGCGTTTCCAAAAGTGAAAATTCACCCGCTGGAACCCCAGGAGTCCCCCACCCTCTCCACCGGCTACAAGGTGGGGCAGCACCGCATACAGGGCATCTCTGATGACTTCATTCCGGCGCTGGTAAAGCTGGATCAGCTTGATGAGGTGATTGCCGTCTCCGATGGCGACGCCATCCGAATGGCACAGCGCCTGGCGCGGGAACTTGGGCTTGGCGTAGGCATTTCATCCGGCGCAAATCTCATCGGCGCCCTGATCGCTGCGGAAAAACTGGGGGATGATGCGTGCGTCGCCACCGTCTTCTGTGACGACAACAAAAAATATCTTTCCACCGCTCTGGCCGGCGAAGAGCCGCACAAGGAAGGCCATGTCAGCCCCGAAATCGAATTGCTCGATTTCGAAGCAAATGTGTGCGCCTGACGGCGGCTATCGGCGTTTCGAAACAGCAGGTTCCTGGGCGGCTTCTTCCTTTTCGCGCACCGTGAAACGGCGCGTGAACTGGGTGACCCGCGGCGCAATCTCGGTTTCAAACCGGGACCCGTTGAACACGCCATAGTGGCCAACGCCCGGCTGAATATAATCCGTACGCATATCTTCCGGAATGTTTGTGCAGATATCATGAGCGGCCTGCGTCTGGCCAATACCTGAAATGTCGTCTTTCTCACCTTCCACCGTCATCAACGCCACCGTGCGGACCGCTTCCGGCTTCACCAGGCGCTCGCCACGGTACTTGTAGATACCCCGCGGCAGGTGATGTTCCTGAAACACCCGCTGGATAGTCTGCAGGTAGAACTCTTCCGTCAGATCAAGGACGGAGAGGTATTCATCATAGAACTCGCGGTGCTTGGCGGCGTTGTCACCATCGCCGCCGACCAGATGATTGAAAAATTTCCAGTGCGCATCGACATGCCGGTCCCAGTTCATGTTCATGAACGAAGCCAACTGCACAAAGCCCGGATAAACGCGGCGCAGAACACCCGGATAGGGCGCCGGCACGGTGTAGATCATGTTCTGCTCAAACCACTCGAACGGGCGTTCCTCGGCGAGCTTGTTGGGAACCGTCGGCGAACGGCGGGCATCGATCGGTGAGCCCATGAAGGTCATGGTCGCGGGAAGCGCTGGATGTTCATCCTCAGCCATCATCGAGATGGCAGCCAGCACGGGCGGCCCCGGCTGACAGACAGCGAGCACATGCGCGCCGCCGCCCAGATGGGTCAGCATCTTGCGGACATGGTCGATATAGTCATCCAGATCGAACCGGCCGAGCCAGACCGGCGCCATGCGCGCATCCGTCCAATCGGCGATGTAGACGTCATGCGTCTCGAGAAACCCTTCGACGGTTCCACGCAGCAGCGTTGCATAGTGGCCAGACAGGGGGGCCACGATCAGCAGGCGAGGCAATGGCGCGGCATTCTTGCGGCGCGCTTGGGCCAGCTTGTCCGCATCCTTCTTGAAGTGAACGAGGCCGCACCAGGGAGACCGCCAGGCAATCTGAGGCTCGACGGGGACATCTATGCTGTTGATACGGACCGACGAGATGCGCCACTCAGGCTTGCCGTAATAGCGCGTTGCGCTTTCGAACACGTCCGCCATTGCCGCGAGGGATTTGCCATAGCTGGTATGGCCCATCGGATTGAACGGGGAGTTGAGCGCCGCGCGCCCCGCCCGCGCGGCAAGCCGCATTGGCGCCATCGCCACCCGGTTCAGTTCAACAAGGGAATAGAGCATTGTCTTTGTAACCCTCTTTGCTGCAGTGCAGCGTACGCCTCAAAAAACACTGCGGCAAATGTTTTCGCCAGCCGCAACATGCCCCAAGGGAAAGGTGAGGGTTAACTGAAAGTCTTGAAAAATACTGAAACTTCCGGGCCACAACCCGTACAGAGTTAACATCCGGCAGGTAGATGTTCTCGTCAGGGGAGAATCCTGCCCGGAGTGTTGCTGATGTTTCTGACCTGCCAGCCCAACCCGCATGATGACGGTCGCATGACCCGGGCCCTTATTTTCGAGAATACGCCAGGCACCCGGTTCGCCATTGATGCCGAAACGCTGCACCGCCACCCGGAACTCCTGAAGCCTTTTGGCCGGTGGCTGCACATCCGGCTGCGTATCCTGGACGCACTGGCATATCTTTCCTGTCTGGTGGGTGTCATTGCCGCCCTGGTCGTCGGCTGGTGGATGGCAGGGCTTGGGCTGGTCATCTGTGTGATGATGCTGGCCGCCAACAGGAAAACGGCCGGCCGTCTGGCAAAATCTGCTGCGCAGCGATCATCGGAAAGCTTCCGGAAGCTGCACGAAATGGGCTGTCTCTGGCTGGTAATGGCCTAAAGGCCGAAAAGCCCCAGCACGACTGCCGCAACGGCGGCAACCGTGAACATCAACGAAAGCATGACTGAACTGCCCCGCTGTTCCTTGCGGCGCGTACGGACGCCTTTGGGATTCTTGCCTTCCTTCGGCGCGAGCATCATCCGCGTCGAGAAGAATCCGAAGCAGGACACCAGGGCGACCGTTCCGGCAATCCAACTGGTGGCGAGCAAGAACAGCGCGCCGGACACCAGCAGCATGCCCGCAATCGGCGTCGCCGTGCGGTACAGCAATTCGCGAACATGCGTGTCGGCCCGCGCCCCCGTCAGCTTGTCAAAGCTGCAATTGGGCGAAGCGATCGAGGCGACCCAGGAGGCCCCAATCGCCATGGCGCAGGTTATCAGGGCAATACCGTTGGAAAGGGTCTGAAGGCTTTGAAGCATGATTCCTTATCGCCGGATTCGCGGCAAAGACATGTAGATTTTTGACAAGTTTCTGTAGGGTCACACTCGCCTTGAGAGCGAGCATATTGGCAGCCGGGCCCAGCTTGTGACAGCTTGCCTTTGCCGAACACGGACGGAGGGCAGATTTCAACACCATGGCTTATCGATTGAAGCCCGGCAGTGAGCGCGTTGAAGAGGGCATCCGGCGCATCGCCGGGGAAGAGTTTGCGCGAATGGCGGAGGTGATCGCCGCGGCAGACCTGCCAGCCCCCCGGAAAGTTCACGAGGTGCGCAAGTGCACCAAGCGGTTACGCTCTGTGATCCGCCTCATCGGGCCGGTGTTTGAAGAAGCGCCGATGGAGAATGCAGCCCTGAGAGACGCAGCCCGCCAGCTTTCTGAAGCACGAGACTCAAGCGCCATCCTGGATAGTCTGCGGCGTCTGAAATTACCGCCGGAAATGCTTGCCGATACCGAAGCGACTCTCGCGGGCGTTTCAGGCGCGCCCAGTGGTGGCGCGGCTACGGCCAGGCTTCTGAAAACCTTCGACCGCGACATGCGGAGCGCGGCCAAACGCGCCGCCGGCTGGGAGGTTCGCGCGGAGGGGTTCGCCGCCCTGCAGCCCGGCCTCAAGCGCAGCTACAGGAAGCTGCGGAGAAACTTCTCGGAGGCGATCCGCACGGGCGAAGAAGAAATGATCCATGACTGGCGGAAAAGTGCCAAAAGCCATTGGCACCATACGCTTCTGCTGGGACGCATCTGCCCGGATGCCATGGACGGTCATGCCCGCATGGCAAACCGGCTCTCCGAAAGCCTGGGAGACTGGCGCGACAGCGGACTGCTTGTGGCAGCACTCAAAGCCCTGCCTGATGACCGGCTGGACAAGGACACGTTGAAAAAACTCTTCCGCGCCGCCGCGCGTGACCAGAAAAGGCTTCTGAAAAAGGCCGAGCGCATCTCGCGCCTGCTGACCGCTGAAAAGCCGGCAGCCCTTGCTGCCAGGTGGGCCGTCTATTGGGAGGCCAGCGAGGCCTGAACGCCGCTTCGTCGCGATACTGTCATGCAGCAGCGATAAAGAAGGCGTCGAATCGTGTCTTGCCTGCTTTCCTGGAGCCCCCATGTCTTTTGTCCGGCCCGCCCTTGCCCTGTCGCTTGTCCTGACGGTGGGCGCCTGCGCGTCTGCACCTGCCGTTGTAATCGACGGTCAGAAATTCGTCATGGCCAGCGTGGAAACGGCCCCTGCAGGCGCCAAAGGGGACGCCGCAGATGATCCGGCCCTGTGGAAACATCCGGCAGATCCCGCACAGTCCCTGATCCTTGGCACCAACAAGAAAGAGGGCCTGGTTGTGTTCGGGCTCGACGGCGCAGAAGTTCAGCGCCTGCCGATCGGCCTGATCAACAATGTGGATGTTCGTCAGTCTGCGGATCGGTCCTTCGATATTGCTGTGGCCAGCAATGATCAGGTCAACGCCATCTCCGTCTTCCTGATCGACCGGGTAACCGGAGAGGTGAGCCATCGCGGCGACATTCCGACAAATACAGTAGAGCCCTATGGCATTTGCCAGGCCCGCGAAGGGGAAAGCGATCTCGCAGGCGTGACCTACAAGGACGGGACATTGCAGATCTGGTCGCTCTCGGTCGGCGAGAATGAGCTCAGCGGAGATCTTCTGAAATCCGTCAAACTCGAGACGCAGCTTGAGGGCTGCGTCTTCGACGAAGCCAACGGGCTCATCTTTGTCGGAGAAGAAGACAGAGGCCTGTGGACGGTCGCCTATCGCGAAGAAGCGCCCCAGCCTGTGCTGGTCGACACGGTTGGTGGCGCCGCTGGCCTCGTGGCCGATGTGGAAGGGGTATCGATCTGGAGAGGCGCGAATGGCGCAGGCTGGGTGGTGGCGTCCGCGCAGGCAGCCAACCGCTTCGTTGTTTATGACCGGCAAGCGCCGCACGCGCCGCGCGGCAGCTTTTCAATTATCGCCAATGAAGCGCTGGACATAGATGAGGTGACCCATACAGACGGGCTGGACGCTTTTTCCGGCGCCCTGCCCGGCTTCCCCCGCGGGGTTCTGATCGTGCAGGATGACGGCAACCCCAGGTCTGGAGAGAACCAGAACTTCAAGGTCGTGAACTGGGCCGATGTGGAAGCAGCGCTCGGCCTGCCGGAGATGGCCGCCGAATAGGCCCGCCACCGTGTCAGCCGGCACTCATCGCGAGCAGCCGGCTGATCTGCGCCCGCGGTAATCCGCTGTCGGAATGAAACTCATTGATTGCTTCCTGCAGCGCGGTGAGATCGCGCTTGCTGGTAGCTGCCGGGCTGTCCAGAATGCCCTCGCGCGCCAGAGCGGCGCAGACATCGGGCGACGCAATCCACGCATCCCATCCAGCAAAACGCAGGAAGTACTGTCCCGTTGCCCCGCCAAGGCGTGAGCCGCGCTTGCTCAGGAGCGTAAGCAAGCCAAGCTGATCCGTCTCCGGCCAGCTTGCGAGAAAGCGGCCGAAGCCGCCCTCCTTCTGGTCGACATCTGCAACGAACCTTGCATTCTCAAGCGTTGCCCGGATCTTCTGTCCGTTGCGCACGATCCGCTCGTCCGCCAGCAGACGGTCCATCATCTCGTCGCCAAAGAAGGCGAGCTTGCCCGGATCGAACCCCTCAAAGGCCACCTCAAAGCCCGGCCACTTTGCTTCTATGACCTTCCAGTTGAACCCCGCATTGAACACACAGCGCGTCATTACCGAGAGAAGCCGGCTGGACGGCACTTTCTCCAGATGCATGACCGCGTGCGTGTTGCGCGACTTCTCAAGCGCCGCCCGCTCTCCCCCATGATGGCTGCCAGCCATCTTGAGTATCGGAGCAAAGCGGCGCTTCATGGAAGTTCCTCAGCCCAGCGCGATCTCGTAAACGGCTGCGTAGTCGTCGGCGCTCATCGCACGGGGGTTGCCCGCATGGGCAAGATCCACCAGAGCATATTCAACGATCCCCGGCCCATCCGATGCCGTCAGGCCCATGGCGCTCAACGTGGGCGGAATGCCGATGGCATTGTTGAGATCCTGAATGGCATCGGCCAGATCCGCGCCGGCCTTGAGGCCCATCGCCTGGCGCAGGCGGCCATACTTTTCGTCTGCAGCGCCATTATGGAAGCGCAGGATGTGCGGCAGGAAAACGGCGTTCAGCGTGCCGTGGTGAAGCTTCTTCTCATGCAGCCGCCCAGCGGCATGGCTGAGCGCATGAACCCCGCCAAGCCCCTTCACGAAGGCGAGCGCTCCTTCATAGCTCGCCATCATCATGTGCCAGCGGGCCTCTTCATCCGAGCCATCCTTGACGGCACGCTTCAGCATGCCCATCCCGAACGCGCGGTGTGCGCCGTCATAGCCGATAGCTTCCGCAGGCGGATTAATTGCCGGCGTGAGCACAGCCTCGATGCAATGCGTCAGCGCGTCCATACCGGTTGCTGCTGTGAGCCCGGCCGGAAGACCGATGGTAAGGTCCGGATCACAGAGGGCGACAAGCGGAATGAGATTGGGCGAGGCAAAGGTTTCCTTCCGCCCATTCTCCATGATGATAACCATGCCGATGGACACTTCCGAGCCGGTTCCCGCCGTTGTTGGGATGGCGATCAGCGGCGGAATCTTGCCGACCAGCTTAGAGCCGCCGACGATCGCCGCGAAATTTTCCAGAGGCCCTTCATGGCTCGCCATCAGGCCAATTGCCTTGGCGTGGTCCATGGAAGAACCACCGCCCACAGCTATGATCCCGTCAGCGCCGGACTCCTTGTAGAGCGCGGTCGCGATCTTGGTTTGCGCCTCGGTGGGGTTGGGCACGGTTTCGGCAAAGACGCCGGCAGGGGCGACGTCGAGCGCATCTTCAACCTTTGCAAGGATGCCGGAAGCCTTGATGCCCGCATCCGTCACGATGAAGGGGCGCGTGATGCCCCGCGCCTTTGCGAGTTTGGAAAGCTGTTTGAGTGCGCCAGAATCGAAGACGCACTGCGTGAGGAAATTCATAACCGGCATGGGAAGCTCCAGAAGGCGGAAAACGCGCCATGTTCCCAAGTGCGCTGCGTCAAGGCAAGCCTTTCCCTAGGGCAGCGCGCTGCTCACAGCGCCGCACCTCCCAAGGTAGCAGGACGCAGTTGGTATCCAGCATCGCTGCCCCTGATTTTTATCTCAATACGGACGAGTACCTAAATGAGCGCATGTGCCGCGCGGCTCGGAGCCGCGCGGCAAACTGGGCAATTTCGCCTTTAATTCCAGAGTCTTACCTGTATCTCATCACTCACAAAAACAGCGGGTTTCGACAATGAAAAAGCTCCTTGCAGCCACCTTGATGGCAGGCACAGCCCTGATGGGATTTGCCGGCACGGCATCGGCCGATGATAACCCCTGGATGGTGCGCGCACGCGTCATCGGCGTTCTGCCCGACGAATCCGGCGCTCTGTCCGTAGGTAACACGCGCCTGCAGGGCGGCGTGGACATCGGCGACCAGTACGTCCCGGAACTCGACATCACCTATTTCTTCACCAAGAGTATCGCCGCAGAGCTGATCCTCGGGGTGACACCCCATGATGTGAAAGCAACCAGCGTGACGGTGCCGGGCGCCCTGACCAATGCCAATATCGATCTGGGCGATGTCTGGCTTCTGCCCCCGACCCTGACATTGCAATACCATTTCCAGAACGGCACCCGTTTCAAGCCGTATGTGGGCGCTGGGGTCAATGCGACCTTCTTCTTCAATGAAGATGCCGGCCCGGTGGCGGACGGGATCGACTATGACCCGAGCTTCGGTCCTGCCCTTCAAGTCGGGTTTGACTACGATCTCGATGGCAAGGAAGGTGGCTGGGCACTGAATGCCGACATCAAGAAGGTCTGGATCAATACCGATGTTACAGTCGATTTCACCACCGCGCTCGGCGCCAAGGTGAATGCGGATGTGGACATCAACCCACTGATCGTAGGCGTGGGTCTCGGCTATAAGTTCTGATCTGGCCACGATCAGATCGAGGCAATACCAGCCTCCCATCCCAACCCCAGACTGGTATTGCTTAAACGAGAGCGCCGCGCCTGCTAATCAGCTGGCGCGGCGTTTTCTGCGCTCTGAATCTGCTGCTGCCTCTTGCGCCCCGGCCCCGGCCCGTTACTCGTCATGGTTATGACACTTTTGACTGTGACCGGCCTGAAGGTCGATTTCGAGACGCCCGATGGCACCGTGAACGCAGTGAAGGGAATTTCCTTCGGCGTTTCGCCTGGCGAGTGCGTTGGCATCGTGGGCGAAAGCGGTTCTGGCAAGAGCCAGTCCGCCCTTGCGGCCATGGGCCTGCTTGCCGGAAACGGCAAGGCCGAAGGCAGCATCCGCTTCGGTGACACCGAAATGCTGACAGCCTCGGTGGCACAGCTGCGCGATATACGCGGGGCTGAAGTGTCGATGATCTTTCAGGATCCTTTGACAAGCCTTACCCCCCACATGACCGTCGGCGCGCAGATGCGCGAGATATTGGCGTTGCATAAGGGCCTCAAGAGCGCAGAAGCCAATGAACGTTGCATCGAATGGCTGGAGCATGTGCGCATCCCGGAGGCCGCCCGGCGCATGGAACAGTTTCCGCATGAGCTTTCGGGCGGCATGCGGCAGCGCGTAATGATGGCCATCGCAATGCTCTGCGGGCCGAAGGTTCTGATTGCGGATGAGCCCACCACAGCGCTCGACGTGACCGTCCAGGCCCAGGTTCTGGAACTGATGGATGAACTCAAGCGCGAAACAGGCACCGGAATTGTTCTGATTACGCACAATATGGGGGTCGTTGCCCGCATGTGTGACCGGGTGATCGTGATGCGCCATGGCGAGATCGTCGAGCAGGGCACAACTGACGAAATCTTCTATTCCCCCAAGCACGACTATACCAAAATGCTTCTGGCGGCTGTGCCGCGCCTGGATATGCCTGACCCGCCGGGACGCCCCCCGCTGTCGGCCCCACCCGCCGCAGATACAAAACCAATTCTGCAGGTCGACGATATGAAGGTTCACTTCCCTATCCAGATCAAGGGCGGCCTGCTTGGAAAGCGCAAACCCCTCAAAGCCGTGAACGGCGTGAGTTTCGACTTGAAGCCCGGCGAGACTCTGGGCGTGGTCGGAGAATCCGGGTGCGGAAAATCGACACTGGCACGGGGTGTGCTGCGGCTCATTCCACCGACTGCCGGCAAGGTTGCCTGGCTTGGCAAGGACATTGCCAAGGCCAGCCGCAGCGAGATGGACGGCCTTCGCGATGAACTCCAGATCGTCTTCCAGGATCCCCTTGCGAGCCTTGATCCCCGCATGACCATCGGTGCCTCAGTGGCGGAGCCTCTGCTGGTGCATGAGCCGGACCTCTCCCGCTCCGAGCGCGAGGCAAGGGTACGCGAAATTCTGCCGCGTGTCGGGCTCGATCCAAACCTCATCAACCGCTATCCGCACGAACTCTCCGGCGGCCAGAACCAGCGTGTCGGGATTGCCCGGGCGATGATCCTGAAACCCCAGCTCGTTATCTGTGACGAAGCGGTTTCCGCCCTGGATGTGTCGGTTCAGGCGCAGGTCGTCGATTTGCTGATCGAACTTCAGAAGGAGTTCGGCCTCTCAATGATTTTCATCAGCCACGACCTCGCCGTCGTCCGCCAGATCAGCCATCGGGTGATGGTGCTTTATCTTGGGCGGATCGTCGAACTCGCAGACCGGAACGCTATCTATGAAGATGCCCGCCACCCCTATACGCAGGGCCTGATCGCGGCAGTTCCGAATGCCGATCCGCGCGGCGAGCGCGCTCGAGAGCGTGTAAAACTGACTGGCGATTTGCCCAGCCCCCTCGACAGCCGCGCCGCTCTCCGTTTCCTCAAGTCGAAGCTGGTAGATGATCCGGATGTGGATCAGTACCAGCCACAACTCGTCCAGGTGGCCGGCAATCACTGGGTGGCGGAGCACGACCCTGCCCCAGGCGCAGCAGGATTGCTTGTAAATTAACCCCCGGCCGAATAGGGTGCGGCCGCTTTGCCGGAACCCTTTATCATGCCCGATACCCTGACCTCTCCCCTGCCCGTTACCTTGGCCGACATACAGGCCGCTGCCAAAGTGCTTGAAGGGCAGATTGAGCGGACAGAACTCGCGCATTCGAAAACGCTCTCGGCGATCACCGGCGCACAGGTCTGGGTCAAACTCGAAAACCGCCAGTTCACCGCCGCCTTCAAGGAACGTGGCGCCCTGAACAAGCTGGTGAAACTTTCCGATAAGGAAAAGAAAGCCGGCGTCATTGCCGCATCAGCCGGTAACCATGCCCAGGGCGTGGCCTATCACGCGCGCCGCCTCGGCATTCCAGCCACCATCGTGATGGCCGAGACCACCCCCTTCAACAAGGTGGAGCATACCCGTGACCATGGCGCCCGCGTGGTGCTGGAGGGCATGATCTTTGACGAGGCCAAGGAATACGCCCTGAAGCTGGGCGAGAAAGAAGGCCTGACCTTCATCCACCCCTTTGATGATGCGGACATCATTGCCGGCCAGGGCACAATCGCGGTGGAAATGCTGGCGGACAATCCGTACCTCGATACGCTCGTGGTTCCGATCGGCGGGGGCGGCCTGATCAGCGGCATCGCTGTTGCCGCAAAAGCCCTGAAGCCTGATATCAAGATCATTGGCGTGGAAGCGGCGATGTATCCCTGCATGCATGCGGCGCTGCGCGGCAAGTCGCCCAAAATGGGCGGGGCCACGATCGCCGAGGGCATTGCGGTCAAGGAAGTGGGTCAGCTGACCCGCCTGATCGCCCAGGAACTTGTCGATGACATTGTTCTTGTGGAGGAAGAACATCTGGAGCGGGCCATCACCCTCTTCGTGGAAGTCGAGAAAACCATTGCCGAGGGAGCTGGCGCCGCAGGCCTGGCCGCTCTGCTCGCTCACCCTTCCCGCTTTTACGGGCGGAACGTGGGGTTGGTGCTCTGTGGCGGCAATATCGACACGCGCCTTCTCGCTTCCGTCCTGACGCGCGCGCTCGTTCGCGAGAACCGCCTGGCCCGCATCCGCATCGTGGGGGATGACCGGCCCGGCCTTCTGGCATTGGTGTCCAAGATCATCGGGGATCAGGGCGCAAACATCATGGAAGTGGCGCATAACCGGATTGCACTGGATGTGCCGGCCAAAGGCGCCGAGTTCGACATCCTGATGGAAACGCGGGACAGCCAGCACACGCAGGAAGTCATCGACGCCCTGGCGCAGGCGGGATACCCGCCCCGCGCCATTTAGGGTACCCCTCCGGGACACGTGACTAACCCGGGAAACCAGCCTAGAGAGCACCCGACAATTCAGCCCTTTCAGGAGGCTAGCGCCATGTTCCGCGCCTTATTTATCGCCGCAGCTCTTAGCGTTTCGCTGGCCGCTTGCGCCCCGCAAACCCAAGGCGCTGCCGAGGAATCCGCTATGACATCTCCTGTCGATAAATACCTTCCCTGGAACCCTGACGCCAAAGGGATCGTGACGACGGAAAGCGGTGTCCAGTATATTGTCGTGAAAGAAGGCCCCAAGGACGGCAAGAAGCCGGTCTCGTCTGACCGGGTCAGCGTGCATTATGATGGCCGCCTGCCGACCGGGGAAAAATTCGATTCCTCCCTGGATCGGGGCTCACCCGCCGAATTCCGCCTGGACCAGGTCATCCCCGGCTGGACCATCGGCCTTCAGGAGATGAGCGAAGGCGACGAGTTTGTCTTCTACATTCCCAATCGCTTCGCCTACGGCCAGCAGGCGCGCGGGAATGTCATCAAGGCTGGAGACGATCTTGTCTTCTACGTGTCGCTTCTCGGCATCGTGGAACCCAAGAAATCGGACGCGGCCGCCTGGGCAAAATACTATCCTTGGAATCCCGAGCTTCCCGAAGTCCAGAAGACTGATAGCGGACTGCAATACATCATTCTGAAAAGCGGAGATGCCGCAGGCCAGCCGCCCGTCGGCGGGCAACTCGTTGTCGTGCACTATGAAGGCCGCCTGGCGGACACAGGCGAGCTGTTCGACAGTTCCTACCAGCGCGGCGATCCGGAAGTGTTCCCCTCCAATCAGCTGATCAGCGGCTGGGTCGAGGCCCTCGCCATGATGAAACCCGGCGACCATTGGATGCTCTACATTCCCTCCGAGCTTGGCTATGGCGAACAGGGCACGCCAGGCGGCCCGATCCCGCCCAACACGGCCCTGCAGTTCGAAGTCGAACTGCTTGACGTGATGCGTTGAAGGCCGTCAGCTCACAGATGTCTCTCAACGCCACCACTCTCGCCGCCATCGCTCTCGCCGCTGGAAAAGAGATCATGCGGGTCTACCGCACGGATTTCAGCGTCAGCCACAAGGATGACCATTCGGTCCTGACAGAAGCCGATGGTCTCGCTGAAGCGGTCATCCTGAAGGGCCTCGCTGAAGCAGACCCCAGCCTGCAGGTCATTGCCGAGGAATCCGTCGCAGGAGGCCATATCCCGGAACATGGCGCCCGCTTTGCGCTCGTCGACCCGCTGGATGGCACCAAGGAGTTCGTCGCCAAGAACGGCGAGTTCACCGTGAACATTGCCATTATCGAACATGGCCGCCCGGTCATGGGAGTTGTCTACGTTCCCGCGCAGCACCGTCTGTTCGTGGCAGAAAGCCCCACGCACGCCTGGCAGGCAAAAGCCGCCCCCGACGGCCCGGTTCCCACCAAACGTGCACCGCTGAGAATCCGGCCCGCCCCCGCGGCTGGTCTGACTGCGGTTGCTTCGAAATCCCATCGCAGTCCCGATACGGATGAGTGGCTCTCCCGGTATCCGATTGCTGAAATCAAGGGTGCTGGATCTGCTCTGAAATTCTGTCTCGTGGCGGCAGGGGAAGCGGACGTGTACCCGCGTCTTGGTCGCACGATGGAGTGGGATACAGCCGCGGGCCAAGCCGTTGTGGAAGCTGCCGGAGGGCGCGTCCTGACGATCACCGGCGAACCCCTTCTTTATGGCAAAAGAGAACGCGGATACGATAATCCCAGTTTTGTCGTCTTTGGAGATGTGACGCCGCGCTGAACGGCCGTCCTCGGAGGAAAGCATGGCACGCCAGTATTTTGGAACGGACGGTATCCGCGGCCGCATCAACAAGAAGCCGATGACCGCCGAAACGGCGCTGCGCCTCTCCATAGCGGCTGCGCGGACCTTCGCGCCGCAAGGCGGGCGCGAAGTGGTGATCGGCCGCGATACGCGCCGGTCCGGCGAAATGATAGAAGCAGCCCTGATCGCCGGTTTTGCCTCCATGGGCATAACCCCCGTGCGCCTGGGCGTAGTGCCGACGCCCGCCGTCGCGTTGATGGCCCGCGAAACCGGGGCCGCCCTCGGCGTAATGGTCTCGGCGAGCCATAACAAGTTCGAAGACAATGGCCTCAAGCTCTTCAGTCCCGATGGTGTGAAGTTTGACGATACCGTTGAGGAGGCACTGGAGGCCAGCATGAGCGCGGCGCTCGAGGGAGACTACGCTGCCCCCGCAGAAATCGCCCTCCCCCGCGAGCTTGCGGGCGCCCCAGCCCGATATGTCCGGCGCTGCCTCGACACGTTGACCGGGGCGCGAGACTTTTCAAAACTGAAGGTCGTGCTCGATTGCGCGCACGGAGCAGGTTTCGAGACCGCGCCAGCAGCGCTGAGAGAACTTGGCGCGCAGCTTACGGTCATCGGCAACGCGCCCGATGGTGTGAATATCAATGCCGGCGTCGGCTCGACGGCAACCGGCGCTCTGAAAGCAGCCGTTCTGGAAACCGGCGCGGATATCGGCATCGCCCTGGACGGCGACGCGGACCGGCTGATCGTGATAGATGAGACAGGCATGGAAGCGGATGGGGATCAGGTAATGGGTCTCATTGCCGGAGAGATGCACCGCACCGGCCGCCTTAAGGGCGGCGGCATGGTCGCGACCGTCATGTCAAATATGGGGCTGTCGGAATTTCTGAAGGCCGAGGGCTTGACCCTCGCCCGAACAAAGGTCGGCGATCGATACGTGGGCGAGCATATGCGCGCACACGGATTTAATCTCGGGGGCGAACAGTCCGGGCACATCATATTGTCGGACGTCTCCACGACAGGAGATGGCCTTCTGGCAGGACTTCAGGTCCTGTCAGTGCTCGCCGCCCGCCGTGGCAAGGCATCAGACATGCTGCGCGTCTTCAAGCCCGCGCCACAAAAGCTCGTTAACATACGCTATTCCGGCGCGAACCCTCTCGAAAGTGATAGGGTCAAGGCCGCGCTGGCAGAGGCGGATGATATGCTCGCCGACCGTGGTCGGATGGTTGTGCGCAAATCCGGAACCGAGCCGCTTATTCGCGTTATGGCTGAAGCACTGGATGAAGCCCTGATGCAGAAAGCGCTCGACCATGCTGTGAGCGCGGTGAAAGCCGAAGACGGCGTCAGCTGACCTGCTCTTGGCGCGGCGTCACCTGTTGCGCGCGCTCACAGGCAAGTTATCCTCCGGAAAGATAATTCATACTTCCGGAGGAACTCCCATGGCCGAGGGTCAATCCCTTCCCCCGTTTCGCCCCCTGCCGCAAAAGACACCTGATGTCGAAATGACCCGCAAGGGCGGCGCCATCTATATCAGGTCCCGGCAAGCACCGGGCGCTCGCCCCGCCACTATCCCGCACGCGCTGGACGAACGCGCGGCGCTGCATCCTGAGAGGGTCTTCATCAAGGAGCGTGATCCGAATACGGATCAATGGATCGAGATCACCTACGGCGAAGCAAAGCGGCTGACAGATTCCCTGGCCCAGGCTTTCCTTGATCTGGGCGCTGGCCGGGACGCGCCCGTGATGATCCTTTCGGGCAACTCCATCCGCGCCGCCCTGATCATTCTGGCGGCCCAGAAGATTGGCGCGCCTGCCGCCCCCATCTCCGTTCCCTACTCGACCATGTCCAATGATTTCGACAAGCTGAAGCATTGCTACAACATGGTGAAGCCCGCCATCATCTTTGCCGAGCAGCTGGCCCCCTTCCAGAAAGGCATTGCCGCGCTCGGCGCCCAGAACTGCACTATTGTCAGCGCCGACCCTGGCGGGGACAATTCCGTGCGCCGGTTTGACGATCTTGTCGCAGCCGTACCGACCCCCGCTGTCGCAGACGCTATGGCGACGCTCGGCGACGATACGGTCGCGAAGTATCTTTTCACATCAGGCTCCACAGGCCTCCCCAAACCCGTTCCGCAAACGCAAGGCTCTATGTGCTCCATGATCGCCGGCCAGGAAGGCTTGCGAGATGATGCGCGCGACCCCGACTATGATCCGGATAAGGTCGCCAATGTGCTCGACTGGCTGCCGTGGAACCACATTTCGGGATCGAATGTGAATTTCAACGGCGCCCTCTGGAATGGAGCCACCTTCTGGATTGATGGCGGCAAGCCCACCCCGGCCCTTTTCCATGAAACCCTCCGCAACATCCACGAGTGCAGCCCGTCGACCTTCGGGACCGCGCCAATCGCGCTGGCTATGCTCGCAGAGGCGATGGAGCAGGACGAAGGCCTCCTGAAGGTCTTCTTCAAGAACATGCGCTCTATCGGCTATGGTGGCGCCACGCTTTCAGACGACCTCTATGATCGCCTGCAGGCGCTTTCGATCAAGGCGACGGGCCGCCGTATTCCCATCATCACCATGTACGGCGCCACCGAGACGCAAGGCATCACCGTGGTCCACTGGGAAGTTGAGCGGGTTGGCCTGGTTGGCCTTCCGCTTCCCGGCACGACCCTCAAGCTGGTCCCCAATGGTGAAAAGCTGGAAGTACGCGTCAAAGGCCCGAGCGTCATGCCGGGCTATCTCAACGATCCGAAGAAGAACGCCGAAGTCTTTGATGAGGAAGGCTTCTACTGCCTCGGAGATGCAGTGAAGTTCGTTGATGAGAACGATCCTAATCAAGGCCTCATCTTCGATGGCCGGGTGGGCGAAGATTTCAAGCTGTCTTCCGGCACATGGGTGTCGGTGGGAACGTTGCGGCCAGATTTCGTTGCTGCCTGCTCTCCGCTCATCTTCGACGCCGTAATCTGCGGCCAGGACAAGGATTACGCCACCGCGCTAGTCTGGCCCTCTCCGGTCACTGTGGAGCAATATGCGAAGGCGTCAGGCGACACCGCCAAGGGCTTTGCGGCGCTGATGGCAGACCTTGGCCGCAAGGCAGCAGCCTTCAACGCAGGCGAACCGGGCTCTTCCCGCCGGATCAAACGGGTGCTTGTCATGACCGAACCGCCCAGCATCGACGCGGGCGAAATCACTGACAAAGGCTATGTAAACCAGCGCCTCGTGATCTCCCGCCGGGCAGCCTTGGTTCAGGCGCTTTATGCAGAGCCACCCGGCCCCGGGGTCATCCAGCTATAAGGGCCACCAGGACGCCCTACCCCTTGTTTCATCGCGCATGCGCCATCACATCGCCGAAATTGCCGAGCAGGTGTGTGGCGCATGACATTTGATGATGCCTTCCGGAATTTCAGAGAAAAGTTGCACCTCCCTGAGATGCAGCCACCTGATCTGCGCCTGCCGATTGAGCGGCTTCGCCAGCAATTCTTCAGGATGGATTATTCCGGAGAGCCCGATGCGCCGGAACTGGCCGAAGTAAAGCTGCTCACCGTCCCTGGCCCCTCCGGCCCCCTCAAGGCGCGGCTCTACGTACCCCTAGGCGCGGGCATTCCACCTGGCCCAGGCATTCTGTTTTTCCATGGCGGCGGTTTTGTATTGGGCGACCTGGAAAGTCATGACATGATTTGCCGCCGGATGGCGGAGGGATCGCGGTGCCGGGTGCTGGCCATCGATTACCGGCTTGCGCCAGAAACCTGTTTTCCCTGCGCGCATGACGACGCGCTCGCCGCTTGGCAGTGGATCAGCAATCACGGCGAGGAGATCGGCATCGACCATCGCCGGATTGCCGTTGCCGGCGATAGCGCCGGCGGGAACCTCGCTGCCTTCATCTGCCAACAGATGAACCGCGAGGGCGGCCCCATGCCGGCCTTCCAGCTGCTTCTCTACCCGCTTCTGCAGTTTGCGGACATTCGCAGCAAGAAGATGTCGCCCCAGGAGAGTGGCTTCTTCATTTCCGTTGGATTGTTCGAATTCTTCCGGGGACATTATCTGCCCAGTCCGGAAACCTTTATGGACCCCCGAATATCACCATTGTTTGCACCTGCCGAAGAACTCCGGAATCTTCCGCCTGCCCATATTATCGTGTGCGGATGGGATCCGCTGCATGACGAAGGTCTGGCCTACGCCGCGAAGCTCCGCGCCATGGGCATCCAGGTGAGTGAGAAGGAATATCCTTCAATGGTACACGGATTTCTGAACCTTACTCACATCTCTGCAACAGCGAGAACAGCGGCGCGCGAAGTGGGAAAAGTGACGGGCGAAGCACTGGGTGCAATTTAAAGATCGACATAAGTTCCAAAATAGAACTAATGTTTTGCGTGACCCACGGGCAACACTTGGACTCTAAAGCCAATTATTGCACCGCAGCAAATATTTCAAATGCTTGATAACCGTCTATTTAGTGCGCAAGGGCCAGACACCGCTGGCACCGATAAGTACTAGAGGAAACTCCCAGAAATGACGCTCAACAAAATGCTGATGACGTCTGCTTCCGCAGCCCTCATCCTGTTCGCCCCCGCCTATGCGCAGGAAACTCCCGAAGAAACCGCTGCGCGCGAATCCGCAATTGATCGCGTGCTGGGCACGGTCACCGTGACCGCCACCAAGAAAGCAAACGTCGAAGACGTGCAGACGGTCGCAGTTGCCATGACGGCATACAATGCTGACACGCTGGACGCCCTCAACGTCACGACTCTCGAAAGCCTGAGCTATTCGGCACCCAACGTCTCGCTCGACGATGTGGGTACCGCGCGCGGCACGGCCAACTTCGCCATTCGCGGACTCGGCGTAAACTCCTCCATCCCCTCGATCGACCCGGCCGTCGGCGTTTTCATTGATGGCGTCTATCTCGGCGTAAATAACGGCGTTGTCGTCGACATGTTCGACCTGGACAGCATCGAAGTCCTGCGTGGCCCGCAAGGTCTTCTCTTTGGCCGCAACACCACGGGCGGCGCAATCGTCGTCAATACCGCGAACCCGACCGACGAATTCTCGATGAAGCTCCGCAGCAGCATCGAAAGCCCCATCGACAGCGGCCGGGGCGGCCCTAACAGCAATCTTCAGGCTATCGTTTCGGGCCCCCTGATCGAAAACGTCCTGAACGGTAAGCTTGGCGTCTCCTACAATTATGACGACGGCTACTTCAAGAACCTCTACAATGGCGAGAACCACGGCCAGCTCCGTGCACTGACCTATCGCGGCGCGCTGGAGTTCATGCCGACCGACTCGCTGACTTTCCTCGGTAAACTCGAATACACCGACTCGCGCTCTGATGGTCCTTCGGGCAAAAACCACGCCTATTATGACCGCGACAATTTCGATTTCTCGATCAACAATCCGGGCTTCGGCGAAAGCGAAACTATTCAGGGTTCGCTGCGCACCGATCTGGATGTCGGCTTCGGCAACGGCGTGATCACCAACATTTTCGGCTACCGCAAGTATGAGTCGACCTCCTCCAGCGATATCGACGCGACGCCCTTCACGCTGTTCCACTCCAACGCCGAATTCAATCAGGAACAGTACTCCAACGAGCTGCGCTATGCCGGCACGTTCGACAAGCTCGACCTGACGACGGGCGTCTACTACTTCGAGCAGACTCTGGACTACACAGAGATCCGCAACCTTCCGAGCACGCGCCCGGCGACCCTTCCGGCTTCCATTCCGTGGGGCTTCTACGGCGGCGGCAAACTCGATCACACCGTGTGGGGCGCCTTCGCGAACATCGATTATTCGATCACGGACAAGCTGATTGCCACCGTTGGCGTGCGCTACTCGGTTGAGGAAAAAGCTGGTGACGTGATCTACATCCGTCCGCGCAACCCCTGCTCCGTGATCCAGGGCACATGCTCACCAGATGGGAACAATGCTCTGATCGGGCTCATCTCGGGCGGCACTGTCCAGGAACCCAACGGCTTCCGCGACTCGAACGAGTGGAAGAACTGGACGCCGAAAGTTGGCCTGCAGTACTTCTGGAACGACAACGTCCAAACTTATGGCCACTATACCAAAGGCTTCCGTTCGGGCGGCTACAACTTCCGCATCACCGATATCCCGATCTTCAACCAGTTTGTCGCACAAACCGGCAGCCTCGGTTTCGACGAGGAAGAAGTTGACTCCTATGAAGTCGGCTTCAAGGCACAGAGCTCTGATGGCCGAATTCAGGTCAACGGCGCAGCCTTCATGACCGAAGTGGGCGACATGCAGCGTGAAGTGAACACCGCTGGAGCTTCCGGCGTTGTCCAGAACATCATCAATACTGCAGACGCTACGATCTACGGTCTTGAGTTTGACGGCCGCGTCGCCGTTACAGACACGCTGCTGGCATCGTTCAATGTCGGCTTCATGGATGCAGGTTATGACCGGGTCTTCTTCGATCTGAATGGCGACGGCGTCATCAATGATGCAGACGTCAACCTCGATCTGCCCCGCGTGCCGCCGATCACCTATGGTGTTGGCCTCATGAAGGAGTTTGATCTGGGCACCTCCGGCGCGGTCGTTGCCCGCGCGAACTACCAGTACCGCGACCGTATTGCGTACACGGACAGCAACTTCGGCTGGATCCAGGATGCAAACATGGTCGATGTGAACGTGACCTGGGAAACGCCGGTGCAAGGCCTCTCTGCCTCTCTCTATGGCAAGAACCTGCTCGACGAAGTGCAGCTCGGCAACGACACCCAGCTGCCCTTCCCTGGCCCCAACTCGACGGGTCTGAACTATTCCTATCCGGCGCTTCCGGCCGGCGGCACCTTCTCGCCGCTGAAAAAAGGTCGCCTGCTCGGTCTGGAACTGACCTACGTCTACTAAGATCACCGGCCACCTGGCCAGGATCAAACAGGAAGGGCGGCCCATGGGCCGCCCTTTTTCTTTGGTGCACCATAAAAAGAACGGCCCCCGATACCGGGGGCCGCCCTAATTTCAAAGCCGCTTAAGACCTATCAGCTACCGGCGCCGAAACGCTTGGTCAGACTGATCTTGTACGTTCAACCAAAAGGATTGTGCGTATAGGGATCATAATTCAGATCGAATGCCGCAAATGGAGGATCCTCATCGGTGACATTGACCACACTGAGACCAATGTCGAAATCGAACGGAGCCTTCCAATTATAGAACAGGTCAAACGTGGTTTGAGAATCGATTTTCTCTCCCACACCGCCCCGCGCGGCCGGAGCCCGCTCATCCTTGTAGCTGTCGATGTGGCGCATCACAGCACGGAAGTTGTGATCTCCCAGAGCATAGTTGGCAAACACATTCGCCTTCCATTGCGGCATCGAGCGGGTGAAGTTCGACCGGTTAAACTGGCCGACATAGTCGCCCCCGCCGATCGAAACGCCTTCGACAAAGTACGGCGCCACCTTGTACTCGATGATATAAGTTGCATCGAGACCGACCGCGATCTCGCCGCCCATCGGAGCGTCGCCCCAAGTGTTGTTGAGGCGGAGATCGAGGCCGGAAGTCTGGATATTCGGACCATTCACAATTCCTGTCCGTACACGCGCAATATCTGAGCCTGCAGCCGGAGAGCCGGTACCGGTAATGATATTGTTCGGGTCGTTGAAAGTGATCCGGTTGAGGATCGGCGCGGAAAGATCCCCCGCCCGCAGAGCGGTTACCGCAGCCGCGACAATGTTCGACTGTTCTTCAACGATAATCGGATCGTCAAAGTCGAAATTGTAGTAGTCGAGCGATGCATTGAAACCACCCCGCTCGAACAGGCCGCCAAAGTTGAAGCTGAAGGCGGACTCCGGCTTCAGGTCAGGATTGCCAAATTGGTCAATCGCCTTGAAGGCAGACGCGGCAGAGACGAACTGCAAGGTCGTCCCAACACCGCCAAGCTGGTTTAGCGTGGGCCCGCGGAAGGATGTCTGGGCCGAACCCCGCAGAGCGAAGCTATCGTTCACCTGCCATTTGGCTGCCACTTTCGGATCAAAGGTCGAGCCGGTCGAGCCGCCATAATCTTCGTAGCGGACGGCAACCTGCATATCCAGATTGTCGAAGAGCGGGACCTGAAGTTCACCGAAGACAGCGTAAATCGTCTGGTCCCGATCAGCAGGCACAGTGCCAGCAAGGAAGGAATAGGGCCCCGTACCCCCTGGGCCCGGCGTGACGTCCAGATTCGTCAGATCCGACATGGAGATTTTGTAGCTCTCTCTGCGGACCTGGACCCCCGCTGCCCAGCCAATGGCGCCCCCGGAGGCCTGCACATTGCTAAGGCCGGAAAGCACCGCATCAAAAACCAGCAGATCGGTTGTGGCGGTTGTCTCGCTTGCATCTGTCATCCAGTCAGCAAGCTCGGCCGAGTTCTCAAGCCCGGGAACGTAGCCCGGGTTTGCCTGTCCTGTGACGGCATTTGAGGCAATTCCGTTCGAGAACGGATTGTAATATTGGCAAGCCCCCTGCCCGGCCGCAAGGGATCCGGTATATCCGGCAGCATACGGAATAGTTCCGGTTGCGGGGTCAAAGCCGGTGTTTGGATCGGTACAAACACCGAAACCGCGCAGCGCAGACGTCAGACCGGTGATATAGGTATCGTTCGTCAACCGATATCCCTCTGTCGTGGAGTAGGACAGGCCGAGATCATAATTGACGTCATTGTCAAAACTCCCCGTCAGAGATCCAGATCCCCGCCAGGTGTTGTAGTCGCGGCTGCCTTCCTGCGCGCCGCCTGTGCCTGGGAAACCACCCAGTCCGAAGGAGCGACCGATGAACAGGGCCGCGACTGTCCCCGCCGGGAATGCCCCCGGATTGTCGGCGATGTATCGCTGGAACGCCGGATGGCTCGCAAGCACGACCTGGTTAGTGAGAACTTGCGGCGGATAGGAGGGCGAGGTTTTCCATGTCGGCACGTCCGTCTGCGCGTACATGAGCTCAAGATGCAATTCAGCGCCGTTGCCGAGCTGCCTGTTATACTCGGTCAGGAACTGAAACCGCTCTTCTTCCTCCACCAGATTATCAAACTGCGTGAAGTTAAAGACGCATGTTGGCGCCAGCGTTCCGCCGAGAGGTTCGCACCCAACATCATTGACGTTGGCCGCCAGCGGCGTCAGGCCGTTTGCGCCGACCCCGAGCGGAACAAAACGTCCCGGATTCGAAATCGCAGACCAGCCGCCTACCGGATTGTTGGCATAGGGCTGAATGCCCCAATCCTTCTCGTTTACGGCGACCTCACTGCGGAACTGATATCCGACCGACGTGACCCAGCTGAAATTCGAGCCCTGCAAGCCATACGCGGCGGAGATATCATATTCGCCATCGCTGCCCTCGAAGGTCTGATAGGAGCCGCCGACTTCGAAACCGTCGAGATCATCCCGCGTTATGAAATTGACCACGCCGGCAATCGCATCTGAACCATAAAGCGCCGCAGCGCCGTCCTTCAGAACTTCAATCCGGCTGATCGCGATCGAGGGGATGCTGTTGGTGTCGACAAAAAGCTGGGCCTGCTCACCGATCGAGTAGGGATGGAATGTATGACGCCGGCCATTGATCAGCACCAGCGTCCGCGCGGGCCCCAGGCCGCGCAGGTTTACGTTTGAGGTTCCCTCCAAACCGTTCGAGGCAAACTGGTTCGTCTGGCCGTCCACGCCCGAGGAAACGCCAAGGTTCCGGATAAGCTCGGTCACCGATGGCTTGCCCTCAAGAACAAGGTCTGCCGCTGTCAGAACATCGACTGGCAACGCGGCGTCCTCCGGGCTACCCTGAATATACGATCCCGTGACCGTCACCGTGCTGAGTTTGCGTTCGCTGTCGTCCTGTTGAGCGTGGGCCGTCATTGCACCACTCAACGCAATTGCTGAGGCGCAAAGAAGCGCTCCTTTGAAATACTTCATTCGTTTCCTCCCGTTTTATGAGGTCCAAGCGCAAGCTTTTGCCGCTTGTCATTAATTGGACTCATCTCACTCTTATGCGGTATTGCCGGGTCGCAAAGGGGTGACTTGTGCTGCAGCGCTGCATACAAAAAAGGAACTTTTCACGCCTTTCAACTTAGTCCGTCCACCCACAAGCTGGTGTATTTCATGCAGAACCCTCCTCCAGAACAACCCGCTTCCCCGGCCTCTCCGTTCCTGCGGATAGCGGATTCTTTCGCGGATGCGGTGGCGCCAGCGGATTTTCCATCCGCCATGTTGCGCTGGCGCAACCAGCGTTGGGCGGCCGAAACGGGGCTCGATCATCTCTCGGAAGATGCGTGGATCCGGCATTTCGCACACTTCGACGCGCTTCCGGGAAACCTCCCTGAGCCGCTGGCCATGCGGTATCATGGCCACCAGTTCGGGACATACAATCCTCAGCTCGGAGATGGCCGCGGCTTCCTCTTCGCGCAGCTGCGCGATACAGCCGGGCGCCTGCTCGATCTGGGCACCAAGGGGTCAGGCCAGACCCCCTATTCCCGCCAGGGTGATGGCCGGCTCACGCTCAAAGGGGGCGTGCGGGAGATCCTGGCCGCGAGCTATCTGGAAGCCCTCGGCGTCAACACATCCAAGGCTTTCAGCCTCGTCGAGACGGGTGAGCAGCTCAGCCGGAATGACGAGCCCTCCCCCACGCGCGCCTCGGTGCTGGTGCGCTTGTCTCACAGCCATGTCCGCTTCGGCACCTTCCAGCGCTGCGCCTGGCATGAGGACCGGGAGAGCATGGCGCGGCTCGTCGATTATTGCATTGCCGAATTCTACCCGGCTGCTGATGCGCCCGAGATGGCGGTCAGGACGCGAAATCTTCTGGAATCTGTAGCCATCGCTACAGGCCGGATGATTGGCCAGTGGATGGCTGCCGGCTTTGTCCACGGTGTGATGAACACGGACAATTTCAACATCACGGGCGAGACTTTCGACTTCGGCCCCTGGCGCTTTCTGCCGGTCTCCGATCCGAATTTCACCGCGGCCTATTTCGACAGCCAGCGGCTTTACCGGTTTGGCCGCCAACCGGTTCAGGGCGGCTGGGCCCTGCAGCAACTCGCCTCCGCCATGCTGCTGCTTGCCGAGGCAGATGACCTTGCCAAGGCGCTCGTGCCTTATGAAGCCGCCTACCGGGAAAGCTTCATCGCCCACACCCACCATCTGTTGGGGCTGGCGCCGGAAAATGACACGGACACTGACATTTCGTTCCTGCAGGCGTTCTATGCCTGGATGACGGAAAGCGGGGCAAGCTGGCCGCAGACTTTCTTCGACTGGTTTGGCGGCAACGCCAGCGCCGCGCGTGCAGCGTCTTCCCCTCAGGCCAACCTTTACACCACCGCTCAGTTTGCCCCCGTCCGCGCTGCCCTGACAGATCGGGCCCCGGTACGCCCTGAACGGCTCGGCCACGCCTATTTCCAGAGAGCGGCCCCTGTCAGCCTTATCATTGAAGAAGTCGAAGCCTTGTGGGCGCCGATCGCCGAAGCGGACGACTGGTCCCTGTTCCACGCAAAGACGAGCCATATCGAGGAAGCTCGCCTCGCCCTGGCACTTTAACGCTAGGGAACGCCTTGATCTTCCGGGCCGCCTGCAGGCACTTAGCCAAAAAATATGGAGGCCCTTAATGACCGATAAGTCCCGCCCCGGCCCGCTTTCCGGAATCCGTATCGTAGATATGAGCTCCGTGGTGCTCGGGCCGTTTGCGACGCTGATCCTTGCCGATCTCGGTGCGGAGGTCATCAAGATCGAGCCTCCCAAAAAGGGCGATACCATGCGGTATGCTGGCGCCTCCCCCACCGGTGATCTCGGCCCGATCTATATGGCCCTCAATCGCAACAAGAAGGCGATGACGCTGGACGCCAAGACGCCGGAGGGCAAAGCCGCCCTGACAGAGCTGCTGAAAACCGCCGATGTATTCTTCCACAATGTCCGCCTCGCCGGCATGGAACGGCTCGGCTTTGGCTATGAGCAGGTCAAGGCGCTGAAGAAAGACATCGTCTATGTCCATTGCGCCGGCTTCGGCAAAGGCGGCGCCTATGAACGCCGCCAGGCCTATGACGATCTGATCCAGGGCGCTTCGGGTTTTGCCGATCTCAATGCGCTGCGTTCTGGCGGGCGGCCGGAATACGCCCCGTCCCTGGTGGCCGACAAGACCGCAGGCCTCTTCGCCACCTACGCCACCCTGGCGGCACTCTTTCACCGCGCGCGCACCGGCAAGGGCCAGTTCGTGCAGGTGCCCATGCTGGAAAGCTTCACTTTCTTCAACATGGTCGAAAATCTCTATGGGGAGACCTTCCTGCCGGGCAATGGAAAGCTCGCCTACACCCGCTCCATCAATCCCAACCGCCGCCCCTACCCCACGAAGGACGGCTTCATCGGACTTGTTCCGTATTCGGATGAGCAATGGGAGAAATTCTTTGCCATCGGCGGGATGCCAGAGATCTTCAAGGATCCGCGCTTCTCAACCTATCAGGCCCGCACGGAGAATGTCGGCGCGCTCTACGCCCTTATCGAGCAGGTCAGCGCCACCAAGACCACCGATGAGTGGCTGGCGCTGATGGACAAGGCAGACATTCCCGCCATGCGCTACAACACAATGGCCGAAGTGCTGAGCGATCCCCACCTCGTCTCGACCGGCTTCTTTACAGAGGCGGAGCATCCCGAGGCGGGGAAGTACCGCACCATGCGCCATCCGGTCCACTTTTCGGAAACGCCAGCGAGCCTGCGGCTGCCGCCGCCGCGCCCGGGCGCCGACACCGAAAGCATTCTGGAAAGCCTCGGCCTCGGCGCCGAAAGCTGATCAGCCCCCGGCCAGGCGCGCCATCTCGTCTTCGGAGAGCTCAGAATTGTCATAGACGTTCTGAACGTCATCCAGCTCATCAAGGACGTCGAGCAGCTTCATCAACTGGTCGGCGGCATCGCCCGAAACCGGCGTGGTGACTTTCGGCTTCCAGATGATCTTGGCAGACGTGGGCTCCACCTTGGCACCAAACGTTTCGGCAAGCGCGTTGGACACGGCCGCAAAGTCTTCCCGCGCCGTATAAATCCAGTGGCCTTCCTCGTCGGACTCCACGTCCTGGGCGCCGGCCATGATCGCCGCTTCCATCACCTCGTCTGCGGTTCCGGCGCTGACGGGATATTCAATCTCGCCAAGCTGGTCGAAGTTGAACGATACAGAGCCGGTCGTGCCCAGGGCGCCGCCATTCTTGGAGAAGGCCGTCCGGATATCGGTGGCCGCACGGTTCTTGTTGTCCGTCGAGGCTTCGATGATGATGCCGACGCCGCCGGGGCCGACGCCCTCATAACGGATGTCGGCATAGTCGGCCCCGCCGCCGCTCTGGCCCTTGTCGATCGCCCGCTGGATATTATCCTTGGGCACCGAAACACCCTTGGCGTTGGCGATTGCCAGACGAAGGCGCGGGTTCATGGCCGGGTCCGGCCCGCCCATCTTCGATGCCACGGTAATCTCTTTGGACAGGCGCGCGAACAGCACCGCGCGCTTCTTGTCCTGCTTGCCCTTGCGGTGCTGGATATTGGCCCATTTACTGTGCCCGGCCATGGGAAAACCCCTCGATACTGTCTGGTTTCTGGCTGTGTGGGGCGGTGTCTATCGCGCCAAAACGCGCTTGGGAAGCCGCGCCGGTGCGATCAGCCGAACGTATCGGCCAAGCCGCCGGACCTCATTTCCGCCTGAACCTGCGTGACCTCCTTCGCGGTGCGAAGCAGGAGAAACCCGCAGACGACCGAGAGCACGCTGCCAACAGCGCCCACGAGAATGCCCACGTCATAGGTCGGCAACGGGTCGGTGAAGCCTGTCAGGCGCAGGGATATGTTGGCAAGAATGTTCGAGGCGACCCAAGTTGCCCACCACCAGCCCATATAGGCCGCGACCTTTTCAGGCCTCCCGGCAAGGCGGTGAGACTCGCGCCATATCTGCAGCATGCCTTCAAATGGCTTCCAGAGGTTGGCGATGGGAATGAAATACCACCCGACCGCCCAGCCCGGAGACATGGTGGCCGCCACAGCCTCGACAATGTGGAGGTTCTTCATGGCCCGGTAGGTCCACATGGAAACAAGGATGACCGAAGCGATCAGGCCACCAATCTGCGCAAGGCTGACGCCGAGAACGGCAATGGAAAAAGCGGACGACATCGCCCCAAGATCCAAATACGGGTCTAGCCCCCGCGCGTTGAGAAAATAATATTCTACGATACTGGCCAGCGCGAGACCTGCCTCTCCCGCCATATAGACAAACAACGCCACCCGCATTGGTTTGAACCGGCCCAAAAGCGGACGTGTCATCTCAATCTGGCCCGAAGCTCCAGCAACATTTGCCATGATACGCGCCCCCGATCTATTGCAACCCCGAAGGGTACCCTGCCACGGATCCCGGCCATGGCAAGGACTTACAGGTTACCGCACTCGGACAGTGCCGCCGATAATCTGCGAACGACCTCCTGCCGCACTTTCCAGCTCAGCCAGGCCTTATCCATACGAGAGAGCCAGTGGGAATTGACCGCGCTGAATTCCGCCCCCAGGACGCGCGGGTCGGGCAAAATTTTTTGACCCAGAACACCAGCAACATGCGCCATCTCTTCCGGGCTCGCAAAATGGAGCTCATGACCGCGATGCTCGAGGATCCATATCGGCCAGCCCTTCCCCGCGTCAGGAGCAGGGAAAGCCGGTTCAAACTGCCTTGCTGAATGAAAGGCGCCGTCCACCGGCCGGTGGACGTAGGGGCTGACCGGCGTTCTTACCGGTTGCCCGCGATACTCACATCGGAGGCGCAGGAGGCGCCCAATGCGGCGGCGGGATTTCGACCGGTTTGGAGAGGTCCACTTCGACGCGGAAGAAACGTTCCGGCCGTTTCAGTTCGTAGGCAAACATCTGCTGGCCCGAGCGCACTTCCACAGCCCACACATTGGCCTTTGATACCGGTATGCCCTCACCATCGAACAGATCCTTGGTGGACTGATCCGCCGGGAATTCCTGACGCGCAGCGGCGGGGTCAGAAATCGAATAACCACCATAGCTGGTCAGCGCGTCAAGGCTGCCGTCTTCATGGCGATGGATGTGGCGCAGTTCCCAGCCGCCATCCGGCCCTGTGGTGGACAGCACCCAGGTGCGGGAGCGATCTTCGCCCACGCTCAGCGGCAGACGGAACACGCCGGGTTCACAATCGCGCACATGCACGACGAGACGGTTCTCGCGCCACTCGTCATCTACCGCGTCATGGCTCACCACGCGGCCTTCAAAGGCCTTTCCACACGTTGCGGCAAGGCCTTCCGCAAACGGAAGATCAGGCGGTCCGGCGGGCGCCGTCGCGCAGGCGGCCAGAACAAGGGCGAAAGCGGGGGCAACTGCCAGTCTCAGCATCATGACAGGCAACCTACCGGTCACCCCCGGAAAGGCAAGCCTTCGCTCAACTGCCTCCCGCCGCAACTTTCTCAGAGACCGGCGTGATGCTCTGCGCTTTCACGGCAAGCTGCTCGAGAGCGCCGTGAAGTTCGCCGGCAAGTTCAAGCACCGCTTTGGCAGACGCGTCCTTCATCATGTCCTGCCGCACCTGCCAGGAGTTGATCGTGCGCGAGAGGCCCTTCTTGTCGGCAAATGCCGTCAGCGTGGCATAGGGATAGCCATTGCGCACATCGATCAGGATACCGCTTGCTGCAGCCTCAGCCTCGACACTTCGTCCCGGCAGCACAAACATGCCAATCACTGTGAGATCGGCAAAGGAAAGCGCGCTGCCTTTGCTCCGATTATTCGTGGAAACCTCATAGGCAAGCACATAATCGAGATGCTGGCGCGCCGCGCCCCGGCGGATTTCAGCAATCGTATCGGCGGCTGTGTAGGAATAGCGGGGCTTGTCATTTTCCGGCGCCACCATCGCGGCGATCAGAGGGCTGACGGGAACGAACTCGCCATAAAGCCCGTCAAGCTCCTGGGTGAGGGCGGCCCACGCCTCCCCTTCCCGCTCCGGGATCGCCGCAAGATGCCCCCGTTCGATCCGGGCGAGCCCGATGCGCGCCGGAAATCTGATGTCGGGTTCGACGGCGGCAATCTGGCGAACCTGAGCATCCACCTCCGAACCAGCCGCGCCCGCCGCCGGTGTATAGCTGCCGTCATACCGCGCCAGATAATCCGCCCCCGACGTTGTCTGCACATGCGTTGCGCAGGCTGTCACAATCAGCAGGGCCAAGCCCGCTGCCATCAAATTGAACCGCATCCCCTCAAGCCTCCTTGGCAGTTTATCAAAAGGCAGATTACCGGAAATTCAGACAAAAATGCGCCCGCAATAAGAAAAAGCCCTCCCAGCGGGCTGGGAGGGCTTTTTTGTAACAACGGCTTAAGCGTCAGGCCGGATTGGGCTCAACGTCGCCGATCCCGTCATCCTTGGGCTTCTTGCGCTTGCCGATGACTGGCACAGCGGAAGCTGGCCCGGCATCATCATCCGAGATATCCGGACGGCTGGGCGGCGTGCCTTTCAGCAGGTTGGCAATCTCTTCGCCCGACAGCGTCTCGAATTCGAGCAGGCCGGTGGCAATCGCTTCCCACTCATTGCGGTATTTCGTCATGATCTCGCGGGCATCTTCCTTGCCCTTTTCGATCAGCTTACGGACTTCTTCCTCGATCTTGCGCGAGGTTTCTTCCGAAATATGGCTGGACTGCATCAACTGCTGGCCCAGGAACACATCGCCCTGATCAGAGCCGTAATCGACCGGTCCGATAATGTCCGAATAGCCCCAGCGTGTGACCATGGCGCGGGCCAGACGGGTGGCCTGCTGAATGTCGGAAGCTGCCCCGGCCGTGACATTGTCATCGCCGAATTTCAGTTCCTCAGCTACGCGGCCGCCCATGATGATGGCGAGACGCGAGGTCATTTCGACCCTGGACATCGACAGCTTGTCGTCTTCGGGCAGCTGCATGACCATGCCGAGTGCGCGACCGCGCGGGATGATCGTCGCCTTGTGAACCGGATCGGCGGCGGGCACCTTCATGGCAACCACGGCGTGGCCGGCTTCGTGCCAGGCGGTAAGAATCTTTTCCTTCTCCGACATGACCATCGAGCGGCGCTCCGGTCCCATCAGAACCTTATCCTTGGCGTCCTCGAATTCCTGCATCGCAACGACGCGCTTACCGCGGCGGGCCGCCAGAAGCGCTGCTTCGTTGACGAGGTTTGCAAGGTCAGCGCCGGAGAAACCAGGCGTTCCGCGCGCAATCGTCTTGGAGTCCACGTCCTTGGCGAGGGGCACATTGCGCATGTGAACGCGCAGGATCTTTTCACGCCCGATGATGTCCGGATTGCCGACCGTCACCTGGCGGTCAAACCGGCCGGGACGCAGCAGCGCAGGATCAAGCACGTCAGGACGGTTGGTGGCCGCCATGATGATGATGCCTTCATTGGCTTCAAAGCCATCCATCTCGACCAGCAGCTGGTTCAGCGTCTGCTCGCGCTCGTCATTGCCACCGCCGAGGCCGGCGCCGCGCGAGCGGCCGACCGCGTCGATCTCGTCGATGAAAATGATGCAGGGCGCAGAACGTTTGGCCTGCTCGAACATGTCGCGGACACGGCTGGCGCCGACGCCGACAAACATTTCAACGAAGTCAGACCCCGAGATCGTGAAGAAGGGCACGCCGGCTTCACCCGCAACGGCGCGGGCAAGCAACGTCTTGCCGGTGCCCGGTGGGCCGACCAGCAGCGCGCCTTTCGGGATCTTGCCGCCCAGGCGCTGGAATTTGGAGGGGTCTTGCAGGAATTCGACGATTTCCTGCAGTTCTTCCTTGGCTTCATCAACACCGGCAACGTCATCAAAGGTGACGCGGCCCTGCTTCTCCGTGAGGAGGCGGGCGCGGGATTTGCCGAAGCTCATCGCGCCGCGGGTGCCCCCGCCCTGCATCTGGCGCATCATGAAGAACACAAAACCGACGATCAGCAGGATCGGCAGAAGCGAGAGAAGCACCGAAGCCACATTATTGCGGCCCGTGTCAGGCTTCACCGAGAAGGGAACATTGTTCTGGGTGAGAACGTCCTCGGTTTTCATGTCGAGGGCACGCAGCTCGCTTTTCAGCGTCCGCCCATCCGTCGTCTTGGCGATGATGGTGGTATCTCCCAGCGTCGCATCGGCAATCTTGCCCTGTTCTGCGAGCTGATAGATCTCGGATAGCTTTGTGGGCTGGGCACGGGCAACCTCGGGGTTGCCGCCCATCATCACAGCCATACCAATTACGAGCAGGGCGAGCGCGCCCCAGATCGCCAAATTACGGACGTTCATAGCAAGGTTCCGTCAGAGACTATTCGATCAACCATACGGGATTGAATTTAGAAGATAGGCACCAAATCCTCTAAAAACGACTCCTTTCCTGCTGCTGCGGCAATTTCATGCGTATTGCCGGAAAGGATGGCCTGATGCGCCGCGAGGCGGGCCGCGATGCCGGGGATGGGCGGGCCGGTCTCGGAGGCAAGCTGCAGGCGGCCCCGGCGGGGGCGGATCTGGCAGCCGCCCAGAGTGGCGCTGCGAAAATCTTCTTCCGAAACAACGCGTTCCACAAGCCGCGCAAGGCGTTCACCGCGGGGCGGGACCTCTTTGCCACCCGCAATCTGGATCAGCAAACCCAACGCGCGGGCAGCCCTTTCGGTCGGCAGTAAAGTGAGGAAAGATACCTCGATCACCCCCTCCAAAACACGGATATTTGCGGTCATCCAGCGCCAAAGAGCGGCATCCTCAATCATTCTTAATGTCTGAAACCGGTCCATCACGGACAGGATTTGGACAAATCCGGACATTTTCGGACAGAGCAGCCGGCGCATACGCACCCGCTCGAAGGCCGGATTCTCGTTGGACGGGTCGTCCACCCAGCGGACGTCTTCGGCCCTGAGGAACGCGCGAAGCTCCTCCCGGCGGGCGCCAAGCAAAGGCCGGGCGATGAATACCCCCTGCCCCTCCGGCCAGACCGGTGAGAGCGAGAGCGGGCGCATCCCGGCCAGCCCATACCAGCCTGAGCCCTGCCGGGCGCGCATCAGGAAGGTCTCGGCCTGATCGTCCGCGGTATGGCCTGTCAGCAGGAGACGGCTGCCCCTCTGCCGGGCGGCGCGCGCGAGGGCGGCGTGGCGCCCCCGGCGCAGCGACGCCTGGCGCGGGGCAGCGCCTTCAAGGTGCAACGTTTCATGGGGAAGGCCCAGTTGCCGGCAAAGCGCGGCAACGGCCTCAGCCTCGGCGCGGGCCTCCGGGCGCAAACCATGATCGACGGTCAGGGCGAAAAGCGTTCGCCCCCGCCCGGCCGCCCAGCGCTGGGCGAGAAGCAGAAGGGCCAGGGAATCCCCACCGCCGGAGACGGCAACCCCGATGGGCGCATCGAGCAGGCAAGCCGGCAGCGCGGCGAGCGCTGCCTCAAAGGCCGGCCCTGGCCTTAGCCCTTGCATCCGGAACGGGTGCGCTCAACGGCGGCCAGATCGCGCACGACCTTGGATGCGTTGGGATAGCGCTTGGGCAAGGTGTCGAGCGCCTGACAGGCCTTCTCGGTATCCCCGATGAGGCGCATCGACCGGGCCAGGCGGGCCAAGGCATCGGGCGCGCGCTGATCATCCGGGAAGGAGCGGATCATCGTGGTGTAGGCCTGTCCGCTTTCGGCATAGGCATTCTGTTGATGCAGCGTTTCGCCAAGCCAGAAATAGGCTTCGCCTGCCTGCGGATCGCTGCCGAACTTGGTGACGAATTCCTGGAAAGCCTCCTGCGCGCCGGCATAGTCAAGCGCCAGCAGGCGCTGACGGGCGACGGCAAAAAGCGGGCCGGCCTCGCCCGGAAGCTGGCTGGCCGAGATCGTGCCGAGCGAGCCTTCCGGCAGGCCGCCCTGCGCATTGCGCGCCGGGGTCAACACGGATGGGCCGCCACTGGAACCAGGCTGAGCGCTGGGCGCCGGGCCAACGGGAAGCTGCGCCGAGGCAGAAGGCAGCGGCCCGGCGGCCGCAGGGCCAGAGCCGGTATCGAGCATTTCGGTGGCCTCAACGCCCACTACCATCTGCAGCGCGGTGATGGCGCGCGCCTGAGCCTGGAGCTGTTGGCGGAGCTCTGCGTTTTCCTGTGCGAGCGTCTCATTATCCAGCATCTGCTGCTGGGCGCCGTCGCGGGTGCGGGAGAGTTCGTATTCGAGCGTTTCAATCCGGCCATTGAGCTGGTTGATCCGCTCGGCATTGCGATTGATCTCGAGCATCAGATCTGCCGTCTGCTGACGGGTCTGATCGACCTGCTGGGAGAGGTCGCCGGTGGTGACGCCCTTCACGATTGGGGCGCTGCGTGTCTGCGCAAAGGCAGGGGTTGCGAGAAGTCCAAGGGCAGCAAGACCAGTAAGGGAGGCTTTCAGCATGACGGGTACTCCGGGTGCGAGGGCAGACTTCAGCCCGGTGGAATAAAAGAAACAGCCGGGGCCAAATTATGGCACCCGGCTGTCCTTTTCATCACGTAAACGCAGTCAGCTTAGCTGGTGGCGCCAGAAACGATCTGGGTCCAGGCGTTCCGGTTCATCGCCCAGGACTCTTCGTTCGAGCCGCCAGCGATCGGACGCTCTTTGCCGTAGGAGACGGTGTCGATGCGCGAAGCGCTGACGCCGAGGCTGACGAGGTAGTCTTTCGCAGCCGAAGCGCGGCGCTCGCCGAGGGCGAGGTTGTATTCGCGCGTGCCGCGCTCGTCAGCGTTGCCGGCGACGAGAACGCGAACGTTCGGATAGGCGTTCAGCCAGGCAGCCTGACGCTTCAGGATTTCCTGATCGTCGGAGTCAAGGCGGTACTGGTCGAGATCGAAATAGACGCGCTCGCCAACGTTCACGCGGAAGTCTTCCAGCGAGCCCGGGGTGATCGTCGATTGCTGAACCGGGTCGGTGCGCACGGTTTCAGTTTCCGTCACGGTCTCCCGGACCGGCGGAGGGGTGACCGGCGTGTCATCGGCCGGCGGGGGACGGGAAGCGCAAGCAGCCGTCGCGGCCAGAAGAGCGGCGGCGGCAGAGGCTTTCAGTAGAATATGCATGTGTCGGGGCTCCAAGTTTACTTCAGTTGGCACTTTACGGACCGCTTCGCGGCTTCTGTGTGTCGGCGGCCGTCTTATCGGGCCTTTATTTCCTTATTCTGACTAAATTACCGCGACAATCGGTATTCCGTTGAATTTTCGGCGACTTGTGCTGTTTTTGCCACAAAACGGCCTTATTTGGCCACATCCCGGGGCTACTGCCCCAGGATGGGGCAGATTCTACTGCAGAACTGGCGACCAGGCGGGGTCTGAAGCGTCGGTCTGGGTCATCACGCGGCGCTCGTTCCGGCCCGAAAGATCGACCGACCAGAGCTGGGGACCCGCACCCGGGCGGTTTTCGCGGAAGAAGACGATGACGCGGCCATTGGGCGACCAGTCCGGACCTTCATCCAGATAGGACTCCGAAAGCAGACGCTCGCCTTTGCCATCAATCCCGATGACGCCGATATAAAATTTGCCGCCTTCCTGTTTGGTGAAGGCAATCAGGTCACCGCGCGGGGACCAGACAGGCGTGGAATAGCGGCCCCGGCCAAAGGTGATACGGCAGGCGGTATCGCGGCCACCCGAAGGACAGGCGCGCGGGCTGCCGTCGGTGTTCATGATATAAAGCTGCGGTGTGCCGCCCCGGTCGGAGTTGAACACGATCGACTGGCCATCGGGCGACATCGAGGGCGACGTATCGATCGCCGGATGGTCCGTTAGACGGCGGCTTTCGCGCGTGCGCAAGTTCATGATGTAGATATCGGTATTGCCGCGCTGAGCCTGGGAGAGCAGCACGCTCTGGCCGTCGGTGGCAAAACGCGGGGCAAAGGTCATGCCGGGGAAATTACCCAGCAGTTCCTGACGGCCCGTCTCGATATTGAAGAGATAGACGCGCGGGCGGCCCCCTTCATACGACATATAGGTGATTTCCTGAGCCGAGGGGCTGAAGCGGGGCGTCAGCACGGTCGAGCGGCCGGAGGTGAGATATTGCTGGTTGGCCCCGTCGCTGTCCATGATGGCCAGGCGTTTCACACGTTCGGTCTTCGGGCCGGTTTCGGCGATGTAGACGATGCGAGTGTCGAAATACGGATCTTCGCCGGTGAGGCGGGTGTAGATCGAGTCGGCAATCTTGTGGGCAATACGGCGCCAGTTTTCCGGCGTGGTGGTGAGGCGGCGGCCCGGCTCTCCATTAATGCGCATCAGTTCCCCGCCATACACATCCCACAGGCGGAAGGAGACGGCGAGCTTGCCGTCGGGCAGTTCCTCGAAAGCGCCAACAACGAGCGCGTCCGTGCGGATGATCTTCCAGTCTGCAAAGCGCGGTTCGGCATTGATGGACAGATCGCGCTGGATGAAGGAGGCCGGGTTCTGCATGTCGAACAGGCCGGTGGAGGCGAGGTCAGCGCGCACCACATCGGCAATCTGCCGGGCAAGCTGGGTATTGGTCCCCGACACCTGGAAATCAGGGATGGCGATCGGCGTCGGCTTGAAGTTCCCTTCATCCACGCGGACCTGCAGCTGGGCACTGGCAGGCGCAGCCAGCCCAAGGGCCAACATGATGACTGCCAGGAGCGGCATCAGTCTTTTCAGCATCAGTTCGGACTCCTCATCGAATTCTTGCGACGCATCTGTCTCAACCCTGTTTCGGGCCAAGGGTCACGTCGATATCTTTCCAAAGCTCATAATCTTCCGCCGGCAGGCGATAATTGCCGATTTCACCGCATTTACGGACTGCCAGCAGCGCGCGGTCAACCGCGATGCCCGACCGGCCGACCGGGCGCGAGCGGGGATTGAGCAGGCTGGTGCTCATCACAGACCCGTCACGGGCGAGCTTCATGTTCACGGTAACATCAATCTGATGCTCGGGCGGCAGGTCATCGACCGTGGCCCAGCATTCCATGATCTGGCGGCGCAGAGCGGCCTGCAGCGAAGCGGTAGCGCCAGTGCGGGCCCCTGCCCCGGTCTGGTCGCGGTCGGAATTGGCCAGCACGGGACGGTCAGTCTGCTGCGCGTCGGGGCGCTGCTCGGAGGTGCGCTTGGATTGCAGTGCGCTCTCGAAGTCGTCAAGGAAAGAGAGATCATCCTTTGGCTTTGCCGGGGGCTTCTCCACCGGCTTGGGCTTCGGCTTGGGTTCCTCTTTTTTCGGTTCGGGCTTGGGCTCTGGCTTTTTCGGCGGCTCAGGCTCGGGCTGGCGTGGGTCGGGCACGGCAACCTCAGGCTCAGGCTCCGGGGCGGGCTCGGGCTCAGGCGGGGGCGGCTGTTCATCCACTGGCTCTGGCGCCGCTTCCGGTTGGGCTTCGGGCTGGGGCGTATCGGATTTGCGCAGCTCGGCGAGATCGGCAACCCGGCCGATCTCGACAAAGTCGATCGGCAGATCCGCCGAAGACGCGCACTGGGGCAGCTGCATCAGGATCTCGACCGAGCTGATACCGGGCTGCTCGCGCCGGATACGGTCGATCTGGTCCTGGCAGTCATCCCGGCTCTGCGGCCACGAGAATACCGCCATGGCCAGCACGCTGGCATGTACAAGAGCGGAAACTGTCAGGCCACGAAGCATTCGTTAAGCTGGCTCCTCAGGGGTCAGCGGGGGGTGTTGGTCTTCTGTTCAGTGATGAAGGACATCCGGGTAAAGCCGGCGCCGCGCACTTCGGCAGTCACGTCCATGACGATGCCATAGGGCACACTTTCATCGGCATAGAGGAACACGTCCTTGTCATACCCCTCCCCCACAATGGCCTGCAGCTGAGCGCCGAGGGCTTCAACGGGCACTTCGGTCTGCTGGATCAGGACCGTGCCATCGGCCTTCACCCACACCGTCAGCGGCGCATCATTGGGATCGGATTTGATCGGGGCGGACGTTGTCCGCGGAAGGTTCAGCTGCTCGCCGCGCACCAGCATGGGCGCGGTCACCATGAACACGATGAGCAGCACCAGCATGACGTCCACGAAAGGCGTCACGTTGATCTCGGCATTCAGGGAACGGCGCCCGCGCCGCCCGCCCTTGCCGCCAGAACCGAGGATCAGGCCCATGGGTGCTCCTCAGTCCCGCGCTGCATCCGACGCGCGCCGGGAAAGGCGCACGAGGACATCCTGGGAGAATGTGTCGAGCTGGTCGCCGAGCTTGGTCAGGTCGCTGGTGAACTTGTTGTAGAAGATGACCGCCGGGATAGCGGCGATCAGGCCAAGGCCGGTGGCGAAGAGCGCTTCGGCAATTGGGCCGGCAACGGTGCCAAGGCTGGTATCCTGTTGTTCGGCGATGTTGAGGAAGGCGTTCATAATGCCCCAGACCGTGCCGAAGAGGCCGATGAAGGGCGACGCCGAACCGATGGTGGCCAGCACCGAGAGCCCGCTGCCTGCCCGGCCGAGTTCACGGTCTACCGCGGCGCGCATCGAGCGTTCGGCCCGGCTGACGATGGCGGAAGCTTCTGCCGGGGCCGGGCCCTTGCCTGCGTCCGACCATTCCCGAGCTGCCGAGATGAACACCCGGCTGGCAGGATCCTTGCCGCCCTGGCCGGGGCGCATGTCGATCTCGCCGGCACGGCCACTCCAGAAAGCGTCTTCAAAATCCCGTGAGGACTTCTTGAGGCCGCCCAGTTTGAAGAATTTCTCGCCGATCACGATCCACGACCATATCGACGCAAGGAACAGCGCGAGCAGCACCAGCTTCACGACCGGATCAGCAGCCATCAGCAGGCTGATCAGGGAAAAATCCGAATGGCTGGCAACCGTGCCGATTGCTTCCGTTTCCATGGGTCTTGTCATCTCCTTGGCCCGCCGGGGCAAATCACCCTGCCCTGAACCGCTTCTGCGGTAGCAGAAACGCGGGTGGGTTCAACTGCAGGCACTGGTTATTTCCGCTCTGTAATCTAGTGCAAATCCGGCAGAAACACGGCGTGTTGCAGGCTTTGCGCAGTCGATATGAGCCTTAGTGCATGATGGTTAAGCCATTATGGCAGATTCTTAATCTTCCGGAGGACGCGTGCCCCCCAATTTCAGGGGCTGCGCGGCGGGCGCAAAGCATTCTAAAATCAGCCCAATTGCCGTTTGCCCCCCTCAAAGGCGCCTGCTCATGATCCGCAAGTTCCTGACCGCTAGCGTTCTCAGCGCGCTCACGCTCGCCTCTGCCGCCCAGGAGCCAGGACCAGGCTACAAACCGCTGATCGATGAGTATCATCAGACCCTCGAATACACGAACAAGGACTTCACCGGCAAAGACTGGAAAGCCTGCAAGGCCGTGTGCGAGGCCGACCGGCGCTGCCAGGCGTTTTCGCACTTCAAGCCGAACACCGGCGGGGCGCGTTGCATCCTGCGGCCCGGGATCGGCGGCGGGCACACTACAAAGGCCTGGGGCACGGTTTCGGGCGTGCGGGAAACGCCCATACCAGAACTCTCGCCGGAGCAGGCGTTTGCCAAATCCGAACGCGCCAAACGGTCGCTGGAAGAAGTGGTCGACCTCTATGCGCCGCGCATGAAGCCGCGCAAGCTGACGGCGGCGGAGAAGTCAGAGGCCAATGCCCTGCTGGCAAAGATCCATGACGACCCGGTCTGGCCGGATGTCGAGCGGCTGATGGTGCTGGCCGAATCCGGCGACAGGGAGGCGATGCTGAACCTGCTGAAGGCGTTCAAGGGGAAGCCGGACGGCTCGCAGTCCACCGGCATCTGGTTCACACCCTGGGAGAGCTGGTATGGCGTGCCGCAGGAAGGCATCGCGGCACGCTGGGCAGCCGAATACTGGATGCGGCACGGCGCCGACACGGTGGCGATGGGGTTCCTCATCAACGCCGACAGCCTGGAAGCCGGCCATGTGATCGAATACGGTGTTGAGGTTCCGCGCGACCAGAAGCTCCTGGGCAAGATGTGGGATTATTACTGGGGCAAAACAAAGAAGGCGCCCAAGCTGAAGATCAGCGCCGGCAAGGCATATCAGGGCGAAGCGGCGCTGCGTGCCAAGTATGACCGGCTTGTTGCCGGACGGCAGAGCGGCACCGAAACTCACCCCATCGTTAAGGATTGGACCGAGGCCTATGCACGCCGGCATCCGGAGGTGGCGGGATCGCTGGCCGCCGCGAAGACGGCCGAAGACAAGCGTGTGCAGGACGAGATCAACAGGCGCCTGGCGCAAGTGGCGTTGTCGCGTGAGAACAGCCAGCGGGTTTGGGACCGGCTGTCAGGCAAGTCCCAACTGACCCAGGAGGAGCGCCTGGAATTGGAAGCGCATGTTGGCAATCTGGGCGACGATTACTTGGAATCCTTCGTGGCCCGTTATCCGATCTCCTACGATTCCAGCGCCAAACGCCTGTGCGCGCTCGGCAATGCGGCCTGTGAACAGGCCAAAGCGAGCGTCGCCTTCGCACGTCAACTACAGGAAGCGGAGTATGCAAGGAACGCCCAGTTGAATGCTCAGGCGTCCGGGTCAAGCAGCGCTACCAGCTACAGCCTGCCATTCGTTGAAGTGCGCACCTATGACCGGAGCGGCAATTATGTCGGCACACAGACTATGACCCAGATGCAGGCAGATATAATTGGCGCCCGATAGGCGCTAGCCCTGCCAGCGATAGGCTTCCAGATGCTCGGAAATTTCCCGGATCGGGCGGCGCAATCGGCCATCGGCGTGGATCATCACCGCCGTGATTTCGCCTTCGGCCAATACCTCGTCCCCGCGCAGGCAGGTCTGGGAGAAGCGGATGCGCGGGCCATCCATGCCCAGATAGCGCGTGCGGATATGCAGAAGATCGTCCACCTTCGCGGGCTTGCGATACGTGACGCTCACATTGGTCAGCGTAAAGGCAGCGGGATCCTCCCGTGCCAGCAGCGACTGGTGCGAGATGCCGGCATCGCGCAGATGGTCTGACCGGCCCCGCTCGAAGAAGCGCAGATAGTTGGCGTGATACACCATGCCCGTGAAATCGGTGTCTTCATAATAGACGCGCACGGCAATCCAGTGCTGGCGCGCGGCATCGAAATTCTGGGCATCGAGAAAAGGAAGGGTCATCCCCCGCCCGTATCAGACTTTCTCGCCAGCATGAAGGCGTGGGCCAGCGTATCGACCAGGGCGAGCGCGGCCGCCAGATCGCCTGCGGTACGCTCCAGCGTTTCCAGGCTCCAGGCGCCGGTAACCAGATCAATCAGCGCGAACCGGTCGGCCCCCGGAAAATCGAACACCAACCGATTGCCCTTCCCCACCGCCCGGAAGGCCCCGCCTTCGGCCAGCGCGATCACCCGCTCGATCACGGTTGGATTGAAGATGGCGCGGGCCTCCACCTGATCGGTGGCGCGCAGCCGGTAAAGCTCCCCGAAAGCGCGCGGGCCAAGATCGACGTCGGCAAACCCGCTGGCAGTGCCCTGCGGCCAGCCCGTCTTGCGGGCGCGCAGCTGGGTGACGCCGTGCAACAGGAAGGGAGCTTCCAGCACGATCACCAGGTGATGGATCGAGGGGGCGTCCTCCACGCGCTCGACCCATTCGAAGAGTTCAAAATCAATCCCCGCGCGCCGTCCATGGAAACCATCTTCCACCTGTCTCTGCCGGGCAGCCGCCTCCTGATACTGCGCCTTCTGCTCGGCCGACCCGACAACATAGACATTGGACTCGATCATCAGCCCGGCATCGCGCGCGGCGGCGACGGCGTCCTCCATGCCGCCTGCTTGCTCCATCGCCTGGGCCGCCTCCTTCAACTCGCCGGGCGCCCAGGATTGGTCAGAAAGCCATTTGAGCGCCAGCGGCATTCCCCCAGGCACCGCCACATAGGAGAGCCCCAGTGGCGCGCCCAATGCCGACAGGGCTTTCGCCCGGAGAAGCAGGCGTGACTTGGCGTCCAGCAGCAGCCGGATCAGGCTGTTCCGGACCAGGAACAATGACCCAAGGATGCAGCCGAAGAACAGTAGCGGGAACAGTATGAAGGTGAGGGCTTCTCCCCACCATGTCCCCGGCGTGAGCGCCTCAACCAGGAAGAAACAGACAATGAAGGCGATAAACCCGCCAAAGAAGGCCCGGCTGATCCGGCCTTTGAGGCGGGCACCATCGCCCGCCTTCAGATCAGCGCTTTCCAGGATCGGCAACACAGTGGCTTCGGCATGCGCCCGCAGCCCGGCAAACCCGTCCAGCTTCTCGATATCGTCCCAACCCATCCCCATGGCAAAAGGCTAGCAGGCAGGGTGTGCGGCGTCATCCCTCATAACAGGGGGGCGCCTTCAGGGTGTAAGCGGGGGAATGCCAGAGACCGCGCCGCCCTCTTCTCCCCTGCTGCCCGTGCTGCGGGGACTGGGCCATCGCTGCCCGAATTGCGGGCGCGGGAAGCTTTATGCGCGCTATCTGAAGCAGGTTTCCGAATGCAGCGCGTGCGGTGCGCCGATCGGGCGGATCCGCGCCGAAGATGGCCCGCCCTGGCTGACCGTGCTGATCCTCGGGCCCTTCCTGGCAGGCCTCACCTTCATCAGCGCGCGTCAGGAAAACTGGCCGATCTGGATCAAGCTGCCGGCACTCGGCGCATTTGCGATCTTCGCCGTGCTGATGCTCCTTCCCCGGATCAAGGGGGCGATCATCGGCCTCTTATGGGCGATGGGCGCGCAGGAGAAGGAAGAGGACTAACCTTCGTCTTCCCCGAACAGGGCAGACTGCTGGCCCTGCGGGGCCTTGAGGCCGAGGCGTTCATAAGCAAGCGGCGCTGCCACCCGCCCGCGCGGCGTGCGCGCCACATAGCCCTTCTGCATCAGATAAGGCTCGATCACGTCTTCCACCGCGTCGCGCGCTTCAGACAGGGCCGCCGCCAGCGTATCGGCGCCCACGGGGCCGCCCGCATAGGTTTTCACCAGCGCGTGCAGATAGCGCCGGTCAAGCGCGTCGAGCCCGTCCTCATCGATTTCCAGACGCTTCAGCGCCTTGGCCGCAGAAGCGCGGTTGATGGCGGCGCCGTCGGCCTCGGCAAAGTCGCGCACCCGGCGCAGGAGGCGCAGCGCGATCCGCGGCGTGCCGCGCGCGCGCGCGGCAATCTCCACCGCGCCTTCTTCCGTGATCTGAGCACCGATCTTGCGCCCCGCCGCCATCACGATGCGGCCAAGTTCCTCGGCCTCATAGAATTCCAGCCGCACCGGGATACCGAACCGGTCGCGCAGCGGCGTTGCCAGCAGGCCCGCGCGCGTGGTGGCGCCCACCAGCGTGAAGGGCGCGAGATCCAGCCGCACGGAGCGCGCCGCCGGCCCCTCCCCGATCACGATATCGAGGGCGTAATCCTCCATTGCCGGATAGAGGATTTCCTCCACGATGGCCGGCAGGCGGTGGATCTCGTCGATGAAGAGCACATCATTGGGCTCAAGATTGGTGAGGATGGCGGCAAGATCGCCCGCCTTGGCGATGACTGGCCCGGACGTGGCGCGGAAGCCGACGCCCATTTCCCGTGCCAAAATCTGCGCCAGCGTTGTCTTGCCGAGGCCAGGCGGGCCGAACAGCAACACATGGTCGAGCGCTTCCTTGCGCCCGCGCGCGGCCTCGACATAGACCTTGAGATTGGCCTTCGCCTTGCGCTGTCCGACATAATCCTCAAACGTCTGTGGACGGAGCGCACGGTCGAGCGCGTCGCCGCCTTGAGCGTTGGGATCGGAGAGGCTTCCTTCGCGGCTCACCGCGCCAACTCCTTCAGCGCACCTTTCACCAGCGCGCCGACTTCCTCAGCCTCGGTCTTCGCGGCCGCCGCTACGGCCTTGGCCGCTTCGCCTTGCGTATAGCCGAGATTGACCAGCGCGCTGACAGCTTCGGCGCGGCTGCCCGTGACACCTTCAGGGCGGGCAGACGCAAGGCCCGCAACCGCCGCCACCTCAAATTTGCCGAATCGCCCAAGCGGCGGCGCCTTACCGGCCAGTTCCGTCACGATCCGTTCACCGAGCTTCTTGCCGATACCCTTGGCGCGGGTGAAGGCGCCTGCATCGCCCAGCGCAATCGCGTCCATGATCTCTGCCGGGGAGAGGCCATCGAGAATGGCGAGGGCAGACTTTCCGGCAACGCCCGGCACATCCTGCAGGCGCACGAACCAGGCGCGCTCTTCATCGGTGGCGAAGGCAAAAAGCGTGATCGAGCTTTCGGTGACGCGCGTTTCGATATGGGCGGTGATCTTGTCGCCGGTCTGCAGCTTTGCCAGCAGGCGCGTGCCCGCCAGCGCGACATAGCCGACGCCGTTCACATCGATCAGCACATGATCGAGCCCGACGGCGGCGACCTCGCCCCTCAGACGTCCGATAATCATGCCGCCCCCTTCTTGATCATCTGCATCGGCAGATGGTGCGCCGCGCAGATGGCGCAGGCAAGGGCATCAGCGGCGTCCAGCTTCATCTCCCCTGCCCTCGGAAGCAGGCGCTGGACCATGAATTTCACCTGATCCTTGTCTGCCGTGCCAGTGCCGACGACCGAGAGCTTGATCTGGCGGGGCGCAAATTCGGCCACGGGCACGCCAGCCATGGCAAGGGCCGCCATCGCCGCCCCGCGCGCCTGGCCAAGCTTCAGCGCCGAGCGAGGATTGGCGTTCACCAGGGTTTCTTCCACCCCGGCCGCATGGGGTTCATGATGGCGGGCAAGCTCCCCCACCGCCTCGAAGATATGGCCCAGGCGCTCTGCCATCGACAGGTCTGTCGGCGCCTCGATGACGCCATGGGCGATATGCACGAGGCGGGCGCCGGCCTGCTCGATGATGCCCCAGCCAGTATGGCGGAGGCCCGGATCGATGCCGAGGATGCGAATCGGGGTGCTCATGCGTGCCACCCTATCAGGGAGAGTGGTTAATGGCAGCTTGCATTTTCACTTTTTGTTCGCCCGAAGCGGGAAGCACGAATTACGTTAGCGGCCTAACTTTTCCTGGCCTTGGCAAAAGCCGGCTTCGGTGGGAGCTCAGTCGGCAACGGCATTGCCCGCTCTCCCCTGCGATTGCGCATCGCGTATTTGCTTTGGTAAGCTCGGCGTTGCTTTGCGACCTCGTAGAGAACAATACCCGAGCTCGTGCCAAGATTTAGACTTTCGATCATGCCGAACATCGGAATGCTAACGCACATATCGCTGCGTTCAACGGCGAGGTCGCTTATGCCGGTTCCTTCATTCCCGAACCATACGGCCAGTTTAGGAAAAACGGTATAGTCGCCTTCATGCAGGAAGATGCTGGTTTTCCCTTTCACGTGCGGCGAGGTTACGACCGATGTGAAGTTATTCTTTTCCAGATATTCGTAGCATGCCGCAGTGCTGTCGAAGCGCTTCACAAAAGTCCATTTCACTGCGGAGGCGGAAAGTTTCGAGAGCGCCCTTTCTTCTCGAAAATCTTTCCAATCTTCCGGAATTACCTTATGCGGATCAACCACCAGGACCTTCTCAACCCCTAACGCATTTGCATTTCTGATCACTGATCCAATATTCTTGGGATTGTCGGGGTTCTCGAGAACAGCGACCAGATTCTTGCACCGAAACGGCTTGATTTCATTCGCGCGGCTACGAACCGAACTCTTCGATTTGGTTTTATCGTTCATTGCAGCCTCAATTGCACACGCATCAATGATGCCCGCCACCGCGAGGCGTTGCAACCACGAGATGCTCACATAAAAGCCGCGCGAGCCTTCCGGCTGGCGCGGCTTTCGCTGTTTCAGCCTGTGTCCCGGCCTATTCTTCCATGCGCGGGATCAGCACCCCGTCGATGACATGGATGACGCCGTTGGAGGCCTGAATGTCGGACGTGGCGACCGTGTACTGGTTCACCATCACCGTGCCATCGGCCAGGCGGCGGACAGAGAGATCCAGATTGTTGATGCTGGCGGTCGCCACGCCCGCGTCTTCGGCCGGCACATCCCCAGCAAGCACCTTGCCCGGAATGACGTGATAGCCGACGATCCGGGTCAGCTTGTCCTTGTTTTCCGGCAGCAGCAGCGTGTCAAGCTCGCCGGGCGCCAGCGCGGCGAAGGCTTCATTGGTCGGGGCAAATACCGTGTAGGGGCCAGGGCCGGCCAGCGTTTCGCTGAGGCCGGCCGCATCGATGGCGGCCAGCAGGGTCGAGAAGTCCGGATTGGTGGCGGCCACATCCACCAGCGTCAGATCCTCGGCCGGCTGGGCCTGGTCAGCCAACGGCGCGTCAATCGGTGTTTCCGGCGCTTCCACCGGTGGCGGCGCAACCGCCGGGGTCCCGTCTTCGGTGGCGGGCGAACAGGCCGCGAGGGCAAACACGCTCGCAGCGGCAGCAAAGAAAAACGGTTTCATAAGGCAGATCCTTTTGATGGCGCGCCTTGGGGGAATGAGAGGCGCGGGCCTCTACATGGGGCGATCCCGCCCTGCGGCCAGAGGCCAACCTCTTCCTTTTCCGGGGCATTTTCAGGGCAAATTGGAGGCAGCTTGCCTCAACTCATCCATCTCAGCACACGCGGCTCAATCGGGTTGGTGAAGCCCCGGTCTTCGCTGCGGGCGGCGGTCCATTCGCGTTTCAGCATCTGATACCATTTGGCCTGCACATCGATATCGTCGATCCACAGCATCGCCTTCTGATGAGCCATGCCCTGGTTTTGCAAATCCACCATGTGCCCGTCCTGCGCGAGGAAGGTCTTGCCCATGCGTTTGGCCATCGGGATGGCAAGGGTGAGCAGCGGCGCGCCCGTCCACCAGGTGAACTGGGTAATCCGTGTACGTTTGGGCGCTTCCGGCGTCAGACAGGTGAGCGTCAGAAGGCGCGCGGTATTGTTGGAAATGATCTCCCACCGGTAGCCCGGCAGCTGGAAGCGGATCTCGGTCATCACATCGCCGCCGAACACCCAGCGATAGAGCTTGGAGTTGGAGGACGGCGCGTGCCGGTCAATCGCCCAGCCGCGCAGGGTTGGCACGAACGGCTTTTCCTTGAGTTTCAGCCCCGCAGAGGGCGGGCGCCACCACCACTGATTATGCACGAAGGGCACATGCGCCGGGTCCATCAGGCCGACCACCGCATCATCCATATGCGCGTTGAAGATGTCATGGATGACAAAGCCCGGCTTGTCCGGAAGTGGCCCGAAATCCGGGGGCGGAACAACTGGCGGCGCAGCAGAGCGCGGGTCGTGCGCCACATAGATATAAACCGCGCCGTTTGCCTCATGCACCGGATAGCGGCGCACCTTCACCTTTGAAGGATCATAGGGGCTGCCTTCGGTGAGGCTCGGCATCAGCTTGCAGCCGCCATCGGTGCCAAAGCGCCAGCCATGATAGGGACATTGCAACGTCCACTGACCATCTGTCTCCACCTGCTGGCCCGCCGATAGCGGCACCAGCCGGTGGGGGCAGATGTCGCGCAGCGCAAACGCCTCCCCTGCCGGCGTGCGCCCCACCACCACAGGCTCGCCCAGCATCATGATCCGCTGCTGCCGGCCCGCCTTCAGCTCCGCAGACGGCGCAGCCAGATACCAGCTGTCGGTCAGGAAGCCGTCGGCGGTGATACCGGTTTTCGGCGGGGTGTGCTGGGTGTCGGGCAAGGGCGGCCTACTCTGCAGCGGTGACCGTAACGGTCACTTCAAATGTGTCGTTGGCCGGTTCATCTGATTCCCAGGGGCGGCCTTCCGTCAGCTTCACCACACCGGTGCCGGGCGCGGAGGCCTTCAGATCAAAGCTCATATAATGATTGCCCCCCGTAAAGCCCGGCTGGCTTTGCAGCGCCGGATTGGTGGCGCGGGTATTCTCACCCGTCAGTTCCAGGAAATCGGGCTTTTCGGCGATCTGCCAGACATAGCCGGCCGTGGGCACGGATTCGAGTTCGATGCGGAGGATCTGGCCCGCCGGAACAGAAATCTCCCCGCCCTTCTTGTCTTCGCCGACATAGACAACGCCCGCCTCTGCCTCTGCTTGGGCGGCCTCTGCAGCGGCGGTCTGAGCGGCTTCATCCGGCATCTCGCCCATCATCTCATCCCCGGCTGCAGCCATTTCGCCTTCCACATCGACGGCCGGCGGCTCGACACTGCCGGTGTCTACCGGGGTCTCCGCCGGCGCGCAGGCCGCAACGCCAAGCGCCACCGCGCCAGCCAGCATCATTCCAATCGGGTATCGCATGAGAAACTCCTGTTGCTCTCGCCAATATCGCTAAGTTCGCCGCGAAGTGAAAGCAACTGCGCAAGAATGCGGGGATTGCCGCAGTTTCAGCCGTCGGTGCGGGCCGAAAACTCGACCTGACCGCCACCTTCGAAGAAATAGCGGGTCCAGAAACCGCGCAGCTTCGCATCCAGCGCAGACGGCAGCGGCGAGCGGGCCTGGTCGTGCAGGCGGCCATAACCGATGACGCGGATGCCTGTCCCCGGGGTCCTTGCGCCCGCACCATGCTCGGCCACAATCTCCATCAACTCGTCTTCCGGAAGCGAGGAAAATTTGCGCCAGGCGATCATGTCGCTGTTTTCCAGCATGTCCGAATAGATGATGATATTCGTATAGGGCTCTGCCGAGGCCGACCCCGTCCAGTGGCCGATGGTGCGGATGATGTCGGAGCCCGAGGCGTCTTCGGCCGTGTTGATGATCTCCCGCAGCGAGCCGGCGAGGCTGCCCATGAATTGCTGCTGGTCCTGCTTGGCCTTCATCGTGCTGCACGAACCCATGATTTCATCGACCACCCCGCCTGCGTCCGGACATCCCGGCTTGCAGGCATTCGCCAGACGGCGGGTTCTGGAATAGTGGTCGGAAATCGTGGCGATGATAATCCGGTCGCCGGTCTGCAACTTGTCGACCACGCCGCCGAGGCTTTCCATCAGCAGCGCCTGATCATCTGCATCAAAGGTTGTCGTCCGGTCGATCAGGAACAGGGTGGAGCGATCGCTGAGCGCGCAATAGTCGTCCGCCGTACGGTTCACGAAGCCGGACCCTGCCGGCCCCGAACATGCGGGCAGCAGCATCAGGAGCGCTAGAACCGGCAGGGCAAGCCGGCATCCCGGAAACATGGTCATCTGGTCAGGCGCTGGCCCTGTTGATCTGGTTGGCATGACGGCGCTGTTCAACGGATTCGGCGTCGGCGCGGTGACCCTTGATATGCGCCAGCTTTTTCTCCGCTTTCTTGCGCTGGATGTCGGCAGACTGAAAATCCGGATGAGGATCATGCGAGAAATAGGCCGCCGTCAGACCAACCGCCACGATGCCCAAATTGATAGCAAAGAAGATCCACCCGGAAATGCCAAGACCTGCCTTGAACATGTCACCCGCCATTTGGGCGGCGCCCGTTCCCGCCAGCATGTCCGAGAAACTGGCCTGAGGCTGGGTTTCAAAATCGAGATAGCCCTGGCGCAGCACGGAGACACCATAGATCAGCGACAGAATGATTGCCGTGATCAGCACCACCTGCAGAAGCTGCCCGGCCCAGCCGGACCTCTTCACATGATAGCCGAACCGGCAGAGCACCAGACCAAGCCTGTGGGCCAGCGTGACGAGAATGACGCCCACAAGAAAAGCCACGCCGAGCGACACGGTGGGGCTTTCGCGGAAGAAAAGCTCAAAACTCAGCCGGTTCACCGGGATTTCGAACAGCATCAGTGCCAGCATGAAAGGCCAGTAGAAGAAGCTGCGGGCATAGCGGGGCTGGCGGTCCACTTCGGCCTGGATCGTGTCCCATTTGGCATTGATGGTATCGAGCGTGTCCTGAGCATCGGCGATGCGCCCGCCATACTTGGTCTCGATCGCATTCATATTGCCGGCATGGAGATCGTTGAGACGCTCAATCTTGGCATTGCGGGCAGCGGCGCGATCCATCGTCCTGTCATTGCCGATAACGCGCAGGGAGGAGGGCGTCCGATCCGGGGTTTCCGCCATGTGCTGATCCTCCAAAGGTCAGATAAAAATATTAACTGAGCTTCCCCCCTGTCGCAAGGCGCCCGCACAGGACGCTGTTAACCATTGGGGACCCCGGCGCCACTGCGGCCGGCCGCCTGTTTTATTGGCTTCCCGCGGGAAAATTGTCCCCACAGCGCCGCCACTAAGCAAAAGAATTCAGATAGTTAGTGAAAACCCCACAAGAAGATGATATGGAGCAAAAGTATTTTTTCGTGTGAGCACAAGAATGCACGGCAAGAGCGTAGAGTTAACCAAGTACAACGAGACCCAAGCGCCTGAACTCGCGCGCGCTTCTTTTCCCCCGACGCGGGAATTACACGCCGAAACGGCCGCAGCATCTTCATCAGCCGCTCAAGTGCGCATCATCGGGCTGGATATATGCCGGTCTGCGGCGATCCTCGCGACAATGTTCAGCCACGCGCTCGCGGAAGGCGGCGCCCAGCCCTATTACTCGTTCGACCATGCCGGGCTGATCTGGCTGCGCTTTTTCCTCCAGATGAGCCCGCCAATCTTCATCATCCTGTTTGGATCGGTATTGGAGATTGTCTACCGTCCCCGGATCGAAGCGGGGCAGAAGCAGCAGACCATAGCCCGGCTTTTGACCCGCGCCGCTCAATGCTACTTGCTCTATCTGGTCACGCTGCTGGCCATGCTGGCGGCGGGCCTCAGCTCACCGGGATATACGCTGCGTTGCGCGCTGTTCCTCGGCGGCTCGCCCTATGGCGACATCCTGAAATTCTACACCCTTGCTCTGGCCCTAGCCCCGGCGTTGATCTTCCTGCGCGACAGGCTTGGCTTTGTGGCGCTGGGCGCTGTCTCGGTGATCATCCACCTGCTGCATCCGCTGATCACGCAGCTTCAGGTGCCGGAAACATCCTCCGCAGATGTCTATCTCAGCCCGTTGATATGTTTCCTGATCGGCGGTGGAGAGATTGTGACGGGCGGCCCCTCCTTTTTGCACGGGATGACATTCGTAATCTGGGGCATGATGATCGGCCGCACTGTGATCGTCCTCAGCCGCCCCACTTCCAGCCGCCAGCAGATCGTCCAGGCAGCCATCGGCATGGCAGCCCTTCTGCTGGTTTCAGGCGCCGTTCTGCTTAGCTTCTGGAATTACGATGCACCCCTCACCACTGTGCGAGACCTCAGCAACCTTACCTACCGAAATATCAACCATCCGATCTATTTCGCCTTCGGGCTTTTCGGCACGCTGCTGGCGGTGTTCGTCTGCCTGGTCCTCTATGACGGATTCCGGGTGAAGTTCGGCCTGTCTCTGGGCTTTGCCGGCAAGACCAGCCTTTTCACCTTCTCCTTCGGCAATGCCCTGCTCTATCTTGCCCCGGCGCTGACCCTCAGCCTCACCGGCAGCTGGATCTATACTTTCGCGCTGTTCTTCCTGGTCTGCCTGCAAAGCTATGCCTTCAACTGGCTGCAGACAGCGCGCGGCAACTGGCTGGCCACCCGGTTCCAGGCCTTGATTGTGCGGATAAATTCGGCGGTGGGCTGGCTTCCGAAGCAACTTGCCGCGCCCTATGGCGGGCTGCTGGGCTGGCGATAGGCACGTAGCCGCCTGAAACCGCTTTCAGGCGGGCGAATGCAACGCTATATGCCGCCCATGACCCCACGCGACAAAATCCGTAACTTTTCCATCATCGCCCATATCGACCATGGGAAGTCGACCCTTGCCGACCGCCTGATCCAGGCCTGCGGCGGGCTGACCGACCGGGAGATGAGCGAACAGGTGCTCGATTCGATGGATATCGAGAAAGAGCGCGGCATCACCATCAAGGCCCAGACGGTGCGCCTGTCCTACACGGCGCAGGATGGCGAGACCTATACCCTCAACCTGATGGACACGCCCGGACACGTCGACTTTGCCTATGAAGTCTCCCGGTGCCTCGCCGCCTGCGAAGGCTCCCTGCTGGTGGTGGATGCCTCCCAAGGCGTGGAGGCCCAGACGCTGGCCAACGTCTATCAGGCCATCGACCAGAACCATGAGATCGTCCCCGTTCTCAACAAGATCGACCTGCCGGCCGCTGACGTGGACCGGGTGAAAGAGCAGATCGAGGAGATCATCGGTCTTGATGCCTCTGACGCCGTTCAGATTTCGGCCAAGACCGGCCTTGGCATCCCCGATGTGCTGGAAGCCATCGTCACCCGCCTGCCCCCGCCGCGGGGAGGCGATCAGGCCGCGCCCCTCAAGGCCGCGCTCGTTGACGCCTATTACGACCCCTATCTCGGCGTGGTCGTCATCGTCCGCGTGCATGACGGCGTGCTGAAGAAGAAACAGTCGATCCGCATGATGCGCACCGGCGGCGTCTACGAGATCGACAAGGTCGGCACGTTCAATCCCAAGCTCACCGAAGTCGATGCGCTCGGCCCCGGCGAGGTCGGCTATTTCGTTGCCTCGATCAAGGAGGTCGGCGACTGCTCCATCGGTGACACGATCACCGAAGACAAGCGCCCGACCGACAAGGCCCTGCCCGGCTATAAAGACGTGCAACCGGTCGTGTTCTGCGGCCTCTTCCCGATGGATGCGGGCGACTTTGACGATCTGCGCGCGGCGATGGGCAAGCTGCGCCTGAACGACGCCTCCTTCACCTGGGAGATGGAAACCTCCGCCGCGCTCGGCATGGGCTTCCGCTGCGGCTTCCTTGGCCTCCTCCACCTGGAAATCATCCAGGAACGCCTCTCCCGCGAGTTTGACCTCGACCTGATCGCGACCGCGCCGAGCGTCGTCTATGAAATGACGATGACGGACGGTACCGAGATCGAGCTGCACAACCCGGCCGATATGCCGGACGTGGTGCGCATCGCCGAAATCCGCGAGCCGTGGATTGCCGCCACCATTTACACGCCGGACGAATATCTCGGCTCGATCTTGAAACTCTGTCAGGACCGCCGCGGCATTCAGACCGAACTATCCTACGTGGGCGGACGGGCCTGCGTGAAATATGAACTGCCCCTCAACGAGGTAGTGTTCGATTTCTATGACCGCCTGAAATCCATCTCGCGCGGCTATGCGAGCTTTGACTACACGCTGATCGGCCACCGCGCCGAGAACCTCGTCAAGCTGCAGATCCTCGTCAATGAGGAGCCCGTCGATGCGCTCGCCATGCTCGTCCACCGCGACCGCGCCGAAAGCCGGGGCCGCCAGATGTGCGAGCGCCTGAAAGAGCTGATCCCGCGCCAGATGTTCAAGATCCCGATCCAGGCCGCTATCGGCGGCCGCGTGGTCGCACGCGAAACCATCAGTGCCATGAGGAAAGACGTCACCGCGAAATGCTATGGCGGCGACGCCACGCGCAAACGCAAACTCCTCGACAAGCAAAAGGCCGGCAAGGCCCGCATGCGCCAGTTCGGCAAGGTGGAAATCCCGCAGGAAGCCTTCGTGGCGGCGCTCCGGATGGATGGGGATTAAGCCCCATGCGCCTCCCGTGCATCAGGTGAGCAGAAGATAAATCGCCCGGCCCGCCATCGGGAACAGCACCAGCGTGGACACCACGAACAGGTAGAAACGGATCATCACGACGTTCCGGGTCACCTGCCAAAGTGAATGGATGATCCGCAGGGCAACATAAGCCCAGGCGAGTCCCACATCCACCATGCCTGCCTCACCGCTGACAGCCAGCACCATCACGATGGCATAGAAAATCGTCGGCTGTTCCATCAGGTGATTATAATTGTCTGCCACCTGACGAACTTCGGAAGGCAGCGCGTTCCACGCATCCCCGCGTGTATGCTTGGCCTTCTCCGGATGCAGCCGCGCCTTCTGCATGGCCGGTACGCGGGTCGCCAGCATCCAGGCCCAGATGATCAACGTCCAGGCAATCAGAATTGCGGCGGGCAGCAACAGAGCGGCAGTCATGGGCGTGTTCCTGAATGGTAAATCGCAGGCGTCCAGCGTGGCGCGATCTTCCCTAAGAATCAACTGGTTGGTCCTCGCCCGCCCCTTCCAGCGCCGCTATCTCTCCGTCCAGCGCCTTCACCGCCCGCTGGTTCAGCCACCACACTCCATAAAACAAGGCAGCAACCAGCATTGCCGCAAATAGGAAAATGACGAGCTTCACCGCCAGTGGCGCCGGATTATCCGGCGCAAAACTTACCCCGCCCAGGAACACCGCCATCCCCGGCACAAAAGGCAAGAGATACCAGCGCCACACCGATGCCAGCGCCGCACGCTGGCGCAGCAGTTCTGCCCGGTGAAACGTCATCAGGTTCTGGGCGGCGTCCATCTCTGCCCCGCTGGCAGACCGCGCCAGCCCATAGAGTTTCCAGCAGATATAAAGCGCCCCGAAGATAATCAGAAAACACCCCGCCCGGACGATGGGCTCCGGCACGGTGATCGCCGTCCAGCCGAAAAGGGCAATCACCAGGGCCGAGGCCGCATACTCCGTCATGTTCCGCCGCCGGATGGTTTTCTGAAAGCCGCGCGCCTTCCGGCGCACGTCCTCAAGCGGCATGACAAAATTGCCCGTCTCCTGGCCTGCCCAGAGATCGCGCAGGGGATCATGATCAGACATCGGCGTTCTCCCTGAAATCTTCTGCCAGCCGCGCCTTGAGGCGGGAAATGCGCGTCGTCACCGCGCCGGGCGTGAATCCGGTAATCTCGGCGATGGCCGGCGCGTCCAGTTCCTCCAGATAAAGCGTCATTACCTGCCGGTCTGCCGGCTTCAGGGCGCGTATCCAGGCGTTGAGCCGTTCCAGCGCGTCCTCACGCTCATAATCCGTCACCGGATTATCAGCCGCCACTACCGGACCGATAGCATCCTCCCCGACCAACCCGCGATTGCGCCGCACCTCGCGGCCCACATGGGTGGACGCCACATTGTGGGCCACCCGGTAAACCCATGTCTTGAGGCTACAGCGCCCGTCAAACTTCGCGAGGCTGCGCCAGAGGGCCACATGCATTTCCTGCAACAGATCCCGGCGCCGCTCCGGATGGGCCTCCATCGCGCGGGCCAGCCGCTGCAGCGCGCCGCCATGGGCCTCTGCCGCTTCCAGGTAGCGCTGATCCTGATCGAACACCGGCTTCATGACGAGATAGTCTGGCAAGTGCAGTGTTTCTTACAATGCCAGTGCAAAGATTTGTGTCAGCTGCACCAATCCGGTTTTTTCTGTCCAGCCTCATAGGCCCAGTACCGAAGATGCCCGCGCCCAGCCAAGGACGCAGCAACATCCTTTCCATCCACAGAAATCAACAACAGGTCCCGACCGAACTTATCCATACCCCTTGAGCCACGGACCTTCACGCTCCCCTCGCTTGTCAGTCGACGCGCCGCTTCTCTTGCCTGCGCAGAACGCGCGCGCTCTTCAGGACACCGGGCACGCGATGGAGCACCTTCCGGCGCATCAACCCCGTAAAGCCGGAACTCACGGCCATCAATCCAGCCACTATCCCCATCAACCCATGTTATGTTGACAGATTTGGCGGTATCCATACCTGCCGAGCGCAGTTCTGCAGGGCTCGCATTTTCGGCTTCGGACCTGCGATCACGGGATGACCATTCCGGCGAACCGGACGTCACCGCCGCGATTGTGGCCGCTTGAAGCGTTGGTTGAGGCGGCGGCGCAAACGCCTCCCAAAACATAACTGCCGCAAGCAACAGGAGGCAAACTGCGGTCCAGAAGGCCAGCCCGCCGGCAGGTCCCATCACTTTGGCCCGTGCTATTTTCCTTTGGGAGAAACGCAGCTTCTTGCCACGCCGAGGTCCGGGCGCCACAAACTTTCGCTTCGGCCGCCGGAACTCCAGTACATTACCTTTCCGTGCCATTTTGGCGTCCTCCCGCCCTCTCAGCGGGGAAACCTGCCTGCAAAGCCCTGAAGCAGCGTTGTTTCATCCTTTGAAATTTCATCAATCTGCCGGTCGCGCGACGCCTGTCGGGTTCTATTTCCCGGCTAGCCCCGAAGCCCGGATAGGGGCACAAAGACTGGCGAACCGCGAAAGGACGATCCCATGCGCCCCCGCCCGATTTCCGCGCTCCTGCTGTCAGCCATCATCTTCAGCGCCTGCGCCAGTACGCCCCTGGCTACGGCCCCGGAGCCCAGCCCCGCCGACGCCGCCATTGCGCCGGTCACCCCCGATCCCACCCTCGCCAATGGCGCGGCCGCCGGCGTCTACCGGCTCGACAAGCACCATGCGAGCCTCGTCTTCGCCGTGGATCATCTCGGCTTTTCAAACTATGTGGGCCAGTTCACGCGCTTTGACGCCGCCCTGACGATCGATCCCGCCGCGCCCGAGGCCGCCTCCCTCACCGCAACGGTCGACCCAACCTCGCTCACCGTCCCCACCCCGCCCGGAGGTTTCCTCGAAACGCTGCTGGGCGCCGACTGGCTGAACGCGGCCGCCTTCCCGGAAATCACCTTCACCTCCACGCAAATCCGCCAGACCGGCCCCGCAGACGCCGATGTCACCGGCGATCTCACTTTCCTGGGCGTAACCGTCCCGGTTTCCTTCCAGGTTCACTTCAATGGCGCTTATCCCGGCTATCCGCCCTATGATCCAAACGCCCGCGCCGGTTTTCACGCCGCCGGCAGCCTCAACCGCTCGGATTTCGGGATGACCTATGGCCTGCCGCCCGAAGGCTCCAGCATGGGGGTCGGCGATAAGGTTAAATTCTGGATCGATGCCGAGTTCACCGGCCCGCCCCCTGAGGCCGCGCCGACTTAACCGCTTCAATCCGGCCCCCTGCCCCGCTATATGCGGGCCATGACACAGCCCCTGACGATCCTCGGCATCGAAACCAGCTGCGACGAGACGGCCGCCGCCGTGCTGCGCTATGAGGCTGGCCGGGCAACGCTATTGTCAGACGTGATCCGCACGCAACTTGCCGAACATGCGCCCTATCTCGGCGTCGTGCCGGAGATTGCCGCCCGCGCCCATGCCGAACTGGCAGACCTCACGGTCGCAGCCGCCATGAACGCGGCAGGTCTTTCCTATGCCGATCTTGACGGCGTCGCCGCCACCGCCGGCCCCGGCCTCATCGGCGGCGTTCTGGTCGGTTTGATGAACGGCAAGGCGATTGCCCAGGCGGCCGGCAAGCCCTTCATTCCGGTAAACCATCTGGAAGGCCACGCGCTCTCCCCCCGTCTGGGTACGGATTGCCCCTTTCCTTACATCCTGCTGCTGGTCTCCGGCGGGCATTGCCAGTTTCTGGAAGTGCGCGGTCTGGGGGATTATCGCCGCCTTGGCTCCACCATCGACGACGCCGCCGGCGAAGCTTTTGACAAGGTGGCCAAACTGCTCGGCCTCGGTTTTCCCGGCGGGCCGGCGGTAGAGCGCATGGCGACGGCGGGTAATCCGAAGGCGCATGATTTTCCGCGCCCGCTGCTCAATCGGCCGGGCCTGGAAATGAGCTTTGCAGGCCTCAAAACGGCCGTCGCCCGCGCTGCCGAATACGCGCGCAGCGACAGCGAAAAGGCCGATATCTGCGCCAGCTTTCAGGCCACCATCTGTGATGTCCTCTCGGCGCGGGCCCGGCGCGCCCTGGAAGCGTTCGATGTGGGTACGGACGAAAAGCGCTTCGTCGTGGCCGGAGGCGTCGCCTCCAACAAGGCCATCCGCGCCGCGCTCGAAGCGGCCGCAGAGGCGGGCGGCGCGCGCCTCATCGCGCCGCCCCTGCGCCATTGCACGGATAATGCCGCAATGATCGCGCTGGCCGGCGCAGAGCATCTGGCCGCCGGTCAGTCTACGCAAGACGGTCTCGCCTCAGGCGCGCGGCCGCGCTGGCCGCTGGACGAGGCCTCAGCCAAGGCAGACCCCGTCTTCGGCGCAGGCCGGCGCGGCGCCAAGGCCTGACCCGAATAGAGACTTGCTCTTGCCTCAAATGATTACGGGCGCCTGCAGGAGGCGCCCGTCTGGCCGGTATCCGGGTGGGAGGAAGCCCGGAAGTTTCCGGCATCAAGCTGAACGCGGCAGGGGAAACGCGCGCAGCGATACCTGTGAGCGCCGGCCTTAGCCGACGAAATAAGCGAGCTGCACGGTGGCCCACATGACAAGGGCGGTGGCAGGGATGGCCGCAAGGAAAGACAGAACGGCCTGACGATTTTCCTGGGAGGACATGGGGAGAGCTTTCTGACGGTGCCGGGCAGCGACCATCGCCGCCCATGAACGTCATATAGCACCCCATTGAGGAATAATCAATGAATAAATTTGATTTCGTTCACTCGTCAACGTTCAGGTGCTTTTTCATGACGGCATCGACGCCCGGAACGCAATGCGGATCAACCGCTTCGGGCAGGCTCTCCCAGGCCGCAGGCGGGGTCGCGCCGGGAGACAGGCCCGCCAGCAGCAGATCCATCACCCCGTCTATTTCGCGCTGCAGTTTGGGCAGGGTCAGTTTCGAGAAAAGCTGCGGAAAGCGAAACTTCATCAGCGCCGCCTGCCACATCTCGGCAACCTCTTCAGGATTGTCGATGGACCGGAATTCGCCGGCAGCCACACCATCCTTCATGATCTGAACCAGATAGGTGCGTTCCTTGGCGAGCTTTTCATTCATGTAGAGCGGACGTTCATCCGAAAGGACTTCGGCCACTTCCAGAATCTTCGCCTCTTCTGCAATGGCAGAATAGGTCCGCGTCAGTTCGTAATGGAAGATTTCCCGCATCCGGTCCGCCGCAGACACTTTCTTGTCCGCGATCTTGGCGAAGGTGGCGTAGGCTTCCTCATTGAACTTGCGAGCCATGGCCTCGGCAATGTCGAGCTTGGAGGCGAAGAAGCGATAGATATTGCCGGCGGACATGTTGCAGTCCTTGGCAATCTCCGCCATCGTTGTCTTCGAATAGCCATAGTGAAGAATGCGCTCCACGGCAGCGTGGAGAATCATCTTCCTTGTGTCGTCCATCTGGGTCATTTGGTAAGTCTACAGCAAATTGCTGAACGTTCAATATATTGTTCAGCGTCCATTTTGTGTCATCTACCTGACATTGCACGCGCCAAACGTCTACTTCAAACCGGCACCAGAACAGCGATGACACTGCCCTTCTGACTGTGCGATAGCGGCGGCAGATCAAAAGGGAGATGCCTGCAATGCCGCTTTACTGTCTGCACTGTCTCGACAATGAAACCGACGGCGCCGCGCGCCGCGCTGCAACCCGCCCCGCGCATCTGGAATGGGTCGCCAGCCTCGGTGATACCTGCCGCATGGCCGGCCCGCTGCTGAGCGAAGAAGGCGGCATGATCGGGTCGATCTTCCTGATGGTGGCCGAAAATGCCGCTGCCGCCCGCGCCCTCAATGCCGCGGACCCTTATACGAAAGCCGGCGTCTTTGGCCGGGTCCATATCAGCGAAACGCGCTGGGCCTATGGCGAGGGAAAACCCGCATGAGGAAGTTCATTTCCGGCAATCTCAACTATTCCAGCTGGTCGATCCGCCCCCTCATGGCCGTGCGCAAGGCCGGCCTGGGCATTGAGGAAGAGATCCTGCCGCTGGATTTCCCCGAGACCACGGCCCGCCTGAAGGAGATCAGCCCAACCGCCAAGGTGCCGCTGCTGATCTGGGATGATCTGATGATCTGGGAAAGCCTGGCGATCACCGAATTTGTCGCCGAACTGGCCGCCCCCGGCGTGATCTGGCCGAAGGATACGGCCCGGCGCGCCATTGCCCGCGCCGTCTCTTCGGAAATGCATGCCGGCTTTGCCGCCATCCGCAACGCCTGCTCCATGGACATTCGCGGCCGCACGCCCGCGCCAGAGATGACCCCCGCCCTGGAAGCAGACATTGCCCGTCTTCAGGCGATGTGGTCCCAGCTGCGGGAAACCCATGGCCGCAATACAGGAGAGCCCGGCCCGTTCCTCTTCGGCGCCTGGTCGGCGGCCGATGCCTTCTACCTGCCTGTAGTGACCCGTTTCCGTACGTTCGGCCTCCCGCTCACGGGCGCCGCCGCCGATTACGCCGCCGCTGCTCTGGAAGATCCGGACTTCAAACGCCTGGAGGCGGAGGCAGCCGCTGAACCCTGGTGGATCAAGTACGGGCCTGAAGGGCGCTCGGCCGGACTTCTGAAACCGGCGGGCTGAAAAGGTCGTAGCCAAGATCATGCCGGACGAGGTCTCTGACCCGTTCGGCATAGATCGCCATAGCCTCGCCGGTAAAGAGCTCGTCCAGCGTCTCCCGGCGGTTCTGCAGCACATTAGGCTCCGCCGCAGGATCAACGCGCGTCGCCATCGCCTCTTTCGTGCCCGCTTCCAGCGCAGCCTGAATCGCTTCCGGCTTCAGCGTTACGCCCCAATGCTGCGCCATGGCATGTAGCGCCGCGCGCGGATTGGCGCTGGTGGCCTCATACTGCAGCACCCTAACCTCACCTGGAAAAGCTGCGTGGATATCGCCCCACCGGTTCCAGAACCGGGCGATCCAGTAAAGGTCACACCGGAACTGCTTTCCGGCCGGATCACCGCGCAGATAGTCCAGCCAGCTCACCTGGATGTCGTCCTGCCATTTGGCATAGTGGGAGGCCAGAATGCCCATCGGGTGGCGCACGCACAGCACATAGGGCGGCAGTTTCGCCGCCTTGCGCGCCCACGGCCAGCTGGCCATCTGATGGGGTATGGAATGGCTTTTCGCCAGGCGCGGCAATTGCTCAAACACCGGCGCATCCGTTGCAAAGCCGATATAAGGCCGCGTAGCGTTTTCGGAGAAATAGGCTGGGCGCTGGATGCCGTAGGTGTCGGCCAGCGCCACCGAAAACATGTAAAGCATCCAATGCGTGCCGGAATTCTTCGAACTGACAAAGAACCCGTCAAACGCGCCGTGTCGTAGCAAGGAGAAATTCGTCCATCGCTCTTTGCGGTCCTTTGCCAGGAAGGCTTTGGGCGGAGAATGGGGCATGAGGGGTGGTAACCGTCTCTGTTGGAGCGATGCAACAGCCCGATGCATTACAGGAAGGTGTTGCACAGTTATGTCTTGAGACCGGCCATATCCCGATAGATCTGCAACAAGGACAGCTGTGCCCGTGTCGGCAGCCCTTCTGCCTCCGAAACCGCCACCAGTATCGTGTCCAGGTCTACTACTTCCTTGGGGCTCAACTGCGGCGCATTCACCACCAGCCTGCTCAGGCGGCGCATCTGCTCCTCCCCCGGCAGCTGGCTGCCTGCCACCCAGGCGGCATGGGCTGCCAACTCTTCCGCTTCCTGCACGGAAAAGCTGAAATGTGTGCGGATCTCAGCTTCGATCATGTCGGCCTGCCGCGCGGAAAGCGGCGCCCCGCGCCCCAGCGCCACCATCATCATCATGATCGCGGCGGCTTCCCGCGGATCCTCGATCAGCTCGACACCGCCCCTGCCCGCGCGCCATTTGAACGCCAGACGCCGGGGCGCATTGGCAACCGTTTTTGCTGCCTGTCCCAGCTCATCCAGGCCGCGCCTCGCCATCCGCAGACGCCAGGACCACACGGCGACGGCGGTGAGTACGGTAAGGATGGCAAAGACAATATGCATAAGGACAGTTTAGTCCGGCAAAGATCGGCGCGCCATGACCAATTCGGTAAGGTTGGATTTCCATTCTTGCAACTGCTTACAAAAACGGCGCCCTCATGAGGCGCCGTCCTGAAGTTGTCAGTTCCTGGCCAGGCAGGATCAGTTTTCCGGCGCCGGTTCTGCCGCCGCATGGGCCTGTGTCAGCACATAGGCGCGGATCGCCTCCGCCTCGTCCGGGGTGACGTATTCGGCAAACGAGACCATGCCATTGGCAGCCAGGTTTCCTTCCAGCACCACGCCCTTCCAGGCGTCTGAATTGGCAGTGATCGCCGACCAGCGCAGGTCAGGCAGCACGCCGGAAGAAACCGCCAGCGGGCCGTGGCACACCGCGCAGTTGCGCGCATAATGCACCGCGCCTTCCGAGATCACCGCCATCGAGCCAAAAGCCTCGCCTTTCGGGGTGGCATCTACCGGGGCAAGCCCGGAATCGGCAATCTCGCCCGTGCCACCGATCTTGAAGGTCACCACCTTGCCAACGGTGGAGGCGACTTTCTCGTCATAGGCAAAGCCCGCCGCCAGCGCGAAGGCAGAGCCCCAGCCGGTAGTGATCGTGACATATTGCTCGCCATCGATCATGAAAGTGCCGGGGCCAGAGGCACCACCCGATTTGAGATTGTGGCTCCACAGCTTGTCTCCGGTAGCCGCGTCATAGGCGACGAACTCACCATTCAGCTTGCCCTGGAAGACCAGCCCGCCGGCCGTCGACAGCACCCCGCCATTCCAGGCATTATCATGCTCCACGCTCCAGCGCGGGGCGCGCGCTACCGGGTCCCAGGCAATCAGACGGCCCTTGAGGCTGGCGCGGAGGAATCTTGCCACTTCCGGCGGCGCAATCGGCGGCACGCCGGCCGAAAAGTCCACGCCCGTATTCCAGCCGACAGGCCGGGCCGAGAAGCGCGGATCTTCGGCATATGCCTGCGGAATTTCCTGGGCCGGAATATAGGCAAGGCCCTCATCCGGGTTAAACGCCATCGGGTGCCAGTTATGGCCGCCCAGCGGGCCGGGGGTCTGCTCATAGGGCTGTTTGGCATAGCGCGCTTCGGGCACTTCAATCGGCCGGCCATTTTCATCCAGGCCTGTCGCCCAGTTCATCGGCACATAGGCATCGCCCGAGATGAACTCGCCCGTCGCCGCATCGACCACATAGAAGAAGCCATTTTTCGGCGCCTGCATCGCTACCCGGCGCGGCGCGCCATTCTCGCCCAGCGGCAGGTCCGCCAGGATGATTGTCTGGGTTGCGGTATAGTCCCAATTATCGCCCGGCGTTGTCTGGAAGTGCCATTTATAGGCGCCGGTATCCGCGTCCACCGCAACGATCGAGGAGAGGAACAGGTTGTCCCCGCCGGCAGGATCCCGGAACGTCCGGTTCCAGGGAGAGCCGTTGCCAACGCCGAAGATGATCTGGTTGTTCACCTCGTCATAGACGATCGAATCCCAGACGGTGCCGCCGCCGCCATCGGTCGTCCAGGCGCCTTCATCGCCCCAGGTCACATTGCCGACCTGCACGAACGCGTCATCCGAGGCCGCCCCGTCCGGCTGTTTCAGAGGGTTGGGAACGGTATAAAACCGCCAGACGAGATCGCCCGAACTTGTGTCGTAGGCGGACAGGTAGCCGCGTACGCCCAGCTCTGCCCCGCCATTGCCGATCAGCACCTTGCCGTTCACCACGCGCGGCGCGCCAGTGATCGTGTAGGGCTTGTCCTGATCAACCGTCACCTTGCTCCAGATGACTTCGCCGGTCTCGGCGTTCAGCGCTTCAAGGCGTCCGTCGATCACGCCGACATAGACTTTGCCGTCATAGACCGCCACGCCGCGATTAACGACATCGCAGCAGGCTTTGACGCCCACCGCGCGATCCGCCTGCGGATCATACACCCACTTCTCCGCGCCGGTCTTGGCGTCCAGCGCATACACCACCGACCAGGCGGAGGTGACATACATCGTTCCGTCCACGACAATCGGCGTGGATTCCACGCCGCGATTGGTGGCCAGGTCATAGGTCCAGGCAACGCCCAGCTGGCTGACATTCTCCCTGTTGATCGCCGTCAACTTTGAATGGCGCTGCTCATCATAGGTGCCGCCATAGGTCAGCCACTCATTGCCGGCGCTTTCGCTGGAAATGCGGGCGGTATCGACGGCCGCAAAGCCGCGCGGTTCGGCCTTCTGCACCTGCCCCTGTCCGCAGGCCGCCAGAATAAGCGCCGCGCTCGCAGCTGCCATGAAGGGCAAGGCCCGGCGGGCCATTACATACTTGCTCACGATAATCCTCCCAGACCACGTCCTGCGGCGCCTTGCGCGCAGGATCAGTTCGGCAGGAGACTAGCCGCTCGCCCGGTAAAGTCGAGATGTGACGCGGCGGGAGCATCCGCCGGCGGCTGCCTCAGGCCACCGCCGCCAGGCGAAGCTCGTCGCGCGCGGCAAGGATGGCTTCTTCAACCGCGCGCCGCCAGCCTGCCATGTCCCCGGCATTGGCCGCCGCCTTGGGAAAAGTGACGGATCGTGACGCACTGACCACGCCGCCCTCGCCGTTCACAAGCCCGGAACACGCCTCGGCCGCACCGGCCCCCTGCGCGCCATAGCCGGGCACCAGGAACAGTGCCTTGGGCGCGAGGGCCCGCACGGCGCGGGCCTCTTCGGGCGCTGTCGCGCCGATCACCATCATCAGGCTCGACCAGCCACACGGGCTCATGAGCCGCTCGGTCAGCGGCTGAAGCGCTTCGGCCACGCGCACATAAAGCGGCGCCCCGCCCATGATGCGCGACTGGAAATCCGCCGCGCCGGGATTGGACGTACGCACCAGAACGATCACGCCCTTGCCGTGCGCCTTGGCGAGCTTTGCGTAAGGCTCCAGCGTGTCGAGCCCCATATACGGGTTCACGGTCAGACCGTCGCCTTCAAACGGCGCGCCCGGCGCCAGATAAGCCTGCGCATATCCTTCGGCGGTCGAGCCGATATCGCCGCGCTTGGCATCCATCAGCACGGTCAGCCCGGCGGCCCGCGCGGCTTTTGCCGCCGCCTGCAGCGCCGCCATGCCTTCGGGCCCGTGGCGCTCGAACAGGCTGACCTGCGGCTTTACCACCGCCACCTTGCCGGCCGCTGCCTCGATGATCGCTTGCGACCATTTCCTGACACCCTCGGGCGTATCCCCGCCGAAAAGCTCCGGAATCATGCCCGGATGAGGGTCGATCCCCACGCAGAGCGGGCCGAATTTCCGTGTGCCGTCGATCAACCGGGATGCAAAATCAGTCATGCGCCCACCTCGCACATAACCTTCACCACCTGCAAGCGCCGCCGGGCGGTGTCGGAGGCCGCGCCGTAATTGCGGATGCGGAAAGTGTCAGAGGGGCCAGCTTCGCGCGGCACGCCCATCGTGGTGAGGAACGCGTCCACCGATTGCGGCGCTGTTGTATAGACGCGGCCACGGCGCGGGCTTTCGGCCACGATCACTCCGCGCACCGCCCCGTCCTTACCGAAAACCGGCCCGCCGGAAATACCGCCGAGCGTCCCGGTCAGACCATTCGTGCGGCCAACCTCGGCCCAGGCGAGGATCGGCATATCCGCCTCGCGCAGGCCGCGCGTCACCAGCCGCGAGCGGCCCACCAGCTTGCTGGCAAGCTCGCCGGGCTGGCCCTGCGGGAAGCCGACCAGATAGCCCTCGCTGCCCAGAAACATCGGCGATGTGAGGTCCAGCCTCACCGGATTGGGGCTGCGCCCGGTCGAAAGCAGCGCCAGATCATGCCCGTCATCCAGCGAAACCCGCGCCACCGGCACATAATTGCCCGGCGCCACTTCCAGGCTGACCTTGGAACAGCCATCGACCACATGCCGGGCGGTCAGCCAGTCGCCGCGCGAATTGATCGCAAACGCGGTGCCTACGCCGTTCTGCGGCGGCCCGGTCTGCACCACGACCAGCTCGTCCAGCGGCGATGGGTCGGGCAGCAGCGGCCCGATTTCCTCGGCGATGATCGACGGCGGCGGCGGCGCGGGCGCCTCGGCCTCCGGCACCAGCGAGAACACGACCAGGAGGATAAAGCCGAGCGCGGCGGCATAGATCACCCAGTCAAACGCGCGCATGCTCTTCAGATCCTCTGCAACACTGGATCCCACAGCCCTGCCGCAAAGATCAGTCCGGTGCCGAGCTTTGCAGCGGCGAGCACCACCGCCGCGCCCATTTCATCATTCGAAATGCGGCGCGGAATGCCTCGCAGGATCAGGTCCACGATACGGTAGGTAATGAGTTGCATGAGCAGTGCAATGCCCCCCCAGAGCACAAGTTCGGGAAGAGACACCGAAGACGCCAGCGTCGAGGCAATCGGAATGGCCAGCCCCCCGATCGCCCCGGCCAGCGCCACGCCGGCGGACGCATTGCCATCCTTGACGAGGGCAAGTTCCTTCCACGGCGTGAGCAGAACATAGACAGTCGACGCGATCAGCAGCATCACCCCGGCCATGCCCGTTGACATCAGGAAGCGCGGAAAGGCGGCATCAAAAGCGCTCAATTCTCCCAGTATCACCCTTGTTTATCCTCGCTTGCGGGTCTACGCCCGGCTTCTGGAACCACCGGTTCGACCCTATCGAGTGCGCCCCCCAGCCTCAAGGAGAGAGGAACATGCTCGCCGGAAAAACTGCCCTCATTACAGGCTCAACCAGCGGCATCGGTAAGGCCATCGCGCTGCAGCTTGCAGCCGGCGGGGCTAACATCGTGCTGAACGGTTTCGGTGACGCAAAGGAGATCGAGACACTTCGCGCCGGCATCGAAAAGGATCATAAAGTAAAAGCCACTTTCTCCGGCGCAGACCTGACAAAACCAGACGCCATCGAGGCGATGATGAAGGAAGCCGCCGATGCGTTTGGCGGCGTCGACATTCTCGTGAACAATGCCGGCACGCAATTCGTCGCCCCGATTGACGAGTTTCCGGTCGACAAGTGGAACCTGATCATCGCGCTGAACCTGTCGGCCGCCTTCCACACCACCCGGCTCGCCCTGCCTTACATGAAATCGAAAAGGTGGGGCCGCATCCTCAATATGGGCTCGGCCCATGCCAAGGTCGCCTCTCCCTTCAAATCGGCCTATGTCGCGGCCAAGCACGGCCTTTCCGGGCTCACCAAGACGACGGCGCTGGAAGGCGCCATCCATGGCGTCCGCTGCAACACCATCTGCCCCGGCTATGTCTTCACCCCCCTGGTCGAAGGCCAGATCGCCGACACCGCCAAGGCCCGCGGCATGACCGAGGAACAGGTCAAGAATGATGTCCTCCTCGCCGCCCAGCCGACGAAGGAATTCGTCACCGCCGAGGAAGTCGCCGCTTTTGCCCGCTTCCTCTGCTCCCCCGCCGCCGCCCAGATCAACGGGGCAGACCTTTCCATCGATGGCGGCTGGACCGCACAATAAGTTTATTTGACGCTTCGGGCAGACCACGGCACTTTCTTCGGCAATGCTGGCACGCATTCTCCTTCTCTCCCTCAGCCTATGGCTGATGATCGCCGGTGGCCTAGCCGCCCATGCGAGCCCCTGCCATATGCAGGCGGGGATGAAGTCCATGGCGGCCGGCGCGCCCATGGAAGCAGGCGCCTTCTATGATCATTGCGACATGATGGCCGATACCCTGCCTGAACACCCCTCGGGCGACACGCCAGACAAGGCGCCCACGGCTGACGGCATCTGCTGCTGCCCGGCCGTGCTTGCCGCGCTGCCGGCCCCCGCCTTGCCGCAAGCCGCCGCCCCCGCCTTCTCCCTTCCCGCCAGCTTCCCGCTGGACGCCCGTGCCCCCTCGCGCACGCTGATCCCCGAGCCGCCACCCCCGAAAGCCTGACCTGTCGATCATCCGCCACCGGATCAATCAACAGACAGGACAAACGGCTCATGCCACCTAAACTCATTGTTGCGGGGCTTGCCCTCGCAGCGCTAGCCGCGCCTGCCAGCGCGCGCCCCGTCTCCTATGCAGGCGGCTGGACGGTAATGCAGGACAATAACGGGATGTATTCCTCCTTGCTTGTCCACTATTCGCCCACGGCCACCGACTCCCTCGGTCTCCTGGCCGAGCAGAACTGGTCGATGGACGCAACCTTCACCGGCCTGCAATACACGCGCCTGGCCAAGCGCTGGAACGCGCCGCAAAGCCAAGGCAATCTCTACATCAAGCTCGGCGCCGGCGCGGCCGATGCGTTCGATGGCGACCAGAAAGTCGCCGGCTTTGCCGGCCTTTCCGCTGACTGGGAAACCCGGCGCCTCTTCGTCTCCTATGACGTGCGGGCCCGGGACTATGGCTTCGATCAGTCGGTCTCTCACGCCGCACGGATCGGCGTTGCGCCCTATGTGGCCGAATTCGGGAAACTCCATACCTGGGCCATGCTCCAGGTGGAAAATCATCCCGAGGCGGATAATCCCGTCCAGGTCACGCCCCTCCTACGCTTGTTCGAAGGCCCCCTCCTCGTGGAGGCAGGCTACACAATCGAAGAAGACCGCTTTCTCCTCAACTGGATCTATCGTTTCTAAAGGATACCCATCATGAAAACCTTCAAAACACTCGCCCTCGCCGCCCTCCTTGGTCTTTCTGCCGCGCCCGCGCTCGCCGCTCCGGATGCGCCCGCCGTAGCCGCGCAGCAGGCCAAAGGGGAGTTCGTCACCGCCCATGTGAACGGGCTTGTGTGCGACTTCTGCGCCCAATCCATCCAGAAAGTCTTCAAGAAGGAAGCCGCCGTGAAGGGCGTGCATGTAGACCTCGACAGCGGCGAAATCCACATCTCGATGAAGCCTGGCCAGAGCATGGGTGACGCTGCCATTGAAAAGCTTATCCGCAAATCGGGCTATTCCCTGACCTCAATCGAGCGGGAGACCGCCGAATGACGGATACGGACGAAATCCGCCCCCCAAGCACCCTGCCGGCTTTCCTGTCACTGTTCACCTCGACCGGAACGCTCATCTGCTGCGCCCTGCCCGCCCTGCTCGTCAGCCTTGGCGCCGGCGCGGTGATGGCCGGGTTGATCGAGGCTGTGCCGCAGATCACATGGCTTGGCAGAAACAAGGAACTTGTCTTCGGTATTGCCGCCGCCATGCTGGCTATCTCCGGCCTCTGGCAATGGCATGCCCGCAGCCTGCCCTGCCCGGTAGAGCGGGCGAAGGCAGCGGCCTGCGCGCGAGCGCGAAAAGTCAGCTGGATTGTCTGGGGGCTGAGTGTCTCCTTTCTGGTGATCGGCGCATTCTTCGCCTTCTTCGCAGCCGCCATCTTCTACTGAGACGACCACTTTAAGAACGGCAAAGCCCCCTCGGCGCTCCGCTGAGGGGGCTTTTCCTTCTTGCCTATTCGGCTGCCTTCATGATCGCTTCCATCCGCGCGATCCATATCAGCCACGCCTTGCGGCCCGTGTCCGTCAGGAACACGCGCGTCTGGGGCTTCTTGCCCACAAACCGCTTTTCCTGTTGCACATAACCTGCCTCTTCCAGCTTCTTCAGATGAGTAGACAGGTTGCCATCCGTCGCGCCCACCTTGTCTCTCAATTCCCCGAACACCGCCGGGCTGACACAGGAAAGATATGCCATCACGCCCAGGCGCAGCCGCCCATGGATCACATCGTCAATGTCATTATGGTCGAAGGGATTGTCCTCGCTCATGGCGCGCCCCCTTCAGACCGTTTCAGAGGGTTCAGCCCGCATCATCATGATCCCGGGAATGAAAACCGCCAGGAAGGCCGCTGCCGCGCCAACCAGCCAGACATAATCTGTCCCGGACAATACACCTGCCAAGGCGGCCGCGAGAAGCGCGGCCACTCCGGCAAATTTGAGCGTGCCGCGCTGCGTCATGAGGCCGGTGACGAGCTGTCCAATACCATAGAGCCCGATCACCATGGGAACAGACCACACAAATCCTTCCAACCCGGTGCCGAAAATAACGATCCGGCCGATCACCCCGGCAAAGTAAGCGAAGAGGAAGAAGCCCGACACTGTCCAGAGATCTGCCTGGATACGGTTTCCGGTCGAGGCTGCACCCGGCTTTGCTGGAAACTTCAGTGAAAGCACAATCTGTCCCAGCACCCCAATCCCGGCAACGCCGCACCAAAGCATCCAGAATGCATCAGGCCCGAGACCAGCCATCTCCGCCGCGATCAGAAAATGCCCGGTATAGGCCAACGTTATCAGCGCGCCCCACATCACCAGAAACCGCCCCCCCAGAAGCGGCGCATTCTGCCCGGCTTCAGCAAGGTCTCGAATATAGCTCAGGTCTTCGGCCAGGCTGTGCGAACGGGTCATGACATCATTTTCCTCAATAACTTTTATTTGCAAAGTACTTATATTTTCAAGACCGTCAACCCCTCTCCAAACAAAGCTGGCAGTAAGCCCCCCACTGTGGGACAAACCCCCGCCCTATCCAACACGCCCCGCGCCCCTCGTATCATCCCGGCCAAGGCCGCGCAGCGGCCGCAGAAGCGGGACCTTCTCACGGATTGCAGGGCGCCTCCCACAGGAGCCGCACCGGTGCCGTTTTTTTTGGGGGGGCGGTTGAGAATCCCGGCTGGCCCGCCTTCTGTGAAAGCAGGAGGTCACGAGAGTGAGGGGCTCCGAGGATCAGCAATCGCACTGCGATTGCCCGAGGGGCGGTCAAGGCCCCGCAACGCCGAAGTCATCCTGAAAACTGCCCGAAACTCCGGGGGCAGCGGGGCGGGCGCCCACTCCGCAACACAAAACCAAACCAACCGGGCGCCGCGGCGCCCGCCGCGCAGGCTCCACGTCAAGAGCCCCCGAACTGATCCGCCCCCGGATGGCGCTGCCAGTCTGGCCAAAGGCGCAGGGAGGCAGGGCCTGCCAGGCATCCGATAACGGACTATCCGGCGAACACACGCACCGGTTCGAACTGGCCGGCACGAACCTCGCCCAGCGCGATTGCCTCCTCCCCTACCAGGGCAAGGGCAACCCGGTCGTCCTCATCGCTGCGGCCGGCGCGCCAGCCTTCCACCACATGCGGCAGGAGGACAATCGAGCGCCCCTGGCGGATGTTGGCGGCGTCATGCGGGCTGATCTGCACCTGCGGCATGCCAGAAAGCACCGAATGCAATGGCTGCAGCTTCGCCATCAGCGCGGGCTTGTCCTCCTTCAGGGCTTCAAGGTCCGCGATGGAGACTGCCGACTGGGCGCCGAATGCGCCAACACGGTTCCGGCGCAGCTGGGTGATATGCCCCTCCGCACCCAGATCGTTGGCAAGGTCGCGCGCCAGAGCGCGAACATAGAACCCCTTGCCGGAGATGACATGAATGACCGTATGATCCGCATCCGGCATTCCGATCACGCTGGCGCCGTGCACATCCACCTCGCGCGCTTCCAGCTCGAACGCTTCGCCTTCCCGCGCCAGGTCATAGGCGCGTTCGCCCGCCACCTTGATGGCGGAATATTTCGGCGGCACCTGCTGGATGGTCCCGATATAGCGCTTCAGCGCCGCTTCGATGGCGGCCCGGTCCGGGCGCACATCGGAGGTGGCCACCACATCGGCTTCGGCGTCCTGGCTGGCAGTCGAGATGCCCCAGCGAATGGTGAAGACATATTCCTTATGCGCGTCCATCGCCCATTGGACAGTCTTCGTCGCCTGGCCGAGCGCGATGGGAAGGATACCGTCCGCCAGCGGATCAAGCGTGCCGCCATGGCCCACCTTGTCGGCATTGTAGAGCCGCTTGATGATTGCCACCGCCTGGGTCGAGGTCATGTCCACAGGCTTGAAAAGATTGATCCAGCCCGTGATGGGCTCGCCTTTGCGCTTACGTTGGCGGGACACTGGTATTCTCCGGGCTGGCCAGTCTGGCGGTTCGAACGCGCAGCCGGCAAAGGGCTCATGTTGCGGGCGGGCTTATGCGCGCTGGCACCGCCGCGTCAACGGGGCTGGCTGCAGCGCACGGCAAAAAGGCTCAGAAAGTGATGCGCGGGCCTTCAAAAACGTCGTCTTCCTGGGCAGGCTCCGGCTTGGCCGGCGCCGCGGCCCCCAGCCCAGCGCCCTTGGGCAAACGCAGGTTTACGACATCAAGGTTGAGATCGAAATCGCCGGTGATGGTAGTATCCCCCGTATCCATCTTGTGGCGTACCACATCGCGGATCTTCACCAGAACATCGCGGTTATTGTCCACCAGCGGGATCTGCCGGGCGTCGGAGGTGCCAATCAGCAGGCGGTAGTAAGGCTCACGCTTCTTCAGCATCACGGCAATCATGGCCGCCCGAATACCCAGCAGGACGCCGAGAAACAGCATGCCGATGCCGGCAAAGAGACCGATCACTCCATCGCCCTGCGCCGGGCGCAGAGCCCACCAACCCAGGCCCAACAGGCCGAAGAACAGGAGAGAGACACACAAGGTGGCATAGACGCTCTGCGTCTTGCGATTGCGTGGGGTATCCCAAGGGGCAAACTCGTGGCGCTCGACAGACATGGTCGCAATCCGGCGGATCGCGATTGTATCGTCGCCCATCTGCAGCGATGCGGCGGACACCTCGCCCTGGCGGGCGCCTTCCATGTCGAGTGTCTGTCGGTCCATTCTGAGCCCCGATTACCCAATATGAAGGGCTGGCAGGGCCACCCCCTCCTTGTCAAATGACAAAGCAAAAAGGCAGAAAGACGGCGGCCGCCTGCCTTCAGTCCTGGCTGTCCACATCGCGGCGCACGCGGGGATCAGCCAGCAGCCTGTCGATAGCGGTTGCCTCATCATAAGAGGCGTCCGCGATGAAATGCAGCTCGGGCGTGAACTTCATGTCGATCTCGCGCCCCAGCCGCGCCCGCAGGAATCCCTTCGCGCGGGTCAGCGCTTCGGTGAGACGCTTGCGCCCCTCCTCCGACTCGTCGCCCAGCGGCGTGACGAAGATATTGGCATGCTTGAGATCGGGCGAGCAGCGAACCTCGCCGACCGTGACAATCACATTGGCCAGATCGGGATCGCGGAAGTCCTCGCGCGAGATGATCTCGGCGAGGGCGTGACGGATAATCTCCCCAGCGCGCAACTGGCGCTGGGAAGGTAAACCGGGAGGTGTCGGGCGGCGGGCCATATCGAAGGGTTACGCAAGCGTTCTTGCGATTTCCTCGACCTGGAAGCACTCGATCTTGTCGCCGACGCGGATATCGTCATAGCGCTCGAACGCCATACCGCATTCCATACCGGCATTGACCTCGGACACTTCGTCCTTGAAGCGCTTGAGCGTCTTGAGCTTGCCTTCGTGGATAACGACGTTGTCGCGCAGCAGGCGCACGCCGCAGCCCCGCATGACCTTGCCCTCGGAAATCCGGCAGCCGGCAACCTTGCCAACCTTGGTGATGTTGAACACTTCCAGAATATCGGCATAGCCGAGGAAGGTCTCCCGCTTCTCCGGAGCGAGCATGCCCGACAGCGTCGATTTCACATCGTCGAGCAGATCGTAGATCACCGAATAGTAGCGGATCTCGACGCCTTCACGCTCGGCCAGGTCACGCGCCTGTTTGTTGGCGCGGACGTTGAACGCGAAGATCGGCGCACCCGACGAACGGGCGAGCAGAACATCGGATTCGGAGATACCGCCGACAGCGCCGTGGATGACCTTGGCGCGGACTTCTTCGGTCGAAATCTTGTCGAGCGACATGGTGATCGCCTCGACAGACCCCTGCACGTCGCCCTTGAGAACGATCGGCAGTTCGCTGGTCTCGACGGCACCATCCTTGAGACGGTTCATAAGCTGGTCAAGCGATGCACGGGCTGCGACAGATGCGTTGCCGGCAATCTGGCGCTTCGTCCGGACACGGTATTCCGTGATCTCGCGGGCGCGGGACTCGTTCTCGACCACGACAAACACGTCACCAGGATCAGGCGCTCCGTCCAGACCGAGCACTTCCACCGGAAGCGACGGACCGGCATCGGCAAGCTGTTGGCCACGCTCATCGACGAGCGCGCGCACCTTGCCCCAATTGCCGCCTGCAACGACGATGTCGCCGCGCTTGAGTGTACCGCGTTTGACCAGAACCGTAGCGACCGGGCCGCGGCCCTTGTCGAGCTTGCTCTCGATCACCACGCCATCGGCGGGGCGGTTGGGGTTGGCTTTCAGTTCGAGCACTTCGGCCTGCAGCGAAATCGCATCGGTCAGTTCATCAAGACCAAAGCCGGTCTTGGCCGACACTTTCACGGCCTGCGTCGTGCCCCCCATGGATTCAACCTGAATGTCATGTTGCAGAAGGTCGGTGATGACCTTGTCCGGGTTAGCGTCATGCAGGTCAGACTTGGTGATTGCCACAACGATGGGCACACCGGCCGCCTTGGCATGGCTGATGGACTCAATCGTCTGCGGTTTGATGGAATCGTCCGCCGCAACCACCAGAACGGCGATATCGGTGGCGTTGGCACCGCGGGCGCGCATCGCCGTGAAGGCGGCGTGGCCAGGAGTATCCAGGAACGTGATCCGCTCGCCGGATTTCAGCTGAACCTGATAGGCGCCGATATGCTGGGTGATGCCGCCAGCCTCTCCGCCAGCCACGTCCGTCTTGCGGAGCGCGTCGAGCAGCGAGGTCTTGCCGTGGTCGACGTGGCCCATGATGGTGACGATCGGCGCGCGCGGCTGCAGATCTTCCTCACGGTCGTCCGCGCCCTCAAGGCCGATTTCAACGTCGGCTTCAGAGACGCGCTTCACGGTGTGGCCGAATTCGCCAGCGATCAGCTCTGCCATGTCGGCGTCGATGATATCGTTGCCGCGCAGCATTTCGCCTTGCTTGAACATGAATTTCACGACGTCAGCGACGCGCTCGTTCATACGCTGGGCGAGATCCTGGAGGGTGATCGTTTCCGGCAGCGTGACTTCGATCGAAACCTTGTCGCGGTGATCGGCGCCGCCAATACGGCGTTCGCGCTCCCGCTCGCGCGCCCGGCGGACCGAGGCGAGCGACCGCTGACGGTCTGCATCGTCCCCCAGGGCCGAAGCAATCGTCAGCTTGCCACGGCGGCGTTCACCGGCATCGCGCGACGCCTTGGTGGCCACTTCCCGGGCACGCTCGGCGCGATCGTCGCGCGCTGGCTTGCTGGGGCTTCCGCCGCCCCGCTTGGGACGCCCGGCATCGGCTTCTTCTGCTCCGGCGGCCGGAGGGGTCTGAACGGCAGGTGCGGGGCGAGCCGACTTCGTAGGACGTTCCACGCGCTGCTCACGGGCAGCTGCCTCGGCGGCTATCTTGGCAGCCTCCTCCTCAGCCCGGCGGCGCGCCTCGGCCTCTTCGCGTTCCCGCGCTTCTTGCTGCTTGCGTTCCTGTTCGTTGCGCAGGCGATCCTGGGCGGCCTTCTCGCGCTCATTATCCTTTGCGCGCGCGGCCTCTTCGGCCTTGCGCTGCTCGAGCACCTTCTGCCGGGCTTTGAGTTCGGCAACCGTGATCCCGAGCTTGGCAGCGAGCGCGACCAGCTTTGCTTCCATTGCGTCGGCAGCAGACGGCGTTGCCGGGCCAGCGTCGCCGCCACCCTGCCCGCCCCCGGCAGACACCGGGCGGCGCTTCTTGGTCTCGACGACCACCTGTTTGGAGCGCCCATGGCTGAAGCTCTGCTTGACCGTGCCGGAGGTCTTCCGCACCACAGTCAATGGCTTGCGCCCGCCGGAATTGCCTTGATCGTTCGTATCGCTCATTCGTCCTACATATCACACATTACACCGAAACACCTCTGTGTTCCGGCAGTTTCCGTTATCGGCCCGTTTCCTGGAACCAGGTCAGCTCTGGTGCCTCCCGAAATCCGGTGAGGCGCCGATAGGCGATCTCCCAGGAATCCGCGATGGGCCCCCTACGGACGAGCCCATGTATCACACGGTCGCGTCCAAATGCCATGCCCAATTCCGGTGCGCTGAGCGCTCCGGCGACTTTCACGTCGCTATATAGGGCTTTTGCGAGAAAATATACCTTCGAGCGGCCATCTTCCGCACCATCGGCCGCTTCAAGCAGGAAGGCCGGGAATCCATCCCGCAGCGCATCGCGCACCTGATCATATCCGCATATGGCCTGCCCGGCCTTGCGCGCAAGGCCCAGCGTGTCGACACAGCGCTTGAGCAACAGGCGCTCGACCAGATCGGCGAGCCCCTCAGGCACCGTGACCTGAGATTTGAACCCGCGCGCGAAAGCTCCCTTCTTGGTGGCAATCTCAACCGCGCCCCGGTCAGCCTTCACCCAGACGCCCCTGCCCGGCAGGCGCTCCTGAATGTCCGGCGTCACAACACCATCAGGCGAGAGCACAAAGCGTAGCATGGCCGCCTTCGGCAGCCGCTCGCGAGTAACCGCGCACTGGCGCTCGGGCGAGGAGGCATCCTCCTCGCCCGGACCATCTTCCGAATTGTCTGCGATCAGGCGCGGATCACTCTCGGGATGCGGCTTCGTCATCGCCGCCCTCCGATTCAAGCTCGGAGAGATCAATGCCGAGTTCCTCGGCAAGGGCCTCTTCCTCTTCATCATCATCGCCCGAATTGCCCAGCTCACCGAGGGCAAGGAGCGCACGCTCCTCTTCGGTCAGCTCAGGGGCTGCTTCAGTCGACTGTTGCTGCGCCAGCATTTCCTCGATGGCTTCCGGCTCGATCCAGCCAGCTGCAACGCGCGCCTTCATCACGAACAGATTGGCGTCGTCCTTGCGCATTTCGCCTTTCTTGAGGATGCCCTCGACCCAGACGGGTTTCCCGTCCGGACCCGGCTCGCGATAGCCGGTGATGTCATCGGGCACGAGACCGGCGACATCCTCAACCGTCGTCACGCCTTCCTGGCCGAGCTTCACGGCAAAGGACGGCGTCATGCCTTCCAGCGCCATAACTTCGTCCGTCACGCCGAGTTCCCGGCGCTTGGCATCGTTTTCGGCGGCGACGCGCTCAAGATATTCGCGGGCGCGCTCCTGCAGCTCTTCGGCCACATCGGTGTCGAAACCCTCGATCGTGATGAAATCATCCGGGGCGACATAGGCGATCTCTTCAACCGACTCGAAACCTTCAGAGGCCAGCAGCTGGGCAAGCGTTTCATCCGCATCCAGAGCTTTCATGAAGAGTTCGGTACGCTCCTGGAATTCCTTCTGGAAGCGCTCGGAATCTGCCGACTCGGTAATCAGGTCGATTTGCCAGCCGGTAAGCTGGGAGGCCAGACGCACGTTCTGACCGCGGCGGCCGATGGCGAGCGGGAACTGGTCGTCGGCCACGACAACCTCAACCCGGCGCTCATCTTCATCGAGCACAACCTTTGAGACTTCTGCCGGCTGCAGCGCGTTCACGATGAACGTTGCCGCGTCGAAGCTCCACGGAATGATGTCGATCTTCTCGCCCGAAAGCTCGCCGACAACCGCCTGGACACGCGCGCCGCGCATACCGACACAGGCGCCGACCGGATCGATCGAACTGTCATTGGAGATCACGCCGATCTTGGCGCGGCTACCCGGATCGCGGGCACAAGCCTTGATCTGAATGACACCTTCATAGACTTCCGGCACTTCCTGGGCGAACAGCTTGCGCATGAAGTCCGGCGCTGCGCGCGACAGGAATATCTGAGGGCCCTTCACTTCGCGGCTCACCTTGTAGAGGTAAGCCCGGACGCGGTCGTTCGGCTGGAAGTTCTCGCGCGGGATACCGTCATTGCGGCGGATGATGCCTTCGGCGCGGCCGAGATCGACGATCACATGGCCATACTCGACGCGCTTGACGATGCCGGAGACAATCTCGCCAACACGGTCCTTGTATTCATTATACTGGCGCTCACGCTCGGCATCGCGCACTTTCTGCGTGATCACCTGCTTGGCGGTCTGGGCCGCCACGCGGCCGAAATCGAACGGCGGCAGTTCTTCCTTCAGCTCGCTGCCCGGCTCCAGCGAGGAGTCGATCCGCTTGGCTTCAGAGAGGCGCAGCTGCTTGGCTTCGTCTTCGAACTCTTCATCGGCCACAACCGTCTGCACGCGCCACAGCGTCTGTTCGCCGGTCGCCGCATCGATCCGGGCCCGGATGTCATGCTCCTGGCCGTACTTGGCCTTGGCGGCCTTTTCGATTGCCTCCTGCATCGCCTCGATGACGATACGCTGGTCAATCGACTTCTCCTCGGCAACCGCCTTGGCGATCTGCAGGATTTCAAGCCGGTTGGCTGAAACGCCGATGGCGCTCATTGGACATCTCCTGTCTCTTCATCTTCGTCTTCGGACTCGTCGATCTCGAAATCGGCGAGGGATTCTTCATCATCTTCCGGCTGCGGCGGCAGGTTCCCGGCAGCGCGTGCGGCTTCAATCAATTCGTCCGTGAGCACGAGGCTCGCCCGGCTCATTTCGTGAATGCCCGCAACGAGTTCGGTCTCATCGTCAAGCTCGATATGGGCGCCGTCCTGGTCTTCGCCGGTGATGACGCCGGTGAAGCGGCGGCGGCCATCAATCGGGCGCGCCAGTTCAATCTTCACGGCATGGCCGATCCAGCGGGCAAAGTCGCCGGGGCGCGTCAGCGGCCGGTCGATGCCCGGCGTTGATACTTCCAGCGTATAGGCTTCGGAAATCGGGTCTGCGGCGTCCAGCGTGGGCGAAAGCGCCCGCGAAAGCCGTGCGCAATCTTCCACATCCGTGGGCGCGCCCCCTGCCCGTTCGGCCATGATCTGCAGGTGCGGGCGGCGCCCTCCCTGGACGCGCAGGCGCACGATTTCCATCCCGATGCCCTCAGCCACAGGCTGGACCAGCGAAAGAAGACGGCGTTCCTGTTCGGTCAGAACGATCATGAGTAGGGGGCAGGCTCCGGGCTAACGAAAAGCGGCGGACCCGTTTCCGGACCCGCCGCCGATATATTTCGACTTGGCGGCTAGATAGTCGCAATTGATAGGGATGTCGAGGGGGTGTGTGCCGGGTCTGCAGAGAAACCCAAAAGCAAACGGCGGCTTCCTTCCGGAAGCCGCCGCGATCTGTTCCCGAGGAGGTCAGATAAAGACTTAAAGGACTTTCAGGTCCACAGCCGAGGTCTTGCCGCGGCGCTCGTCTTTGTAGAGCTCGTAGGAGATCGACTGGTTCTCAGCGAGGGTTTTGAGGCCCGAGCGCTCGACAGCAGAAATGTGGACGAAAACGTCCGAGCCGCCATCATCCGGCTTGATGAAGCCGAAGCCCTTCTGATCGTTGAACCATTTTACTTTGCCGGTTGCCATAATGGCTTTCCTTTGCCGTTCCGTCGGCCGCGCAGACGCGGAATTACGCCTTGCGGTGCCTGTCGAAACTCGGAGGAGGGAAAGTCATTGCCGTCGGTCTGACGGGGTCTTGATATTCAGACCGACCGGTTTCGATAGCCTAGATTTGCGCATGTACGGGGGTTTTCGTCAAGAACCACCGTCAGATCAGCGAATCCGGAAGTCGAACCAGACCGGCCGGCAGTCCCCCAGCTGCTTGGATTCGTAGCGGGTCGTCACATGATCAGCCGGGGAAACGCGCCAGTCATCGGCGGCCTGCGCCAGCCATTCAAAGCGGCCATCGGTGAGGAAAGTCAGCAACGCTTCATCGGCATAGCTTTTCACATCCGTGGCAAAGCGGAGATGGCCGCCGGGCTTCAGTTTCGGGTAGAGCGCGTCCAGGAATGCCGGCTGCACCAGCCTGCGCTTATGCTGGCGACGCTTGGGCCATGGGTCCGGAAAAAGGATGAAGGTCCGGTCAAGGCTCTGATCCGGCAGGCGCGCGATCAGCGGGCGCGCGTCATCCGGCCAGAGGCGAATATTGCCGGCGCCCGTATCCTCAATCCCGGCAAGGGCCTTAGCCACCCCTTCGAGAAAGGGTTCGCAGCCGACAATGCCGGTGTCCGGATTGCGGCCTGCTTGAGCGATCATATGCTCGGCGCCGCCAAAACCGATTTCCAGCCAAAAGGCCGTCATTCCCGGGAAAAGCCCAGCAAGATCAATGGGGTCTTCGCCCTCAAGGATACGCCAGGCATCCAGCGTCTCAGCCATCAGCGTTTTCTGCCGGGGAGAGAGAGGGCGCCCGCCTGTCCGGCCAAAACTGCGTAGCGGCCGGTCCCGGAACTGGCTGTCTTCTGCGCTACTGCTCATACTGTTCCTGCTGCGTTGCGCGGGTTTCAAAGGCCGAGGCGGCCGCCTGAATGGTGGCCAGCAGGGAGCGGCGCAAGGAGGCGTCATTGATCTTTTGGAAAGCGTCGATCAGTTGAAGCACCTCATCGGACAAAATCGCGATGCGGGGCTCCTCGGTGTCCTCGGCCAATCCCGGTGCTTCCCGGAAGGAGGGCGCACCTGCCCCTTCGAAGAAGAAGCCGACGGGAACTTCCAGCACGTTCGCAATCTCATACAGGCGGCCGGCCGAAACCCGGTTCACGCCCTTTTCGTACTTTTGCACCTGCTGAAACGTCAGACCCAGCAATTCGCCCAGTCTTTCCTGTGTGAGTTTCAGCCTGCGGCGCTGGCGGTAGATGTTTTCTCCGACGATGCGGTCAATATCACTCGGCAATTTGCTTTCTGACATGACCTGATCCTGGGCGCGCCGCGTATTTCCGCAAAGAAATGCCCTTACCGTCTCCAGGTCGCGAAGGCCAGTAGCGCGAACAAGCAGAGCGAAATCCAGAACAGTGCCGCGCCAATCCGGCTCTGGAACAGGGTCACTTCGGCGGCCACGGGCAGCCGCGCCCGGCCATATGATGTCGACCAGCCCTCCGGCGCCGTTTCAGCCGGAATGGTCCGCATGATCTCGCGGCCATAGCCGTCCACAATGCCGGACGTGCCCCGATTAGCCGCCCGAACCAGCGGCAGGCCCGTCTCGATCGAGCGGTAGCGGTTCTGGGCATAATGCTGCGCTGGCCCCATCCCGCGCCCGAACCAGGCATCATTGGAGATCAGGACCATCCACTGCGCCCGGTCAGTCAGGTTCACGCCGCGCGAGATTTCCGGGAACAGCCCCTCATAGCAGATCAGCGCGACAAAGGCCGGCAGGCCGCCCGTATCGATCGCGGTGGCCCCGGCCCCTGGCCGGAACCCATCTGCGGCAAGCCGCTGGACCGTCGGCGGCAGCATCCCGCTGAGCTGGGGCCCATAGGGAATGAAATTGATGGCAGCGAGTTCGCCGAACGGGACAAGCCGGTGCTTGTCATAAAGCGCCAGCGGCCCGGTCTGATTGACGGTCTCATCCATCACCGCGAGGCTGTTATAATATGTCCGGCTGTCAGTGGTCGTCAGCTCATAGCGCGTCGTGCCTGCGATCAGCTTGCGCTGGCCGATATAGGCTGCAATCGCGTCCAGCGCGTTGGCGTCCTGCAGCAGATAGGCTGGCACCGCCGCTTCAGGCCAGACGACGATGTCGCCCGGACGGCTGTCAGGATAGGTCAGCATACGCAGGTATTCATAAAGAACCGGATCAGGCCCCAACGTGTCCCATTTGTCCTGCGGAACGCCGGCGTCCATCACCACAACCGCCTGATCGGTGAGCGGAGAGGTTTCCTCGGTGCGGTTTGCCCCCCAGGCCCAGCCGAGCGCAAGCGCCACGACAGAGACCAGCGCGGGCGCAACCCGAACCGGAATACCGCGCGCGTCGCGCGTATCAACCAGCGCAGCCGGCGAAGCCATGATGAACACAGTCATCAGGGTCAGCCAGTAAACGCCGCCCAGGGACGCGGCCTGCGAAAGCGCACCGCCTGGAATCCAGGTCGTGCCCGGAAGATTCCAAGGGAATCCGCCGAAGAGATGGCCCCGGGTAAACTCCGCAAGGGCGAAGAAGAGAGAGAAGATGAAAACGCGCGAGGGTGAGGCCGACCAGAATGCGCCTGCCATGGCGGTGAAGACGCCCCAGATGATCGCCATGCCTGCCGGCAGCAGAATCAGCGGCATCCAGATGAACCAGATCGTCCGCGCCGGATCGACCAGGAAAGGCATGGCCGTCCAGTGAAGGCTGATCAGGAAGAAACCCGTTCCGAAGGCCCATCCGCGCAGAAACACCGCCCTGCCCCAGCGGGCCTGGGCGCGCGCGCCGTCAATCATCCAGACAATGCCGGTGAAGGAAATGACCAGCACGGCGCTGAAATGAAAGGGTGCGAAGGCGACCGCAGACAGCGCGCCGAGCGCAAACGCAGCAGCCAGAGCCGGCAGCCCCGAAAGGCGCGCGAAGGCCTCATGCAAAGGCCCAAGCGCAGTGAATCCATGGCTGCGCACAGCTTTGCTCATTTAACTCTACTCCTCGGCAGCAGGCTGCGGCGGGGGCTCTGGCAAACGCAGACGCAGGCGGCGAACGCGCCGCGAGTCCGCATCAACGATTTCAATCTCTGTTCCGCCCGGATGGCGCAGAACTTCCCCCCTGGCCGGAACCTTCCCGGCAAGGGCAAAGGCCACGCCGCCCAGCGTATCAATGTCCGCATCCAGATCATCCAGGCTGAGGTCCACCCCGGACTCTTCCTGGAAATCCTCGATCTCCATGCGTGCATCAGCCTCCCACAAACGGGGGCTGCGGCGCACGAACATCGCCTCTTCATCATCGTGTTCGTCTTCGATGTCACCGACGATAACTTCAACGAGATCTTCCAGCGTCAGCAAACCATCGGTGCCGCCATACTCGTCCACAACCAACGCCAGATGAATGCGGGTCGCCTGCATCTTCACCAGAAGATCGGTCAGCTTCATCGAGGGGGGAACGTAGAGCACTTCCCGGTGCATTCGCTCCAGCGGGCGGCGGGGCGGCGTTCCGCCTTTGGCCAGTTCGGTCACAAGATCCTTGATGTGAACAAAGCCGATCGGATCATCCAGCGTTTCCCGGAAGACCGGGAGGCGCGAGTGGGTAACTTCTGCGAAGACCTCCAGAAGTTCCTGGAAGTCGATCCCCGCTTCCACAGCCTTGATGTCGGCCCGGGGCACCATCACGTCGTCAACGCGCAATTCTTCGAACTCGGCAAGCCGTAGCCGCATGACCTGTGGCGCATCGGTTGGCTCGGCATCCCTGCCGGTATTCACAGGTTCTGCCGCCTTCTTCCGGAATCCGAAGAAGCTACGCAATCGGCCAGAAGGGGCCGCGTCGGAGGGGTCTGAATCGCTCATTTCCGGTCAGTCAGTCTGGTATGGATTAGCTATGCCGAGGGTTGCAAGCGCCTTTATTTCCAACGCTTCCATTTCTGAGGCTTCTTCATCCGTCTCGTGATCGAATCCGAGGAGGTGCAGGTATCCATGGATCAGCAGATGAACAAGGTGGTCTGCCAGCTTCTTCCCCTGAATTTCGGCGTCATTTGCCGAAACGCCCAGGGCGACAGCGATGTCACCGAGGAAAGGCCGGTCCATTGGCAGCGAGGGGAAGGAAAGCACATCGGTCGGCTTGTCCTTCCCGCGAAACTCGCGGTTGAGCTGGTGAAGGGTGTCGTCCCCGGTCAGCAGAAGCGCCAGATTGCCCTCGTCCACAGGGGCAACCGCGCGGGCAGCGTCAAAGGCTTTGCGGCAAAGCGCGTCGAGATCTCCCAGCGCGCTCCAACTGTCATCCTCGACAATAAGGTCGAAATTGATCATGGCGGTCTCAGCCCTGCCCCGCGGCGGCGTAGGCGTCGATGATCCGGCTGACCAACCCATGGCGGACCACATCAGCAGCCGTCAGCCGTTGAACCGAGATGCCCTCAACCCGCTCCAGGATCCGCAATGCCTGTTTGAGGCCGGACTCCTGATTGCCCGGAAGGTCCACCTGATCGGGATCGCCGGTAATGACCATGCGGCTGTCGCGGCCCAGACGGGTCAGCACCATTTTCATCTGAGCAGCCGTTGTATTCTGCGCTTCGTCAACGATCACGAACGCATTCTTCAGGGTGCGGCCGCGCATGAAGGCGATCGGGGCCACTTCGATTTCCCCGCGCGCCATCCGGCGCTCCATCTGCTCCTGCCCCATCAGTTCGCGCAGGTTGTCCCAGATGGGCAGCATGTAGGGGTCGACCTTCTCTTCCAGCGTGCCGGGCAGGAAGCCGAGCTTTTCGCCAGCTTCAACGGCCGGCCGCGTGACGATGAGGCGCTGGCGGATGCCGGCATTGAGTTCGGCAACGCCGGTGGCCACGGCAAGGTATGTCTTGCCCGTACCGGCAGGGCCGACACCGAAAACCAGCGCATTGTCAGGGTTCGCCAGCACATCCAGATATTTCGCCTGGCCGCGGGTCATTGCGGTGACAGACTTCTTCAGGCCGCGCAGGGCAGAGAAGGATTGGGTGGGTGACTGGGCCGCCTGCAGGGCGCCGTCCAGCTCCATTTCACTGGGCTCGCCGCCGCCACGCAGGCGGCGCTCAAAATCCGCGAGCGCGGCTTCAGCGATGGAAACGCCCTCATCCGTGCCGCTCAGCCGGATGCCGCCGCCCTGGCTTTCGGCCTGCAGCCCGTAGGCTTTGAGCCGGGTTTCCAGAAGGGTCAGATGCCGGTGATGCGGCCCACAGAGATCGCGCAGACGTTCGGCCTCGCGCACCTCATAGAGACGGCTGACGGTTTTCGCTTCGGGCTCTGAAGGGTATCGGCGTTTCCCGGTCACAGGACCGCCTCAGGCACACGCATCAGTTCACCGGTAAGCGAATTGAGGCTGGCGCCGACAATTTTCACGTCCACAATCTTCCCATTGAGGCTTTCCGGCCCCTCGAAATGCACCGCTTGCAGATAAGGCGAACGGCCATGCATCTGTCCCGGGTTGCGGCCTTTGCCGGTTACCAGAACAGGCAGCGATTTGCCGATCTGCGACGCATTGAACTCGGTCTGCTGCTCCCGCAGCAGACCCTGCAGGGCTTGAAGCCGCTCGTCCTTTACCACTTCGGAGAGATGCCCATGCATTTCGGCGGCCGGTGTGCCGGGGCGAGAGGAGTATTTGAAGGAATAGGCAATGGCGTAGCCAATATCCCGAACGAGCTGCATCGTCGCCTCGAAGTCTGCGTCGCTCTCGCCTGGAAAACCGACGATGAAATCTGAGGCGATGGCGATGTCGGGCCGCGCCTGGCGCACACGGGCAATGATGTCCCGGTAATGGTCGGCTGTGTGCCCTCGGTTCATGGCCTTGAGAATGCGGTCAGAGCCTGACTGAACCGGCAGATGCAGGAACGGCATCAGCGCCGGTGTATCTCCATGAGCGGAGATCAGGTCATCATCCATGTCGCGCGGATGGCTGGTGGTGTAGCGGATGCGCTCAATGCCGCCGATTTTGGACAAATGCCGGCAAAGCTGGCCAAGCGTCCAATCATCCCCGCCCTCGATCACCGGTGCCGGGCCATGGAACGCATTCACGTTCTGGCCAAGCAGGGTGATCTCACGCACGCCCTGCGAGGCAAGGCTGCGGGTTTCGAAGACGATATCGTCCACGCGGCGGGAGATTTCAGCGCCGCGCGTATAGGGCACCACACAGAAGGTGCAGAACTTGTCACAGCCTTCCTGCACCGAGACGAACGCTGTGGGCCCATCGGCCTCACGGGTCTTGGGCAGGGCATCGAACTTCTCGATGGTGTCGAATTCGGTTTCCAGACGGTCGCCGATGGCGCGGCTGGCGCGGGCGATCATTTCCGGCAGCTTGTGATAGGCCTGCGGGCCAAGCACCAGGTCCACGGCGGGCTGGCGGCGGATAAGCTCCTCGCCTTCGGCCTGGGCAACGCATCCGGCCACGGCAATCGTCATGCGCCCGCCGGAGGCTTCCTTCATCCGCTTGAGCTGGCCAAGTTCGGAATAGACCTTCTCAGTCGCCTTCTCGCGGATATGGCAGGTGTTAACGACCACGAGATCGGCCGCTTCCGGGGCTTCCACGGGCGCATAGCCCAAGGGCCGCAGCACATCGCGGATGCGCTCGGAATCATACACATTCATCTGGCAGCCATAGGTCCTGATAAACAGGCCCTTCAGGCTCTTTTCTTCGGGGGTGCCGGTCATCTGGCGGCTTATGCCTCAAAAGCGGGCAAGCTGAAAGAACCTTCCTCCACGCGGCACGACCTACAGCAGCTTTAGGCTTCACAGGTGAGAGAAGCGGGCTAGTGTGCCCCCAAATTGACACCTTTGGCGCCGGGGAGGCCCTCTGTTCATGTTCGAAAATTTCTATGCCAGCCTAGAGACTGGCGTACACAATGTCAGCGGCTTCATCTGGGGCGGAGAATGGGGCGGGGAACAGGTTCTGCCTGTCGGCCCTATCGCCGTTATTCTGCTCGGGACTGGCCTTTACTTCATGCTTCGCCTTGGCGGCCGGCCCCTGCTCCGGTTTATCCCAGCCCTCGTTGAGGTCTGGAAAGGCCGCAAGGGCAACGGCGATCCTGCCGCCATCACGCCCTTCCAGGCGCTCTCCACAGCTCTTTCCGGCCAGGTTGGCACAGGTAACATCGTTGGCGTGGCCACCGCCCTGACGCTGGGCGGCCCCGGGGCAATCTTCTGGATGTGGGTAACGGCAATCTTCGGCATGGCGCTCGCCTTCGCCGAAAGCTCGCTGGCAATCAAATACCGCGAGATTGATGAATACGGCCGCATCAATGGCGGCCCGATGTATTACATCAAGAAAGGCCTCGGAAAGAACTGGACCTGGCTGGCCGCGATTTTCTGCGTCGGCACATTGTTCTCCGCTACAGCCACCGGCGGCATGATCCAGGCCAACAGCCTGACAGCGAACATTCATTCGGCGTTTTCGGATGGCGGTATCGGCATTCCACTCTGGGTGCTGGGCCTCATTCTGGCGGGCCTGGTCTTCGCCGTGATCGTGGGCGGCATCAAATCCATTGGCCGCGTGGCGGGCAGCCTCGTGCCGACGATGGCCGCCCTCTACATTATCGCCTGTATCGTTATCCTGCTTCTCAACTTGCAATACATTCCCGGCGCTTTCGGGATGATCTTCTCTTCCGCCTTTGGCCTGAACCAGGCCGCCGGCGGCCTCGCAGGCTACGCCGTTCTCTCTGCGATTCGCTTTGGTGTGGCGCGCGGCCTGTTCTCGAACGAAGCCGGCCAGGGCTCCGCCCCGATCGCGCACGCTGCCTCGCAGATGAAAAACCCCGCCAAGCAGGGCGAGATCGCCATGATCGGTGTCTTCATTGATACGATGGTCCTCTGCACCATGACCGCGCTCGTCATCCTGACCGCCGAGGGCAGCTGGGCCACGGCGGCGCAGTTCAAGGAATGGGCAGGTGAAACCACGACCCATATGTGGATGGCGGAGGGCCACAACCCGGCGACGCTGACCAATCAGGCCTTCACCGACGCCGTTCCCGGACCGGTCGGCGGATGGCTCGTGACCCTGTGTCTTGCCCTCTTTGCATTCACCACGATCATCGGATGGTCCTACTATGCCGAACAGGCCGTGACTTTTCTCGTCGGCGAATGGGCGACGAAGCCCTTCCGCTACATCTGGGTGATCATCATTTTCATCGGCGCGATGGCCGAGGTGAACATCGTCTGGTTGTTTGGCGATATTGCCAACGCCTCCATGGCCCTGCCCAACCTGCTTGCCATCCTGCTGCTGTCGGGTGTGGTGTATGGCATCCACAAGGCAAACGGGGATCCCGAAACCGCAGACGGTGACAGCCTCATTGAGGACCTGCGCATAAAAGAAACGCCCGCCGAATAGGCGGGCGTTCTGCGCGTCACGTTTTCGCTGAAGGTCAGATCGTCAGGACGATCTTGCCGAAATGCTTCTGGCTTGCCTGATGGGCAAAGGCGGCGGCGATCTGATCCAGCGGGAACTTGCTGTCGATAATTGGACGCATGTTCGAGGCTTCGATGGCATCCACCATGTCTTCCTGATGGCGGCGTGAACCGACCGTGATGCCGGACACCGTGATGTTGCGGGAGAACAGAGCGGCGGTTGGCACTTCCCCCGACACGCCGGTGAGCACACCGATCAGCGAGATATGCCCGCCCGGACGGCACGCATTGATGGACTGGGCCATGGTGCCCGGTCCGCCGATCTCGACCACTTCGTCAACGCCGCGGCCACCGGTCAACTCGAAGGCCTTGCGGCCCCATTCCGGGGTTTCCTTGTAATTGATGACGTGATCGGCGCCGAGCGCTTTCAGGCGCTCCATCTTCTCATTGGACGAGGACGTCGCAATTACGCGGGCCCCGGCCATCTTGGCAAATTGCAGCGCGAAGATGGAAACCCCGCCCGTACCCTGAACCAGCACCCAGTCACCTGGCTTGGTCTTGGTCTCCACGAACATGCCCCGCCAGGCGGTCAGCGCCGCGCAGGGAAGCGTTGCTGCCTCTTCAAAGCTCCAGCCTGCCGGCATGCGCGTGAACGCAGTCTCAGGCGCGGCGACGAGTTCGGCGCCAAAGCCGTCAGCGCCGTCGCCGGGCACGCTGGCAAATCCCGCTGCTTCGATCTGGCCTGACTGCCAGCCGGGGAAGAAAAGCGAGATGACCTTGTCACCCACTTTCCATTTGGTGACACCTTCGCCAACAGCGACGACTTCGCAGGCGCCATCCGACATCGGAATGCGGCCATCCGGCGTCGGGATGCCGCCCAGCACGACGACGAAGTCGTGATAGTTGAGTGAGCTCGCGCGTACGCGGACCAGAACTTCTCCAGCCTTCGGCTTCGGGTCGTCCCGCGTCTCGATCACGAGGTTCTGAAGCCCGCCAGGCTTCTTTACGGCTGCTACTTTCATGTCTTGTCCTCCCTGGATGTGGCAGGACGGGACCTATAGCGCCCTTGGGGAAGTCAAGAGGAAGCGGCGAGCCTTGCCTCGCGTAAAGCCTTGCGGCGGACCTTGCCGGCATCATCCCGCACCGCTTCGGCGGTGTATTCGAAGCTTTTCGGGATCTTGTAACGGACCAGGCGCTCGGCGAGATGCGCAAGCATGACGACCTCCTCCACCGGCCCCTCCGGCCGGTCGATCACGGCGTGGAGCCGCGCGCCCATGTCCTCATCCGGCAATCCGATGACGGCTGACGATCTGACCCCGGGATAAGCCTCGATCGCGGCTTCCACCTCTGCCGGATAGATATTGGCGCCGCCAACGATCACCATGTCAGACAGCCGGTCGGAGAGGTAAAGGTAGCCGTCCTCGTCCATCCAGCCGAGGTCTCCCAGGCTTTCCCAGCCACCATCGATGGCCTTCGCGTCCGCGCCGATATAGCGATAGGTGGTGCCGGCGCCCGCTAGCGGGCGAATGAATACCTCGCCCACCTCGCGTGGCGGTAAGGTCTGGCCATCCTCGCCGACGATCTTCATCTCGCAGGTCTCCACCGGCTTGCCGACCGACCCTTTATGCTTCAGCCATTCCGTACCCTGAATGGTTGTCGACCCCTGCCCTTCCGTGCCGCCATAGAGTTCCCAGATCACCTCCGCACCGAGCCATTCGATGAAGCATTCCTTCAGCCAGGCCGGGCACGGGGCCGCCAGATGCCAAAGGGATTTCAGACTGGAAAGATCATAGGCCGACCGCACGTCCTCGGGCAGGGCCCAGATGCGGCGCATCATGGTCGGCACGGTGTAGACGACATCGATCTTGTGCTTCTCGATCAGCCTCAGGGTTTCTTCGGCATCAAACCGCGTGGTGACGACAATCGTGCATCCCTTGAACAGGGCCGTCATGGCCCAGAGGAACGGGCCGTTATGATAGAGCGGTCCGGGGATCAGCATGCTGCCCTGCTGGGGGATCTCCAGCAGGGGTACGTCTGGATCGGATGCGGCAGGCTGTTTGGAGACGATCAGCTTTGGGCGTCCGGTCGATCCGCCCGACGTCATCGCCTTGAAGCTGGCAGCGGTCACTTCCGGCAGCGGCCCGTCGGACAGGTCTGTGCCGGGCTGGTAGCCCTGAGGAACACATGCCGTCTGCGGATATTCCCCATCGGGAACACCAACCACGAGGCTTGGCGCGCCAATCTCCACGATCTGATCGCGTTCCAGTTTCGGAAGGCGCGCGGAAATCGGCTGAGGTGTTGCGCCGGCTTTCCATGTTGCAAAACAGGCCTCGAAGAACTCGATCCCGTTCGGCAGGGAAATCGTGACGAAATCATCCTGCTTCACACCGAGCTTCTGATAGGCGCGGGCAAGCCGATTGGTGCGCGCCTCAAATTCGGACCAGCTGACCTCTCTGCCCTCATGGCTGAGAATTGCTCTGTCCGGCTGCTGGGCGACCCAGTGTGCAAGGATGCGCGACAGTGAAATGATCGCCATGAATGTTTCCTCCCATTATCTTTTTCTTGCGCCAAGTCAGATGCCCGCGCGTTTCAATAGTCTCTGAAAGCCGGCCCAGAACTCCGCCCTGCGATCATCCGTTTCCATCAGGATCTCGTGCATCGCCCCGTCTACGGTGATGTGTTCGCAGTCCTTGAGCCGCGCCGCGATGCGCGCATGAGCGGCATTGTCGATCAGCTTTTCGTCGCCCGCCGAGGCAACGAAAACAGGCACCGTCACCGTCGCCAGTGTCTTGGGTTTGGAGAAGGTCGAGAAGATGTCGAGCGACGCGCCAAGCCATCCCCAGGTGATCGGGCCAAGCTCGAGATCTGGATGCGCATCAATCAACGCCCGTTGCAGATCCCAGCGGCGCTTGTCATGGGTCACGATGTTTGTCTCAAACCGCTCGGGCGGGCCGGGCTGCATGGCATAGTCGCCAGACCGGCCGGTCGCCCGCATGGCCCAGACAAGGTAGCGCATTCCAAGGAACGGTGATTTCAGTCCCCACATGGGCGCGCAGAAGGCGGCGGCCTCCACCTTCACCAAGTCTTTGGCAATCGCGGCCAGCGCAATCGCCCCGCCCATCGAATGGGCGAGCGATACGTAAGGCCGGGGAAGCCGGCTTTCGAGCGCCTCAAGGCCCTTTGCCAGCGCCGTCATGAAAGTTTCGAACCGGTCAATATGACCCTTCTTGCTGTCCGGCAGCAGGCGGTCAGACAAGCCCTGCCCCGGCCAATCCAGAATGACGAGCGCAAAGCCCATCTGCTGCAGTTCTCGGCCGACCTCGAAATATTTCTCGATGAACTCGGTCCGCCCCGGACAGACGATAACCGTGCCGCGCGCCTTGCTCGGCGCAAGCGCCGGGGCAATGCAGGCCCTCAGCCGCCTGCCTTCTGACCCTTCAAACCAGACGATCTCCGCGCCCTGGGGCGCCGGGTTCCCCGGCACTTCGACAAACCGGCGGCTTCTGTCGCTTGAGGATGTCACCATGCAACGGTCTCCAGGGGCCATAAAAATGAGCCGCCCGCAGGTCTCCCCGGGGCGGCCCAATGCGTCAAGCGATCTCGATCAGATGGCTCAGCCAGCGAGCTTCTTCATCAGGGACTGGAGCTGCATGGCGACGGACATGTCACCGGCAACTTTCAGTTTGCCCTGCATGAAGGCCATGGTCGGGTCCAGCGCGCCGGCGGCGAGCTTGGTGAAGTCATCCCAGCTGACCGAGATGGTAGCGTCAGCTGCGCTGTCGGAATTGTCGGCCACGCCTGCGGCGCCGTCGATGAACAGCTTGCCGGCGCCGCCGAAGTCGAATTTAACTTTTTTCTTGAAATCGCTGCCGCCAGCAACCGCTGCTGCTGCGCGCTCAGTAAGTTGGGCGAGATCCATCAGGCTTCCTCCTTGGATTGATACCTGTAGCGGATAAAGCAAACCGGGCGGGACGCGGCAAGAAGAATCCCTTGACGCGCCTTGCGGCACATCGATCAACTGGCATGCATGAGTTGGCAAAAAGCGATTGAAGAGCTCCGCCGCCGGGAACGCCTGGCCGAGGAGATGGGGGGAGAGGAGCCGGTTTCGCGCCAGCGCGGACGCGGCAAACTCACGGTTCGGGAGCGGGTCGCCTTCCTGGCAGACCCCGGCAGCTTCCATGAAATCGGCAAGATCGCCGGAAAGGCGAGTTACGGCGCGGATGAAGAGTTGGCAGGCTTCATGCCCTCGAATTCCGTCATGGGGCGGGCGCGGCTGGATGGTCGTCCAACGGTTATTCTGGCTGATGACTTCACCGTGCGGGGCGGCGCGGCGGACGCCTCCATCTGGCAAAAGATGGTTCAGGCGATCAAGATGGCCGCCGAATACCGGATGCCGCTTGTCCAGATGATCGATGGCACCGGCGGGGGCGGCTCGGTCAAGATGCTGGAGAAAGATCCCCGCACCTACATTCCCGAAACACCCGGCTGGAACGAGATCGTTCACGGCCTGACGCAGGTGCCGTTCGTTTCCCTGGCCCTCGGCCCTTGTGCGGGCATGGGCGCCGGCCGGGTCGCCGCCAGCCACTTCAGCGTCATGGTAAAGGAACTCAGCCAGGTTTTCGTAGCCGGCCCGCCCGTCGCCATCGCGCTGGGAGAAAATGTCACCAAGGAGGAACTCGGCGGCTGGAAGATACAAGGGCAGAACGGCACGGTCGACAATGTCGTCGATACCGAAGCTGATGCTTTCATCGCGGCCCGGAAATTCCTGTCCTACCTCCCGCCTTCGGTGCATCACCTGCCTGAACGTATTCAGCCAGCAGACGATCCCAAGCGGAAGGAAGAAAGCCTTCTTTCCATCGTCCCGGACGATGGCCGCACACCCTACAAGCCGCGCCGCATCGTCGAGGCCGTGGTCGATAAGGGCAGCTTTTTCGAGATCGGTTCCTATTGGGGCCGGGGCATCGTGACCGGACTTGCCCGAATTGACGGTCACGCCGTTGGCATCATGGCGGGCGATCCCTTCTTCCTCGACGGCGCCTGGACGGCAGATGTGTGTGACAAAGTCACCCGTCACATGGACCTCTGCTCCACCTTCCACCTTCCTGTTATTCACTTTGTGGACTGCCCCGGCTTTGCCGTCGGCGTGAAGGCGGAGACCGCCGGCGTCACCCGCGCAGGCGTGCGCGCGATGACAGCCGTTTATCAAGCCACCGTACCTGTCTGCTCGGTGGTCATCCGCAAGGCTTACGGGCTCGCCGGGTCAGCCATGATGAACCAGTCCCGGACCAAATGGCGCTATTGCTGGCCAAGCGGCGATTGGGGCTCCCTGCCTATGGCGGGCGGTATTGAAGCTGCCTTCCGTAAGGAACTGTCAGAAGCTGAGGATCCCGAAGCCCTGAAGGCTCAGCTTTACAGGAAGTTCGACGCCATCCGGTCTCCCTTCCGGACGGCGGAAAGTTTCTTTGCGGAGGAAATCATCGATCCGCGCGAGACCCGACCCCTGCTGGTTGACTTCATGCAGCATGCCCAGCGCGTTCTGGAAGCCGGCGAGACCCGGACCGGTTTCCGCCCCTGAACCTGCCGCCCTTCCCGATTCCACCCTGCTTCGGGCATGCTCTTGCCATTTTCGGGGAGATGATGCCTCCTGACGCCCGATGATCGGGGAGGGACATCACTCATGCTTTGGAAATCTGCTTTGGCGGCATTGCCGCTTGCCATGATGGCCGCGTGCGGCGCGCCCGGGGATAGAAGTTATTCTTCGCCCGGCGCGCCCGCACCAGCCGAAATGATGATGAAAATGGCGGAGCCGTCTTATGAGGCCGCTCAAGACACGGCCGGCGGCGGCGCGCCGGTGGCCGAGCAGTATATCGCCTACGCCCACAGCGTCGGGATGCGCCTGCCGGTGAAAGCCATTGAACCCACCATGCAAGGCCACATCGCCGCCTGCAACGCGGCCGGGCCTTCCGTCTGTATCGTGACCAATTCCTGGCTCAATGCCTATTCGGAAGATTCAGCCTCCGCTTCGCTGAACCTTCGGGCGACGCCCGCCTGGATCGACACATTCCTTTCCGGCGTGGAGGCCGAGGCGACCGCCGCAAAAGGCGAGATCACCAATCGCCAGACAACCGCCGAGGACCTGACCGTCTCGATCATAGATACCGGCGCGCGTCTTAAGGCACAGCAAACCCTTCAGGAGCGGCTCCAGAAACTCCTTGCCGAACGTCCGGGCGAGTTGGGCGAGCTGCTGGAAACGGAGCGAGAGCTAGCGCGTGTCAATGGCGAGATCGACTCGCTCAAATCCACCCTCGCCGCGCTACGCCAGCGGGTAGACATGAGTCAGCTTTCCGTCAGCTATGAGACAAAGATCAATCCTGTGTCCCAAGGCGCGCTTCAGCCGCTGGGCGAGGCTTTCGGCAGCTTCTTCTACAATCTCGCCAGCGCCGTTGCCGCTGTGGTGACAGCCTTTGCCATCGGCCTGCCCTGGCTTCTGCTGCTGGGCGCATTGCTCTGGATCTGGCTGCGGCTCATCTGGCCCCGCATCCGCAAGAAGAAACCGGTTACCTGATCCGTCTCCGGATCAGGTAATGCTTCAGGCTCTTTCCGGCTGCTTGCGCTTGGCACTGTCGCCCTTGCGGGCCAGGAGGATGCCAGCCACTTCCTTGGGGACGATCATCAGCATCTGGCTGAGGGTCGTCTCCCAGGTGTCGAGCAATTCCTTGCCCCGCACCGAGCCCGTCCGGCGCACATGCTCCTCAAGCAGAGCTTTCGTTTCGCCGACATATTCCTCCGGCATATCGGCCAGCGGATACCAGTCGATCGAGTCCGGATTGGCCACGCGCTCGAACCGTTGTTGCGGGTCCCAGATAAAGGCGGCCCCTCCGGTCATCCCGGCGCCGAAATTGTCGCCAACCGGCCCGAGGATGACAGCGCGCCCGCCGGTCATGTATTCGCAGCCATTGGCGCCGCACCCTTCAACCACCGCTTTGGCGCCCGAGTTGCGCACGGCGAACCGCACGCCGGCGGTGCCCGCCGCAAACAGCTTGCCGGAGGTCGCCCCATAAAGGCAGGTGTTGCCAATGATGGCGTCGCCCACGGCCGAGCGGCGGTCCCTCGGGCGCGGCGTCACAACGATGCTCGCCCCCGAAAGCCCTTTGCCGACATAGTCGTTCGCATCGCCGAGAACTTCCAGAAGAAGCCCCTGTACGCTGAACGCTCCGAGCGACTGACCGGCCGATCCTTCCAGGCGGATATGCAGACGGCCTTCAGGAAGGGCATGCATCCCGAACTTGCGGGTGATGCGAGAACTGGCGCGCGAACCAATGGCCCGCATCGTGTTCTGCGCGCCATATTCCAGCTGCATCTTCTCGCCGCGCTCGAAGAACGGCTCAGCGTCGCGCAGGATCTGAGCGTCGAGCGTATCGGGCACCGCTTCACGGCGGTTTGGTTTGTAGACGATGGGGCTGTCAGTATCGACCTGAACCAGAAGCGGGTTGAGATCGAGGTCATCAAGATGCGTTGCACCGCGGCTGACCTGCTTGAGCAGGTCGGTGCGGCCGATGGCTTCGTCCAGAGATTTCAGTCCCAGCGAAGCGAGGATTTCGCGCACATCTTCGGCAATGAAGCTCATCAGGTTGACGACCTTGTCCGGGTTCCCAGTGAAGTGCGCGCGCAGGGCTTCGTCCTGCGTACACACACCGACGGGGCATGTGTTGGAATGGCACTGGCGCACCATGATGCACCCCATCGCAACAAGCGATGCCGTACCGATGCCATACTCTTCAGCGCCGAGCATCGCCGCAATCACGATATCCCGGCCCGTGCGCAGCCCGCCATCCGTTCGAAGGGTAATCTTTTCACGGAGGTTATTCAGCGAGAGCACCTGATGGGCTTCAGCCAGACCGATCTCCCAGGGGAGGCCCGCATACTTGATCGAAGTTTGCGGCGAGGCGCCTGTGCCGCCCACGCCGCCTGCGATCAGGATGATGTCCGCCTTGGCCTTGGCTACGCCAGCGGCCACCGTGCCGACGCCGGATTGCGCCACAAGTTTCACGCAAACGCGCGCATCCGGATTGATTTGCTTCAGATCATAGATCAGCTGCGCAAGGTCTTCGATCGAGTAGATGTCATGGTGGGGCGGCGGTGAGATCAGTGTGACGCCAGGCGTCGCATGGCGCAGCTTCGCGATCAGCTCGGTCACCTTGAAGCCCGGCAGCTGGCCGCCTTCCCCGGGCTTGGCGCCTTGGGCTACCTTGATCTCGATTTCCCGGCATTCGTTGAGATACTCCGCCGTCACACCGAACCGGCCCGACGCGATCTGCTTGACCGCCGAATTCATGTTGTCGCCGTTCGGCAGTGGCCGGTAGCGGGCACGGTCTTCCCCGCCCTCCCCGGATACGGACTTTGCCCCGATCCGGTTCATTGCCACATTCAGCGTGCCGTGGGCTTCCGGCGACAGCGCGCCGAGCGACATGCCGGGCGTGACGAACCGCTTGCGGATCTCGTTGATCGACTGGACCTGGCTGAGCGGAACCTTCGGCCCCGCAGTCTTGAAGTCGAGCAGATCACGCAGCTGCAGCGGGTCGCGCGCGTGCACGGCATCGACATATTTCCGGTAGATCGAATAATCGCCCCGGTCACAGGCCGCCTGAAGTGTGTGGATCAGATTGCCATCAAGGGCGTGGGGCTCATCCGATGCGCGCAGACGATAGAAGCCGCCCACCGGAAGCGAGATGACATCTTCATCAAATGCCTTCTGATGACGGACGAGGGCATTCTCCTCCAGGCCAGCAAGACCGAGACCCGAAATCCGGCTCGACATGCCAGGGAAATAGTCCGCCACGAGCGCGCGAGAGAGCCCCAGCGCCTCGAAGTTGTAACCGCCCCGATAGGAGGAGATCACCGAGATACCCATCTTGGAGATGATCTTCAGGAGGCCTGCTTCAACGGCTTCCTTGAAGTTCTGCACCGCCTTGCCGAGGGAAATGTCGCCCAGCAGACCGCGCGCATGGCGATCTGCGATGGCGTCCTGCGCCAGATAAGCGTTGACGCAGGTAGCGCCGACACCAACCAGAACGGCAAAATAATGCGTATCGAGACATTCAGCCGAACGCACGGTGATCGAACAGAAGGTGCGCAGGCCCTGGGCCACGAGATGCGAATGAACCGCGCCGGTTGCCAGAACCATCGGTACTGCGATGCGGCTTGCCGACTGATGTTCATCAGTGAGGATGATGTGCTCGCGGCCCGCACGCACTGCCTCTTCGGCTTCGCGGCGGATACGCTCGAGCGCGTCCTTGAGCGCGGCGCCTTCGGATGTCACATCAGCGGCATCAAACGTACAGTCGATGATCTCGGTACCAAGGCCAAGGCGCTCGATCAGGCGCTCATACATGCCCGTGGTCAGCACAGGGCTTTCCAACACGAACACTTCCTGTTGGGATTTGTCCGTATCCAGCACGTTGCCCAGGTTCTTGAACCGTGTGCGCAGGCTCATGACCCGGCCTTCGCGCAGCGGGTCGATCGGCGGATTGGTAACCTGGCTGAAATTCTGGCGGAAGAAATGGCTCATCGGTCGGTAGGCCATCGTCAGAACGGCGGGCGCGGTATCGTCACCCATCGAACCGATAGCTTCCTTGCCGCCTTCCGCCATCGGCGCAAGGATCAGCTCCAGCGTTTCGAGCGTATAACCGGCCGCCGTTTCCCGCCGCAGCAACTCTTCCTTGTTGAACAGCACAGGCTCCGCACCAGGGCCGATTTCCGGCTCCAGCTCTGTCACAGCCTGCAGCCATTCCTCATAAGGCGCCTGGGCGGCGAGGAAATCGACAATCTCGCGGTGATCGTAGAATTTTCCGGTGCCGAGATCAGCGGCAATCATGCCGCCTGCCGGGATGGACCCCCTCCGAGTGATCTCGTGATTGCCAAGCGGGCACATACCCGTTTCGGAGCCAACCGCAAGAATACCGTCCGTTGTCAGGGCATAACGCAGCGGGCGCAGGCCGTTGCGGTCAAGGCCGGCCACGGCCCAGCGACCATCATAGGCGGCAATGGCAGCCGGCCCGTCCCATGGCTCCATAACGGAGTTGCAATAGTCATAAAGCGCGCGGTGGGCCATAGGCATCACTGAATCCCGCTTCGACCAGGCTTCCGGGATCAGCATCGCTTTGGCCATCGGCGCGGGCCGCCCCGATTTGCAGAGCAGCTCCCACACCGCGTCCAGCGCGCCTGAGTCCGATGTGCCATCCGGGATCACCGGTTTCACATCCTGCGTATGGTCGCCGAAAGTTTCGGACACCATGCGGATCTCGTGGCTTTTCATCCAGTTGCGATTGCCGCGCAGCGTGTTGATCTCGCCATTGTGCGCAATCGTACGGAAGGGCTGGGCCAGCGCCCATTGCGGGAACGTGTTGGTGGAATAGCGCTGGTGATAGATTGCGAAGGCCGAGACAAAACGCTCATCGCGCAGATCAAGGAAGAAATTGTCGATGTCCTGGGCGAGGAACATACCCTTGTAGATCAGCGATTTATGACTGAGCGAGCAGATATAGAAAGACGGGATCGCCGCTTCCCGGGCCCGCCGCTCAATCCGCCGGCGGCAGATGTACAGGGCGCGCTCAAGCTCCTCCGGTGAGCGGCCACGCGCATCGCGGAACATGATCTGCTCAATGGCGGGGCGCGTATCCTTTGCCTTTTGTCCGATCACGGACACATCAACCGGCGGCTGGCGCCAGCCATAGATGTAGAACCCGAAATGCAGCACTTCCCGTTCAACCAGGGTCCGCGCCGCTTCCTGCGCGCCAAAGTCCGTGCGCGGCATGAAGATCTGGCCAACGCAAATCCGGTCATCGGTCGGGCTGTGGCCGGTGCGGCTCACATGCTCGCGGAAAAAGTCCTGCGGCACATCAAGGCGGATGCCGGCTCCATCGCCGGTCTTGCCGTCCGCATCGACGGCACCGCGGTGCCACACATTCTTTAGCGCGCTGATGCCCATTTCGACGATTTCGCGGCGCGGCTTGCCATCAAGCGCCACAACGAGACCGACGCCGCAGGCATCGCGTTCATCCTCAGGGTTATAAGCCCCCGCATCAATGAGACGCTGGCGGTTCTGCTCATACTTTGTCACATAATCCGACATCTGATTTACTCCGCCGCCACTTTTGCGGCCTGCTCAGCCGCTCTCATTGCCTTATGCATTGCTTCTGCCGCGTCGCGGCCATCCTTGATTGCCCACACAACCAGCGAAGCGCCGCGCACGATATCGCCCGCCGCATAAACGCCCGGCAGGCTGGTTTCCATGGTTGCATAATCCACCCGCACCGCGCCCCAGCGGTTCACGGTCAGCGATGGCTCATTGAACAGCGCCGGCAGGTCTTCCGGATCAAAGCCCAGCGCCTTGATCACCATGTCTGCCTTCACATCAAAGGTCTCGCCGGTCTTCACCGGAGACTGACGCCCCGAAGCGTCAGGCTCACCCAGCTTCATGCGGCTGGCCCGAACGGCTTTGACCTTACCACCCTTGGTGTCGATGATCGCTTCGGGATTGGCGAGCCATTCGAAGACGACGCCCTCCTCTTCCGCATTCTGAACTTCGCGCTGAGAACCCGGCATATTAGCACGGTCGCGGCGATAAAGGCATGTAACGGATTTTGCGCCCTGGCGAATGGCCGTGCGCACACAGTCCATCGCCGTATCGCCGCCCCCGATAACGACCACGCGCTTGCCCTCGGCGTTAAGCGCGCCACTTTCATAGGCCTCAACCTTATCCCCCAGGCTGACCTTGTTGGATGCGGTGAGATAGTCGAGGGCCGGCAGAACGCCTTCCGAGCCGCTGCCGGGACATTTCAGATCCTTGGCGGCATAAACGCCGGTGGCAATCAGCACAGTGTCATGCGCGCTGCGCAGGTCGCCCAGCGACACATCGCTGCCAACGCGCGTGTTGAAGCGGAAGGTAACCCCCGAAGCTTCCAGATGCCGGATACGGCGCTCCACCACATCCTTCTCCAGCTTGAAGCCCGGAATGCCATAGATCAGCAGGCCGCCGCCGCGATCATAAGCGTCATAGACGGTGACCTGGTATCCCTTGCGGCGCAGCTGTTCGGCGGCGGCAAGACCGCCGGGGCCTGCGCCGATAATGCCGGCTGACTGGCTGCGTTCACGCGGCGGCTTGATCGGCTGGATCCAGCCTTCGGCCCAGGCGGTGTCGGTGATGTATTTCTCGACTGAGCCGATCGTCACGGTGCCGTGGCCGGACTGTTCGATCGTGCAGATACCTTCACAGAGGCGGTCCTGCGGGCAGATGCGCCCACAGATTTCGGGCATGTTGTTGGTGGCCGAGGAAACGCGCCAGGCTTCTTCCAGCCGGCCCTCGGCGGCCAGCTTCAGCCAGTCGGGAATGTTGTTCTGCAACGGACAGCCCTGCTGGCAGAACGGCACGCCGCATTGCGAGCAGCGGCTGGCCTGCGCCTGGGCAGCATCGGGCGAAAACTCGCCATAAATCTCACGAAAGTCTGCGGCGCGCTCCTTGGCGCTCCGCTTCTGGGGCATTGCCCGCGAAACCTTGGTGAATTGCAGCATACGCTCGGCCATAGGCTTATCCCAAAATTACTCGAGCGATCTCTATAAGCGGCGTTTTTGCGGGAGCAAGTGGCACTTCGGCACATATATATCATTATGATAGACATGATCTGAGTTTTCTTGCTCCCAGTACTTGTTTGAGAATCGTTCCGTGCCGTAATGTATCTTTTCGATATATATTTTCTCCTCTCCTTTCCTTTGAAACAACGGTAGCAATGTCTCAAGGGTTTGAATGGTACCGGACGGCATGTCGTTTCTTCAGCTTTTTCTGATCGCAGTCGTCCAGGGCCTCACCGAATGGCTGCCGATCTCTTCCTCGGCGCACGTCCTCCTGGCATCAGACTTTATGGGCCTGGTGGGCCGGGATGAAGTGTTGATCAATGCGGCGTCAAACACCGGCACCCTGATCGCCATGCTGCTCTATTTCCGGAAGGATGTCGGCGCTGCGATCCTCGGCGGTTTCGAGTTGGCCGCCACCCCGGTTACGAAACGGCCCTTGTCTGCAGGCGCACGCCTTGCCCTGTGCATCATAGTCGCCACACCGTTCGCCCTGATCGGCGCTGTGATCTATGAGAGCATAGCGCCCGAGACGCTCTGGACAGCCTTGCGCAGCGTTTACGCCGTTGCTGCTTCCACCATCCTGTTCGGCGCCCTGCTCTGGTGGGCGGATGCGCGCGGCGGCCAGTCCCGCTCGGAAGGCGACATGACCCTTCGCGACGCGTTCCTGATCGGCGCCAGCCAGCTCGTCGCCGTCATCATCCCCGGCACCAGCCGCTCTGGCATCACCATGACCGCGGCCCGCGCGCTGGGATATGAACGTGTCGAGGCGGCCCGCTTTGCCATGCTGATCGGCGCGCCCATCCTTGCTGCCGTCAGCCTTTATGGACTCATGGGCCTCGCCAGCGCGCCCGCAGGCGGCGAAGGCGCGACCATTACGGATGGTCTGATTGTTGCAGCAATCGCCTTTGTCTCAGGCTATGCGTCCATCGGCCTTCTGATGACGCTGGTCCGCAAGATGAGCTTCCTGCCCTTCGTGCTCTATCGCTTTGCCCTGGGGATAGCGCTGCTGGCGACCTCCCCTATCGTGGCGGGAGCAATCGGCTAAGCCTCAGGCTTCGCGCGCCTTGTGGAACTCGCCATAGGGACGGAAGCGCCATAGATAGGATGGCACAATCGCTTCGACCGACTCCAGCTGCGTGATGCCCAGATCCCCCATGCCAAGGGCGCCCTCGGCCACGACATTGTCTTTCGTCAGCATCTCGACCTGAGAGCCGGTCAGCGGCGGATCACCAAAGAAGTTCCAGGAAAACGGCGGCACGAACCGCCACACAGCGCCTGTGATGTAGGCAACAGGACGGACAATGAAGAAAGGCAGCGGGATCTTGAAGCGCGGGCGGTCCACCGTCTTCAGGATGAAGTCGTAAAGCTCGTTGAAGCTGTAGCTGCGCGGGCCGGCCAGTTCAAAGGTCTTGCCGGCAGCGTCTTCGCGCTCCACCGCTTCTGCAATCGCCGCGGCCACGTCCCCGGCATAGACCGGCTGGAACTTCGTCTTGCCGCCGCCAATCGCAGGCATCATCGGCGCAAACCGGGCCATGTTGGCAAAGCGGTTGAAGAACTTGTCTTCAGGGCCAAACACGATGGAAGGCCGCAGGATCACCGCCGTTGGAATAGCGTCGCGCACAGCCTCTTCGGCGGCAGCCTTGCTGCGGCCATAAGGGGAGCGCGAATTGATATCCGCCCCGATGGCCGAGACCTGAACAAAGCGCGTGATACCTTTTTCCCTGGCGATTTCCGCCAGCAGCCCGGCGCCATCGGCCTGCTCGCCCTGGAATGTCTGGCGGGCATGTTCGAAGAGAATACCAACAAGGTTGACCACCGCATCGGCGCCATCGAGCGCCCGCTCCAGCGAGGCCCGGTCGCGGATATTGGCCTGGACAACATCAACCCAGCCCGGAGGGCCGGCAAGGCGCACATCAATCGCGGTATGCACCCGGCGGCAGGCAACGCGGACACGCCAGCCCTTCTCCACCAGCGCGCGCGCGGCATAGCGCCCGATGAAGCCTGAGCCGCCAACCAGAGTCACCAAGCCTTTGCTCATTGTCCTGTCTTCCTGTTTGGGCGCCGATGCCGCCCCGATTCAGCTGTTCCTCGCGCCTTTCACCATTTTGCGGCGCTGATGTCCATGCGGCCTTGACGCTCGACGCGTTTCTGGTGGGCCCGCGCCTACCAGATGACCGTCATGGTGACAGCGTCGCTATAGGCACCGGCGTTCACCTGCTGGTTTGCCGGAATGGTGGCGCTGATGGGATGAACCCGGCTGCGCGTCAGCAGACCGAGCAGAAAGGATCCCTGCAGCACCGAGCCCTGGACCCCATTGCCCCAGACCTGACCTGATTGGGTGTAAACCTGATAGCCAAGCTCGCTGCCGCTGCTGGCCTGGCGCATTTTCCGGGAGGGGATGCTGCCGGATTGGCCCCCGCCCAGGCGCACGTCATACGACGCGCCGACAAATAACAGGCCCGTGCAGGTGACGGTGACATCTGCCGTGGCTGTCGCCGTATTGCCGGAGAAGGCGTGGTAGGCCGGAAAGCTGAGCGGCGTGGAGACGACCGAGCAGGACTGCGCCAAAGCCGGACAAATCGGGACAAACAGGGACAAGGAAAGGACAATCAGGCGCCACATTCAGTCAATTCCTGCCATCTTGACCCGGCCTTCGGGCCGGAGCTGCATCTCTCCCCGCGAGCGGACGGAAGAAACGACGTCCACAAAGCGGCCCACCGGAGTGGTCACCGCAACAGTATCGCCGTCTTCGGCGACCGAACAGTAAACGCGCCCCTCCAGCCCCACCGGACAGACCAGCCCGGACCTGAGCAGCTCCACCCGGCTTCCCGGCGGCAGATGCTCTCCAGTGGGGAACACAGCCGTGAAGGCGAGCGCAGTTTCGCGGCGGACATCGAAGCGGACCTCCGACAGCCCCCGCCGGGGGATGAAGCGGGTGGTGAAATCGGCCACGTCATAATCGAGGGGCACGTCTTCGGGGCGAAGGCTCAGCGTATTGATCTCGTAGGGGCGCACATCCGGAATGACGGCGAGACCGTTTTCTCCGGTTACCGCGATGATGCGATTGTCCTTGTAGATCGGCATCCCCTTGAGATCGGGCATCCGCACGATGGCTGTTGCCCCAGTGGTCTGCCGCTGAAGCGCAGCGGCCCCAGGCATCACAGCGAAGCCCCCGCGCAGGCCGGCCGTAATCTGGTTGGTCTCGCCATAGACGCCGCCATTGAGGAAAAGATCAGCAGCGCCCAGATCAGCCGTCAGATCGCCTTGATAAACGGCCCCTGCCCCGCCCTCCGCAGCGCCGAGCGACCATTGCACCCGCTCGCCCGGCATTCGCGATCGGCTGACCTGGACGCTGGACGCCTCCCGCCCGCCTGCCGATTGATAGCCGCCCCCCGCATTGTAAGGGCCAAAACTCGCGCGCAGGCCGATGGCAAATCCCGTCTCGTCGCGGGCGAAATCCTGATAAGCGCTCGCCGAGAAAGACACCCGGTCACCCCGCAGGGGCTTTTCCCAGCCAAACGACAGGAAGCGCCGGTCACGGAGCACCTTGTCCTCTTCCTCGATATAGGCTGCGCGGAAGGAGCCGGCGGGCGTGAATATGCCGGCGCTGGCGCGGATGGACCGGTCTGGAAACTCCAGGCCCAGTGTGGAGACGGTGTCGGAATAGCGCGGATCTGCAAAGCGCGCCTGCAGCTGCAGCGAACCGCGCCGGGTATCGCGCTCGAAACCAGCGGAAATGATGTGGCCGGTATGGCCATCCTCTGCCCGGCTCACCCCGCCCGAAAGGCTCACGATACCGAGTTTCCCGGCGGTGACCTGACCGCCCCCGCCCAGCACGCCACCGCCCGCGCCAAACTCCGAATAGGCCTCGGCTGTCAGCGCATTGGTGAGCCCGCGCCGCACCCGGCCATTGGCAATCAGCGTGTCGTCATATTCAGATGCGATTCCGCTGAAACGGCGCGGCAGGCCAAGGCTCACCGAATAATCCATCACGCCTTCGGCCAGGGATTCCTCCGAGGCAAAGAAGCTGTAGTCTTCGATGCGGGTGAGGCCGCTCGCTTCGCGGATGATGACCTCCACCTCATTGAGGCCGGTTTCCGGCGTAATCTCGAAATGGCTGAAACCGGGGTCTACGCTCTGCTTCTGCCGGACAACGCCGTTCACCCTCACATCAACTTCCGACCGCTCGCGCAGCAGAGCCTGAAAGGCGCTGTAGGGGCGCCAGCTATCGCGCGGATCCATGGAGAAATCGGTGCCATACTGGACGCCGGCGAAGGGTGTGATCCGTCCCCAGCGAGGTGCGGCGGTAAAGCTGTCGCCGATACTCAGGCGTGTGAATGTATCGGGAAAATCCTGCTCGTAGACCGTCTGCAGGCGCCGCGCCTGTCCTTCGTTCGCTGTATAGGAGGCGACCATGTCATTCTGCAGGCGGCCATAGGGCGTATGCAGCGTAAGAGAAAGATCGCCAAAGGCATTGATCAGCTCATCGGTACCATCATGGACACGCTGGCCCGACAGGCCATATCCACCGATCAGACCGGAAAGCGGCTTTGCAAAACTCTGTTGCACGCGCGCCGCCGGGCGCCGCGGCGGTGTGGCGGCAAAAAGGTCAAGCTGGGCCGCGCTCTGATCCAGCCGGTATTGCAGGCCGGCCATCGACTGGAGGCAGACAGCCTCTGCGCTGCCGGCATAAAGACCCGCTGCGGCAAGCGGCGCCGTCTCTATCCGCGTACAGTCTTCAGCAAGCACATCGAGCTGGGCCAGCCCGTCTACCAGCGTTCCATTGATGCGAACCTCCACCAGCAGCGAGATCGCTCCGGGTGCTTCGTCCGCGGGCACGGCCCGGGCCGTCATCGCGCCGCCCTGCACGAAAGCAAGCGCCGCGAGAGCGTATCTCAACCAGCTCCTCACCTGCCTGATGCAAGCTGAGCAGAGAAGGATTGGCCGTTGACGGAGTAGTTCAGGGTCTGGACGCGCGCCTCTTCCGGTGGCGGCAGAAGGATCTCGGCCCCGGGAAGCAGATAGACAACGCCAGGCCCGGCGGACACCGCATCGCCGGCATCGGTTTGAAGCGAAAGATCATGCAGGCGCAGCCAGCCCGGCCCCGGATTGCGCAGGGCGAGCACGTCTTGGCGTAGATTTGCTTGTAGCCCCTCCGGCGCCGCGGGAGCGCCGGCAAACATCGCCAGCACATAGCGCAGCCGGATGGCCAGCTGCGAGGCCTGCTTTTCCGGTGCCTGCCCCGGGGTGGGCAATTCGTCGACAATCACCCGCCAGGCGCCCGCGCCGCCCGTATCGGGCACCGACATGCGGACAATCTGCGAGGTGCCGGGACGAAGCGTGAAAATCTCCGGCGCAAAACGGAGCCCCCTGGCCGGTTGCAGAACATCCTCGCCGTTCTGCTGGCTCCAGTCATAGATGCGGACCTGAACGGTGACATCCTGCTTGAGACCGGAGCTTATGGTGAGCGAGGCCGCCCCGCCCTGCGCTGGCGCGTCGATCATGATCGGCGCGATCGCCAGCCCTTGCGGATGTGCGGGCAACAGGAACCATACAGCTCCCAGAAGGAGCAGGGCCAGGGGTCTCATCTCTACTTACCTCAGTAGGTGACCGTCACCTGAACTTCATCAGAGTAGGCGCCGGCCGTGTCGGGTGTGCTGGTTGTGCGGCCATAGACGGTGAGGGTCTGGGAGGGCCCTGCCCCGTTGGCGACAGAACCGGTGACACCATCTCCCCAGACAGTCGTAAGTCCTGGATTGGTATAGAGCTGATAAGTGAAACTCGCCGGCAAGCTCGCATGGCTCAGCGTCCGCGCGCTGATATCGCCTGCCTCACCGCCATCCAGAGCCACCGTGAACGCGCTTGAGTTCGTGCAGTTGACGGTGATGGAGCCGTTAGCCGTAGCTTCATCGAGACCGACAGAAGCAAACACCACCGGCGTTGTCTGCACAACGCAGGTGTTCACCACGGTTGCCTGAACATCGAGGGTTCCGTTCGCCGTGGCCGCATAGGCCGCTTGAGAACAGGCAGTCAGCGCCGCTGCCGCCATGAGTTTCCTGATCATTATTCCACCTATCCAGTCTTGTGATTGCCGTTTTTTCATTTTCTTGGATTCCACCCTAGCGCAACTTCGTTGCTCGAAGCTTTCAGAAGAGTCTCTGATTGGTTTACGCGGATTATGTTTTTGTACGGATCATAATCCGGCCGATTTCAAAAACGGCTGTTCGGTTTGTTGCGGCGCATTATCAGGGGATTTGCCGGATGATCAGTTTTTATCTTGGGGAGTCGCCGGTCAGCCTTGGCGCTGCTTCCGATATTTTCCGCTGACAGATCATCGGCTGAAACGGGAGGCGCGCGGCACAAGCTACATTCTATCTTTGTGCGATTTTCCCGCAAGACGGGTAGCGGCCCGGCATATGAACGCGCGTGCGCCAGCGCGCGCGGCGCGGGGTATGATGTCTTACGGTTGATTGAAGGCGGTCCTTCAGCCTTTCATCAGGCCTGAGGCCTTCAGCAGCTTGCCCGCGCGCAGAACCCGGTCGAGCTTATGCTCGCTGGAGCGGTCGCCCTTATTGGAATCGGGATGGAACCGGCGCACATATTCGGCATAGCGCGCGCGGATCTGCGCCGGCGTCGCGTCCGTCTCCAGGTCGAGTTCCCGGAGCGCGCGGATCTGCAGGCTTGAGCGATGGCTGTGCATCCGCTCCTCGGCCGCGGGCGTGTCGTCCATATCGAAGAAGCTGCGGCCGGCCCACCGGCGCGGATCATGCGGATCGGTGGCCTTGCGCCCGCCCAGCGGCCCTGCGCCCATGCGCCAGGTGCGCTTGTGGCCATACTGCTCGGCGCGCAGGAAAGCAGCCGCTTCGGCATCGGTCATGCCTTCAAAGAAATTGAAGCTGCGATTATAGGCGGCCGCATGTGCCTCGCAGAACCAGTGGCGTCCCTTGCCGCCCGGGCGCGGCGCCGGATGAGACCCTTCCAGATCACAACCAGGCTCCTCGCACACGCGCGTACGCTTTGCCCGTGCGCGCGACGTCTCGTCGGCGGGGGGCTTCACGCGTATATCCGTGAACTTGACTCGGTATCTGAACGGTTCGCCGTCTGACATGGGGCCATATAATAGGGAGCGCCGGTTAAACATGCCACAACCAAACGACAGACAGACGCGGATTGAAGCAGCGCTTGCGGCAGCATTTGAGCCCGTCTCGCTCAGCGTGATCGACGATAGCCACAAGCATGCGGGCCATGCCGGCGCTGCGCCGGGCGGCGAGACGCATTATTCTGTTGAAATTGTTGCCGAGGCTTTTGCGGGGCTCTCCCGCGTGCAGGTTCAGCGCGCCGTGATGATGGTGCTGCAGCAGGAATTCGACACCGGCCTGCATGCCCTCGCCCTGAAGGCGCGGGCGCCCGAGGCGAGTTAGTCCGGGCGTTCAGTCCGCTTCTGTTTCGGCCACAGCGCGCGACACGTTCACCCCCGTCACCTGATTGCGCTGACGGCGCAGCACATTGAACCGGTAGCCATGGAACACAAAGCTCTGGCCAGGCTCGGGGATAGTCTGGGACTCATGGATCACCAGGCCCGCAACCGTGACAGCCTCCTCATCGGGAAGGTCCCAGCCGGTGGCGCGGTTGAGATCGCGGATCGGCACCCAGCCATCGACATTGACCGAGCCATCGGGCTGCGGGCGCACGCCCTGCACCTGCACGTCATGCTCGTCATGGATCGCGCCAACGATCTCCTCGAGAATATCTTCCAGCGTGATCAGGCCCTGCAACTCGCCATACTCGTCAATAACGAGGGCAAAATGCTGGCCTCGTGAGAGGAACTGGTTGAGCTGCTCCTGCACCGGCGTGGTCTCCGGAACGAACCAGGGTTTGCGCAGAATCGAATCCAGATCGAGCTTGGAAACATCGCCGCCCAGCGGCAGCGCAGCCCGCAGCAGGTCCTTGGCATGCAGAATGCCGATGATCTCTTCTTTCTCGCCGCGATAGAGCGGCAGGCGCGTATGCGGGCTCGACAACGCCTTCATGATCAGCTGGCGGGGCTCGAGATCCGCATCCAGCATATAGATGTTCTTGCGGTGGATCATCACGTCTTCGACGGTGAGATCTTTCAGGTCCAGCGCTCCAACAAGGCGCAGGTGATCATCCTTGCCCACGCCACCTTCTGCCGCATGCAGATCAATTGCACCGCGAATTTCCTCTTCAGCCGAAAGCGGGCTCGCCGGCGCACCGACGCCGACAAGGCGAAGCACGCCGTTCACGATCAACTGGATGACCCTGATGATCCAGGAAGTGGATTTCACTACCAGGGAGATCGGGCCGGCCACGACCAGCGCTACGGAATCTGGCCGCGTGATGGCATAGGTCTTCGGCATGACCTCCGAGAAGATCAGAACGAGCACGGTCATGACCGCCGTCGCCGCAGCAAGCGCAAGGCCGCCTTGCCCGAAAAGAGCCGTGAACATCGAAGTCGCCAGGACCGATGCCAGAATATTGACGACATTGTTGCCGAGCAGGATGGCGCCGATGAAATTCTCGCGATTGGCGAGCAGCTTGTTCACCGTCCGGGCCCGCTTGTCGCCGTCTTTCTCCAGCGCATGCATCCGAGCGCGGGACGCGGCTGTGAGGGATGTCTCCGATCCTGAGAAGAATGCAGATATCATCAGCAAAATGACGATCGCAAATGCATATCCGGCAATCATGGCAAGACCCAGCTCCTGTCAGGTGAATTCGGCAAGTTCGGTGGCAAGAAAGCGTTCAACCGAGGCAAGGTCAGCATCCGGATGAACATAGGCTGCCCCGATACCGCGCGCGAGGATCAGCGGCACGCGCCCGGCGCGTGCCTTCTTGTCCTGCTGCATCAGCGTTGCAAGGCGGTTTGCGGTGAAGCGTTCCCGGTCAAAGCCTTCCAGCGAAACGGGGAGCCCCGAAGCGCCAAGCACATCCTTCACGCGCGCAGCGTCTGCCGCTGGCGTGATGCCGCTTGCGGCGCCATAGCGGAAGGCCAGCGCCATGCCGAGCGCAACAGCTTCGCCGTGCAGCAGGTCTTCACGGTATTCATTGGCAGCCTCGAAGGCGTGCCCGAATGTGTGGCCAAGATTGAGCAGCTGACGCACACCCGTTTCAGTTTCGTCCTCAACCACAATGGCCGCCTTTGCCGCGCAGGAGCGCGCAACCGCATAGCGAGCCGCTTCCGGTTCCAGCGCCAGAACCTTCTGGCCATGCTCTGCCAGCCAGTTGAAGAAAGGCGCGTCATTGATGAGGCCGTATTTCACGATCTCCGCATAGCCGGCTTTCAGCTCCCGCTCCGGCAGGGTGGACAGCAGCGCCGTATCGGCAATCACAAGGCGCGGCTGATAGAAAGCGCCGATGAGGTTTTTGCCGCGCGGGGTGTTCACCGCCGTCTTTCCGCCCACAGACGAATCCACTTGCGCCAGCAGCGTGGTGGGCACCTGCACGAACCCCATGCCGCGTTTCATCAGGCTGGCGGCCAACCCGCCCATGTCTCCGATCACGCCGCCGCCGAAAGCGATCAGCGTATCGCCCCGGTCTGCCCCGCCCGCCAACAGCCAGTCGAGCACGCCTTCGAGATTGGAAAAGCTCTTGGTCTTCTCGCCCGGCGGCAGGCTGCACCAGTCAAGCTGGATGCCGGCAGTCTTCACTGCCGCCTCCAGCGCGGTCTTGTGGTGACGCATCACCGTTTCATCTGTCAGCACAAAGGCGCGGGGGCGCTTGAGCATGACCGACAGGCGCGGGCCGAGCTCCGCCAGCGCGCCATGCCCCACCAGAATATCATACGCCCGCGCGCCCAGTTCGACGCGCACCGTTTCCAGCGAAGAGATAGTGTTCATTTCGGTTTCCAGGTCTGAAGAGCTTTCAGGATCGCATTGACGGTATGCGTGTGAGGGCCGTCCTTGGAATGGACCACCAGATCGGCCTGCGAATAGAAAGGCTGGCGCTCCATCACGAGATGGGCGAGGTGTTCCTTGGCGTCGGCCCGCTGCAGCAACGGGCGGGTGTCGCGCTTCTGCACCCGCCGCCAGAGCGTTTCGATATCTGCATTCAGCCAGACCGTGATCGCCCGCTCGCGCAGGATCGCGCGAGTGTCAGGATCAAGGTAGGCCCCTCCCCCGGTCGCGAGCACATGCGGGGGCATGTCCAGCAGGCGGCGGATCACCTGTTTTTCGCCGCGCCGGAAGTCGGCCTCGCCATGTTTGGCAAAGATGTCGGAAATCGACAGGCCGGCGGCCTTCTCGATTTCATGGTCGCTGTCGTAAAAATCCCGGCCCAGCTTGTCGGCCAGCCGCCGCCCAACCGTCGATTTGCCCGCGCCCATAAGACCGACAAGCGCAATCGTGCGCCCGTGGAAGGGCAGCTGCGTACTTGAAGGGTCTGAGTCGGAAGGCATCTGTTCGTATTACCCGGCGTTGCGCATATGTCCTAGTGGTGCCACATAGACGGCGCAATCGGCAGGCAGATTCGCCCTGCCACACTCGTTTTCTGGGCCGGTTTCATGCGCAAATATCTCATCCTTTTCGTTATTCTTGCAGTCGCCATTGCCGGGGGTATGTGGTGGTTAGGCCAGCGCGCCGTCAAGAACGCGCCGCCAGAAGGCGAAATCCGCATACCTGTTGAAGGCGCTCTCGAATAGGCTGAAACGCCCCCTTAACCGCGTTTCCCTAGCGTTGGCGGATGGATGACCGTTCGCGTATAGGCGCTTTCCTTGAAATGATGTCGGCCGAGCGGGGCGCAAGCCCCAATACGCTCGACGCCTATGGGCGCGACCTGCTGGACGCCTCCGAATTCTGCGGCCTGCGTCTGGTGACTGCCTCCTCGGCAGACCTGTCTAACTGGCTGGCAGACCTGGCCGTGCGCGGCATGGCGCCCTCCACCCAGGCCCGGAAACTGTCGGCTGTGCGCCGCTTTTTCCGCTTCCTCTTCCAGGAGGGTGACCGGAAAGACGACCCCACCGCCCGCCTGGATGGCCCCTCGCCCGAACGGGAAGTGCCCGATGTGCTGTCCCGCGAGGAGGTGGCCCGGCTGATCGCCGCCTGCGAACCGGACAAACGGCTGAAATGTCTGGTGGAGCTGCTCTATGGCGCGGGCCTGCGTGCCTCGGAGCTCGTAACCCTGCGGGTGGGCAACCTGCCCCGCCGCAAGGCCGGGCAATGGATGAGCGCCGACATCATCATTCGCGGCAAAGGCGGCAAAGACCGGCTCTGCCCACTCGGCCGGGCGGCCCTGATCGCGCTGGCAGAATGGCTCGATGTCCGTGAGGAAAGCCTGCCGGACAACCCGCTGCTGCGCGGCAAGGCGAAAGGGTTCGTCTTTCCTTCGCGCGGCAAGGAAGGCCACCTCACGCGCCGGCGTCTTGGGCAGATGCTGGAAGACCTCGCCATGAAAGCGGGGATCAAGTCAGAGCGGGTCTACCCACATGCTCTCAGGCATGCCTACGCGACCCACCTTCTGCAAGGCGGGGCTGACCTCCGGGTTGTGCAGACCCTTCTCGGTCACGCCGACATCGCCACGACGCAGATCTACACCCACGTCCTGACTGATGAACTCGCCGAACTGCTGGAAACAGCCCACCCCCTGGCGGTGGCCGGCCGCAGCCGCCGCTAATCTCAGGCGATCGCCGAGCCGCGGCTATTGACCCAGAAAGCGTGAACAACGCCGGGCAGCCAGCCGATCAGCGTCAGTAGCACATTCAGCAGGAATTGCAGGCCAAGACCTTCCTTGATCAACACCGCGACCGGCGGCAGGAAAATCGTCAGCAGGATCATCAATAGCGACATGGGAGTCCCTTTCCGTCTCGTCTGTGAGGAAAACGCATCAGAGTGCCGGGCGTTCCGTCACACCCTGCCGGTTTGACGCGGTGCAGCACCGCCCTTAATCCTTCCCCGGCAAGAGGGAGCCCCAGATGAGCCAGAAAACGCCGCGCAATTTCTTCAAGCCGCTCGCCATCGGCGCGCCTGAGCCCTATCGCGAACTGCCGGTGAAGCTGGAGCGCATGATCCATTTCGTGCCGCCGCATCTGGAGAAAGTGCGCGCCAAGGTGCCCAAAATGGCCCCGACGGTGGACGTGATGCTGGCAAACTTGGAAGACGCGATCCCTGCAGACGCCAAGGACGCCGCCCGCGCCGGCGCCATCGAGATGGCCAACATGTACGACTGGCAGGCCAAGGGCACCGGCTTCTGGAGCCGCGTGAACTGTCTCAACTCCCCCTGGTTTCAGGAGGACGTATCGGAGCTGGTGTTGAAAGCCGGCCACCAGCTCGACGTGATCATGCTGCCCAAGGTCGAGGGACCGTGGGACATTCACTTTGCCGATCAATATGTCGCCCAGCTGGAAGCCAAGGCCGGCCTCAAGCGCCCCATCCTCTTCCACGCCATCCTGGAGACGGCTGAGGGCGTGGCCCGCGTCGAGGAGATCGCCCTCGCCTCCCCCCGCATGCAGGGCATTTCGCTTGGCCCGGCAGACCTTGCCGCCAGCCGCAAGATGAAGACCACCCGCGTGGGCGGCGGCCACCCCTTCTACCGCGTGATCGAAGACCCGAAAGCCGATGGCAGTCCGCGCGCCAGCGCCCAGCAGGACCCGTGGCACTACACCATCGCCCGTCTGGTCGATGCGTGCCGCATGGCCGGCATCAACGCCTTCTACGGCCCCTTCGGCGACATTGCCGACCTTGACGCCTGCGAGCAGCAGTTCCGCAACGCCTTCCTGCTCGGCTGCGCGGGCACCTGGAGCCTGCACCCCAACCAGATCGCGATTGCCAAGCGCGTCTTCTCGCCCGATCCGGATGAGGTGAAGTTTGCCCGCAAGATTCTCGCCGCCATGCCCGATGGCTCCGGCGTCGCCATGATCGATGGCAAGATGCAGGACGACGCCACCTGGAAACAGGCAAAGGTGATTTCCGATCTGGCAGACCTCGTCGCCTCGAAAGATCCCGATCTTGCCGCCGCCTATGCCGGTTGAATTGGCCCTCGCCAAAATCCCGAGACAGGCCTAGCCTGCGCCGGTCAGGAACCGGCAGGAGCTAGCCATGTTGAGGACAATCGCAGGACTATTCGGGACAATTCTGGCCATTTCCGGCCACGCAGCGGCAGATGAAGTGTGGACCACAAATGTGGGCGAGATCGTCTACGAGGCGGATCTCGAATCTGGCGAGGCGATCCTCTCCTTTCCCGGCGAGACCGGCCAGCGCCTGATCGGCATCTTTCCAGGCCTTGCCGGGGTGAGCGAGGGGCGCGGCTTCTACGCCGGCGTCTGGGTTGATCCTGACACCGCCACAGACGGCCTCTGCCCCGCCGCGATGACCGATCCGCTGGGCGGGGGCAAAGCCTATACCTGGGGCCGGATGGACATCATCTTCACCAAGCCGGACTTTCCGGGCGGCTTCGTGGTGATGAAGGGAACCTGCTTCGATCAGGCCACCGACTATCTGATCGCCGAACCGGTGGTGGGCGAATAACCCCTCCCCCGCCTGCGCTCATCGCCCTCCTCTTTTCAAGGAAACCCCATGGCAAAGCATCTGATCCCCGAAACCGGGCACAGCCCGAACCTGCAGGCCTGGTTCGACTGGATGACCCGTGACCACTCCGCCGAGGGCCTGTCCGCTATCCTCGCCGAAAACGTCGTGTTCAAGAGCCCCGTCGTTCACACCCCGCAGGAAGGCAAGGCAATCACCATGGCCTATCTGCTGGCTGCCGGTGAGACGCTCGGCAATGACGATTTCCGCTACACCCGCGTATTCGATTGCGGCGACCGCGCCGTTCTGGAATTCGAGACGATGATGGACGGCATCCTCGTCAACGGCGTGGACATGATGGAATGGAACGCGGATGGTCAGATCACGGATTTCAAGGTGATGGTCCGTCCCCTGAAAGCCATCCAGACGGTTCACGCCGCCATGGGCGCGATGCTGGCGAAAATGAAGGCTGGTGCGTGAAGGCGCCGGTTCTGGAAACCGAACGCCTGGTTCTGCGGGCCGCCGAACCCCGAGACATTGACGCGTCAGCGGCCATGTGGGGCTCTGATGAAGTCACCCGTTTCATCGGCGGCAAACCGCGCTCGCGCCAGGATGCCTGGTTTGGCCTTTTGCGCGGCATCGGCCTCTGGGAAATGAAGGGGTTCGGCTATTGGGTGGTCACCGACAAAGCGAACGGCGCCTATCTCGGCGAAGCCGGCTTTGCTGACTTCGAAAGGGGCCTGCCCAAGGAGCTGATCTGGGGCCCCGAAGCGGGCTGGGCCTTTGGCCCACAGGCCTGGGGCAAGGGCTATGGCACAGAAGCCGTGCGCGCGATCCATGACTGGCTGGATGGAACAGAGTTCGCCAGCAGCTGCTGCGTGATCGAGCCGGAAAATTCCGGATCACGGCGCGTCGCCGAAAAGCTCGGCTACAGTCATACCGGCGAAACACTGCTGGGCGGCGTGCCCGTCTACACTTACCGGCGCGGGGCCTGATAGGCTTCCGGACTTCCGGTCTCATCATTGGCGCCGAGCGGTTTCCACGCGCGCAGAAGTTCCAGGAACGCCTGATCCGGCAAGCCGGGGCTGTAAAGAAAACCCTGCGCCATGGTGCATCCCCGGCGGCGCAGGAAATCTGCCTGCTTGGTGGTCTCCACCCCTTCGGCAACCGTCTTTAGGCCAAGGGTTTCGGCCATGGCGAGGATCATCTCGACAATGGCCGGGGCCTGACGATCTGTCTCCAGCGCAGAGACAAACTGCCGGTCGATCTTGAATACATCGAAGGGCAGCTGGGTGAGGGTCGCAAGGTTTGAATGGCCCGTTCCGAAATCGTCGATGGCAAGCTTGGTGCCCATCGCCCGCAGCGGCGAGATGAACTCGGCCACGCGCCCCGGATCCGACACCGCCATGCTTTCGGTGATCTCCAGCTCCAGCCGGCGCGGATGAAGGCCGGAGCGGCGCAGAGCGCCCATCACCGTTTCGGTCAGATCATTGCGCTGGAACTGGCTGGGGGAGACGTTGACGGCAACAGTCACGTCATGGCCTTCAAGTTCCCAGGTGCGCGCAGCCTCACAGGCCGCTTCCAGGATCTGCTTGCCGATCTCCTCGATCAGGCCAGCTTCCTCCGCCACCGGAATAAACGCGGCTGGTGAGATCAGCTTGCCGTTGGAGCGGCGCCAGCGCGCCAGCGCCTCGGCGCCGACGATACGGCCCGTGGCAAAATCGATCTTCGGCTGGAACACAGCCTTGAACTCGCGGTTTTCCACCGCGTCGCGCAGCTCTGCCTCAAACCGGTAACGCCCCTGCACGATGCGCGTCAGGCGCGGGGTGAAGAAGCGGAAGCCGGACTGGGATTCGTTCCGTACAAGGCGCAATGCCAGCTTGGCGTTCTGCATCAGCTTCTGCGGCGAATCGGCGTCTTCCGGCGCCATCACGATGCCGCCCGACAGCGACATCGTCACTGGCCGGCCAAGGATGGTGAACGGCTCGTTGAACGCATTCCGGATAGCCCGGGCGATCGCGATCACATGTTCCCGGCTGCCGGCGTTCGGCATGAACAGGGTGAACTGATCCGCCGTCAATGCCGCCAGCATGGAGCCCCGCAGCGCCGAGGCCGAGGGGTCGGGCACATCGCTCAGCGCTTTTGAAATCCGCTGGGCGGCGGCATGGATCATCATGTCGCCATGCCCTGCCCCCACCTGCTCAACCAGATGCGCAAACCGGTCGATGTCGAGCAGGATAAAGGCGGCGGGGCGCTCAAAGCTGGCGCTGGGAAGGATCTCGAAGATGCGCTTCTCGGCAGCAATGGCATTGGGCAGGCCGGTGCGGCTGTCACGATAGGCGATCTTGCGGAGGTGATCATTCTCCCGTTTCAGCTTTCGCACGGTGCGCGTAGTGGCCACGCGCAGGCGCCGCAGCTCCGGAAACTGCAGGGAGTAGAGGTCCGCGTCCACGTCCCCGCGGGTCGACATCATGTAAGTGGTAAAGCGCAGGAACACGTCCTGCAGCGGGCGCGCCAGCAGGTAGCAGACGGTGGCGGAGGTGATGATCGTGAACAGCAACATGCCCACGATCACCGGCAGGGGAACGGAAAACCCGATCGGCGCATTCTGGCTGTTGGTGCGGAAAATCACCTCGGCGGCAACGATCAGGGCAAACAGGAAAATAGATAAAAGCCCGCCGGAGATCCCGGCAAATGCCGGAATGGTGAGGCTGCCGGTCAGACGGCCGATGAGGCTTCCCTGTTTCAATCCATTGCCCACCACGGGTGCCCAACTAAGTAATTCCCGCAGAAACTGCCCTATAGATGTTTAGGAATCCGTGAACACAGATGCGCTAGCTGTAGCGCCTCCGGCAGTTTATATGGCCTCTCATGACAAAGAACCGCACCGCAAACGTCACCCGCAAGACAAAGGAAACCGAAATATCGGTTTCCGTTAACCTTGATGGCACCGGCAAAGCCGAGATCGAGACGGGAATCGGCTTTTTCGATCACATGCTGGACAGTCTGGCCCGCCATTCGCTGATCGACCTGAAAGTGAGCTGCAAGGGCGACACCCATATCGACTTCCACCATTCGGTCGAGGATACCGGCATCGTAATCGGCCAGGCGATTGCCCAGGCGCTGGGCGATTTTGGCGGCATCACGCGCTTTGGCCATGCCTACATCCCGATGGACGAAACGCTGACCCGCGCCTCCATCGACCTTTGCAAGCGCCCCTATCTGATCTGGAAAGTGGAATTCCGCCGCGACAAGATCGGCGAGATGGACACCGAACTCTTCAAGGAGTTCTTCCATGCCCTCGCGGGCAATGGCGGCATGTGCCTGCATGTCGAGAACATCTATGGCGAGAATAACCACCACATCGCCGAAAGCTGTTTCAAGGCCACCGCCCGCGCCCTGCGCACGGCCATCACCGTAGACCCGCGCCTCGGCGGCAAGCCTGCCAGCACCAAGGGCAGCCTCTGATCCGGCCCAAAGCCCGCGCCTAAATGGCGTGGGCGTCGATCACCGCATCGATCAGTGCCGGCTCGGCGGGCACCTGCCCGTCCAGCATCAGCATGGCGAGGCCATGCACCAGCGCCCAGGATTTCAGCCGCCGCGCCTCCCGCAGCCCGGCAGGCATATCCCGCCCATAGAGATCATCCAGCGCCCGCACCAGCAGGGTCATGCCATCCTCCGGCCTGTCTTCGGCGCAGGGCTGCGGCGCGCGGGCAGGGCCTGCGCCCGGCTGCGCCATCATCAGCCGGAACAGCGCCGGATGAGCGAGGGCAAACTGAACATAGGCCCGGCCCATGGAGATGAAGGCGGCCATACGGTCCCCCTTCCCCGCCATAGCCTTCTCAAAAGCAGCCGCCATCATGGCGTGACCTTCGGTGCACAGCGCGCTGAGCAGCGCCGCCTTGTCCGGAAAGTGGCGGTAGACCGCCGTGGCCGACACCCCGGCATTGCGCGCAATCTCTCGCAGGCTCAGCGTCTCTGCCGGGCCTGAGCCGATCAGCTTCAGCCCCTCCGCGATCAGCGCCGCGCGCAGGTCGCCATGATGATAGCGGTTTTTCTCCCCGCCCATGTTGACAGTGTTATCATTCTCGATCATGTTATCACCGTAAACATTGTTCTCATCCTCCGCAACCTGGCTGCTTCAAAGGACCCCACCATGCCCAGCCCCGTCGAAACTGCCATTCGCAGCGTTGTTACCAAAGGCATCATGGGTGTGGCGGGCTTCAACCGCGCGCACCGCAAGTCCAGCGCGCCCAATCCTTACCTCACCGGCATCCATCAGCCGATGGAAGCTGAATACACCCTGACGGACCTGAAAGTGACCGGCACCATCCCGCCTGCGCTGAATGGTCTCTATCTGCGCAACGGGCCCAACCCCTTCAGCCCCCCCAACCCCGCCACCCATCACTGGTTCGTCGGCGACGGGATGCTGCATGGTGTGCGCCTGGAGGGCGGCAAGGCGCTCTGGTATCGCAACCGCTGGGTCCGCTCGCCGCAGATCAGCCAGGCCCTGGGCGAGCCCCCTGCCACCGGCCCGCGCACTCCGGCCGGGTCGGAAAGTCCGAACACGAATGTTGTCGCCATGGCCGGGCGTATCTGGGCCCTGGTCGAGGCGGGCGGCCTGCCGGTGGAAGTTTCCGATACGCTGGAAACCCGCGCCCGCAGCGATTTCGGCGGCCTCCTGCGCCAGGGCTATACCGCGCACCCCCACCTTGATCCGCTGACCGGCGAGACCCACGCCATCTGCTATACCGGCCAGAACCAGACCACCATCTGGCACACCGTGATCACCGCCGAGGGCGCCGTGCGCCGCCACGAGCCCATCGCCGTGCAGAACGGCCCCTCCATCCATGACTGCATGATCACCCGCAATTATGTGATCGTGATGGACATGCCGGTCACCTTCTCCATGGCGGCGCTGATTGGCGGGGCATCCTTCCCCTATCGCTGGAACCCGAAACACACCGCCCGCATCGGCCTCCTCCCCCGTGAGGGCAAGGGCAGCGACATCCTCTGGTGCGATGTCGAGCCCTGCTACATCTTCCACCCCGCCAACGCCTATGAAACCGAAGACGGCAAGGTGATCATGGATGCCTGCGTGCATCAGGACATGTTCGTGGACGGAAACACGGGCCCTAATGGCAGCATCTGCGCCTTCGAGAGCCTGGAGATAGACCCCGCCGCCCGCGCCGTAACCCGCCGCATCATCGACGACGCCCCACAGGAATTTCCGCGTCCGGACGAACGCCGCATCGGCCAGCCCTACCGCTATGCCTACACCGTGGCCCTGCCCGCGCAGGGAGACCCGAGCTTCCTGGGCGACCCGCGCCTCTTCAAGCATGACCTCGGCACCGGCACGCGCCAGGTCCACGATTTCGGCCCCGGCCGCATGCCCGGCGAGTTCGTCTTCGTGCCCGCCCATGAAACCGCTGCCGAGGATGAAGGCTGGCTGATAGGCTATGTCATCGACACAGCCTCCGACACCACCGATCTCGTCATCCTGAATGCGCAGGATTTTACCGGCCCGCCGGTGGCCAGCATCGCCCTGCCCCACCGGATCCCGCCCGGCTTTCACGGCAACTGGGTGCCGCTCGGCTGAGGGCGCCCGGCGCCTCTGTCGCAAACGCGCTTGATTGCCATGGCCCCGCGCCCCCGCTAAGAGCGCGGCCATGACCCGCGTGGCCCTCATCGATTACGGTTCCGGCAACCTGCATTCCTGCGCGCGCGCCCTCGCCGCGGCGGCAGGCGACGCGGCCGCCGTCCACGTCACCGCGCGCCCTGAAGACATCCTCGCGGCCGGGCGCATCGTGCTGCCGGGCGTGGGCCACTTTGCCGATTGCGCCGGCGCCCTGCGCGCCATTCCCGGCATGGTCGATGCCCTGGACGAGGCCGTGCTGCGCAAGGGCCGGCCTTTCCTGGGCATCTGCGTGGGCATGCAGCTGATGGCAGACATGGGCCTGGAAGATGGCGAAACCCCCGGCCTTGGTTGGGTGCATGGCATCGTCGAAGCGCTCATCCCTGCCCCCGGCCTGCCCGTGCCGCATGTCGGCTGGAACGAGCTGATGATCCCCGCGCCCCATCCCGTTCTGGCGGGCCTCGGCGACAAGCCCCACGCCTATTTCACCCACTCCTACGCCTTCCGTCCGGAAAATCAGGGAGAGGTCGCCGCCTGGACCGATTATGGCGCCCCGCTGGCCGCCGCCATCGCCCGCGACAACCTCTTCGGCACGCAATTCCACCCCGAAAAAAGCCAGCGCCTGGGCCTCACCCTGCTGGCCAACTTCCTGAAATGGACCCCTTGATCTTCAGCCCCCTCTCCCCTGGGAGAGGGGTTCAACCAAAAGACGACACCATGACCTTCACCCTCTACCCCGCCATTGACCTGAAAGACGGCGCCTGCGTGCGCCTGCTGCGCGGGGAGATGGACGCAGCCACCGTGTTCAACACCGATCCCGGCGCCCAGGCCCGCGCCTTCCACGAGATGGGCTTCACCCATCTGCATGTGGTGGACCTGAACGGCGCCTTCGCCGGCGAGCCGGTGAACAAGGCCGCCGTGGAAAGCATCCTCAAAGCCACCCCCGCCCCGGTTCAGCTTGGCGGCGGCATCCGCACGCGCGCCCAGATTGATGCCTGGCTTGAGGCCGGCATCTCCCGCGTCATCCTCGGCACCATTGCGCTGCGCGATCCGCAGCTGGTGAAGGACGCCGCCCGCGCCCTGCCGGGCCGCATCGTGGTGGGCATCGACGCGAAGGATGGCATGGTCGCCGTGGAAGGCTGGGCCGAAACCAGCGACATGCGCGCCACAGAGCTCGCCAAGGCTTTCGAAGGCTGCGGTGTCGCCGCCATCGTCGCCACAGACATCGGCCGCGACGGCCTCAAAACCGGCGTCAATGTTCCGTTCACGGCAGAGCTAGCGGGCGCCGTCTCCATCCCCGTCATCGCCTCCGGCGGCGTCAAAAGCGTAGACGACATCCGTGTCCTGAAGGCCTCAGGCGCCCCGATTGCCGGCACGATTTTGGGCCGCGCGCTCTACGATGGGGATATTGTGGCGAGTGAGGCGATTGGGGCGGCGTTAGACTAATTTTGTGTTGCCGATATTGCCACCGTACTTTAGGTTGAAAGCCACAATTGGCGGGGCAAACATGACACTCAACACCTCAATAATATCGGCGCTGTTCAGTCTCTTTTTGCTGGCAGGGTGCGCCACCGGGCCACAGTATTATGTCTCAACTAGCAGCCTCGCAGCGCCACAAGTATCGAGTGCCCAAACGTATGAACTTTGGCCAATGAATGAGAATGTCGCTCCTAGCGATCTTCAGTTTTTGGAGTATTCCAAGTATATCGAACGAGCGTTGAACTCAAAGGGGATGACCCGTGTTTCAGGACATGAAACCCCTGACATTATTGTGCTTGTTGGATATGGAATTGGCGCTCCTGAAAAAAATACCCGTTCGTATTCAATCCCGGTTTTCGGTCAGACGGGCATAAGCTCGTCGACTACCACCGGGACAGCCACGACAAACGTATACGGTACTTCGACGTATGTGACGGGAAATACAAACTATCGGCAAACCACTACATACACGCCCACATTTGGCATTACGGGCTATCAAACCGGAGTTCAGAATTACACTACTTACACTAGGTACATTACGCTTAATGCAGCCTTTGTTGATATTGAAAAAGATGCCAAAGATTGGCAGCCAGCTTTTGAAACAAATATAGTGAGCACAGGATCTAGCGGAGACTTGCGACAAGTGTTTCCAGTGATGATCGCTGCCGCGAAAGACAGTATTGGGGTCAGCACGCCAAAAGCGGTTCAAACCTCGATCTCAGAAAACGATAACGCGGTGCAATTAATTCTGGGCGCTGAGAATTAGAGGCACACACCTCTCGTCCACAGTAACAATATTTCGGCCGCCGAGCCTGACTGCACTGATCTGAATTATCGTTGCGCCGCCTTGCCGGCCGCGCGCTTTTCTGGTGCCCTGCCCTCTCTCGCCCTGAAGCTTTCCGCAGGTCTGCCGGTGAAACGCTTGCCCGCCCTTCTTGCTGCTGCCGCGCTGCTGGCGGCGTTGCCTGCCCCCGCCGGGGCGCAGGGCGCACTGGTCACCACGGCGGCAGAGCTCACCGCCCAGGCAGAAACCCTCCAGCCCGGAGACTGGGTGTGGGCCCCCGCCCTCTCCCCTGCCGGCCCGGTCACCCTGTTCGTAGACCTCACCCGGCAAACCGCCACCGTCTATCGCAATGGCGTGCGCATCGGCGTCTCCACCATCTCCTCCGGCATGCCCGGCCATGAAACGCCCACAGGCGTCTTCGTCATCCTGGAAAAGGACGCAGACCACAGGTCAAACCTCTATGACAACGCCCCCATGCCCTACCAGCAGCGCCTCACCTGGGATGGCATCGCCCTGCATGCCGGCGCCCTGCCCGGCTATCCGCAAAGCCATGGCTGCATCCGCCTGCCGCTGGAATTTGCCAAACGCCTCTTCGCCGTCACCGAGATGGGCGGCACGGTCATCGTCTCCGGCGTGGCGGGAGAGCCCGCGATCACACCTGCCCCCGGCCTCCTGGCCGCCGAAGGCCCCGGCGGTGTGCCGCTGGACCATGCCCCGCTGGCAGGCGACGAGCTTTACCGCTGGATGCCGGACGGCGCCCCCGAAGGCCCGCTCACCCTCGTCATCTCGCGCCGCGATCAAACCCTGGTGGCCCTGCGCGGGGCCGCCGAAATAGGCCGCGCCCGCGTCTATGTCCCGCAAGGCGAAACAGCCACGCATGTGCTGATGCTCAGCCAGGCGCCGGGGGGCGCCCTTCACTGGATCCAGTTGGAACTGCCCGAAGGCAAGCCCGGCGCGCCGGTGGCCACGCTGCCGCCAGCCTCACCCGATGAGCTGGCCGATCAGGCGCTGCTGCCGCCCGCCTTTGCCGCGCTGCTGGAGCCCCTGCTGCTGCCGGGCACCACCATCCTGATCACGCCGGAACCTTTTGAGGAAGGCTCCGGCGGCCTGCCCCTCACCATTGTGGACGCCATCGGCTGAACGCCGGAAAGTCTTCCTCAGCGCGCCGAGGAAAGTGGCCGCCGCAGCCGCCGCCGCATGCGCAGGGCATGGGCCAGATCGCTTTCCCCGCCGCCGGGCGCGCTGCCCACATCCAGCCGGGACAATCCCGCCGCCAGCCGCGCCAGCGTCTCGGCCTCGTCATTCTGTAGTCTCGCGGCGGTTTTCCGCTCTGTCCGTTTCATGTCCATGTCTGTCTCCTGATGCTTACTTCGTCAGTTCGCTCGGTCGAGATCAGCCTCCCGTGGCGTTAATATAGGCCAGCGCGCCGCCCCTTCCCACCCCGCACAACCTTAAGGATTGTTTGCATTCACCCCGCTTTGGCGGCAAAGGAGCGCCATGCTGAAAACACGCATCATCCCCTGCCTCGACGTGAAAGACGGGCGCACCGTGAAGGGCGTCAACTTCGTGGACCTGAAAGACGCCGGCGATCCCGTAGCCCTCGCCCGCGCCTATGACGCCGCCGGAGCTGACGAGCTTTGCTTCCTCGACATTACCGCCAGCCATGAAGGCCGCGGCACGCTGCTGGAAACCGTCAGCCGCACGGCCGAGGCCTGTTTCATGCCGCTCACTGTGGGCGGCGGCGTGCGCTCGGTGGAAGATATGGTCGCGCTTCTGAGGGCAGGCGCCGACAAGGTGGCGATCAATTCGGCCGCGGTTGCAGATCCAGCGCTCATCTCCGCCTGCGCCGCCAAGGCCGGCCGCCAATGCGTCGTCGTCGCCATCGATGCGCGCGCCGTGGACGGCCATTGGGAAATCTTCACCCATGGCGGGCGCAAGCCCACCGGGATCAACGCGGTCGAGTTTGCCCGCGAAGCTGCGCGCCGCGGCGCGGGCGAAATCCTGCTCACCTCGATGGACCGGGACGGCACGAAATCGGGCTACGACATCCCGCTCCTGAAAGCGGTCTCCTCCGCCGTCACCATCCCCGTCATCGCCTCTGGCGGCGCGGGCAGCGTGGCAGACTTCGCCCCCGCCGTGCTTGAAGGCGGCGCCAGCGCTGTGCTCGCCGCCTCCATCTTCCATTTCGGCGAAGCGACCCTGGCCGAGGCCCGCGCAGCCCTCGCCGAAGCGGGCGCGCCGGTGCGCTCCCTTTAAGCCCTTCTCCCGAAGGAGAAGGGGCTTGAAACGTTACTCCGAAAACACCGGCTTGCGCTTCTGCATTTCGGCCATCACCGCTTCCATCTGGTTGGGTGTACGGATCACCTTCTTCTGCTCGTCGCTTTCCATTTGCAGCAGTTCGGCGTCGGTGCTGTCGGCCATCGCATTCAGCAGGCGTTTGGCCCCCTGCATCGCGGCGGGGTTCTTGCTCGCCATCAGCTTGGCCAGCCACAGCGCATCTTCCAGCGGCGTCTCGGAAACCTTGGTGGCAAATCCCAGCGCATGGGCCTCGGTACCCTTGAACTCGCGGTTGGTGTAAGTCAGCTCACGGAGCACATCGTCGCGCACATTGCCGCGCCACAGGGGGAAGCCCGCCATGTCCGGCACGAGGCCCCATTTCATTTCCATGATCGCGCAACGCGTTTCCGGATGAATGATGCGGATGTCCGCGCCTGAAAGAATCTGGAAGCCGCCGCCGAAGGCCACGCCATGGGCCGCTGCGATCACTGGCACCGGCAGCTCGCGCCAGCCCCAAGCCACATATTGGGCAAGGTTGGCAATGCCATGGCTGCGGTCGCCCAGATTGGAGGTCACATTCCCCTGCCCCGGCTTCTTGTCCTCGCTCGCGGCGAAGTTCGACAGGTCGAGACCGGCGCAGAAGGCACGGCCCTCGCCGGAAAGCACCACCACACGCAGGCCCTTGGTCGCCTTCAGCGTGTTGATCGCTTCGGCAATGCCGGCGAACATCGCCGGGTCCAGCGCATTCATCTTGTCGGTACGGATCAGGCGCACATCGGCAACGCCATCCTCCAGCATGGTAATCGAAACGCGGTCTTTCATCATGGCATCCTCCGGAACTTTGAGGTGAAGCTGGCGCCCTTCCGCTGGGGACGTCAAGCGGTCTGGAGGGCGGAAGTCCGCGCAAACTTTCCAGGGGGCTGGCCAACATGGCGGCTGAACGCGGTGCTGAACGTGCTGGCCGATCCATAGCCCACCCGGCGGGCGACCTCATCCATCGGCAAGTCCTCCCGCCGCAGCAGATCCTTGGCCAGGGCCATCCGCCAGGCCAGCAGGTATTCCATGGGCCGCAGGCCGACCGTGCGGGTAAACCGGTCAAAAAAAGCAGAGCGGGAGAGGCCCGCCTCCCGGCCGAGTTCATCAATCGTCCAGGGCTTCTGCGGGTCCTCATGCATCTGCCGGAGCGCCTCTGAGATGCGGACATCTGACAGCCCCCGGAGTAGTCCGGGTGCCGCATCGCCACTTTGCGATGCGCGCAGCGCCTCGATCAGCAACACTTCCACAAGGCGCTCCAGCACCAGGTCACGCCCGGCTCTCTCGCTGCTGGCTTCCTGCCCGAACAGATGCACAAGCGCCGAAAGCCGACTGTCGCCATGAATATGGATCAAGCGCGGAAGAAGCGACACAATCAGGGCGGCATCGGGCGAGCCAAAGAGAAAATAGCCGCCCTGCAGCCGCACATCCGGCGGGCCTGACGCACGTCCGTGACGCACCTCCTCACCGGAACGCATCGCTTTCCTTGGATCGATCCGCTTTGCAGGCGCAGGTTCAAAGCCGGACATCGTGAAGGCCGGCGTGGAAGGCAAAAGCACAAAGTCGCCTTCCTCCAGGGTGATTGCGGGCTCGCCGGCAACGGCCAGCCGGCACCGCCCTTCGAGCACTGCACAGAAGCCCGGATGTCCGAACTCGGAATAACTGACCGCCCATCTTCCGGCGCCGCTGATGCCCTTGGAGAACATCGTGCTTGGCCGCAGCAAACGGATCATCTGAGAAAGGGGGTCGATCATTTCGGACTTTTGCAAATGAAATAGAGACTATTGATTGATGATAGTCCTGATCACGCGCATTAATCTCTTTCCTGTCAAGCATAGACAGGAAAGGAACTCTCACCATGAACACCGTCCTCATCACCGGCTGTTCGTCCGGCTATGGCCTTGAAACGGCCCGCTACTTCCATGCCCAGGGGTGGAACGTAATCGCCACCATGCGCACGCCCCGCGAAGGTATCCTGCCCCCGTCCGCCCGCATGCACGTTCTGCCTCTGGATGTGACCCGGCCGGAGAGCATTGCAGACGCGCTGGAGATGGCGGGCCCGATTGATGTTCTCGTGAACAATGCCGGTATCGGCGTTGTCGGTGCTTTCGAAGCAACGCCCATGGCGCATATCCGCAAGGTGTTTGAAACCAACACGTTCGGCGTGATGGCCGTGTGCCAGGCAGCGATACCGATGTTCCGGGCCCGGAAGTCCGGAGTGATCGTCAATGTCACCTCCAGCGTGACCCTCGCCCCGATGCCGCTGGCTGCGGCCTACACAGCCAGCAAGCAAGCGATTGAAGGCTTCACCGGATCGCTCGCCCATGAGCTGGCCTATTTCGGGGTCCGCGCCAAACTTGTGGAGCCCGGCTACGCACCAACGACACGCTTCTCGCAGAATACCGAAGTGCGCCTCGAAGATCTGATTCCGGAAAGCTATGCCGGCTTTGCTGAGCCCATCCTAGAAGGCTTTGCCACCCCCGCTCTTGTCACAAAGGAGCAGGACGTTGCCGAGGCCATCTGGCGCGCCGCGGGCGATCTCACCGGACAGCTCCGCTTCCCCGCTGGTCTGGATGCCGTGGCCCTCGCCGCAGCCTGACCGGCAATGCGCCTTCCCGCCCCTTCTCCCGGCAGGGAGAAGGGGTTAGAGGAAGACTATGACTGCCAAAGCCCCCCTCGCCTCGCCTGCGCGCCTCGCCGCTGCCCTGACGCATCTTGCCGAAACCATCGACGCGCGCGCGCTTGAGGGCGACGCCGCCTCAAGCTGGACGGCGAAGCTGCTCGCCAAGGGCCCGGATGCTGCCGCCTCGAAAGTGGCCGAGGAAGGCGGGGAGCTGGCAGAGGCCGTTCGCCGCGAGAGTGACGAGCGGGTAGCGAGTGAGGCGGCGGACGTCCTCTACCATGTCTTCGTCGCCCTCCGGTCGCGCGGGGTCGCGCTCGACGCCGTGGCCGCCGCCCTCGAAAAGCGCCAGGGCACCTCTGGCATCTCCGAAAAAGCCGCGCGCCCGCCCAAGGACTGAAAAAACTCCAACGGCGTTGGAGTTTTTGGTCTCGCGGTTGGAGTTTTTTTAGAGCTTCGTTGGAGTTTTTGGCGCCCTTATCCACGGGATAAGCGGGCCCCTGTCCAACCCCTTACATATCTTTCGGGGGCTTGAGGCGGCGCTTGGTCTGGTGGGCTTCGGCCTTCTCGCCATCGGGCTTCTCGCCCCGCATGTAATGGCGCTGCCAGCGCTCTTTCATGGCGTTTTCCTCGCCAGATTTGAGGCGCGTGTTGAAGTCCGCCCGGCTTTCCCGCCAGCCTTCATATTCCTTCACCAGCTCCGGATTGGTTTTCAGCAGCTTGCGTTCCGGCGTGATCTCTTCCAGCCGCTTGTGTTCCATAAGTGTAATGAAAGCAAAGGGTTCGCCTTTTTTGAAGACCACTTCACCCGGCCGTGTCATCTGCCAGTTCATGGTGAAGGGAAAGGGCAGCCAGTCCGTCTCCACCAGGCCCGTCAGCGGCGCGATCCCGTCCTTCGGCCAGTTGGGCGCTCCGGTCACCCACACGCCCCAGCCGGGCGGCGTGCGGAAGAGGTGCCCGGTATGGAACGTCACGATGCCCCGCATGAAATGGGCGTCCGCAAAGCTCGGAATCGCGCGCGGATCGCCCGTCGTCAGAAGCTCGATATCTTCATTGCGCGGCCCGCCATTCCATTTGATCTTGATGTCCATCGGGCAGAGAATTTCCCAGCCCGTGGAGTTCGCCATCGTCAGCGGCAGGCACCGGTAGGGGTGGCGGTCGGTGAAGGCGTCCATCCATTCCCGGTCAGACCGGCCGGGCACGATCTCCGGGGCGACGTCGTAAATCTTATAACATTCAAGGCGCATGAATGGCTTTCCGCTTCCTGGCTGCTTGACGGGCAGGCAAAGTCCTGCCCCAAAGGACACCATGCCTGCAAGCCCTGATGACCTCTTCGCCTATCTCGACAGCCTCGGCATCGCTCACCAGACCACTTGGCATGAGGCCATGTTCACGGTTGAGCAGTCCTCTGCCCTGAAGGCGGACATGCCCGGCGCCCATACCAAAAACCTGTTCCTGAAAGCCGCCGATGGCGATCTCGTCCTGATCGCCGCCGAAGCGCATAATCAGTTGAAGCTCAACCAGCTGCACCGGAAGATCGGCACAAAACGCCTCTCCTTCGGCGCGCCGGATCTGATGACCGAAGTGCTCGGTGTCACGCCCGGTTCGGTCACCGCCTTTGCCCTGATGAACGACCGCCCGGCCCGCGTGCGGTTCCTCGTCGACGCGGTCCTTGCCGGCGCGGATATCGTGAACTTCCACCCGCTGACCAACACCGGAACCACGGCCATCAGCCAGGCAGATTTCCGCCGCTTCGTGGACGCGACCGGGCACGGCTTTGAAATCTTGGATTTTTCCGAGCTCTGAACCGGCCCCGCTTGACCCCATGGCCGCTTGGCGCGCAGGCTGGCGCATACGCCCTGCCTGTTTGAGCCTCGCCATGAAGCCGCAAGAGCCTGCATCCCCGTTCGAAATCGACATTGGCCTGCGGTCGCTGGACGAACTTTTCAACTCGCTCGACCCCTCCCCCCTCGTAGACCGCGATATCGACGATGCCATCGAGGATTTCATCGTGGATTCCGTGCCGGAGGCTCCGCGCGGCGCGCAGATCTCCCTGGTCCTCCATCTGCCCATAGGCCATCTGAGCGGCCTTGACCCGGCCGCGCTGGAGCAGTCGATCACCAACTACTTCTCATTTCTGGAAGCCCGGCAGACGCGGCAGCTCAGGCTATTCCTGAAGGAAAGCCGCCGAGACGCGCTGGTCGGCCTTCTCTTCCTGATCGCCTGCATTGCCGGCAGCCAGCTGGTCCGCGCGCTGGGGCCCAGTATGAGTACGGCCCTCATCAGCGAAGGGCTGATCATCATCGGATGGGTCGCAAACTGGCGCCCCGTCGCGGCGTTCCTGTATGACTGGAGACCGATGCGGGAGAAGGCGCGCATCTATGCCCGCCTCTCCGCCCTCCGGCTTCAGCTGCGCGAAGATGTCAGGAAAGCGCCTTCGCCGTTTCCGGCTTGATGATGCCGCGATTGAGTAGTTCTTCGGCGATCTGCACGGCGTTGAGCGCAGCGCCCTTGCGCAGATTGTCCGACACGCACCAGAAGGCGAGGCCGTTCTCGGTGGTGGGGTCGTTGCGGATGCGGCTGATATAGGTCGCCCACTCGCCCACGCACTCTTTCGGCGTGATGTAGAGGTCTTCCTTGGGATCATCGACCACCATCAGGCCGGGGCTTTCGCGCAGCAGGGCGCGGCACTCATCCGCCGTCATATGGCCGATGGTCTCGATATGAACCGCTTCGGAATGGCCGACGAACACCGGCACGCGCACGCAGGTGGCGACCAGTTCGATGCTCTCGTCGACGATCTTCTTCGTCTCGACGCGCATCTTCCATTCTTCCTTGGTGTAGCCGTCATCCATGAACACATCGATCTGCGGGATCAGGTTGAAGGCGATCTCTTTCGGGAAGACTTCCGGGGTAGGCTCATCGTTCACAAACACGCCGCGCGTCTGGTTCCACAGCTCGTCCATCGCGTCCTTGCCCTTGCCGGAAACCGACTGATAGGTGGCCACAACCACGCGCTTGATGCCGACGGCATCATGAATGGGTTTCAGCGCCACAACCAGTTGGGCCGTCGAGCAGTTGGGGTTTGCGATGATGCCCTTCTTCTCATAGCCGAGCACGGCGTCAGCGTTCACTTCCGGTACGACCAGCGGCACATCCGGGTCCATCCGCCACTGCGAGGAGTTGTCGATCACGATGGCGCCCGCCTTGGCGATCTTGGGCGACCAGACCTTCGAAACAGACCCGCCAGCCGACATCAGGACAACGTCCACCTTGCTGAAGTCGAACTGTTCGAGATCATGGCATTTCAGCGTGCGGTCGCCATAAGAGACTTCCTTGCCGATGGAGCGGCGCGAGGCGACAGCGTAGACTTCATCGGCCGGAAACAGCCGCTCATCGAGAATATTGAGGAGTTCCCGCCCAACATTGCCTGTGGCGCCGACAACCGCGATGCGTGTGCCCATGATAATCTCCTCTTGTGCTTGTTCGCGGGCTATATGGCCCATCTCGACCGCATCTTAAAGCGGCTTGTGCAATTCCCCCGCGTCGGGCAGGACTGCCCCGGGCTTAACAGGGCGGAGCTGGGATCATGCTCGACGAGATAATCCGCAAGTATATCGCCGCGTATAATGAGCGCGATATTGATGGAATGCTGTCCTATGTGACCGAAGATGTGGTGTTCGAGAACATCTCCAACACCGGCCAGTCGATGCGGCTGGAAGGCAAGGACATGATGCGCCAGGTGGCCGAAGTTTCCGGCAATGCCTTCTCCTATCGCCGCCAGCGGCTGATCAATCTCGTCTCCGGCGCGGGCAAGGCAGCCGCAGAAATCGAATTTGAAGGCCGCGCGGCCGTTGACCTTCCGACCGGCGTGACAGCCGGCCAGTCGGTCAAGGTACGCGGGGCAAGCTTCTTCGAATTCCGCGGCCCCCTGCTCTGCCGGATTGCCGATTACAGCTAAGCAGAGAAGCGGCGATCATATTCGCTGCGCAGGCGCACCCAATTGTCCCAGTGGGGCCCCGGCTTCGTTCCGGCGAGTTTCGCTTCCAGAACATCCACATGCGCATGCCAGCCGGCGGAGACGCTGAGCAGGACATCGCGCGTCGGCGGGCGGCGGTGGGTGATGGTCAACAGCGTGTCTTCGCCCTTTTCGGCCAGTTCGAACAGAACGTCCGACTGCACGCCCCAGCTGATGAACAGGCGGCGAGGCGGGTCCACGTCGAGTATTTTGCAGGTCATGCGGTTTTCAGCGCCCATGCCGTCTGGCCGCGCGCCCGGCGGATCGGTCAGCTCATCATTGCGCCAGATAAATTCAAACTCGGTGCCTGGAGAAAGGTCCATAACGCCCGAGGCGAGCCATTGCCGGCGCAGCTCGCTCTGCGTGAGATAGTCCCATACGCGTGCGACCGGGCCTGGCAGCAGACGCTCAAGCTTCAGAACCGTCGGCTCAACGAGTTGGCCGTAGACGGAGGATTTCGTGGTCTGGGTCATGATTTCTTTCCTTTGGGGGATGAGGCGCTGGCATCTGCTTCGCGCAGCAGGCGTTCGAGCGTGTCGAGGCGGCCAGTCCAGAAGCGTTCATAGAAGGCAAGCCAGGATGAGGCGTCTGCGAGGGGGCCGGCCTCAAGATGGCAGACATGAGTGCGCCCGCGCACTTCACGGCGGATAAGCCCCGCCCCTTCCAGCGCCTTGATATGTTTCGAGGCCGCCGCAAGCGACATCTCGAAAGGCTCGGCAAGCTGGCTGACGGTGCGGGCACCTTCGGTCAGATCACGGAGCATATGGCGGCGGGTAGCGTCTCCCAAAGCATGGAACACGGCGTCGAGGCGGGGGGCATCTAGTTCAACCATGTGGTTGAATATAGACCCCGCTCCTCAATAGTCAACCATTCGGTTGAATTATTATCAGCCCGCCGCTTTCAGCATGGGCCGGCGCAATTCCGGGCTGAGCCCTTCGCCCATCAGGTCAATGAAGTTTTCCGAATAGAAGGCGGTAATCTGCGATGGTGTGCAGCCCTGCAGGGTTTCGTCAAACCGCTTTAGGGGATTTCGTCCGCCTTCCACATGCGGATAGTCCGACGAAAAGAGACAGATCTCGTCGCCTGCATTGCGGATGATCCAGCCGGCATCCTCATGCGGATAGGGCGCCGCGCGGAACTGGCGGCGCACAATTTCCGAAGGTTTTGCCGAGAGCTTCTGCAAGCGCTCTTCATTGCGCACGAAGGCATGCGCCGCCGAATCCATCGCGCGCATCCATCCGGAAACCCAGGACGCGCCAAGCTCGATGGCGCCCCATTTCAGCTTCGGAAACCGGTCAAACACGCCATCGAAAATCAGTGTTGCCAGCGTCTGCATCGCGGCATTGGGAATGGGCATATAGGAAACGGACGTGAAATTGTCGTCGCCGCCATGGAAATCCGGTACAGGTGGAAGCCCGTTCTCCTTGTAAACCGGGTTCATCTTCTCCTCGCCGCCGACATGTAAGAGGATCGGCAGACCCGCCTCCTCTGCCATGCGCCAGACCGGATCAAGGCCGATATGGCTCGGCGAATGCTTCTGCGGGCAGAGCGAGGGAACCATCAGCGCCTTTGCGCCCAGCCGAATGGCAAGCCTTGCTGTTTGCTCCGCCCTCTGAAAATCTTCCAGCGGCACATAGGCGACGGCGAGGAGGCGGCGGTCGATGGCGCAGAAATCGGTCATCATCCGGTTGTGCGCGTCAGCGGCTGCGTAGCAGAGCTCCATGTCGTCTGACTGGTCGAGCCCGAAATTGCCCAGACAGAAGGTGGTGAAGACAAGCTGGCTGGCAAAGCCCAGCCGGTCGAGCGCGGCGGGCCGGTCTTCACGGCGGAAAGCGCCGAGCGCTTCATAATTCTTCTTCAGCAGGATCGCATCGCCCGCCGCCGCGCGATAGGCAGCGTCTTCATGCCGGGCACGTTCCTCATCCATCCAGTGGGCGTGGGACTGTTTCCACTTGTAGACCGGCAGCGCGTGATAGCGCTCCAGCAGGCGGCGCTCGAAATAGGGATCGAGCACATCCGTCATCTCCATCAGATGACTGTCGGCATCATGAATGAGCCGCCCGGCAGCGTATGACATTACTTGTTTCCTCCGCTCTTGTTTTGAGCGGAGGATGTCACAAGGCAGATGGATTGTCCAAATCCGGACGGAAAAGGACGATCAGAGCGCCGCCAGGATCGCGTCTGCCATCTGGCGGGTGGTGAGGTCGCCGCCGAGATCGCGCGTGCGCGCGCCGCGATCAAGCGCCTTGCCAACGGCCGCAAAAAGCGTGTCAGCCGCTTTTTCTTTCCCCAGAGACCAGCGCAGCGCCATTTCCAACGACAGGATCGCGGCACAGGGATTGGCTGTTCCCTGCCCGGCAATGTCCGGCGCAGATCCGTGAACCGGCTCATACAGACCTGGCACACCCGGCGCGCCGAGCGAGGCCGATGGCAGCATGCCGATGGACCCTGTCAGCATCGCAGCCTCGTCAGAGAGAATATCGCCGAAGAGATTGTCCGCCAGGATCACGTCAAACTGTTTGGGCGCCCGGACGAGCTCCATGGCGCAGGCATCGGCATACATATGAGAAAGCTCGACACCGCCGCCGAGTTCGGCATGGGCGAGCGTCACTTCCTGGCGCCAGAAGAGACCCGACTCCATGACATTCGATTTTTCGACCGAGGTGACACGGGCATCGCGGCCGCGGGCAATCTCGAAGGCCACGCGCGCAACGCGCTCGATCTCCGGATGCGTGTAGACAGCCGTGTCATAGCCCCGGCGCAGGCCGCCCTGCTCGTCAATGCCGCGCGGCTGGCCGAAATAGACCCCGCCCGTCAGTTCCCGGACGATCATGATGTCGAGGCCCTCGACACGGTCTTTCTTCAGGCTGGAGGCTTCCACCAGCGCCGGAAAGCAGAAAGCCGGGCGAAGATTTGCAAAAACGTCCAGGCCCTTGCGCAAGGCAAGCAGGCCAGCCTCCGGGCGCTTGTCGCGTCCCACGCCGTTCCATTTGGGGCCGCCCACAGCGCCGAGCAGAACTGCGCTCGCCTTGCGGGCGCGCTCCAGCGTCTCATCAGTCAGCGGTGTGCCATGCGCATCGAAGCTGGCGCCGCCAACAAGGCCCTCCTCAATCTGCACATCGGGCACAAGCGCTTCAGCGATACGCCGTGCCTGAGCCACAACTTCGGGGCCAATGCCGTCACCCGGCAGCAGAAGGAGGGTCTGTCTCATGGGAATTCAACGCCTGCAATGTTCCAACACTGCGGCGCGTCTTACTGCCAGGCTGCCGATTAATCAAAAAGAATTCGGATCGACATTCTGCTTTGCCGCTGAGCCGGCGGCTTCGGCCTGAGCGGCTTGATCCTGATCCCGCTTTGCCCAATCGGACACCGTCCGGCATTCACGCTTGGCAATTTTCGAACCGGTTATGTCGAGCGTGCGGCACTCCCGCTCTTCATTTGCTGCCATGCCGGCCGGCGTACCGGCGCAGGCAACCATTGAGAGCATGGCGATGAGTGGCAAACTGCGCAGTATAGAACGAACCATAATTCCCCGCTTTCTGTGTATTTCAATTTCTAGGAAGCGATGTTGTGCAAGGCAACGAATAATCGTTGCGCCACTCTTTTTATTATTTGGGAAATAATACCCACATCATCCGGAGGCCGGGCTGCCGGAATTTTCACCAGCAGAGTGCCAGCTTCCGCTAAACGCCTGATAGGAAAATATCAGCGCGCCCGTTCCAGCCAGGGCGTGGTCAGGCGGCGCTGCTCTTCGAACCGGTCAATCTGGGAGCCGGCCGTCAGTGAGGCACCGATTTCATCAAGGCCCGCGATGAGATTCGACTTTCGGCCTGGGTCAACGTCGAAGTGATGCACTTCGCCCGACGGGGTCGTCACGGTCTGGCTTTCCAGGTCCACCGAGAAAACATGGTTCGGCCCGCCAGCTTCTGCAGCGAGCTTTTCACAAACCTCTGCCGGAAGCCGCACGGGAAGAATGCCGTTCTTGTAACAGTTGTTGTGGAAGATATCGGCGAAGGAGGGGGCGATAATGCAGGTGATGCCCTGATCGGCCAGCGCCCAGGGCGCATGCTCCCGTGAGGAGCCGCAGCCAAAATTTTCGCCCGCGATCAGGATGCTCGCCTTGGCATATTGCGGGCGATTCAGCACGAAATTCGGGTCTTCGGAGCCATCAGCGCGCGTTTTCAGCTCATAGAAGAGGCCCTTGGCCAGACCGGTGCGCTCGGTCGTCTTCAGGAACTGTTTCGGGATGATCATGTCGGTGTCGACATTGGACATGGGCTTGCCCTTGTCCATGAGCGGCGCGGCGGTTCCATCAAGGCGTGTGAAGGGGGTCATGGGGAGAGCTTCTAAACCGTCTCATGGGCAATGAACAAGGTCGGCACATTCATAGTACCGTTGCGGATGGTGAAGACCCGGCTGCCGGGCTTGCGGCCCTTGCGGATCTCGGAAATGTCGAAGCCGCTGTCGGTGAGGCGCGTGTGCGCCGCCTCGATGTTTTTGACCGCCCAGGTCAGCCCCCAGAAGGTATCGGGCCGGCCGGTATCCTCTGACTCTGACAGGCGCCGGGCAATCTCGATCGTCAGCCCGCCCGTGCGGAAAAAGATCAGGCGCACGCCCCAGTCCGGGTTGGTCCGGTCCATAGCCAGCCGCAGTCCGAGCTTTGCGCCATAGAAGGCGAGTGCCCGGTCCGGCGCTGCCGTGTTGACCACCGCATGATCGAGCCCGTGGACCGCATCTGCCGCCGCTGGCGCCGGTGCAAGCGCCCCTTCCCCCGGCTCGACGACGAACACCTTGATGCCGCCAGCTTTCTCGTCGGGTAGACGCAGGCTCTGCCAGCGGCGTTCTGCGCCGGTTTCGGCGTGTCTGGACTGTCCGGACGTGATGTCACCCGGCTCGAGCCCCCGGCGAACAAATGTCTCGCGGTCTGCCACCAGGCCGTCGCTGCCAAATGCGAGCGTGGTGAGCCCCGGACCCTTCGCCTCAATCAGCTCTGCCAGCCGCTGGCCCAGCGGGCCCTCTCCAGCCGGTGCCAGCAGTTCAAGCGAGGTGTTGCCCAGGCGGAACAATGCCGAGGCGCCCCCGCCTTCGACCTCTGCCCGCCAGTCTGCCTTGCGGCCGAGAAGCCGTTCATACACCGCCACGCCGGAGACGATCTCCGGGCAGAGCAGCACCAGATGATCGAGCCCGGTAATCACGGCGCCTTCACGCTGGTTTGCGGCAGGCAGTCCTGCGGACCTTTGAACCCGGCCAGATCTTCCACCCGGCCCATCCATTTGCGGACATTGCCGAACGCCTGCAGGTCGATCTGCGCCTGACCGGCATAAGCCGCGATGCCATAGATATCGAGGTCGGCAATCGTGGCCCCGCCGCCCACCAGCCAGCTGCGCCCGGTGAGCAGACCGTCGAGCTCCTTCAGCGCGCCAAGAGCCGACTGCAGGTTTGCCGCCTGAACCTCCTCCGGAAATTTGAAGAAACCCAGCTTCACCGCCCGCGTGCGATAAATGCCAGTGGTAAGCGGGCCCGCGCCCCAGAACTGCCATTCCCGCGCGCGCAGGCGCTCTGACCGGTCCTTGCCGCCAAACTGGCCTGTTTCATCGGCGAGGTAATCCAGGATCACCGAAGATTGGGAAAGACAAATGTCCTTCTCATGATCGTCCAGAACCGGCACCTGACCGTAGCGGTTCTTCGCCAGGAAGGCGTCTGCCTTGTGCGCGCCCGCCCGCAGATCGACATGTTCGTAATCATGCGGCGTGTTGGTAAGGCGCAGCATAAGGCCGACCTTGTAGGTCGGCCCCGAAGGCCACATTCCATGCAGGGTAAATCGGGCCACTGAATATCCTCCGGACGTCATTATCTGACGGCACTATATCCACCAGCTGCCGGAGATTGGCGAGCCCTGCCTCTGCGGAGACCCGGCCGGATTACACGCCGTCAAACAATGCCGTCGAAAGATACCGCTCGGCAAAGCTCGCCAGGATTACCACAATGGTCTTGCCCGCCATCTCCGGCCGCTTGCCGATGCGAACGGCGGCGGCAGCGGCGGCGCCCGACGAGATGCCGCCGGGAATACCTTCTATCTTGGCAAGTTTGCGCGCCGTTTCAAACGCCTCCTCGTTGGAGACCTTCACGATCTCGTCGATCAGGCTGGTATCGGCATTGCCGGGCACAAAGCCCGCGCCGATGCCCTGGATCATGTGCGGGCCGGGCTGGCCGCCCGAGAGCACGGGCGAGGCTTCCGGCTCAATGGCGAACATCTTCAGGCCCGGCTTGCGCGGCTTCAGGATATGACCCACGCCGGTGAAGGTGCCGCCCGTGCCTATTCCGGAGACGATGGCATCGACTGCGCCGGCGGTATCCGCCCAGATTTCTTCGGCTGTGGTCTTTTCGTGGATGGCGGGATTGGCCGGATTGTCGAACTGGCTGGGGCTGACCGAGCCGGGAATTTCAGCCAGCAGTTCCTTGGCCCGGGCGATGGCGCCGCCCATCCCCTTCTCTTTAGGGGTCAGCACCAGCTCTGCGCCGAGATAGGCGAGCATCTTGCGCCGCTCGATCGACATCGATTCCGGCATGGTGAGAATGAGACGATAGCCCCGCGCGGCGGCCACGAAAGCGAGACCAATACCGGTGTTGCCGGAGGTCGGCTCGATCAGCACGCCGCCCGGCTTCAACTTACCTTCAGTCTCCAGCCCAAGCACCATGGCAAGACCGATCCGGTCTTTCACGCTGGCGAGCGGATTGAAGAATTCGAGCTTGAACAGGAGATCGGCGCCGACGCCTTCCGCCTTGGCAAATTTCTCGGCGCGAACCAGAGGCGTGGAGCCAACCGTCTCCAGGATCGAGCCATAGACCCGCCCGCGCGGGCCATCCAGCGTTACGCCGCCATCAAGCTTGACTGTTCCGGTCATGACTTTCTCCCTTCAGATCTTTTCTGAAGGGAGAATATCGGGCCGCGCGGCCGCAATGGCAACCGCGGCAGCGTTTAGCAGACCTAAACCTAGCTCAGCAGGTCGCGCAGCTGCCGCCAACGGATTCCAGCAGGCGGGCGTCCTTGTCCATCGCCGGGTTGGCGGTGGTCAGCAGGCGGTCGCCCACGAAGATCGAGTTGGCGCCGGCGAGAATGCAGAGCGCCTGGCCTTCGGAACTCATGGTTTCGCGCCCTGCGGAGAGGCGCACCCAGCTTTTCGGGAACACGATGCGGCAGACGGCGATGGCCCGGGCAAGTTCCAGCGTATCGAGCTCTTCGCTGTTGGCCAGCGGCGTGCCTTCGATCGGTACCAGCTTGTTGACCGGCACGCTTTCCGGATGCGGGCTGAGCAGGGAGAGCTCATGGATCAGGCCGACCCGGTCAGAGCGCGACTCGCCCATGCCGAGGATGCCGCCGCAGCACAGCTTGATGCCCGCCTGGCGCGCGCGGCCCAGCGTCTCGATCCGGTCATCAAACGTCCGTGTCGTGACGACCGTGCTGTAATACTCGCGCGAGGTGTCGAGGTTGTGATTGTAGTAGTCGAGGCCCGCTTCCTTCAGCGCTTCGGCCTGGCCCTCTTCGAGCATGCCAAGCGTGACGCAGGTTTCCAGGCCCTCTGCCTTCACGGCGGAAATCATCTCGGCCACTTTCGGCAGGTCGCGATCTTTCAGCGAGCGCCAGGCAGCGCCCATGCAGAAACGGTCCGCGCCATTTGCCTTGGCGCGGCGGGCCGCATCGACCACCTCTTCCACCGGCATCAGCTTTTCAGCCTTGAGACCCGTCTTGAAGCTGGCCGACTGGCTGCAATAGCCGCAATTCTCGGCGCAGCCGCCGGTCTTGATAGAGAGCAGCTGGGATTTCTGCACCTTTCCATCCGGCCAGTTGGCGGCCTTGACGGCCAGGGCGCGCGCAAACAGCTGATCGAGCGGCAGCTCATACAGCGCTGCGATTTCCTCGCGGGTCCAGTTCTGGCGGGGGGTGAGGTCAGCAGAAGTCATGAGGCGATTTCCTGATCAGTTAACGGATTATCCGAGCACGCCATTGATGGCAGCGCGGGCGGCCAGCGTAGGGCTCATCAGGTGAGTACGCCCACCCCTGCCCTGCCGGCCTTCGAAATTGCGGTTGGATGTGGAGGCGCAGCGCTCACCGGGCGAGAGAATGTCCGGGTTCATGCCAAGGCACATGGAGCAGCCCGGCTCCCGCCATTCAAAGCCGGCTTCCATCAGAATGAGGTCGAGACCTTCGGCTTCGGCCTGCGCGCGCACAAGGCCAGAGCCCGGCACGACCATGGCGCGCACACCTGGGGCCACCTTGTTGCCCTTGGCAACGTCTGCGGCGGCGCGCAGGTCTTCGATGCGGCTGTTGGTGCAGGAGCCGATGAACACGCGCTGCACCGGCGTGCCCGCAATCGGTTTGCCGCCTTCAAGGCCCATATATTCCAGCGCCCGCTCGCAGGCGGCGCGCTTGACCGGATCGGCAAAATCTTCCGGCTTCGGAATAAGCCCTGAGAGCGGAATGCCCTGTTCCGGGCTGGTGCCCCAGGTCACGGTCGGCTCAACTTCTTCGCCTTTGATGTGGATCACCGTATCGAACACGGCGCCTTCATCGGTGAACAGCGTGCGCCAGTATTTCTCGGCCACTTCCCAGGCGCCGCCTTTGGGCGAGGACGGGCGGCCCTTCATATAGTCAAACGTCACGTCATCGGGTGCCACGAGACCAGCGCGCGCGCCGCCCTCGATGGAGAGGTTGCAGAGCGTCATGCGGCCTTCCATCGACAGCGCGCGAACAGCCTCGCCGCGATACTCGATCACATGGCCGGTGCCGCCGGCCGTGCCGGTGATGGCGATGACGTGCAGCGCAAGATCCTTGGCCGTCACCCCGTCGCGCAGGCGGCCGGAGACTTCCACCGCCATATTCTTCATCTTGCGCGCGCGCAGGGTCTGCGTGGCCAGCACATGTTCGACTTCCGAGGTGCCGATGCCATGGGCCAGCGCGCCAAAGGCGCCATGGGTGGAGGTATGGCTGTCGCCGCATACGATGGTCATGCCCGGCTGGGTGCGTCCCTGTTCCGGGCCGACGACATGGACGATGCCATTATTGATGTCGCCCATCGGGAAGAATTCGATGCCATGTTCGGCCACGTTCCGCGTCAGCGTTTCCAGCTGGTTGCGCGCTTCGGGGTCTTTCACGCCGGCAAGGCCAAGGGCCTGGTTCTCGGTGGGGGTGTTGTGATCGGCAACCGCCAGCGTCAGCTCCGGCCGGCGCACCTTGCGGCCTGCAGATTTGAGACCGGCAAAAGCCTGAGGCGTGGTAACCTCATGGATGAGGTGAAGGTCGATATAGAGAAGGCTCTCGCCCGACTGCGCGTCGGTGTGCACGACGTGGGATTCCCAGATTTTGTCGTAGAGCGTCTTAGGGGACATTTCGGCCTCTCACTTTCGCGGCGCACAATAACGCTGAAGCGCACATAGGGAAGACTTGCCCATGCGAAAACGCCCTCCGTGAAGGGAGGGCGTTTCACATAGCTGATATGTTTCAGCCAGAAGCTTACGCTTCACCGCCCTCGGCGGGAGCTTCTGCAGCGGCGGCGGCTTCAGCCGCAGCGGCCTCGGCAGCAGCAGCGTCAGCCTTGGCCTTTTCTGCGCGGGCCTGGGCAGCAGCTTCCTTACGGTTTGCTTTCTCGGCGTCTTTCTGGCGGCGGCGCTCGGTTTTCGAGACAGCAACTTCCTGCACCTCGATGCCGTGGCCGGTCGTACGCTCGGCGATACGGGCACCTTTGCCGCGCAGGTCGCGCAGATAGTAGAGCTTCGCGCGGCGCACGCGGCCTTTGCGGAGCACTTCGATCGAGTCGATCAGCGGAGAAACCAGCGGGAAAACGCGCTCAACGCCTTCACCGAAGGAAATCTTGCGGACCGTGAAGCTCTCATTGATGCCACCGCCAGAGCGGGCAATGCACACGCCTTCATAGCGCTGGACGCGCTCACGGTCGCCTTCCTTGATCTTCACGTTCACGGCGAGGGTGTCGCCGGGGGAAAATTGCGGGATTTTCTTGTCGCCGAGTACGCGCGCGATTTCAGCGGTCTCAAGCTCTTTAATCAGGTTCATCGCCAGTCTCCGGCGCATTAGAGGTCGGGGTTTCGGAGTAAGCGGCGTATAAATCGGGGCGGCGCTCAAAAGTCAACGCCTTTGAGCGGCTGATTCGCCACTCTTCTATACGCCTGTGGTCGCCAGACAGCAAAACTTCCGGCGTCTTGTGGCCCTCCCACTCTCTGGGAAGGGTGTATTGGGGGTATTCGAGGAGGCCGTTCTCGAAAGATTCCCCTGTTATTGAAGCAGAATTTCCTGCCACGCCGGGAAGAAGGCGGATCGCCGCCTCCAGCATGGCCATTGCGGCGACATCCCCGCCGGCCAGAACGAAATCTCCGAGGGACACTTCCTGCATATCCCGCGCTTCTATGGCGCGTTCGTCCAGGCCCTCAAACCGGCCGCAGAAAAGGATGACACCCGGCCCGGCAGCCCAATCGCGGGCCATTTTCTGGTCAAACCGGCGTCCGCGCGGGGACAGATAGATGACAGGCCGGGACACTGGCTGGGCCGTTTCGGACAAATCCGGACACTTCCGGACACTATCGACTGCTGCGGCGGCCACATCCGGACGCAAAACCAGCCCTGCCCCACCCCCGGCGGGCGTGTCGTCCACCTTGCGATGCTTGCCGAGGCCGAACTGGCGCAAATCGACCGTTTCCAGATCCCAGATGCCTTCGGCGCGCGCGCGCCCGAGGATCGAGGCGCCGAGTGGCCCCGGCCAGGCTTCCGGGATGAGGGTGATGGCTGTGGCCTTGAACATGGGCGCCCTTTAACGCGGGCCGGGCCCCGCGTCACCCGCCTGCTGGCTCTGGGTCCGTATCTGGCGCCTTGGCATTCAGCGGCACAGCGCCGCCGCCATTGCCGAACATCAGCTCGCGGCCTGCAAAGGTGCCGCCGGTGAGCTGGAGGGCGAAGCGTTCCTCGTCGCGGCGGCGGACTTCTTCGATGGCGTCGGTGATGGCGTCTTCCGGTTCGCCCAGCCGGTCCAGCGCGGCATGGGCGAATTTGAGGGCGGATTCGAAGGTTTCGCGGACGGGATAGTCAGCCCCTGCCCGGACAAGCTGGAGGCCGTGATCCCGGTCATAAGCCCGCGCCAGAAGGAGGGCGCCGGGAAATTCGTGGCGGACAAGCTCCACAATCTTTGTGGCAGCGGCCTGGTCATCGACGCAGACGAGAATGAGACTGGCATGGTGGGCGCCGGCGGCGTGGAGAATGTCCAGTCGCGCGCCATCGCCATACCAGACCTTGAAGCCGAAATCGGCCGCTGCCCGGATCATGTCCGGATCATTATCAATGAGGGTGATTGTGTAGCCACGCGCCAGCAGCGGCTGGCTGACGACCTGGCCGAAGCGGCCAAAGCCGATCAGCAGGGCGGTGCCGCGCGCATCATGCGGGGTTTCAACGCCCGAAGCATCGACCTCCACTTCCGGCATCAGCCGGTCATGGACCAGGACGAAGAGCGGCGTCATCAGCATCGACACGATAATGATGGCCGTGAGCATGGCGCTGCCTTCCGGATCAATGATGCCGACGGCGAGGGCGGCGGCATAGAGAACGAAGGCAAACTCCCCGCCCTGGGTCATCAGCACGGTGCGTTCGATGGCTTCCCGGTGGCCGGCCTTGAACAGGCGGGCGACGCCATAGACGCCGGCGGCCTTGAGCAGGGTGAACGCGACCACGCTGATGGCGATGACCTGCCAGTTGGCGGCGACCACGTTGAGATCCAGTGACATGCCGACGGCGAGGAAAAAGAGGCCGAGCAGGACGCCCCGGAAGGGCTCGATATCGGCCTCAAGCTCGTGCCGGTAAGACGATTCTGACAGCAGCACGCCGGCCAGGAAGGCGCCCATGGCGGTGGAAAGACCGCCCAGCTGCATCCACCAGGCGGCGCCCAGGACCAGAAGCAGCGAAGCGGCGGTCATCACTTCGCGGGCGCGGGCCGCCGCCAGCACGCGGAAGATCGGGTTCAGCAGATAGCGCCCTGCCAGGACGAGGCCGAGAATACAGCCAAGGCCGATGACCACGCCCATGAAACGGTCTGCAAGCGTCACCTCTTCCCCGCCCGGCGCGAGGAAGGCAACGAGCGCCAGAAGGGGCACAATGGCGAGATCCTCAAACAGCAGGATGGAAACCATCTTCTGGCCGCGCGGCTTGGCGAGGTCTCCCCGCTCCTGCAGCATCTGCATCACGATGGCGGTGGAGGTGAGGACAAAGCCCGTGCCGGCGATCAGGGATGTTTGCGCAGAATAGCCAAGCGCCATCCCGACCCAGGACAAGAGCAGGATACAGAGGCCGACCTGGGCAAAGCCGAGGCCGAAGATTTCCTTCCGCATGGACCAGAGCCGTGAGGGCTGCATCTCCAGCCCCACGATGAAGAGGAACATCACCACGCCGAGTTCGGCGACATGCAGGATGGCCGTCGGCTCGGTGAACACCCGGAAGCCGAAGGGGCCAATAACAAGGCCGGCAGCGAGATATCCGAGCACGGACCCGAAGCCGATGCGCTTGAACAGGGGCACGGCCAGCACGGCAGACCCGAGCAAAATGACGACCGGGGCGAGATCCACCGCATGGGCGGCGTGCGTTTCAGCGGCCATGTTGATCCTCAGTATAGAGAAGAAAGGTAATCAGATTGTCACGAGTGCCTTTATGTACGCCAGTAGTTTTCCGGATAGAACTAGCTGATCGAGCTGTAATACTGTCAGAGACAGGATAAGACACTCCGCTAGCAGCTTGATCATTTTGCCAACAAGGGTTTGTTCTAGCTGGCTTCGGTTAAATCCCGCAGCCTCAATGAGCGTGAATGGTAAGGCAGCAACCCATTTGACTACCTTCCAGAACCACCAAAATGGATTAAGCGTCCGGATAAGGGCGTTTCCCCTATCGCGCTCATATACCCCAAGCGCTCGTTCCACTGAATCGGTAACGAATTGCGGCTGAATGTCAAAACGATGAAGTTGGAACATGTTTTCAATCGGATCGATATTGAAAACGCGTCCCCCGGCAATAGGCGCATCTTGATATTTTACGAGCGCGTAGCAGCCTGCTTCGACTATTGCTTTTTTAACATCAGTTTGGACGAGATTAATTTCTCGTCTAGCTTTGCGAGCAGCATCTGTCTCTATAAGGGGATCAGAATACCCTCCGAAGGAAACATTATTGTAGTATTCTACGAAGTTGTTGAGGAACATCACCAATACTTGGATGCGTCGCTGGTTTTCCCAGATCGGAATTTTGCGGTAGCTCAACTCGCCCCCTACAGTGGCCTGTACCAAACTGAAATTCTCGCGATTCGCGAGTCTAAAAAACCAAAAGTTGCGGGCAGTCCGAGCTGAGAAGGCTATCTCTGCTTTCTGGTCGTATCTATCATTTACGGTTAAGAGGCTAACAGTCCAACAAGGCCCGACCCATGAGCCCAGCGCCTCAGCTTACTGTCCTCATCCCCTTCTTCAATGAAGCGGGAAACATCCATCCGGTGATCGATGAGGTGCATGCGGCGCTTGCCGGGATCGATTTCGAGATTGTCTGTGTCAATGACGCTTCGGCCGACGCGACCGGGGCGGAGCTGGCCGAAGCCAGGGCGCGCCATCCGGAAACAGTGACCGTGCTGACCCATGTGCAGCGCCGGGGAAAATCGGCCGCGCTGTTTACCGGCCTCAAATCCGCGCGCGGAGAATGGGTTCAGCTGCTGGACGGGGACGGGCAGAATGACCCGGCCGACACGGCGCGCCTCTGGAAAGAGATCATCGCGCCGGGGGCGCCGCCGCGCCTGGGCATCATTGCCGGCAAGCGCAACAGCCGGAACGATTCAGGCTTCAAATGGGTACAATCGCGCGTGGCCAATGGCGTGCGCCGGTTTGTGCTTCAGGATGACGCCAAGGATACCGGCTGCGGGTGGAAGCTGATCCGCACATCGGCGTTCAGAGACCTGCCCTTCTTTGCCTCGATGCACCGGTTCCTCCCGGCCCTGATCAAGCGGGCCGGATGGGAGGTGCGCGAGGAGCTGGTGAATGATCGCCCGCGCTTGGCCGGGCAATCCAAATACGGATTCCTAGGCCGCCTGGGCGCGGGCATATTCGACCTGATCGGCATGTTCTGGCTGATCCGGCGCGGCGGATATGGCATTGCCGCCGAGTGGAATGATCCGCGCGCGAACGGTTAGTCCCGGTCGCGGCGCGGGCCGTCGCCTCTGGAGATACCGCCGCCGCGGCCTTCTCCGCCACGGCCGCCCCGTTCGACGCGCGGGGGCGGCGCTGGCCGAGATACCGCTGTTGGCGGAGGCGCGGGAGGCGATGAGACTGACGGCGCGGGGGTGGGCGCAGCGCTGCCACCGCGGCGGCCACTGTCTCCCCGCCACCCGCCATCACCTCCGCCGCCGCCACGGCGCGGTGTATCGGCAGCCGGGCGTGTTCCGCCGCCTCCGGGCGCACCCAGAAGCGCGCCATCACCGCCGGGCCTGCGGCCTTCACCGCGCCCGCCGCCTCGGTCCGGACGGCCCGACGGGGCCGAAGGGCTGACCACCGGGGGTGAGGACGGCGTTACCGATCCGGCGTCACGGTTGCCACTCCAATCGCCTCTTCCGTCTCCGCGACCACGGCTATCGGCGCGCGGGCCTCTATCATCGCGAGGCGGTGTTACGATGGCAGCGCCGCCATCGCGGGCGCCGCCGCTCCAGCTGCCGCTTCTGCCCCGATCGCCGCGACGGGGATCTGTCGGAATTGCACTGGTATCGGCGCGCGGGGGGCGCCCGCCTCCCGTCCGCGGACCATCCGTCCTGGGAGTTTCTGCACGGGGGCCATCTCTACGAGACCCGTCCGTACGCGGCCCATCGGGGCGTGAGCCATCTCTCCGCCATCCGTCGCGCCCGCGCCCGTCGCCGCGATCACTGCCGGGGCCACGGCCACCTCCGGTCCAGCCGCTATCGCGGCCTGGTCCCCGTCCGGGGTCTCCCCGCCAATCCGGCTTGCGGCGCCAGTCTTCCCGGTGGCCTCTGCGGTCCCAGTGTTTGTGGCTCTTGCCCCAATGGGTTTTCCAATAGGTGTTGATAATGACCGGGCGCGGATGAACGCGGTAGGTGTAGGAGACATAGCGCGGGCCGCCGACAGGGCGCCAGGCAAAGCCGTAGGGATCGTAGCCCCAACGCGGATCGTAATAACCAAAGCGCCAATAATCGGGCGAATAGCCATAATGCTGAACACTGACGCGGACGGTGCTGGAATAGCCGTAATTCCAGGTGTCATAGCCATAGGACTGGTTGTGCGCGTAGCGGATGTAGCCGTTATTGTCGCGCGTGAACATCAAGCCATGCTGGGCCTCGGTATATTCGAAGATCGGACGGATGGAGGAGACGCGGCCGTTGAGATCAAACCAGCCAAGATCGGGAACGTCTTCGCGGATGAATACGCAGCGGCCGGTGAAGTCCGCATGCTCACAGAGTTCCCACTGGCCGGCCAGAACCGCGACCGAGCGAGGGCGGTCGTTGAAGGCCAGGTCGTGCAGAGAGCCGAAGGGGTCGAAAGCTTCGCGCACATCGCCCTGGAAATTCTGCGAGGAGAACAGCGCGATGGCTGCCGGGGGCTGGTAGTCATCATAATAGCCATCCTGCGCAAGCGCCGGGAGGGCAGCCGCCGCCGGAAGCGAGAGGACAAGCGCGAAATACCGGATCGAGTCCCGCATGAGGGCTCCTTTCGTCCATTACGCCCTCAGAATGACACGGGCCACCTGAATGGCCCGCAACAAACTGCAATTTTTATGCAGCAGGTATGTCAGGCTTCGTCGTCATCGGGGTTCGCCCAGAGAGCGAGTTCGGGGATGACGATGCGGCGGGCGGCCATGTCGATCACCGGCACATCGGCGCGGGTGAACGGGACATAGACTGTGGCTTGGGCGCCGGGGATCTCGATTTCGAGGAGGTCATCGGAGCCGAAATTCTGAACGGCGCGGACGCGGCCTTCCGGCGTATCGCCAACAGTATAGACGGACATGCCGATCAGGTCTTCGAAGTAGAATTCGTCTTCATCGGCTTCCGGCAGACGGTCGCGGGAGACATGAACGAGGCAGCCGCGCAGCGCGTCCCATTCTTCCTTCTGAAGGTTTTCCTTCGGGCGGACGATGAAATGGTCCTTGCCCGGCCGGGCCGATAGCGGGGTCACCAGTACCTTGCCGGCCTCGTCCATCAGGGGGCCATAGGTGAAGAGGGCGTCCGGGTCAGCGGTGAAGCTTTTCACCCGCACCTCGCCACGAACACCATGGGCGCCCTTCAGGACGCCCATGGGAATAAGTCTGTCAGTCTTTGCTTTTGCGCTCATGCGCGCTTGTTAGCGGCAAACCACGTCGGAGAGAACGGGGCCAGGTGCTTTATAGACCGCTTCATAAAACCCCATGCTCTGGCAGAAGCGGGTGGCAGCGCCTGAGCCGTCATTGATGCGGCGGCCATTGGTGGTCGGCGTGGGGAAAAACACGGTCTGCTCCCCCTGGAAACCGCCGCGCGTATCCTGCACCGGGCCGGTGACCGGCGGGATGGGGCGGCGCCACGGGCCTTCGCGGCGCACATCATAGCGGCGGAAAGAGGTGATCTTGTCGTTGAGGCCGATCGAGGAAAGATTTCCGGTAGACGCCTCCAGCAGTTCGCACTGGCCGCGATAATCGGCATGTTCGCAGACCAGCCAGTCGCCGCGGTTGATCATGATGGAGCTGGCTGTGTCGTTGAAGCGGTATTGGGAGAGATCCGCCACACCCTCGTCAAAGCCCACAAAAGCGCCGCCATAATTGCCATCCGCGAAGAGGGCGATGTCATAGCTGCGGGGGCCTTTGTCATAGGGCACGCGCTTGGCCGAGGAGATGGCGCCGGAAAGGCCGATCTCTCCGAGATTGCGCACCGAGCGGTCGATATATTCGCAGCGGCCTTTGTAGTTGCCATCGGCGCAGACCATCCAGACGCCGCCGCGCACATCAATGCTGCGGGCCTTGTCGTTGAAGCGGATGGTGTTGAAATTCGGCTGGTCGCCGGTGAGTTCCACCGCTTCGCCGCGCAGGTTCGTATCCGAATAGAGCGTGATACCGGGCGGACCGGAGGGGGCGCCGCCGCCGCGCTGGGCAAAAGCCATGGGGCTGATGGCGGCAGCGGCAAGGCCGGCGGCCAGAAGCAGGCGGGACAGGGCGGACGTGAACATGAAGCCAGGCTCCTTTTGATCTTCGCGTCTAGACTTCGCATGGATGATCTGAACGATCTGTGCAGCCGCTGTTGGCCAACGTTCAGATCAGCACGAAAGAAAAGACCGGCGCCCCAGAGGAACGCCGGCCGTTTCAGGAGATGGCAAAAGCCGGAAGCTTAGCTTTCGGTTGCTTCTTCGGCCGGGGCCTCGGCAGCTGCGGCGCGGGCAGCTGCTTTCTCGGCGCGCTCTTTCGCGCGCTCCTGGGCTTTCTTGCCGGGCTCGGCTTTCTTCGGGTTGTTGCCGTGCGTCCAGGTTGCCACAGGCTTGCCGTCAACTTCGACTTTGGAGAGGAAGCGGGCGACGCGGTCGGTCGGCTGGGCGCCTTTCTTGATCCAGTCGGCGGCTTTTTCAGCGTCAACCTTCACGCGGTCCGGGGAGTCTTTGGCAATACGCGGATCATAGGTGCCGATCTTTTCGATGAAGCGGCCATCACGCGGGGCGCGCGCGTCGGCAACGACGATCGAATAGAAGGGGCGTTTTTTCGAGCCGCCACGGGCGAGCCGGATTTTGAGTGACATGGGGATCTCCTGTAAGTCTTGTCTCTCGGGGTTTCTTATTCGGCCTCTTGGCCGCGGATCTGCTCATGATGGCGGATGACTTCCGCCACGATGAAATTGAGGAACTTTTCGGCAAAGGCCGGATCAAGCCCGGATTCCTTGGCCAGATGGCGCAGGCGCTCGATCTGCTGGGCCTCGCGGGATTTGTCCGCAGGCGGCATATTGTGCAGCGCCTTCAGCTTGCCGACCTGCTGGGTCAGCTTGAAGCGCTCTGCCAGCGTGTGGATGAGGATCGAGTCCAGATTGTCGATGGACGCGCGCAGCTGGCCAAGCTGGAACTGGGCAAGGGCCTGATCAGGATTGGTCATTTCTTCTTGTTCCCTCCAGGAAGACCGGGGAGGCCACCGGGCAGGCCCGGAAGGCCATTGCCGCTGAGGCCGGGAAGACCGCCGGGGGGCAGCGCGCCGCCACCCATCTTGGCGAGGTCAGACTGGGAAATCCCTGCCTGCTGCGCCATGCCGAGCAGGTTTTTCATGCCGCCCTTGGTGCGCATCTTCTTCATCATGGTGGCCATCTGAAGGTGCATCTTCAGCAGCTTGTTGACATCTGACACCTCGACCCCGGCGCCAGCGGCGATGCGCTTGCGGCGGGACGCGTTGAGGATGGCCGGCTTGCGGCGCTCCTCGCGCGTCATCGAATAAATGATCGCCTCCTGACGTTTCAGGATACGGTCATCGACATTGGCGCTCGCCATCGCTTCCTTGGCTTTGCGCACGCCGGGCATCATACCCATGATGCCGCCGAGGCCGCCCATACGCTGCATCTGGCGCAGCTGGTCGGCGAGGTCCTCAAGATCGAACTCGCCCTTCTTGAGCTTGGCCGCCATACGCTCGGCCTTCTCGGCGTCGTAATGTTCGGCGGCTTTTTCGACGAGGCTGACAATATCGCCCTGGCCGAGGATACGGCCCGCAACGCGCTTGGCATCGAAGGCATCAAGACCATCAAGTTTTTCACCAACGCCGAGGAATTTGATCGGCAGGCCGGTGACCGCCCGCATCGACAGCGCGGCGCCGCCCCGGCCATCGCCGTCCATCCGTGTCAGGACAAGGCCGGTGAGCGGCAGGCGCTCATGAAAGCGGCGGGCGGTTTCCACCGCGTCTTGGCCGGTGAGGGCATCGGCCACGAGGAGAACTTCAGACGGGTTGGCAATGGCGGCAATCTCTGCCGCCTCGGCCATCATCTGCTCGTCGATTGAGGTGCGGCCGGCAGTGTCGAGGATCAGGACGTCATAGCCGCCGATCTTGGCCGCCTGCATGGCGCGGCGGGCAATGTCAGCGGGAAGTTGGCCGGCAATGATCGGCAGAGAGCTGACGGTTTCGCCCGCCTGCTTTGCCAGGATCGCCAGCTGTTCCATGGCCGCCGGGCGGCGCACGTCGAGCGAGGCGAGGAGAACTTTCTTCTTGCCGCGATCAGCCAGGCGCTTGGCGATCTTGCCGGTGGTGGTGGTTTTACCCGAGCCCTGAAGGCCCGCCATCATCACAACGGCCGGGGGCGTGTCGACGCGGAGGTGGCTTTCTTCCTCATCGGCGCCGAGCATATCGACCAGCGCGTCATAAACGATCTTGATGACCTGCTGGCCCGGCTTCACCGAGCGGATAACCTCTTCGCCAACGGCGCGGGTTTTAACCTTTTCAACGAATTCCTTGACGACGGGCAGCGCCACATCGGCCTCAAGCAGGGCAACGCGGATTTCGCGCAGGGCTTCGCTGACGTCCTTGTCGGACAGCGCGCCACGGCCCGTCAGGCCGTCGAAAATACTGCCAAGGCGTTCGCTTAGAGCGTCGAACATACCGCGTTACTCCTCATTCTGCGCGCAATAGACAAAAGCCCCGCTGAGCGAAACTTCGCCGGGCGGGGGGCCCCGCTGGCCTCCCGTTCCGTCTATATAGGAACATGTGCCGGTCAGGGCGCGCTTATGGACTGCGCGGAATTTGGGGCGCCTAAAGCACGCGGCAATCCACAGGTCAAGCTTCGGCAGCCTCCAGGGCCTCCACATGCTGGCGGAGGCTGGCGATCGTGCGGTCTATTTCCGGGCCAATCAGGGAGAAAGCCGCCACATCGGCCCAGAGGCCGTTGGCGGTGCGCATATAGTGGCGCAGCGTACCTTCGCGGGCCGCGCCAAAGCGCTCAACCGCTGCGATGGCCTCCTTATTGGCGACATTCACCAGGAATTCGATGCGCTGGAAGCGGCAATCCTTTGCCCGCTGCATCAGGGCAAGGGATGTGGCCGCCGAGACGAGGCCGCCACGCATTTGGGGCGGTTGCCAGCGGTATCCGATGCGCAAGCGCCGGTGGAGACGGGCGATGTTCATATAGGAAACCACACCGGCAAACGCGCCGTCGGTGGTCCGCGTGATGGCGAAGGGCACCATCCGGCCTTCCCGGGCATCCTGCAGGGTCTGGTCGAAATAGGCGTTGAAACTGGTGCCGGTGTCCATCAGCGGCATCCAGTTCCACATCGCTTCGATGGCGCCGGAGGCCGCAAGGATTTCCCGGTGCGCCTCGGTGACAGGGTCCAGGCACACGTTTGCCACCACAAGTCCGGGCGCATCGAGCTTCATGACAGGCATTATGCCACAAGTAGCCCTCACCGGCAAAAGAAAGCCAAAAAGAAACGGGCCGGAATGAACCGGCCCGTCCTCACATATCTGCGCGCAGAAGCCTGCGGCCTGCCCCGGCTATTCCGCCGCTTTCGGGAAAAGCTGGCGGGAGAGATAGGTGTATTCCAGCGCCGAGCGTTTGGCCCGGGCCGTCTGGTCTGCCGCAGCGGCGTGGCCCCCATCCATGTTTTCGAAATAGAGGAAAGGCAGGCCCGCCTCTTCGAAACGTTTGGCCATCTTGCGGGCATGGCCCGGATGGACCCGGTCGTCCTTCGTCGAGGTGACGAAGAAGGGCACCGGATATGGCTTCGACGCATCGAAATTCTGGTAGGGCGAGATGGTTTCGAGGAAGGCGCGTTCCTCCGGCAAATCCGGCGAACCATATTCATCAACCCAGGAAGCGCCTGCCAGCAGGAGGTGGTAGCGCAGCATGTCTAGCAGTGGCACCTGCACGACCACGGCATTCCAGAGATCCGGACGCTGATTGAGCATCACGCCCATCAAGAGGCCGCCATTCGAGCCGCCCATGATGCCGAGATGTTCGGGGCTCGTGATCTTCCGTTCAATGAGGTCTTCGCCGACGGCGATGAAATCGTCATAGATGCGCTGACGGTTCTGTTTGAGGCCCGCCTGGTGCCAGTTGGGGCCGAATTCGCCGCCGCCCCGGATATTGGCGAGGACATACGCCCCGCCCTCTTCCAGCCAGAGACGGCCGCTGACGGGGCTGTAGCCCGGCGTCATCGACACCTGGAAACCACCATAGCCATAGAGCAGGGTCGGCGTGGTGCCATCAAGCGGCATGTCTTCACGGTGGACGATGAAATAGGGCACGCGGGTGCCGTCTTTCGAGGTGGCGAAGAACTGCTCCACCTTGAGGCCAGTGGCATCAAACTTGGCGGGGAGGGATTTGAGCGGCGTGACGGCGCCAGAGGCGACATCATAGTTCAGCAGCGAGCTGGGCGTGAGGAAATCCTCATAGTTGAGGAAGACGGCGGTTTCATCCTCATCAGCAAACGCGATGCCGACCTGACCTGTGCCGGGGAGTTCCACCGGCGATGTGGTCCATCCGCCAGCCGACGGCTCGATGCGAAGCACCTTGCCCACGACATTGTCGCTGATGGAGAGAAGCGCCGCGCCCTTGGCGATGGCCACGCCATTGACCGCCTGGGCTTCCGTCGGGCGGAAGGCAAGCGTGACCGGCGGCAGGGAGCGGGTTTCGAGGAAAGCGCCAAGTTCGAAAGAAAGAAGGTCACCGGCCTTGAAGGCTTCCTGGCCTTCAGGCGTCCAGTCCTGCTCAATGGTGAAGAGGAACTGGCCCTTATAGATGCCATTGGGCGTGGCTTTCAGCGGCAGCGGCCAGCGGACACCCTCGGTCTCCCCTTCCGGGAACCAGAAATACTTCTGGGTAAAGAAGGTTTCTGCCTGCACCGCGCCCTGAAGGACGCGGCCATCTTCCAGCTTCATCGTCATCGGCCAGACGCCGACATCGGTTTCCTTGCCGCGGAAAAGTTCAACCGCCTCTTCCACCGGCGTGCCGCGCTGCCAGCGCTTGACGATGGAGGGATAGCCCGATCCCGTCAGCGTGCCTTCGCCCCAGTCAGTGGCGATCAGCAGCGTATCAGGCCCGGCCCAGGCAAGGCCCTGCTTGGCTTCAGCGGTGACGAAGCCGCCCTCGACGAACTGCTTCGTGGCCAGATTGAATTCGCGATTGATCACCGCGTCCTTGCCGCCATCTGACAGCGAGACCAGGCAGCGCCATTCTCCGCCCGGCGCCGGCCGCAGGCAGTTGGCGCCCTTGTAGACCCAGTTGGCGCCTTCATCGGCGGACAGCTTGTCGAAATCGACAATCGTTTCCCAGGCGGGGGTTTCGGTGGCGTAGCTGGCCAGAGGCGTGCGGCGCCAGAGGCCGCGGACATTCTTTTCGTCCTGCCAGAAATTATAGACGTAACCATCGCGCACGCTGCCATAGGGGATGCGCTCGGACGAGTTGAGGACTTCAAGGGCCTCCGCCTCAAACCCGGCATAGCGCGGATCGGCCTGAAGCTCGGCCAGCGTCCGCTCATTCTGCGCGGTCACCCATGCAAGCGCCTCTGCGCCCTCAACCTCTTCCAGCCAGAGATGGGAGGTTTCATCAAAGGGTGCAGCGGCGGGGGGAGTGTCAGCGGTCAAATTGGTCTCCGATGGGGTGCCCGAAGCACAGGCGGCAAGAAGCAAGGCGCTCAGCGACACGAAAACGGTGCGCATGAAATCTCCTATTTCTGAAGTCTATGGACCGGCAGCCTAGGCATATGAATGCCCCCGGTCCCTCTCAAAACATGAGGTTTGATACCGGCGGGGAGAAAGCTGTGCAACCGGCTTCGCAGCCTGGCGAAACCTGCTCAAGGCAGACGCTCCAGCACAATGCTCTCCAGAACGATGGCGCGCGACCCTTCCGGAATTGCCGGGCGGATGGCGATGTAATCGACCCCCTGCTCCCCCTGAAGCGGGGGCACATCATATTCAAAGCTCACCTCTGTGAAGCCTTCCCCCAGATCCAGCGTCTGCCAGCCGGAATCCCCCGACCGGCCGGCCGAATAATTCATCTCGACCTGGCTGGCGCCCCTGACATCTGCGGGGCGGACACGGGCGGTCACGCGAATGCGCCGCCCGGCGAACTGCATCTCGACATCTGCTGCGATCCGGAAATGCGGGTTGAGTTCAGGGGCGGCAACCAACCCGTCTGCTGTGCCTTCGATATGGAGGAAATAGGTGCCCCGGTCCCGGATCAGCTGGGCGCTGGCATCGGTGCCCTGCACGATCTTGTTGAGATAGGTGTCGTCAATCACGATGCGCGAATAGTCCACGCCATCCCCTGTTACAGCGCCCGTGGGCAGACGGCCAATGCCCGGCTGGATCGCCAGGAGGATCATCAACACGGTCAGCAGGGCCGCGAGGGGAAAGAAAATCTTGTCGCGCATCGGCGCTCCTGCATTACGGGCCGAATGCCTGTCAGGCGCTGGCCAATCTGTCAGGCTCCTGTTAGCAGGTGGACGCAGATATTGGCGAGCCAATTGCAGCGTTAGTCCGGGGGGAAGGCAACACCTTATGTCGGTATCGGCGCTTCAGAGGCGGGCCCGTGAGGCCAGAAGCTGGCTGTTTGACAGCTGCTTCCCGCTTTGGGCGGATCATGGCGTGAATGAAGCCGGCCTCTTCCCAGAGGCGCTGACGACATCGCTGGATGATGCGACGGTCGATACCACGCGCGTGCGGGTGCAGGCCCGGCAGACCTATGTTTTCGCCGAAGCCTGGCGGATGGGCTGGAAGCGCGACACGGCCGCCCGGCTGGTGAATGCCGGCGTGGCGACGCTGGCTGGCCCGGCCCTCAACCCGCAGGGGCTGACAGGGCGCGCGTTATCCTACACCACCGGCCAGCTGACCGACCCGGCCTTTGACCTTTACGATAACGCCTTCACGCTATTCGCCCTGGCAGAAGCCGCGCGCGGCCCCGGACCTGCAGAACATGCACTCACCGCAGCCAACGGCATCCTCGCGAACCTGGACCGGGAAGCGCACGACCGGGTGAATGGTGGATACGCCGAAGCCCTGCCCCCACCTGCCCAGCGCCAGCAGAACCCGCATATGCACCTGCTGGAAGCGTGCCTGTCGCTGCACACACTCCAGCCAGACGGGGGCCATCTGGCCAGGGCCGATGAGTTGGCCAGCCTGTTCGAAACGAAATTCACCGCCGGGGACCAGGGGCTGCTGGGCGAGTTCTTCGCGCCGGACTGGTCGCCTCTGCCCGGGGACGCCAGCCGGATTGTGGAGCCCGGACATCAGTTCGAATGGGTATGGCTGCTGCATGCCTACGCCCGCGCGCGGGGAGAAGCGGTCTCTGCATCTGCTGAGCGCCTTTACGCGTATGCGCTGACGACACTGGACGTGGAGGGACGGGCGATTCAGACGGCCGCCCGCGGCGGCGCGCCGGTAGACGCATCACGCCGTACCTGGCCGCAGACTGAAGCGCTCAAAGCCCATCTTGCGATGCTGGAAGCACGCCGGGACGAACGCTACGCCGCGGCCGCCTGCCGCAGCTTTGACATCCTAATGGACGAATATCTCACTGAAGACGGTGGCTGGATCGACCATTTCGGCGCTGACGGGGCCATCCTTTCTTCCAGCATGCCTGCCTCCACCGGCTATCATGTGGTGCTCGCCTTTGCAGAGCTGATCCGCGTGATGGGCGCTTGATATTCGGCCAATTTGCAGGAAAGAGAGCGGCCAAACCCGGCAGCCTTGAGCCAGGCTGCCCAGAAATTGAGGAATGCCATGACCAAGCTCGTCCTGATCCGGCACGGCCAGTCTGCCTGGAACCTTGAAAACCGCTTCACCGGCTGGTGGGACGCAGACCTGACGGAGAAAGGCGAAGCCGAAGCCCGCAAGGCCGGGCAGATGCTGGCGGCGCTCGACGCCGATTTCCGCGCCGGCTTTACCAGCGTGCAGACCCGCGCCATCCGCACGCTCTGGCTCGCCCTGACCGAAATGAAGCGCGTTTGGCTGCCGATCGAGAAAGACTGGCACCTCAACGAACGCCACTATGGCGGCCTCACCGGGCTCGACAAGGCCGAGACCGCCGCCAAGCATGGCGAAGAGCAGGTTCACGTCTGGCGCCGCAGCTATGACATTCCGCCCCCGCCGCTGGAAGTGGGCAGCACCTACGACCTCACGCCTGATCCGCGTTACAAAGGCATCGACATTCCGAACACGGAAAGCCTGAAAACGACACTGGAGCGCGTGCTGCCCTATTGGGAACAGCGTATCGCGCCCGAGCTGATTGCCGGCAAGGACACGCTGATCGCTGCGCATGGCAACTCGCTGCGCGCGCTGGTGAAACACCTGTTCCGGGTGCCGGACGACCAGATCACCGGCGTTGAGATCCCCACGGGTAACCCGCTGCTGATCGAACTCGACACCAATCTCAAGCCGGTTTCCGTGCGCTATCTCGACGAAAGCCGGGCCCAGCCGCTGCCACCGCTGCCATGAGCAAACGGCGCGACCGGCGGATGATGGGGCGGGCCTTTCAGCTTGCCCGCCTCAATCAGGGCCTGACCGGAAAGAATCCGTCCGTGGGCTGCGTATTGGTGGATGCTGCCGGGCATATCGTGGGCGCCGGGGTTACCGGCACCGGCGGGCGGCCGCACGCGGAAGAGATCGCGCTAGAGGAAGCCGCCGGAAAAGCCAAAGGCGGCACAGCGTATGTGACGCTGGAGCCCTGCCGCGAACGCTCCAGCGGGGCAGCCTCCTGCTCGCGCAAGCTGGTGGATGCCGGGATTGCGCGCGTGGTTGTGGCCATCGAAGACCCCCACCCCACTGCGCGGGACGGGCTGGTGATCCTGCGGGAAGCGGGCGTGCGCGTGGAAACCGGCCTGGGAAAACACGCCGCAGCGCGGCTTTATCGCTGGTTCTTCGCGGCGTCTCATGACCACTGATCAGCCGGCAAATGGCCCGGCATGGGCGCGGACGCGCTCATAGAAGGCGGCCGAGTCGCGCTGGAAGGCGGCCTTGTTGAACTGCGCCTCATAACTGGCGCGCCCGCCTTCGACCAGCTTTGCGGCGAGCGCCTTGTCGGTGATCACGCGGGAGAGTGCGTTGGCGAGCGCGTCGACATCATTCTTCGGAATGAGAAGACCGTTCACCCCGTCCTTCACATAGGCGGCCGGACCGGCCGCGTCGGCAGCGACGAGCGGACGAGAAGCCGCCCAGGCATCGACCGTCACCGTGCCGAAAGGTTCGTAGCGGGAGGGAAAGGCCACCACATCGCACGCTTCCAGCAGCGCGCCGCGATCATTCCGCCAGCCGAGGAAACGGACGCGGTCATCGAGGCCAAGGCGTGTGCAATGCGCTTTGAGTTCTGCCTCGAGCGGCCCCTCCCCCGCAATCCAGACATAAAGACCGGGCACTTTCGCCGTCGCGTCCAGCAGTGTGTCGAGGCCCTTCTTCTCATGCAGGCGCGCCAGGGCGAGCGCGACGGGCGCATCGGCGGGTGTGTTGAGGGCGGCGCGATCTGCCGGGGCTGATCCGGTAAAATCAGCATACGTATGAATGATGGCAGAGCGGTCTTCCGGCACGCCCTGCTCGCGGATATGGCGCAGAAGATCGATGGTGAGGCCCACATGCCATTCGCAATTGGTGAAGCGGGCGAGCTTGTAATAGCCGCCATACCAGGCAACCGACCGGTTGCGGTAAGCCTTGGGCGCAAACTGGCCGGCGCGGCCCATCCAGTATTCGATCACATCCGGATTGAATGCCTTGATCGCGCGGCCAAGAACGCTGCGCGTCGGGAATGGCCAGGCATTGTTGAAGCTGGCGGTATCAACCCCGATGCCGGCGTCCTTGAACTTGCCGATGCGGAACTGATTGTCCGGACGCGTCACCACATGCTGGGCGTATCCGGCCTCAGCGAGGGCCAGCACCGATTCCAGCATGATGTTCTCTGCGCCGCCTTCAGCCGCGCCCGCCATGACATGCATCACCCGCATTTTCATCTCCCGGAACCGTATTCCTGTTGCAACAGCGCATACCGGGGAACAGCGTTTGCGGCAAACTATGCTTGGCAGCGGGAAGTGAACTGCCTAGAGAGACCCCATGTTTCCCGAGAGATTTTTCTGATGGCCGGCTACAGACTCTTTGGCGCTGACACGTCGCCCTACTCTTTCAAGGTGCGCGCGGCGTTGCGTTACAAGGGGCTCGACTTCGAATGGGTCGCCCGCTGCAGCGCCAATGACGCCGAGTTCCGCGAACTGGCCAAGGCGCCGACGGTGCCGCTGCTGGTTTCGCCCGAAGGCAAGGTGAACCAGGATTCCACGCAGATCCTGTCGATCCTCGACAAGGCCCATCCAGAGCCCGCGATCCAGCCGGAAGATGCCACGCTCGCCCTTATCTCGCTGATCCTTGAGGACTATGCGGACGAATGGCTGAACAAGGCGATGTTCCAGCAGCGCTGGGGCCAGATGCCTGACCGGGACGCGGCCTCCATTCGCGTGCTGGTGCAGCTGAACGGCGGCAAACGCCCGCGCGCGTACAAGACCCCGGCCAAGCAGATTGCCGAGCGGATGCTGGCGCGTCTGCCGCTTGTGGGCGCAGAAGCAGACAATGCCCCGGCGCTGGAGGCGTCTTATCGCAACTTTGCGCTGCGCCTTAACGACCATCTGAAGGAACACCTGTTCCTGCTCGGCGGGCGCCCATCGGCGGCGGACTTCGCGCTGGCCGCGCAGTTCCAGCAGATGCTGACCGACCCGACCCCGGCCGCCTGGCTGAATGACCGGGCGCCTTTCGTGGTAGCGTGGTGCGAGAATATGGCTGATCCCAAGGCAGGCGGGCCGTTTGCCGAGTTGGACGCACTGAAGCCCACGCTGCTGGCGTTGTTCGAGGGCGATGTCGCCCGCGCCTATCTGCCCTGGGCGAATGCCAATGCGGCGAGCGCCGGACGCCAGGCCAAGCGGTTTTCGGTGACGCTGGAAGGCGGCGTGTTCGAACAGGCGACGCAGAATTATGCCGGGCGCTCTTTCCAGAAGCTGCGCGACCGGGTGCGCGGGGCGAAAGAGGCTGAAGGCCTTGCCGCCTTCCTGGCTGAAGCGGGAGCGGACGGCTACTTCGCCGAGCCGCGCACAAAGGAAAAGACCCCCGCAGCCTGAGCTGCGAGGGCCTTCCGTTCCGTCGCCTCACGGCAAACGCTGTAAGCTGATTTAAGCTGCGTTGTCTGTGGCGGACTTCTTGCCGATCAGTTTCGGACCCTTGGCGGAGGTGCCCGTGCCGATTTCGATCTTGCGGGCTTTCTTCTCTTCCGGGATCTCCCGGATGAGGTCGATGCGCAGGACGCCATGCTCAAGGCTGGCGGCGGTCACGAGAACGTGATCGGCCAGCTGGAAGCGGCGGATGAAGCTGCGCTGGGCGATGCCGCGATGGAGGAAATTGCGGCCGTTGCCGTCTTCGGTTTCGCCTTTCTTACCGGCGACCGTAAGCAGGCCTTCCTTGGTTTCGATTTCGAGGTCAGCCTCGGTAAACCCGGCGACGGCGATTTCGATGGCGAAGGCGTTTTCGTCGACTTTCTCGATATTATAGGGGGGATAACCCTGCGTTCCGTCGAGGCGGGAGGCCTGATCGATCATGCCGGCGAGACGATCAAAGCCGACCATGGTGCGATACAGGGGGGTGAGATCGATATTGCTCATTTTACAGTCCTCTCAAAAGCAACTGTGGTTGGAATTTTTCGGAGGGGAAGCGAAACTCCAGCCCGTTCACATGGCGCTGGCACTTCTTCCGGCCCCGGCCCGCTTTGCGGCACCGTGACAAGCCCTATGTGGGTAGCGTAGGAGGTGTATCAAGACCCCTGGGATGGAGACGTTTTATGAAAAAACTGATGCTGATGGCCGCTTCGGCGGCGATGCTGGCCGCCTGCAACCAGGCAGCCCCGCCGGCCGAAACGCCCGCAGACGGCGCCGCCGAGACCGCAGCGACGGAGGCTGCGCCCGCCGCCAGCCTGGCCGACATCGTCAATTCCGACCTGCGCTCGCCCGAGGAAAAGGCACGCGACCAGTGGCGCCACCCGGTGGAGACGCTGGAATTCTTCGGCGTCGAGGCAGGGGACAAGGTGGTCGAGATCTGGCCGGGCGGTGGCTGGTATACCAATATCCTGGCGCCTTGGCTGGCTTCGGGCGGCGGCACGCTGGTGGCTGCCGGCTTTGACGTCGCGTCTGTAGAAGACGCCGAGCGCCGCGCCCGGATGGAAGAGCGCCTGGCCGAATTCAAGGCCGCCTATGCCGATCCGCGCTTCGGAACCATTGAATATTCAGCGTTTTCTGCCACCTCCGGCCCGCTGACCGAGGCGGGCACGGCCGATGCCGTGCTGACCTTCCGCAACATTCATAACTGGATGGCGGGCGGCTATACCGAGAAATTCTTCACCGACGCCTATGCCGCGCTGAAGCCCGGCGGCACCCTGGGCGTGGTGGAACACCGCCTGCCTTCGACCGCGATGCAGGACCCGACCGCTTCCAGCGGCTATGTTCACGAGGACTTCGTGAAGGGCCTGGCCACCGCGGCCGGTTTTGAATTCGTGGAAGCGAGCGAAATCAACGCCAACCCGGCCGACACCGCCGACCACCCTTTCGGCGTGTGGACCCTGCCGCCCAACAGCGCCACCTCTGGCCGCGAGGGGGTGACCATCGAGGGCTTTGACCCGGAGAAATACAAGGCCATCGGCGAAAGCGACCGGATGACCCTGAAGTTCCGCAAGCCGGAATAGGGCCCCGCCCTTCCCTGACAAAGCCCGCCCGGACCCCTCCGCGGCGGGCTTTTTCTTTGGGGACAAGCGCGCCGGAAAAACTCCAACGGAAACTCCAAGGAACGGGGCAAAAACTCCAACGGGGCTTCAAACGGGCGCTTTACCCTGCCCCGCCTCGGCGCCATGCTCCGGACATGGACCTGCCCACGCCTGGCCAGATTGAAACCATCATGCGGCGGGCCGCAGACTTGGCAATGGCGCACTCGGCAATGCGCGACACGCTGATCGTCGATGAAAAATCCAGGGGTCAGTTTGTCACCAACGCGGACATCGAAGTCGAAGATCTGCTTCGCGGGGAAATTACAGCGGCCTTCAAGGGCGCCCGTATTCTCGGCGAGGAAAAAGGCGGCGCCCTGGACGAGACCGCAACGGGCTGGGCAATTGACCCGATTGATGGGACCACGAACTATGTGTTGGGCCTGCCCATATGGGGCATTTCAGCCGGGTATCTACAAAATGGCCGCTCTGTGCTGGGCGCGATTGCCCTGCCGGAACTCGGACTCCTGCTTTCGGCAGAAGCCAAAGGCGGGCTGCGTGTGAACGGGCAGCCCGTTGCCCAACGCCGCCCCTTGAGGGCCCCAAACCTCATCGCCCTGGGAGAAAACGATTTTGAGGCGGGCTCCGATACCGATTCAAGAGCCCAGCTCTTTCGAGCGAAAGGGTTTGCCGTCGTGCGCTATCGCTGCGCCGTCTTTTCACTCGCCTCTGCTGCTCTGGGTAGGTTGAGCGGATATATTGAGCATGGTTGCGGCCTTTGGGATGTTGCCGCTGCCGAAATCATCTGCCGCGAAGCCGGCATGACCGTCGCGATCAGACAGGTTGCGCCGGGTCGCTACAGCGTTGATGCGCGCTGGCCTGATCTGATCTGACGCTATTTCCTTCCCGCCTTCCTGAGTATCGGATCACTTCGCGACTCGTAGGTCGGATAGAGGCTGGGAAGCCGAAATCCGGCGCGCACGGGCGCTGTATTTGGCGATGGCGGATTTCGCTTTGCTCTATCCGCCCTACGCGTTGCGAACCGGCTTTGCCGTCCAATTCCCGATTGGCCGGGTTCAAGTCCAGGTCCCTGCCTTCGCGAGGGCGTCTTCGGACAGGGGCGCGCGGGTGTCGAGTTGAGCTTGCTTGACAGCAATACCGACTGGTTGGTATGTACTCCGTCAAGGAGCACCCACGCATGGCCCGGAAGGCAAATCCGCAGACACGCGACAATCTGATGGAGGCCGCATTCGGGCTGGTGCGGCGGCAGGGGCTTTCAGCGACGAGTGTGGATGAGATCTGCGCGGCGGCCGGGGTTTCCAAGGGCGCGTTCTTTCATCATTTCAAGAGCAAGGAGGAGCTGGCCGCCGCGGCCGCAGAGCATTGGAGCGCGGTGACCGAGGCCTTCTTTGAGACCGCGCCTTATCATCAGCCTGCTGATCCGCTCGCCCGCCTGCTCGGCTATATCGACTTTCGCCGCGAGATGATGAGCGGGGAGATTGCCGAGTTTACCTGCTTCGTGGGCACGATGGCGCAGGAAGCCTGGGCGACCAGCCCGCCTGTGGCAGCGGCCACCTGGGACAGCATGCGCCGGCATGGCGAGAGGCTGGTGCCAGATATTGAAGCGGCGATGGCCGCACACGGACTTTCCGGGGGCGCGGCGGGCGGCTGGAGCGCGCAGAGCCTGGCACAGCACATTGTGGCAGTAACGCAGGGCGCCTTCATCCTGGCCAAGGCGAGCGGGGACGCCGGCCCCGCGCGGGAGAGCCTTGATCACCTGCGCCGGTACATCTGCCAGCTTTTCGAACCGGCGGCTTAAGCCCGCCCCCTTCTCCGCAAAAAGGAAGCGCCCATGCTGACCCTCGTTCCCAATCTCTGGTTCGACAATGATGCGCTGGAGGCCGCCGAATTTTACACCGGTCTTTTCCCCGATAGCCGGATTGAAGCTGTCCGGCGCGCGCCGGCGGACAATCCCCACAATCCAGGGGTGCCCAAGGGCGCGGTCATGGTGGTGGAGTTTACCCTCCGGGGACAGAAGTTTGCCGCGATCAATGGCGGGCCGGTATTTCCGCAGACGGAAGCCTTCTCCCTGTTGATCGAATGCGAAACGCAGGAAGAGGTGGATTACTATTGGGCCGCGCTGATTGCGGGGGGCGGAAGCGCCAGCCAGTGCGGTTGGTGCAAGGACCGGTTCGGGCTTTCCTGGCAGGTATCGCCCCGGCGCCTGGAGGAGCTTGTCTGGTCAGAGGATCCAGGCACCGCCGAGCGCGCGATGACTGCGATGCTGGGGATGACGAAGATTGATATTGCCGCGCTGGAAGCCGCCGTGCGCCCAGAGCGATTGAGCCGCACATGACCCCCACGATCACCGTCTTTGCAAACTCGCCCGACCGCGGCCGGGGCCTTGCGCGGGACATGCCGGTACGCTGGGCGCTGGAAGAAGCGGGGCGGGCTTATGAGGTGCGCTCTGTTTCCTTTGCCGAGATGAAAGGGGCGGCGCACAAGGCGCGCCAGCCTTTCGGGCAGATACCGGCCTATGAGGAAGAGGGGCTGACCCTTTTTGAATCGGGCGCCATCGTTCTTCACATTGCCGGGCACTGCCCTGCCCTTCTGCCTGCGGAAGAAGCCGCGCGGGCACGGGCGACGGCCTGGATGTTTGCCGCGCTCAACACGGTGGAGCCGCCGGTGTTTGATTACAGCCTTGCAGGCGTGCTGGAGAAGGAGAAGCCCTGGCACGACGAGCGGCGGGCCCTTCTGGAAGCGCGCATCCATGACCGGCTGGGTAATCTTTCCCGGCACCTCGGCGAGGCTGACTGGCTGGAGGGGGCGTTCAGCGCGGGCGACCTGATGATGATCAGTGTGCTGCGCCGGCTGAATGGTACGGGCCTGCTTGAGGCCTGGCCGGCGATTGCCGCCTATGTGGCGCGCGGAGAAAGCCGGCCCGCTTTCACCCGTGCCTTTGACGCGCAGCGCGCCCTTTTCACCCAATCTCAGGCTCAACAAGCCCAACCTCTCAAGGAAAGCGACACCGCATGACTTCTCACGAACCGAAATTCGTTCTGACCCATGAGCGGGTGATGGACGCGCCCTTGGAAAAGGTGTGGCGTTGCTGGACCGAGCCTGCCCTGCTGGAGCAATGGTTCTGTCCCAAGCCCTGGTATGTGACCGATGCGCGGATGGACCTGCGGCCCGGCGGGGAAAGCTATAGCGTGATGAACGGCCCGGAGGGGGAGCGGTTTGAGAATCTCGGCGTATTCCTGGACGTGACGCCGATGAAACGGATCGTGACGACCGATGCATTCCTTCCGGGATGGGTGCCTTCCGAGCGGCCGTTCCTGACCTGCGAAACGCTGTTTGCCGACGCCGGCGAGGGCCGCACGCATTACATCTGGCGCGCGCTGCACTGGAGCGAGGAAGCGATGAAGGAACATGAGGCCATGGGCTTTCATGAGGGCTGGCGGATGGCGGCCGATCAGCTTGAAGCCCTCGCCCAGGGATTGTAAGGGCGCGGGAAGCTTTGGAGGCCCCTGCCCATGCGCGTTCTGTTTGCCACCCGGATCGAGGAATTGAAGATTGGCAGCGCGGCCCTGCGCGAGGGGCTGGAGCGGTGCGCCTGGCTGCTGGAAGAGGAAGACGCGGCGGGGAATGCCTGGTGCGAGGCGGAGGGGTATGATGGGTATACGTCCTATGCTTCGCTCGACGACCTGCCGGAGCGCTTTCCCGAGTTTGCCGAGCTGAAGAAACATCTGGACAAGGCGGCGGCGAAATTTGCGCGCGATCACTCCTGGGACATGGACGGGCTTTCCCTGACGCTGGACGCGATCTGGGTGAATATCCTGGGCGAAGGCGGGCATCATTCCGGGCACATACATCCCGGGAGTGTGATCTCGGGCACCTATTATGTGGCGGTGCCCGAAGGCGCAGGCCGGATCAAGTATGAAGACCCGCGGCTGGCGATGATGATGGCGGCGCCGCAGCTGCGCGAGGATGCGCCGGAAGAGGCGCGGCGGTTTGTTTATGTGCAGCCGCGCGAAGGCCATTGCCTGTTGTGGGAAAGCTGGCTGCGCCATGAGGTGATGCCGAGCCGGACGGACGAGGCGCGCATCTCCGTCAGTTTCAATTACGGGCTGAAGCGGCGGGGATGAAAATCGCTGCTTGACCTTTTCCATATTTCCACGATATTGGAAATATGGAATCGAAAACCACCCTCTCGCAATCGGCTGCATTGGCGCAGCTTTCTGCCCTGGCTCAGGAAAACCGGCTGGCGCTGTTCCGCCTGCTGATCAAGGCAGGGCCTGACGGCCTGCCCGCCGGGGAGATAGCCGCCGCCCTCGGCGTGCCACCCAATACGCTTTCGGCGCAGTTGACGCTGCTGTCCAATGCCGGCCTGATCGAAGGCACGCGGCAGGGCCGGTCGATCATCTACAAAGCTCAATATGAGGCCATCAGCGGACTGATTGTGTTCCTGATGGAAGATTGCTGCCAGGGGCGCAGCGAGATTTGCACGCCTGTGCTTGAGGCGGCGCAGTCGCGCTGCTGCTGACTTTCCGGGAAGAAAGGACATCCCATGAAACGCCTGCATGTTCACATTGCGGTGGAAGATCTGCCACGCTCAGTGGCGTTCTATTCGACGCTGTTTGCCGCCCAGCCTACGGTGCTGAAGGAAGATTATGCCAAATGGATGCTGGAGGATCCGCGGGTGAACCTGGCGATCAGCGCGCGGGGCGCATCGCCGGGCGTGGAGCATCTGGGCATCCAGGCGGAAACGGGCGAGGAGCTGACCGAGGTGTATGCCCGGCTGAAAGCGGCCGATGCGCCGGTGCTGGAAGAGGGCGCGACGGTGTGCTGCTATGCGCAGTCCGAAAAGAGCTGGGTGAATGATCCGGCGGGCGTGCCCTGGGAAGTGTTCCACACCGTTGGCGAAAGCGCCGTGTATGGCGGCGGGCCAGAGATTGAAGGCGGGCGCCTGGCCGCAACGCCGACTGGCATGGCGATTCCGGCGACGGCCTGCTGCCCGGCCCCGGCCCCGAAGGCCGAAACCACCCCTGCCGGTTGTTGCGGGTAAGGATCAATGGGGGCGTTTGAAAAATACCTTTCGGTCTGGGTCGGTCTCTGCATCCTTGCAGGGATCGGTCTTGGCCTGCTTGTGCCGGGCGCCTTTCAGGCGTTGGCGGCGCTGGAATATGCCAATGTGAATTTCGCCGTTGCCGTGCTGATCTGGGCGATGGTCTGGCCAATGATGATCGGGGTGGATTTCTCCGCCATGCGGCGCGTGGGCGAGAGGCCAAAGGGCCTGATCATTACCCTGACGGTCAACTGGCTGATCAAGCCGTTCAGCATGGCGCTTCTGGGGGTTGTGTTCTTCCGGCATGTATTTGCCGGGCTGATCCCGCCGGAGGATGCCGAAGGCTATATCGCGGGGCTGATCCTGCTGGGCGCTGCGCCGTGTACGGCGATGGTGTTTGTCTGGTCTCAACTGACGAGAGGCGACCCGAACTATACGCTGGTGCAGGTGAGCGTGAATGATGCCGTGATGGTGTTTGCCTTTGCGCCGATTGTTGCGCTGCTGCTCGGCGTGACGGATATATTTGTGCCCTGGGAGACGCTGATCCTGTCAGTATTGCTCTATGTCGTGATCCCGCTGATTGCCGGAGTGATCATGCGCAGCTGGCTGATGAAGCGGGGCGGGACGGGCGCCGTGGACGGGTTCACGCAGAGGATAAAGCCGCTCTCCGTGATCGGCCTTCTGGCGACGGTGGTGCTTCTGTTCGGATTTCAGAGCGGGACCATTCTCGCCTCACCCCTTGTCATTGTGCTGATCGCCGTGCCGATCCTCATCCAGTCCTACGGCATCTTCGCCCTCGCCTATGCGGCGGCCTGGGCCTGGAAAGTGCCGCACAAAGTGGCCGCGCCCTGCGCGCTGATCGGCACGTCGAACTTTTTCGAGCTGGCTGTGGCCGTCGCGATCAGCCTGTTTGGGCTCAACTCCGGCGCGGCCCTGGCAACGGTGGTCGGGGTGCTGGTTGAAGTACCGGTGATGCTGACGCTTGTCGCCTTCGCCAACCGCACCCGCAGCGCCTTCAAGGAGGAGGAAACGGCATGATCGTCATCCATCACAATCCTGACTGCAGCACCTCGCGCAATGTGCTCGCCATCATCGAGGCGAGCGGCGAGACCCCCGTGGTGATCGAATATCTGGCAGAAGGCTGGAGCCGGGCTCAGCTGCTCGGTCTTTTCGCCGCGGCGAGCCTCACGCCGCGCGCCGCATTGCGCGAAACAAAGTCTCCGGCCAGGGAGCTCGGCCTGCTGGAGCCCGGCGTCAGCGACGAGACAATCCTGGCGGCAATGCTGAAGCATCCTGTCCTCGTCAACCGGCCCATCGTGTGCAGCCCGAAGGGCGTGCGCCTCTGCCGCCCGAGCGAGCTGGTTCTAGACCTGCTGGAAACGATGCCGCCCGGCCCGATCTACAAGGAAGACGGCGAGATGATCCTCGACGCCGAAGGGCGCAGGATGGGCTGAAACTGCCCCTGTAGGGGGTCTCTCGCCTACCCCGAATGGGCAGTTTAACGATCCGGGCCTTGACCTGAAGCCTTCTGCAGTTCATCGGAGCGCCGAACTTTCCTGCCCTCCCACAGCGAAGGACGCGACGCGCTATGGACCTTTCCAAAATATCCGCCGGCCAAAATCCGCCTGACGACATCAACGTTCTGATCGAAGTGCCCCTTGGCGGCGACGCGATCAAATACGAGATCGACAAGGCTTCCGGCGCGATGTTCGTCGACCGCTTCCTCTACACCGAGATGCGCTATCCCTGTAATTACGGCTTCGTGCCCCACACGCTGAGCCTCGACGGCGATCCGGTGGACGTGATGGTGGTGGGCAACCGCCCGCTGGTGCCCGGTTCTGTCCTGCGCGCGCGCCCCGTGGGCGTGCTGATGATGACCGATGACAAGGGCCAGGACGAGAAGATCCTCGCCGTTCCGCACCCGAAACTGACGGGCTATTACGACAAGATCTCAACCTATCACGACCTGCCGCAGACCCTCTGCGACAAGATCCAGCACTTCTTCGAGCACTACAAAGACCTCGAAAAAGGCAAGTGGACCCGCATCGATGGCTGGCAGGGCATCGAAAAGGCGCGCGAGCTGATCCGCGAAGCCGTGGCCCGCGAGCAGGCAAACTCCAAGTAAGGCTTCGCCTTCCGAAACGAAAACGGCCCGGAGGGATCATCCTTCCGGGCCGTTTTGTTTTTACCGCCTGGCGGGGTTACGGCGCGACGATCTCGAAGCGTTTCGAGCGCGAGTTGCGCCAATGCAGTTCGCCGTGCCGGATGGCAAACCAGGCGCCGTGGATTTCCAGCGTTCCGGCTTCGACCTTTTCACGGACAAATGGGAAGGTCATCAGGTTCTCGATGGAGGTTTCAATGCCTTCCAGCTCGAGGGCAAATTGCGGGTTTACCGGCTGGGTGGCCAGCACGCGTTCACGTGCCTCATCCAGCAGCTTCACCCAAGGGGCCACAAACTCACCGATCAACGGGCTGTCATTCTTGGTGAGGGAGGCTGTGACGCCGCCGCAGCCTCCATGGCCCATCACCACGATGATCTTCACCTTGAGAATGTTGACGGCAAATTCGAGCGCCGCCGAAACCCCGTGCAGCCCGCCATTTGGCTGATAGGGCGGCACCAGATTGGCCACGTTGCGCACCACGAACATCTGCCCGGGGGCAGCGTTGAAAATATCCGAAGGCTCTGCGCGGCTATCGGCGCAGCCGATCAGCATGATGTCCGGGTCCTGACCCTGGCTCAGCTGCTGATAGAGTTCTACCTGCTCGGCATAGGCACCGGAGCGGAAGCGCCGGTAGCCGGTGATCATGTCATCAACGGTTTTCATCCCAGTTCTCCAAGCTGTCGGAGGCGCGGATCGCCCAAAAATTGCTGCGGCGCAAGCAAATTTGAAACGAATCCTCGTTAACACGGAACGGTCGGTCTCGCCTGAGGGCCGAATCCGGTTTATCAAGGCAGGCCGCCATGGAGAACCAGAGATGAGCACGCCGACCGATACCCCGAGCACGCCCTCACGCTCCCGCAAAGGCCCGACGCGCAGCGAAGTGTCGAAAGCGGCCATTCTGGAAGCCGCGCGCGACGAGATGGCGGAGAATGGCTGGCGCGGGTTCAGTGTCGATTCGGTCGCCAAGCGGGCCAGCGCCTCAAAACAGACGATCTATCGCTGGTGGCCGTCGATTGGCGCGATGTGTGTGGACGCCGCCCTGGCTCTGATCCCCGACGCCCCGGATGGCGGGCGCGACCCGCAGGAGCGCATCACCGCGCTGATCATCCCGCTGGAAGCGGCCGCACGCACCGGCCATGGCCATGCCGTTCTCCGGGTGGCGTTGCTGGCGGCGGCCGATGACAAGGATGCCGGCGAAGTCTGGCGCGCCTGGGTTGGCCGCGACATTCGCCAGCCGCTGCGCATGCTTCTGGCGGAACTGGCGGCCAAACGGGTGATCCGCCGGGATTTCGAGCTGGATGATGTGCTCGAGCAGCTGCTCGGGCCGATCTTCCACCGCCTGACCATCTCGCGCGCGCCGGTGAAGGAAGGTTTCTGCGCCGAACAGGCGACCGCTTTCCTGCGGACTTACGCGCAGTTCTGACAGGCTGAACGGATCGGGCTAAAGCCGCGGCTTACTTGGCGCGGCGCCAGATCATCAGCGGGTCAAACGCGCCGGTATCGGCGGCTTTCTGAAGCGCGGCGATCTGCTGGGACACCGGGTTGGCCGATGGGGCCCCGCGGCCGGGCTGGTAGAGCGCTTCATCCAGGCGGCAAATCTGTTCGAACAGGGCTTCGGCCCGGCCGACGAGTTCGAGGAAGCGGGGCGGCAGGCCCCTGCCCTCCTGCATTGCCGGATCAAGGGCGGGCTCGTCCCGGCGGATACGATATTTCCGGGCGCTGGCATCTTCGCGGCGCATATCGCCGTCGCGCACGGCCTTCTGCATCACCAGCCAGGAGGCTGCCTGCATCAGACGCGTGGTCAGCTCCATGCTCCAGGCTGAATAAGTGAGGCTGGCTTCCCTCGGCAGGTTTTTGGATTGCTCGCGGCCAGGGCCATCGAGATAGGCGGCCGTTTCCTCAACCAGGGCCATGCCGCGCGTGAACACGGTGTCGAAAAGCTTGCCGCCCGTGAACGGCTCCAGCGACTGCGGGGGAACCAAATCGCGCTCTGCCATCACATCTCTCCACGCATTCTCGCGGCATATCTCTGCAGGTTTAACCCGCAAGCCGTTTCGGCGCGCTTAACTGTTACCACCAAACAGGGCATCTGCGGCGCGTTTCTGCGCTTTCTTTTTTTCAATCTCGGCCTCGCAGGCCAGAATTTCAGCTTTCAGCTGACCGATGCGCGTTTCCAGTTCATCGATCGACATCTGATCGAGCGCCTGCGCCTTGCGCACCAGGACGGGCTCTTCATCATTGAGTGCCATGGGGATGCCTCCGTCTCACTGGTTTCATCAAAGCAGAAAGCCGGGCTAGAAGCGACTCCGAGAGCCTTAAAACCTGCGCAAGGAGTTACCCCGATGACCGCAATCATGACCGCCGCCCATGGCGAACCCGGCGGGCCACTGACGCTGATTGAACGGCCCCGGCCCGTGCCAGGCCCTGGCGAAATCCTGATCGAGGTGGCCGCTGCCGGCCTCAACCGCGCGGACCTTGCTCAGCGGGCAGGCCGCTATCCGCCCCCGCCGGGCGCGTCGGACATTCTGGGGCTGGAGGTTTCCGGGGTCGTTGCGGCGGCCGGGCCGGGCGCGTCGCGCTTCAAGACGGGAGACCGGGTGTGCGCGCTGCTGGCGGGCGGGGGCTATGCCAGCCATGTGGTGGTGGATGAGGGCTCTGTGCTGCCGGTGCCGGAAAGCATCGACCTTGTGACGGCGGCCTGTTTCCCGGAAGCGATGATGACGGCATGGGCCAATGTGTTTGACCGGGCGGGCCTCAAACCCGGCGAAACCTTCCTCTGCCACGGCGCCACCAGCGGCATCGGCGTGATGGCGATCCAGATGGCGAAGGTTTACGGCGCCTCGAAAATTTTCGGGACGGCCGGATCAGAGGACAAATGCGCGCTGGCCCGGGATCTGGGCGCCGACATTGCCATCAATTACCGCACGCAGGATTTTGAGCAGGTGGTGAAGGAAGCGGGCGGCGCAGATGTGACCCTCGACATGGTGGGCGGGGATTACATCCAGAAGAATATCGGCGCGGCCAAGGCCGATGGGCGGATCATCAACATTGCCTATCAGAACGGCATGACGGCGACGGTGAATTTCGGGCTCGTGCTGATGAAGCGGCTCTCCCTTATGGCCACCACCCTGCGGGCGCGGCCGGTGCCGGAAAAATCCCGCATCCGCGCGGCTGTGGAGAAGGATTTCTGGCCGCATGTGGCCAGCGGGAAGATCCGCCCGGTGCTGGATACGGTCTACTCCCTGGCCGAGGCAGAAGTGGCCCTCGCCCATATGGACAAGGGCGGACATTCGGGGAAAATCCTGCTGAAGGTATAGACTGCTTCCCAAGGGGGCGCATTTGCCGTATAAACCCGTTCAAGGTTGACAGTTTGCCTGAAACCTCATCCCGCCCGGCACTCGCGTGCCGGGCGGTTGCATTTCAGGCCCCAGATTTGGAAAGATTACAGGAGACTTCCATGGCCGATGTCCTGATGCCCCGCGCCACCGCCGTCTGGCTCCTCGACAACACGACGCTGACCTTCGCGCAGATCGCGAAATTCTGCGGCCTGCACCATCTTGAGGTCAAAGGCATTGCTGATGGCGATGTGGCCGAGAACATGCGCGGCGTTGACCCGATTGCCGGGGGTATGCTGTCGCGCGAAGAGATCGCCAAGGGCGAGGAAAACCCGGACTATGATCTGCAGGTGGCCAAGTCGAAGATTGCCCACATTCCCCAGCCCAAGCGCAAGGGCAGCCGCTACACACCGGTGATCCGCCGCCAGGACAAGCCCGATGCCGTGGCCTGGTTCATCCGCAACCACCCGGAAGTGACCGACGCGCAGATCATCAAGCTGATCGGCACCACCAAGACGACGATCAACAATGTGCGCGACAAGTCTCACTGGAACGCCCAGAATATCCGCCCGGTTGACCCGGTGACGCTGGGCCTCTGCAGCCAGATCGAGCTGGACGAGGTGATCGCCAAGGCGTCTGACCGCCGCCGCAAGATGGACGCCGAACGCGCCGCGCGCGGGGAAGGCCCCGGCCTCACCCCGGCCAAGGATACCGCTGACGCCTACGAGGCCGAGGAAGAGGATATCCGCAAGAAGGACGTGTCGGCCGCCGACGTGTTCCGCGACTTCGACTGAACTTCCGCTAACAGACAATCTTGAGAGCCGGGTCTTTCGGGGCCCGGCTTTTTTATTCCGTCCGCCTCAGGAACACATAGAAGGCGCCGCCGCCGCCATGCTTGGGATGGGATTCGGCATAGCCGGAGACAAGGGCGCGCGCCTCCGGGCTTTCCAGCCAGAGCAGGAAATTGCGGCGCAGCACGCCCTGCCCTTCCCGGCCCTTGCCCGTGATGACGAGAACGCAGCGCGCACCCTCTGCCTGCTGAGCGATCAGGAAGCCAGGCAGAGCACGCGCGGCGCTTACCTGGGTGTGGCCATGCAGATCGAATGTGGCGGCAATATCCAGCTTGCCCCGCCGGACACGTTTTTCGCGGCCACGGTCAGCCGGGGGGACAGGCGCTTTCGGCGCCGGGGGCTCCGGCGCGGCAGCGCGGGCGGGAGATTTGCGCGCGGGTTTTTTCTTTTCCCGCAGCTCCGCCTCGCCGGCTTCCAGCGCGGCCTGGAAATCCGGCAGGGAGGTTTCTCGCGGGCCAATGCGTTTGACTGTGGAGGCCACGCGCGCCCAGGCGCGCGCTTCCTCCTCACTGAGCCGCCGGCCTTTCACCGCCTCAACCTCCGCCGGGCGCAGTCTCAAGCGCCGCAACCGGGCGGGCGCCGAGAGTGTGATAAAGCCGCTCGGCCACCTTGCGCGGCAGGAGCACCCAGAGCCGGCCTTGGGCATTCATCGTGCCGGCGCGCTGGCCCGCGTCGAAGCCAGTGCCGAAATAGATGTCGCCGCGCACGGGGCCCTTTATGGCCCCGCCCGTATCCTGCGCAATCAGCAGGCCGGACCATGCCCCGCCGAGGCCGGGCGCGGTGGTCTGCACAAACATCGGCACGCCCAGCGCATGGAAGGATGGGTCCACCGCCATAGAACCGAGCGGGGTGAGCGGGACATTGTGCGCGCCGGTAGGGCCAAGCGCGGCGTCACCCTCTGGCAATGACTGGAAGAAGACAAAGCGCGGATTGATGTTCATGGCCTGTCGCACATCCTCCGGGGACGCACGGTCCATCCAGGCGCGGATGCCCTGCATGGACCCCTCCCCCCGCGTGATCCGGCCCGTTTCGATCAGCCAGTTGGCGGTTGACCTGAAAGGTTGGCCATTATGGGCGGCGTAGGCGGCGCGCAGGGTTGTGCCATCGGGGAAGGTCAGGCGGCCTGAACCCTGGATCTGCAGGAAGAAGACATCCGTCGGATGGGCCCAGGCGATGACCGGGGCTTTCACATTTGCGGTAATGTCCGCGCGCGGAGGATAAGGCCGGGTGGTGCCATTGGGCAGTCGCTGCAGCGGGCTGTCTCCATTAGCCACAAAGTCTGACGGCAAGGCGAGGACAGGCTCGGTAAAGCCTGGTTCGGGCGCGCGGCGGGCTTCATACATCGGTTCGAAATAGCCCGTGAAGCGCGGCTTGCCTTCAGGGTCGATGATCTCGACGGGGACGAACAGGGATTCAAAAACGCGCCGGGCGGCGGTGTCATCCAGCGGCGTGGAGAGAGACGCGCAGGCCGGCGCCCAGTCCTCCGCGGTGCCAGCCCAGGCGGCGCTGCGCGACAATGGCGCGTCCCAGGCGCGGCGGGAGAAGCGGTCGCAGGTGCGCCGGAATGCTTCAAGCGAGGCGGTCAGCGGCGCGGTCTGCCAGCCGGGCAGATCGCGGTAACTCGCCGGGCTGGAGGCAGGCGGCGGGGTCGTCAGCCCAGGCACCTGCTGGGCAGGCGGGGAGACAACCGGGGGCGCAGGGCGCGGCGCCGACTGGCAGGCTGCCAGAAGGAGCGCGGCGGAAAGAAGCGAGACAAGACGGATCATGACCCGCCGCTTATGCCGCGAAACCCCTTAACATGTCATCTGAGAGATATGTCAGACGGCGACATCCACATCATCCAGCAACCAGTTCGGGTCGCTGGAGGAGACATTGCGCATGAAGGTCCAGATTTCCTTGGCAAGCCGCGTAGTTTCGCCATCGCCGAGTTCGGCTTCATACCGCACCATCACACGGGCCATGCTGCCATCAAGTTCGGCGCGCTCGATCTCTGCCTTCTTGATACGCAGAAGCTCAAATGGGCGGGCGCCATTGGCGTCACGCTCGGCAATCGCCGCGTCCCAGGCTTCGTAGACATCATCATCCAGAAGTGGTCGCAAAGCGTTGCGATCCCCCTTGGCATAGGCCGCCACGATCATCTGATAGGCGGCCTTTGCTCCGCGCATGAACTCTTCGGCGCGGAAAGACGGGTCGGCGTTATAAATGTCTTCGAGGCCAGCGGCGGCCGGGCCGGTGAAGATCGGACGCTCATTGTCCACGCGGCGCTGCATGGGAACCGGCGCCTCTCCCTGCGGGGCGCGCTTTTCCGGCGTTGGCGCAGGACGCTGCATCGGGCCTTCATCCCCGCCCCTGCCGAGCGCGGAGTACAGGCGCCACAGAACGAACAGGGCGACAGCCGCAAGGATAAGGACTTCAATCAGCGGGTTGGACATTTTAGCGGCGAAATCCTTCAGTGCATTACAGGGTCTCAAGTACAGGCTCTCAGGCACACATAGTGCCAGTACCGTCCCGTTGCCAGCCCATGCGTTGCACCTGACGGGGCTGCATGCTAGGCGCGAGACCCTAACTTCAGAGGTGGATAATGACAGATACGAGCGCCCCCGGAAACCCCACCCCCGGTCAGCAGCCCGCCAATCCGCCGAGCCTTCGCGTGCTCGGCCAGTATGTGAAGGACCTCTCTTTCGAGAATCCAGGCCATGCACCGGTTCAAACCCAGCCGAATATCGATCTGGGGATCGATGTGGGCGCCACGCCGCATGCCGACGGCAACGGCCTGTTCGAGGTTTCCCTGAAACTTTCGGCCAAAGCGACGGCCGGCGACACCGTCCTGTTCATCTCCGAACTCGACTATGCGGGCCTGTTTCAACTGCAGAGCGTTCCGGAAAACCAGGTTGAGCCGATGCTGCTCATCGAATGCCCCCGCCTGCTGTTCCCGTTTGCCCGCCGGATCATCGCCGAGATCACCCGTGAGGGCGGCTTCCCGCCCCTGCTGATCGATCCGGTCGATTTTGTTGCGCTGTATCAGGCGCAATACCGGCGCGCCGCCGAGCGGCAGAATGGGAATGGCGGCGCGAACTGATCGCCCGTCAGGTATACGCCTTCCAGAGCGCGTCCGGCCCAAGCTTTTCCACAAGCGCGGCATGGGCGGCGCGCTCTGCCTCGGTGATCAGAGATCCCAGCGGCTCTGGCCGCTGTTGCGCGGCGGGGCGCTTGTAGTTGCTGCTGTCAAAGGCCGGTTCGAACGCAAAGGCGCGAGCCCGCCCACCGAGCAGTTCCAGATAGACGCTCGCCAGAAGCTGGCTATCGAGCAGCGCGCCGTGAAAGGTCCGGCTTTCAAGGGAAATGTCGAAGCGCTTGCAGAGCGCGTCCAGGCTGGCCGGGGCGCCGGGATAGCGTTTGCGCGCGATCTGCACCGTATCGACCCAGCGCGCCTCCGGAATGATGTCCCGCCCGCAGCGCTGCAATTCCATATTCAGGAAGCCGCGGTCGAAGCTGGCATTGTGCGCCACGATGGTGGCGTCGCCCAGAAAGTCTAGGAAGGCCTCTATAATGTCTGGATGCTCGAACGGCGGCTTGTCGCGCAGGTGATCATCCGTGATGCCGGTGATGCGGATCGTGGCTTCCGACACCGGTTTGCCCGGATTGATCAGGCGGCGGAACGTCTTGCCCGTCGGGATGTGATTGATCATCTCGACCGCGCCGATCTCGATGATCCGGTCGCCCTCATTCGGATTGAGGCCGGTGGTTTCGGTATCGAACGCGATTTCGCGGATACGGTCAGTCATGGCGCCTCTCCCGATGCGATTCGCTGCATCAGGGCAATGATGGCGCGGACCTGGTCGCGTGCAAAGTCGAAACCATGGGCTGTCGACAGGATAAAGTCGGCGCGCGCGCGCTTGTCGGCGTCCGGCATCTGGCGCGCGAGAATGGCCTCGAACGCCTCTTCCGTCATACCCGGCCGGGCGAGCACGCGGGCCCGCTGCACATCGGCCGGCGCGGTGACCACCAGCGTGTAGGTGCAATACCGGTTTCCGCCGGTTTCAAACAGCAGCGGAATATCCAGCACGGCGAAGGGCGACCCCTGCTCCTTGGCGCGGCGGCGGAAATCGAGCTGGGCTTCTCCGGCGAGGGGATGGACGATGCCTTCCAGCCGCTTCATCGCGGCGGCATCATCCAGCACGCGGGCGCGAAGCTTCTGCCGGTCGATGGCGCCCTTTTCGGCGACGCCGGGAAAGGCTTCCTCAATCGGGGCCACCGCTGCGCCGCCTTCGGCATAGAGCGCATGAACGGCCGCGTCGGCATCATAGACTGGCACGCCGCCATCCCGGAAAAGGCTCGCTGTGGCAGACTTGCCCATGCCGATGGAACCGGTCAGCCCGAGGATGATCATGAAGTGGCCTCCACAAGTTTGCGGCAGCGGGCATGAGCTTCGGCCATGTCCGGCATGATGCCGAACCAGTGATCAAAGCTGATGGCGGCCTGGGCAACCAGCATGCCGAGCCCGTCCAGCGTGCGCCAGCCTTTGGTCTTGGCTTCGGCCAGCGCGGCGGCCGCGCCCTTGCCATAGCTGATGTCATAGAAAATGCCGCCGGCCGCTTCTGGCAGCTCCAGCTTTTCGCCCGAATGACCCAGGCTGAGTGTGTTGACGACGAGGGCGGCAGAGGGAAGCTGGCGCAAGCCTTCTTCCAGCGAGAGGACGCGGGCGCCAGGCGCCAGATCCCGCTTCAGGACTTCTGCCCGGTCGACGGTCCGGTTACAGAGGGTCAGCTTTGCGCCGCGCTCGGTCAGCACCGATGCCACGGCGCGCGCGGAGCCCCCTGCCCCGAGCAGAAATACCGTGCGGCCGGAGACATCTATATCACCATAGTCCAGCGTGAGGCCGAACCCGCCCGCGTCTGTATTATCCCCGATCCAGCCATTGTCTCGGCGGACAAGAAAATTAACCGCGCCGAGCCGCTGCGCCGTTTCGCTGACCGAGGCAGAGAGGCGGAGAGCTTCTTCCTTGTGCGGAAGGGTGACGTTGAGGCCAATCACACCCTGACGGGCGAGACCGTCCAGCCCGGCAGCAAGTTCACCGGCCTTCACCTCGAACGCGGAATAGACCGCATCGATCTGATGGGCACGCAGCCATCCATTGTGAATGAAGGGCGAGAGCGAATGGGCGATGGGATCACCCACCACGCCGAGAAGATGTGTCATGTAGGGAGCACTTTCCGGATACGGAGGTAATCCAGGAGCGGCAGCAGCGGCAGGCCGAGAATGGAGAAATAATCTCCCTCGATCCGCGCAAACAGCTGCGCGCCCAGACCCTCGAGCTGGTAAGCCCCCACAGTCGAGAGAAGCGCGTCGCCACAGGTCGAGACATAATTCTCGATATATTCTTCCGTGAGCGGGCGCATGGTCAGTTTCGGCCGGGCAAGGTGGCGCCATACCGGCGCGCCATCTTCACAGACCACAATAGCGGTTTCCAGCGTATGGGATTTCCCCGAAAGCTGGCGCAGGTGATTTTTTGCCGCTTCCAGATCAGCCGGTTTATCAAAGGCCTGGTCGCCAAGGGCAAGCATCTGATCGCCGCCAATCACCAGGCCAGAGCGCTTGGAAGACACGCGCATCGCCTTGAGTTCGGCCAGCTGCATGGCCTGTTCGCGCACGGGCAGCTTGTTGGCGCGCATGGTGTTGCGGAAGGCTTCCTCATCCACATTCGGCGCGGCGCTCTCTGCCTCGACGCCAGCAGCAGCAAGCAGCGCGCGCCGGCTCTTGCTGGTGGAAGCAAGCGTGACGGCCAGGCTCATGAATGTCCCCAGCGTTCATGCAGCATGTTGAGAATGCCCGCGGCGGTCTCTTCCACGGAGCGGCGGGAGACATCGATCGTTTTCCAGCCATTGCGCTGAAACAGCCGGTTGGCCTGGGTGATCTCGTCGCGCACGGCCTCTTCATCGGCATATTCCGTGATCTCGTCCTGGTTCAGCGAGATGAGGCGCTGGCGGCGGATCTGCACGAGGCGTTCGGCGGAGATCTTGAGGCCCACTACCAGCGGGCCCTTGTCGCCGAGCTTTTCCATGAACTCCGGCAGCGGCACGCCCGGCACCAGCGGGATGTTCCCTGCCCTCACTTTCCGGTTAGCCAGATACACGCAGGTTGGCGTCTTCGAGGTACGGCTGACCCCCAGGAGGATAACGTCGGCGCCGATCAGGCTTTCCACATTCTGCCCGTCATCATGGGCGAGGGTGAAGTTGATGGCTTCCATCCGCTCGAAATAGTCTTCGTCCAGCGCGTGCTGGCCGGCGACCCGGTTATTCGGCGCCACGCCCAGATGGCGGCTCAGCATGGCGATGGACGGGTCCAGCACCGGCAGGGTCGGAATGCTCCGCTCACGGCAGAAGGCTTCCAGCCGGCCGCGCAGGGCGCCGTCCGAAATGGTATACCACACCACGCCGGGAGCCGCCTCGATCTCCTTCATCACTCTTTCAAGCTGACGTTCGGAGCGAACCAGATAATAGTTGTGTTCCAGCGGCTGCACATTCTCGAACTGGGCGCAGGCCGCGCGCTGGATGGCGTTGAGCGTCTCGCCCGTACTGTCGGACACGAGATGCACATTGAAATAGATGCTGGGGCGTTGAGGCTGGGTCACGAAAGTCTCTTGCCGGTCTGGCGGCGATTTCACAAGGGGTGTGACTCCCATGTGGAATTTCAAATCACACACACGGATTCACAGGCGACTCACAATTGCAGGATTCTCACCTCTGGAGAGTCACGCTGCGTTCTCCTCTGTGATTCCAACACGGACGTTTACACCCTGTTAACCATTGACTCATTTCGGATTTGAAACGCCAAAGCGTCGCGGACCAATCTGTGACTCGCCTGTGGATTTGACGGGATAAAGCGTTAACAGACAGGTTATCCCTGAATCCCTCGGGGTTATAATCATAAGCGCCCTGACGGGCTTTTAGATGAGATCGGGAAGGGGACTGCGTGGCAACGTCCGTTAAGAAATTGCTGGCTGTGCTGTCAGGCGAGACTGTGAAAGTTCCTCCGGTATGGATGATGCGTCAGGCTGGGCGCCACCTGCCCGAATATCTGGAGACGAGAGCCAGAGCGAAGGACTTCCTCGACTTCTGCTACACGCCTTCTCTTGCCACCGAAGCCACTCTTCAACCCATCCGCCGGTATGGCATGGACGGGGCAATCCTCTTCGCAGACATCCTGCTCATCCTGGATGCGATGGGTCTGAAAGTGGCTTTCGAGAAGGGAGAAGGCCCCCTGGTCGAACAGATCTCCGGCCCGTCTGATCTGGGAAGGGTGACGCCCCAGAAGGCGGCTGACCGGCTTGCGCCTGTTTATGAAACCGTTTCCCGCGTGAAGGCGTCCCTGCCCCCCTCCACCACGCTGATCGGATTTGCCGGTTCTCCCTGGACGGTCAGCCTCTATGCCGTTGAGGGCCGGGGGAAGACCGACAAGTCCACCGCCTGGCGCTGGGCCCATGGCCGGCCGGAGGATCTGGCCGCGGTGATGGATCAGGTCACCGAAGCGACCGCGCATTATCTTTCCCGCCAGGTCGAGGCCGGCGCCGACGCGCTGATGCTGTTCGACAGCTGGGCCGAGGGTCTGCCCGACAACATTTTCCGCGAAGTGGTCATCCAGCCGACCAGGAAGCTGGTCGCCCGGCTTCGGGAGATGGGTATTACGGTGCCGGTGATTGGCTTTCCGCGCGGCGCGGGCGTCATGCTGCCCGAATATGTGCGCGAAACCGGAGTGACGGCCGTTGGCCTGGACACGGCGGCCTCCCCAGCTTTCATCAATGCCGAGCTGCCGGCAGGCTTTCCGGTTCAGGGCCATCTCGATCCCCTGCTGCTGATCGAAGGGGGTGGGCGACTTGACGCACGGGTCCGGCAATTGCTGGACGCCTACCGGGGCCGGCCCCATATCTTCAATCTCGGTCATGGCATCCGCCCCGAGACCCCGATTGCGCATGTCGAACGCGTGTTGGAACTGATCAGAACCGAATAGAAAGTGAGGGCCGAGATGGGCCGCAGGATCGCTGTTGTGCTGTTCAACCTGGGTGGCCCGGATACTGGCGACGATGTTCAGCCCTTCCTGAAAAATCTATTCCGCGATCCGGCCATCATCCGGGCACCTCTTCCGATCAGATGGCTGGTTGCCAGGATAATTTCTTCCCGGCGCGCCCCTATCGTGAAGCAAAACTATGCCCTGATGGACGCTGACGGGGGGTCGCCGCTGCTCCGTGAAACAAAGAAGCAGTCCGCTGCGCTTGAGGCAGAACTGGCAATGCGGCTTCCGGGGGATGAGGTCCGCTGCTTCATCGCCATGCGCTATTGGCACCCCTTCACCGAGGAAGCGGCGGCTGAAGTTCAGAAATGGGGCGCCGATGAAGTCGTGCTCCTGCCCCTTTACCCCCAATTCTCCACCACCACGACGGGATCTTCCCTCACCGCCTGGAACAAGGCGTACAAGGGCCAGAGCCGCACGGTCTGCTGCTATCCTTTCGAGGAAAATTTCGTTTCCGCGCATGTCGACCGGATCATGGAAGCCTGGGAACGGGCTGGCCGGCCGGACCAGGTAAACCTTCTCCTTTCGGCCCATGGCCTGCCGGAAAGTGTGATCAGAGCGGGCGACCCGTATCAGTGGCAGTGCGAGGCGCTGGCTGAAATGGTGGCCGGGCGCGTGCCTGCCCATTGGGAAGTCAGCGTTTGTTACCAGTCCCGTGTTGGCCCGATGAAATGGATTGGACCGGCCACCGAAGAAGAGATCGCCCGGATTTCCGATCAGGGCGGAAATATCCTGATCGCGCCTATCGCCTTTGTGTCTGAGCATATCGAAACGCTGGTGGAGCTTGGCGAGGAATACCGCCTGGTGGCCGAGAAACACGGCGCGGCAAGCTATACCCGGGTCGAGGCGCTGGGCACCCATCCCGGCTTTATCGCCACCATGGCGGGCGAAGTGACCCAGGCGCTCTCAATGAAGGCAGCTATCCGCTCCTGCGCCGGTGACCGCCTCTGCCCTTCCGGCTGGAGCGGGTGTCCCCATGCGGAAAGGAAACAGAAAGCCGGCGTCCGTATCACGGAAAACGCTGTTTAACGGGGAGCGCAGATATGGACCTCTATAACTGGCTGAAGGCCGGGCACGTGGTGTTCGTCATCGCGCTGATGGCGGGCCTGCTGGTCTATCCGCGCTACAAGATCCACCAGCTCTCCAGCCAGCCCGGGGAAGCCCTCTTCGAAACGATGAAGAAATCCTCCGGCCAGCTCCGGATGATCATCCTCAATCCCAGCCTCGTCCTCGTATGGCTTTTCGGCCTCGCGATGGTCTATGTCGACTGGCAACGCGGCGGGCGGCTTTATCTCGAGGGATGGTTTCACGCGAAACTTCTGCTCGTGCTGATCATTTCCGGCCTGCATGGCTACTTCATCGGCCTAGGCAAGAAAGTTGATCGGGTGACCGGCACCGTTCAGGCCAAGACCCTGCGGATGATGAACGAGGTGCCTTTCCTGCTGATGATCGGCGTTGTGATCCTGGTGATCGTTAAGCCTTTCTGACCGGGCCACGGCCACAATCGCTTGACGGGCGGCGGGTTTGTGACGGATAAGGCACGGGCTGGCCCGCCAAGTCCTTTGGCGCCGCGATGTATATTCGCCCGGCCCCTCCCCTTTTGACTTTTCCAGTCCGGATACTGCCCGAATGGCTTCCACGATGCTCGACAACCTTACCAGTGTGACTCTGCGCGAACTCAAGGCGAAGTCGCCTGAAGAACTCCTCGCTTATGCCGAGGAGCTCGAGATCGAGAACGCTTCCTCGATGAGGACGCAGGACATGCTGTTCGCCATCCTCAAGGAACTGGCAGACAGCGAAGTCGAGATCACCGGTCAGGGCGTGCTGGAAGTGCTCACCGACGGGTTCGGTTTCCTCCGCTCACCGGAATCAAACTACCTGCCCGGCCCGGACGACATTTATGTCAGCCCGGAAGTGCTGAAGAAGGCCAACATCCGCACCGGCGACACCGTCGAAGGTCCGATCGTCGCCCCGCAAGACAGCGAGCGTTACTTCGCGCTGACCGATGTGAGCCGCATCAATTTCGAGGAGCCGGAAAAGGCCAACAAGAAGGTCCACTTCGACAACCTCACCCCGCTCTATCCGGAAAAGCGCCTCAAGATGGAGAGCCGCGATCCGACCAAGAAAGACCGCTCGGGCCGCGTCATCGATATCGTCGCGCCCATCGGCAAAGGCCAGCGCGCCCTGATCGTCGCCCCGCCGCGCACGGGTAAGACCGTTCTGATGCAGAACATCGCGGCCGCCATCGAAGAGAACCATCCCGAATGCTATCTCATCGTTCTGCTGATTGATGAGCGCCCGGAAGAGGTGACCGACATGCGCCGCACCGTGAAGGGAGAGGTTGTTGCCTCCACCTTCGACGAGCCGGCGACCCGCCACGTCCAGGTGGCCGAGATGGTCATCGAGAAAGCCAAACGCCTTGTCGAACACAAGCGCGATGTCGTCATCCTGCTCGACTCGATCACACGCCTTGGCCGGGCGTACAACACTACCGTTCCTTCCTCCGGCAAGGTGCTCACCGGCGGTGTGGACGCCAACGCCCTTCAACGCCCGAAGCGTTTCTTCGGCGCGGCGCGGAATGTCGAGAATGGCGGTTCGCTGACTATCGTCGCCACCGCCCTGATCGATACCGGCAGCCGTATGGACGAGGTTATCTTCGAAGAGTTCAAGGGCACCGGTAACTCCGAAGTCGTCCTCGACCGGAAGATTGCAGACAAGCGCACCTTCCCGGCCATAGACATCATGAAGTCGGGCACGCGGAAAGAAGAACTCATCACGCCGCAGGACCAGCTTTCGAAGATCTACATCCTGCGCCGCATACTTGGCCCAATGGGCACGACCGATGCGGTCGAGTTCCTGCTCGACAAGCTGAAGCAGACGAAGACCAACGAAGAATTCTTCGAAGCGATGAAGAACTAGGGAGCCTGGCGCGATGGGCGCGCAAGATACAATCTGCGCGCTCGCCTCAGGCCCTCCGCCGTCGGCCATTGCCATCATCCGAATTTCCGGCCCCGCAGTTGCCGAGGTTGGAAAGCGGTTTCTCGCGTCCGGTCTGCCGGAGCCGAAGCGCGCGTCCCTCACATATATATATGACACATCCGGCGAGTTGATCGACCAGGGGATCGCGCTCCACGCCAGGGCGCCGCACTCCTATACCGGTGAAGACACGCTGGAGCTCTACCTGCATGGCGGGCCGGCAGTCATCGATCATGCCCTCCGTGCGCTGACGTCCGTGTCCGGAATACGCCTGGCTGAACCCGGAGAGTTCACGCGCCGGGCCTTTGAAAATGGTAAACTGGATCTTACCGAGGCCGAAGGCGTCGCTGACATTATCGAGGCCGAAACCACCGCGCAGAAATCCCAGGCCCTTCGCCAGCTCGGCGGCGGTCTCACCGAAATATATGATACCTGGCGCGAGGAACTGACCGGCGCCCTCGCCCTCATCGAGGTGATGATCGACTTTCCCGATGAGGGAGACGTGCCGGAAGACACCGTCCGGCCAATCCTCGAACGGCTCGCCAAGGTGATCGCGGAAATAGAGACGGGGCTCGGGGACCGGGGCGTCGGTGAACGCATCCGGGACGGGTTCCGGATTGCAATCGTCGGCCCGCCGAATGCCGGCAAGTCCTCCATCCTCAACCGCCTGGCCCGGCGGGAAGCCGCCATCGTCACCGACATCGCCGGCACGACGCGGGATGTTGTCGAAGTTCGCGTGATCCTCGGCGGACAGGTCGTCTGGATTGCGGACACGGCGGGCCTGCGCGAGACCGAAGACGTGGTCGAGGCGGAAGGCGTGCGCCGCGCGCGCCGGGCAGCGGCCGAAGCGGACCTCCGCATTCATGTGATAGATGGCGCGGCCCCCTCCCCTCCCCCCGGCCCCATCGAGGCGCAAGATATTGTCATCTTCAACAAGTCCGATGCCCGGCCAGCTATTCTCGCGCCGGATGGCGCGCTGCCTGTTTCGGCGGTCACCGGCGAAGGCATTGATACGCTCGAATCCTGGATTGCCGGATTTGTCTCCCAGCGGGCCGCCTCGGTCGAGGCGCCCGTCATCACCCGCGCGCGCCACCGCGAAAAGCTTGCCGCCGGTCTTGCCAGCCTGGTCTCCGCCCGGGAAGCCCTCGCCCAGGATATTGGCGCCGAGCTTGCCGCCGAAGATGTCCGCATGGCGCTGCGCCAGCTTTCTTCCGTCATCGGTAAGGTCGATGTGGAAGACGTTCTCGGGGCCGTGTTCTCCAAGTTCTGCATCGGAAAATGACCCCTAGGGTTTGAGGGCGCCCGGCGTTATATAGCCGCCTCAAGCAGCGCTTAAGGGTTGGTTAATGCCGGACTTCCCGGATTTCGACGTGATTGTGATTGGCGGCGGCCATGCCGGCTGCGAAGCGGCGGCGGCCTCTGCCCGCTTTGGCGCGCGCACGGCGCTCATCACCCACAAGCTCTCCACCATTGGCGAGATGAGCTGCAACCCCGCGATCGGTGGTCTCGGCAAAGGGCACCTCGTTCGTGAGATCGATGCGCTCGATGGTGTCATGGGACGTATGGCTGACAAGGCCGGTATCCAGTTCCGGATGCTCAACCGGTCCAAAGGCCCCGCCGTCTGGGGCCCCCGCTCGCAGATCGACCGGAAGCTTTACCGCGAGGCGATGCAGGCCGAGCTCGCTGACTATCCCAACCTCACCCTCATCGAAGAGGGCGCTGAAGATCTGATCGTCGAGGACGGCAAGGTCTGCGGCGTGATTGGCCTCACCGGCAAACGCTATCCGGCGGCCAGGGTCGTCATCACCACTGGTACCTTCCTCAAGGGCGTCATTCATATCGGTGCCAAACGCATTCCCGCGGGCCGGATTGGCGAAGCGCCTGCCCTTGGCTTGTCCGACCGGCTCTATGCCATTGGCCTTCCGATGGGCCGCCTCAAGACCGGAACCCCGGCACGCCTTGACGGCCGCACCATTCATTGGGACCGGCTCGAAATGCAGCCGGCCGATGAGCAGCCTATCCCGTTCTCCTTCCTCAATTCGGAAATCACCGTCCCGCAGGTTCAATGCGGCATCACCTGGACGACACCGGAAACCCATTCGATCATCGAAGCGCATATGGAAGAGTCGGCGGTCTATTCCGGCGCCATTTCCGGACGCGGTCCGCGCTATTGCCCCTCGATCGAAGACAAGGTGAACCGGTTCGGCGACCGCGACCGGCATCAGGTGTTTCTGGAGCCCGAAGGCCTCGATGATCACACCGTCTATCCGAACGGCATCTCCACCTCGCTTCCCGAAGAGGTCCAGGAGAAGTTCATCCGTACGATTCCGGGTCTCGAGGATGTTGCCATCCTCCAGCACGCCTATGCCATCGAATATGATTATGTCGATCCACGCGCGCTCAGCCCCGCGCTGGAAGTCAAACAGATGCCCGGCCTTTATCTCGCCGGACAGATCAATGGGACGACGGGATATGAAGAAGCCGGCGCCCAGGGGCTAATGGCCGGCCTCAACGCCGCGCGCGCCGCTGTCGGGAAAGACCCCATCATCTTCGACCGCGCGGAAGCCTATATCGGCGTTCTGATCGACGACCTGGTGACCCGCGGTGTGACCGAGCCCTATCGGATGTTCACCTCGCGGGCCGAATACCGCCTGGCGCTCCGGGCGGACAATGCCGATCAGCGTCTCACCGGAAAAGGCATCGAAGCAGGTGTCGTGGGCGAGAAACGCGCCGCAATGTTTCACGTGAAACATCGGGCGCTGGAATCCGCCCGGAATCTTCTGAAAAGTCTCAATCTCAGTCCGGCAGCTGCCGCGCGGAATGGGTGGACGGTCAATCAGGATGGCCGCGTCCGCTCTGCCTGGGAATATCTCTCCTATAAGGACATCAGCTTCTCGCATCTGATTGCCGTCTGGCCCGAGCTTTCCGAAGTGCCCGCCGAAATTGTTGCGCAGATCGAGATTGAAGCGCTTTATTCTGCCTATCTCGATCGCCAGGCCGAAGACGTGGCCGCGCTCCGCCGGGATGAGGCGCTGAGCCTTCCGGGTGATCTCGACTATGATCAGATTGGCGGCCTCTCGAACGAAGTGCGCCAGAAACTGAAAGCGGTCCGCCCGGGCACACTTGGTCAGGCCGCCAGGATCGAAGGCGTCACACCGGGGGCGCTGACGGCGCTACTCGGACACGTCCGCCGCATCCGCAAAGCGGGGTGAAAATGAGCGCGCAGGATGACCGCGCGGCCTTTCTGGCCGCCAACGATGTTTCACGTGAAACATTGGACCGGCTCGACCGGATCATTTCGGAACTCGACGTCTGGCGGCAGAAGTCAAATCTGATCGGCCCGAAGGAGTGGCCTCAGATTTGGACGCGCCATGTCGGCGACTCCTGGCAGCTTCTGGATCACATTCCGGAAACGGCCCGCATTGTGGATCTCGGATCGGGCGCTGGCTTTCCCGGGCTCGTCATCGCGGCAGCGCGCCCGAAAGCTCATGTCACAATGATGGAATCGGTCGGCAAGAAATGCGCCTTCCTCCGCGCGGCCATCGAGGCGGCGGGTCTGAACGCGTCTGTCTATCAGGGCCGGATCGAAGCGGCGCCGCCGATCAAGGCGGATATCGTCACCGCGCGCGCCTTTGCGCCAATGCCACAACTTCTGGAATACGCGTCTCCCTGGCTCCGAAAAGGTGCAGCGGGGGTTTTCCCGAAGGGCGAACGCTGGAAAGAAGAATTGACTGAAGCCCGCCAAAGGTGGAATTTCGCTTATGAAGCGATTCCAAGTCGCAGTGGTGGGTCAGGCGTCATTTTGATTGTCAGGGAGGTCTTACGTCGTCATGACTAGGCCGAGAATCTTCGCTGTGGTGAATCAGAAAGGGGGTGTCGGCAAAACGACGACCTCCATCAATCTCGGTACCGCGCTCGCCGCCGTCGGCCGCCGCGTCCTGATCGTCGATTTCGATGCTCAGGGGAATGCGTCCACCGGCCTTGGCATTTCACGTGCCGAGCGCCTGATGACCTCCTATGATCTGGTGGTCGACCGTGTGCCGCTCGAGGAGGCTGTCCTCTCAACCATCGTTCCGCGCCTCGACATCGTTCCGGGCGACGAGAACCTTTCCGGGGTCGAAACCGAGCTCGCTGGGGATGCCCACCGGTCATACCGGCTGAAGGAGTCGCTGCACTCCTATATCGACCGGGTCGAACAGGGCGGACTGGTTAAGTATGACTATGTGCTGATCGATTGCCCGCCTTCGCTTTCGGCGCTCACGGTCAATGCCATGACGGCTTCGGACGCGCTGCTGGTGCCGCTCCAGTGCGAATTCCTCGCGCTGGAAGGTCTGACCCAGCTTCTGCGCACCGTCGAGGTTGTCCGCTCCGGCCTCAATCCGACGCTCGAAATCCAGGGCGTGGTGCTCACCATGTATGACCGCCGCAACAGCCTGTCGGACCAGGTGGCCAATGAGGTCCGCGCTTTCTTCGGCTCGAAGGTCTACAACACCGTCATTCCGCGTAACGTCCGCCTGTCGGAGGCGCCATCCTTCGGCAAGCCTGCGCTGCTCTATGATTATCGTTGCCCCGGCAGCGAGGCCTATATCCGTCTCGCTTCTGAAGTGCTGCAGCGTGAAAAGGCGAGGGCGGCATGAGCGACCCGGCAGAAGACAATCGCGGTCGACCCAGCCGGCTTGGCCGGGGTCTCTCGGCCCTGATCGGCGAAGTGGAGGCGATGAATGTCCGGCCCACCGCCCAACCCTCTGCGCCTGCTGCTTCGGGCGAAACAGCCTCGTCAGCAACCGGCGCTCCAGCCGGCAGCCAGGGCGGCGCAACAGAAATTGCCATCGACCATATCCGGCGCAATCCGGCTCAGCCGCGCCGGACGTTCACCGAGGAGAACCTCCGGGAACTCGCCGACTCGCTGAAAGCCAAAGGTGTGCTTCAGGCGATCTTGGTCCGCCCGGATCCGAAGGAAGAGGGCAAGTATCAGATCATCGCCGGCGAACGCCGCTGGCGCGCGGCGCGGATGGCGGGGCTTACTTCCATTCCCGCTGTCGTCCGCAATGTCGATGAACTCGAACTGCTCGAGATCGGCATCATCGAAAACGTCCAGCGGTCTGACCTCAATCCGATTGAAGAGGCCGAAGCCTATGAGGCGCTGATGAAGCGCTTTGGCCGGACACAGGAGAGCCTTGCCTCCAGCGTCGGCAAAAGCCGCGCCCATATCACCAACACGCTTCGCCTGCTTCAGCTTCCCGATGGCGCGCGCACCCATGTCCGTGAAGGCCGCATCAGTGCCGGCCATGCTCGCGCCGCGCTCGGTTCGCCGGATCCTGAAGCGCTGATCGAGATCGCGGTGGAGAAGGGCCTTAGCGTTCGTGAGGTTGAGGCGCGCGCGAGAGAAGCCCGCAGCAACGCCCCGATCGAAACCAAGTCGATGGACAGCCTCACCCCGCCGGTGAAGGACATAAACACCGAAGCCCTCGAAGCGGACATCAGCCGCACGCTGGGCCTGGATGTCGATATTCGCCATGGCAAGAATGGCGGCGAGATCCGCATCAAGTATCGCGATCTGGAACAGCTCGATGAAGTGTGCCGCCGGCTGACGGCCAAGCGCCGCGCGCCGGAGTAATCGCCCGGCTGAATAATCCGCTAACGAACGTTTTCGGCAGCCCTTGCCAGATCGTTAATCAGCAGACGGATCACGGGGTCCCCCGTCGGCCCGGCCAGCTTGGTCTGCCGCTCGGCATCATGGATGCGTTCCATCACCCGCATCAGGCGGCGCGCCGGCCATTTGCCAAGGCGCGCGCGAAAGGCCGGCCATTCATTTGGCCAGACCGGCGGGCGCAGATACTTTCCGGGGTTTCCATCCCCCCCGGCAATCTTTTCATGAGCGCTCAGCATCCGGAGCACTTCCATCTGAAGGGAGCGGAGGATGGAGATGCCGCTCGTTCCGTTCTCGGAAAGCTTGTCGAAAGCGGTCTGCGCTTCGCCCGGCCGGCCGTCGAGCGCCGCGGCCACGATGCCGGAAATCGCCTGTTTCACATCCGTCGCCGAAAGCGCGCGCACATCTTCAAGGGTCAACGGACGGCCGAGCCCGCGCGCGTAGAGGGCGAGCTTTTCGATTTCTGAATTCGCAAGCCCCCGGTTTCCTGGCAAATCACCGACGAAAGCGTCGAGGGCAGGGGGGTCTATTACTGCTCCTTCGGCCAGCAGGGCGGTCTTCACCCGGCTCGCCACATCGGCTTCCTCTTCGGCGAAGAGCTGCAGGCAGGCGGCGCGTTTGGCGCTTTCGGCCGCTGCGCGGAGTTTTGACCGCGCCGGGAGGCTCCCCGCTTCGATCACGAGCTTGGCGGCAAAGCGCCCCGGATCCTTGTCGCCCGCTTCGATGGCTTCGGCCAGCAAAGCGGCGATCTTGTCGCCACTTGTGCGAACCCGAACGGCGCGGGCGTCGCCCAGAAGCGAGACCGCTTCCAGCGCATCGAACAGAAGGGCGGGTTCTTTCTTGATAGTGTCATCATCCAGCACGGTCACATCCATGCCCTGCTTGCCACCCCAGCTGGCGATGAGTGCCTGGCCGGCATCGAAGGACAACCCTTCATCCTCGCTGAAGGCAAGCACGGCCCAGACTTCCGGATCAGGCCGCCGGGCGAAACCTTCCGCCGCGCGTCCCTTGTGCAACATCAGGGGCTCGCAAACTTCAAACGGATGTCATCGGCGATCTGTTTGGCCAGAACCCGCATTGCGCGATCGCCCGCGTCGGTCTGCGCGGCAATATCACCATAGGGAGAGTCCGGCACAAGGAACCCGGTTTCGACTTCGGACCGTCCCGTAACCCGCACATTCTCGCCTTCAAGGCGGTAGCTGCCGCTCGCCATGATGCTTGAACGGGACGCCGCGCCATCCGGCAGCAAGGCCAACCGCGTGAGATCGCTCTGCAGATTGACTGTCAGCGTAACCGGTTCTGTGAGCCCCGGCATGCCGACGGCGAGCTCCTCCTGCAGAGCCCGGCGCAGCATGTGCCCCTCGCGGCCCTCAATGGGCGAAACAGAAATGAGGCCAGATTCGGCATACTGCCCGTTGACCGGCGCATAGACCGGCTGAAAGCCACACGCACCAGTGGCCAGGAGCAGAAGAGGGGCAAGAAGACGCTTCATGCGACCACGATATTCACAATCCGGCCGGGCACAACAATCGTTTTCTTCACGCTCTTGCCTTCGATAAAGGTGGCCACTTCAGGCAAGGCTTTGGCCGCCGCTTCGACGGCATCACTGGCCATATCCTTTGCCACTACGATTTCGGCGCGGCGCTTTCCGTTCACCTGAACCGCCAGCGTCACCGTATCATCGACCACCAGTGAGCCATCAACTTCCGGCCAGCTTGCCTGTGAAACAAGGCCCGGATTGCCGAGGCGCTCCCAGCAGGCTTCGGCCAGGTGCGGCATGAACGGAACGAGACAGCGAGCCAGCATGTCGGCCCCTTCGGCCCGCGCCCCAACTGTTGCGGGGTCGCTCTCGGCCTTCTTCAGCGTGTTCACCCATTCATGCACGGTAGCGATGGCGGAGTTGAAGCGGAACTCCTCGATGGCCTTGTCGATGCCGGCGACCGCCTTGTGGCTTGCCTTGCGCAGCGCGGTTGAGGCGTCATCACTGCCGGGGGCAGGGAAGGGGCCCGTCTCTGGCAGGGCGTCGACGAAGGACCAGACCCGCTGAACAAAACGCGCGGCGCCTTCGGCGCCAGACTGGGTCCACTCCACATCCCGCTCGGGCGGAGAGTCGGACAGCACGAACCAGCGCGCCACATCCGCCCCATAGGTGGCCACAATCGCGTCAGGGTCGACCGTGTTCTTCTTCGATTTCGACATCTTCTCGATGGCACCGACCTTCACCGGCTGCCCGGTGGCAATCTCGAAGACCTTGCCATCTTTCCGCTCGACGGCGGAGGGTTCCAGCCATGTTCCGGCCTCGGACTTGTAGGTCTCGTGCGTTACCATGCCTTGCGTGAAGAGGCCGGCAAACGGTTCGCCCGTAGGCAGATCAAGTTCGCCCACATCCCGCATCGCGCGGGCAAAGAAGCGGGAATAGAGAAGGTGCAGAACAGCATGTTCCACCCCGCCGATATACTGGTCCACGGGCAGCCAGTAGGCGCGCTCGGCCGGATCGGCCGCGCTCGCAAAGCGCGCGTAATACCAGGAGCTGTCGACGAAAGTGTCCAGCGTATCGGTTTCGCGGCGCGCCGGCTTGCCGCATTTCGGGCAGTTCACATGCTTCCAGGTTGGGTGGCGGTCCAGCGGATTGCCGGGCACGTCAAAGGTCACGTCTTCAGGCAGGCGAACGGGAAGGTCCGCCTGCGGAACGCCCACAACCCCGCAATCGTCGCAATGGATCACCGGAATGGGGCAGCCCCAATAGCGCTGGCGAGACACGCCCCAATCACGCAGGCGATAATTCACCTTGCCTTCGCCCTGGCCGGTTTCTTCGATCTTCGCAATCGCCGCGCGCTTGGCGTCGTCAATGGAAAGCCCGTCGAGGAAGCCTGACTTATATATATGTCCGGTTCCGGCATACGCCTCGGTGCCGACCTCAAAGGTGGCCGCGTCCGCATCCGGCGGCAGCACCACCGGATAGACGTTCAGCCCGAACTTGCGGGCAAAATCGAGATCGCGCTGGTCATGCGCCGGGCAGCCGAAGATGGCGCCGGTGCCATATCCCATCAGTACGAAGTTCGCGACCCAGACCGGAACCGTCCGTCCGGGCTCGAACGGATGGGCAACCGTCAGGCCGGTATCGAAGCCCAGCTTCTCGGCCTTTTCGATGGCTTCCTCGCTGGTGCCTACCTGCGCGCATTTCGCGCGAAAGGCTTTCAGCGCGTCAGACTTTTCCGCCAGCTGGATCGTCAACGGATGATCCGGGGAAAGTGCGACAAAGCTCGCGCCGAACAGCGTGTCCGGGCGTGTGGTGAAAACGGTGATGCCATCTTCAAAGCCGGCAGGCGCCGCCCCCTCAAAGGCAAACGTCATCTCCAGCCCTTCGGACCGGCCAATCCAGTTGGCCTGCATCGTGCGGACCTTTTCCGGCCAGCGCTCCAGCTTCTGAACCGCTTCGAGCAGATCATCGGCATACGCCGTGATCTTGAAGAACCATTGGGTCAGCTCGCGCTGCTCGACCAGGGCGCCGGAGCGCCAGCCGCGCCCGTCGATTACCTGCTCATTGGCGAGCACGGTATTGTCCACCGGGTCCCAGTTCACCTTCGAGGCCTTGCGATAGACCAGACCCTTTTCCATCAGTTTCAGGAACAGGGCCTGTTGGGCGCCGTAATAGTCCGGGTCGCAGGTCGCAAACTCGCGGCTCCAGTCGAGTGAGAGGCCGAGCTTGCGGAACTGTGCCTTCATCGACTCAATGTTGGCATATGTCCATTTGCCAGGGTGAACCTTGCGTTCCATCGCGGCGTTCTCGGCCGGCATCCCGAACGCATCCCACCCCATCGGGTGGAGCACGTTATAACCCTTGGCGCGCTTGTGACGCGCCACCACATCGCCCATCGCATAGTTGCGCACATGGCCCATATGCAGACGCCCTGAAGGGTAGGGGAACATCTCCAGCACGAACGCCTTGGGCGCGCCGGGCGCCTCCTGCGGCGTCTTCGTCCGGAAAATGTCTGCCGTCTCCCAGGCTTCACGCCAGCGGGGCTCCGCGCTCTGCGGATCATAACGGGTGGCCATCCTGGGCTCCCTTGAATGGAATCGAAGTGTTACAGGCTTGTATCGGCGCTTTAGCCGATCTGCGAGGTCCTAAGAAGCCGCGCCCGTTCAAGAATCTTGTTTTCGAGCTGGATCGCCGTTTCCGGGTCGGCGGCGGCATCGGCCCACTGACCTTCGGTATTCACCTGGCGGTGAACGGTTACCTTCACGCCATCGGCGCGCAGGCGCGAATCCAGAATGAACACGGTCGCCTTCACGCGCTCATTCGGGGAATCGGGAAAGCTCTTCCAGTCATAGGAAATGATCCCGCCGATCGGGTCGGTGGACTGAAGCGGCAGCGTGGACAGCGTATCCAGCGTCGCGCGCCACAGATACGGGTTGGATGCGCCGACCGACTGGACCACAAGCGGGCCATCATTGGCTTTACCGCGCGATTGGCAGCCCGAGACGAGCAGCAGGCCGGCAAAGGCGGCGGTGAGGATCGGCTTGATCATGTTCATTTTCCGCATGCAATTCCTTGTTGACCCGGCGTGTATAACAAGCGGGTTCTGGCCTCGCCAGTATTGTTATGCGCTTGGCTGAGTCAGCCGCAGCGCCTGTGATGGAGCCGCACGTGATGATTAATGCCCGCCTGTTTGCCTTCGCCCTTGCCGCGCCGGTGATGGCGCTCGCCCCTGCGGCTTCGGCTCAGGATGTGTGGGACGATCCGGGCGGGGTTGAAAGCGAGGCGAGCGTCGAGATTGCGCTGGTTGCCGCGCCTGACGCCGATGAAGCAGTGCTTGGCCTCGCAAAGGCGCGGATGGCGATCAACTATGTGCTGATGAACGGGGCCGAGATCGGCGCGGTTGGCGGCGTGGAGCTTCAGCGGGATCATCCCGCCCGCGCCGGCTTCAGCGGCGTCTTTCCGCCTGCGGCCGGGGCAGGGGCCTCTTCGGGCGGCGCCTTCAGCGGCCTCGCGCGCGGTGATACTCCGGCAGACCGGGATCTGCGGATCAGCCTCGAGACAGCTTACATCTATATAGAGGGTGGCTATGGCGAAGCCCGTCTGGGCGCGGATGAGGGGATCGCCACCCGCTTCTTTGAGGGCGGCCCCGCGCTCTTTGCCCATTCCGGCCTTGTCAATCCGGCGCTCGATCCCACAGGCCAGATCATCGCCCGCACTGATCATGATCTCACCGGCCCCGCAGCAAAGATCAGCTACGCCACTCCGCGTATCCTGGGTCTGAGGGGCGGCGTCTCCTACACCCCCACCGCAGACCGCCGGGGCGTGGACCGGGACACCGAAAGCGCTTTCCCGGGGGCGTCGCGCCCGGAGATCGAAGACGCGTTCGAAGTGGCACTCAATCTCTCCCGCCGCCTGCCGCAAAGCGGGGTGCGCCTGCGCGCGGCGGCGGCCTACAGCCAGGCCGAAGCGCGCTTTGCGCCCGATCCCAGCCTCTATGGCACCGTTGAAACCTGGTCTGCGGGCGCCTCGGCAGAATTCTCCCGCCTGCGCCTTGGCGGCAGCTATCTGGAATCAAACAATGGTATTGCCGCCGGGCCGGGAGATTATTCGGCCTGGGCCGTTTCGGCGGCTCTGCCTTTCGGCAAGTTCGAGGCGGTGGCGGAAGTCTCCGGCGCGGAAGATGAATTTGCCGGACTCAGTAGCGACAGCTGGCAGATCGGCCTCGTCTGGAAGCCAAGTGCAGGCTGGCGGCTTGCCTCGGGCTGGCGGGATGTGGATACTGCATACTTGAATTCCGGCGCGCAGGTTCCCGCCACAGGGGGGAGTCGCAACGGCATTGTGATCGAAATCACACGTTCCTTCTAAATCCTCGCTTTATCAGAAACTTAATCTTTCATTAAGCCGGTCCCCTCACTATCATCAGTGGCTGGGAGTTAACATGCGCGCAGACCTTATTCTTTCTTTTGCCCTTGCGGCCGCAGCCTTCACGCTGCCGGCTGTGGCACAGGAACGTGTGGCAGGCGATGCGATCCGTGTTGAGGCGCCCACCCTGTCGGAAACCAATTCGGCCCGCTCCGAATGGTATCGCCAGTTCTCCGAAGGCAAGCCTGCCGAATCCCGTCTGCAATGGCAGGCTGAACCCAATCAGGACTTCTCGGTCCAGATCGGCAAGGATTCCCGCTGGCAGTTGAACTTCGACAAGGTCACCCGTCCGGGTGAAACCTATCTTCCGCGCGAAGAAGTTCAGGCCGGCGCCACCTTCCGCGTCACCCCCCGCTTCTCTGTCGGCGGCGAAGTGCGCATCGGCGCAGATGAATTTGATTCGTCCAAGCGCTGGGAAAACCAGGATGTCGAAGCCGGCATCCGTCTGAAGTCTGCCTTCAAGTTCTGATAATCTGAAAATGATGAAAGACCGTGCGGCGCCTTTGCAGGCGTTGCCTGCGTTTCTGCGTCTTGGGGTCAGACTTTGAAACAGTTCCAGCCGTCGATGGCCCCCAGCCCGGCTGAATCCGCAATCCAGAGTCCGTTATCAGGAGTCACTCCGCCCAAAGCATAGACGGGGAAGGGGAGGGACGTGGCCAGCCGCCGGAATCGCTGCGCCCCCATGGCTGTCCCGGCGCTGGCGCTACGGGACGTAAAAACGGTCGAAAACAGCACCGCTTTGACCGGCAGTGTCCGGAAATGTCCGAAATTGTCCCCTCTGTGTCCGCTCATTGTCTGCAATTTGAACCGCCCGCGCCACTTGCGGGAGGCGCCGGCCATCCGGCCCGGCCAGTGAACCCCGTCCGCCCCGATCTTTGCCGCCAGTTCGGCATCGGCGCCGATCAGCAGACGAAGTTTCCGCGCACGGCAGAGTTTCAGCAGCCGCCGCGCAACGATTTCCCGGTCCGGGGCCCCGAAATGACGATAGATCACCCCCCACCCCAGCGGAAGCCCGGCCACAATAGCTTCCGGGTCAGGCGTCCGCGCTGGATCGGTGAGGAAAAACGCGGGCGGCAACCCCTCCGGCAGATGGCGCGCCGCCACGCGCGCGGCCATCCGCGCCTTGCGCCTCGAACTGGATTGGGGTTTCTCGCTCATCATGAGCACTGATAGCCTGAACCAGGACATTGCCAACCGCCGCGCCGAGATCCTCGCTGCGCTGGCTGCCGCGAGTGCGCCCGCGCCGGAGCTGATTGCTGTCTCAAAATCTCAGCCGGACGCCGCCATCGAGGCGATTCTCGCCGCTGGTCAGCGGGTTTTCGGGGAGAACCGCGTTCAGGAAGCGCAGGCGCATTGGGAAAGCCGCCGCGAAGCCTATCCGGATCTTGTGCTGCATCTGATTGGCCCCCTGCAGACGAATAAGGCCGCCGATGCCGTACGCCTGTTCGATGTCATCCAGACGCTCGACCGGGAAAAGCTCGCCGATGCGCTGGCCAACGCGATGGAGAAGGAAGGCCGCCGCCCGCAGCTTCTCATTCAGGTAAATACCGGGGAAGAACCCCAGAAGGCGGGCGTTATCCCCTCAAAAGTGGGCGATTTGCTGCGATATGCGCGCCAGCAGGCAGGGCTGGAAGTTGCCGGCCTGATGTGCATCCCGCCCGCGGACGAGCCTGCCGGTCCGCACTTCGCCCTGCTGAAGAAGATCGCCCGCGATTATGGGCTCGGCATCCTCTCCATGGGCATGAGCGGCGATTACGAACTCGCCGCCCGTTACGGCGCCACGCATGTGCGTGTTGGAACCGCCCTGTTTGGGGATCGCAGCGCCGCTTAAGCGCGGATCTCGAGGGTTGAGGCGCCCTGAAGCCGCTTCAACACTTCACGCAGGTCAGCCTCCGCCAACGCTACGCACCCTTCCGTTGGCGCGTATCCTGGCCGTGCCACATGCAGGAAGATCGCGCTGCCTCTGCCCGGCATGGCAGGATCGTCATTATATCCCAGCTCCACAATCAGATCGTAGAGCCCGTCCTCCCGCCACAGCCGCTCGTGACGCGCGGGGTAGGGCAGGGGCACCCATTGATTGTAGCGGACGTCTCCCGGCGCATCGCACCAGCCGTCTGAAGGGCGCAGGGCAATCGCCGGAATGCCTGTTTCCGGGGCCGGCCCTTTGTCTGGCCTGTACCAGACCCGGCGCACCGGCCATACCCCGGCAGGCGAAGCGCCATCGCCTTCGCGTTTCTCCGGCGCCCGGATAACGCCGCCTTTTCCCAGCGCGCAGCGCAGGGAAAGCCCGCCGCCTTCCAGCCGCCCCTCTGAAAACGCAATGAAATGCGTCACCTGGCTGCGCCTCCCGTTCTTGTTATTGGATAAACAGGCGCCACCTTTCTATGCAAGCGTCAGGCGCGAATGGCGCGCGGGTGAAGCGAGACATGCAGATGACGGCCAAGAAGTTCATTCTGATCGTTGATGACGAGGAAGACCTGCGGGAAACCCTCGCCGAGCAGTTCGCCCTGAGCGACGGTTTCACCGCGCTGACTGCCGCTACCGGTGAAGAGGCCCTCTCCCGGCTGGCCGAAGAGCGCGTCGATCTTGTGATCCTGGATGTCGACATGCCCGGCATGAGCGGCCGGGACGTTTCCCGCAAGCTGCGTGAGGCCGGAAACCGCGTCCCCATCATCATGCTCACCGGGCGTTCCGGGGAGAGCGATACGGTGGCGGGCCTGGAGGCCGGCGCGAATGATTACGTCGCCAAACCGTTCAGCTTTGCCGTGTTGCTGGCCCGTGTCCGGGCCCAGCTGCGCAGTTTCGAGCAGACCGAAGACGCCACCTTCGACATTGGCCCCTATGAATTCCGCCCCTCGATGAAAGTGCTTCGCACCAAGGAAGGCCGCCGCATCCGCCTGACAGAGAAGGAAACCGAGATCCTGAAGTTTCTCTACAGGGCAGGGGGCAAGCCGGTCGCCCGCGAGACGCTCCTCTCGGAAGTCTGGGGCTATAACGCCGCCGTCACCACCCACACGCTCGAAACCCACATCTACCGCCTGCGTCAGAAGGTTGAGCCCGATCCTTCCAACGCCCAGCTCTTGCTCACGGATACGGGTGGCTACCGCCTCAGGCCCTGATCTTCAGCGTCACCGGAGCATGGTCTGACGGTTTCCAGCCGCTGCGCCAGGCCGGATGGATGCGGAAAGAGCTGACATCCACGTCCTCCATCGCCGCCTTGTTGGCCCAGATATGGTCCAGCCGGCGGCCCCGGTTGGAAGCGGCCCAGTCTGCGGCGCGGTAGCTCCACCAGGTATAAAGCTTCTGCTCCTCGGGCACGGCAAGGCGGGCAATATCCTCAAAACCGGCGGATTTGCGCGACTCCTCCAGCCGCTCGGTCTCTTGCGGCGTGTGCGAGACGATCCCCAGGAGCTGCTTATGGGACCAGACGTCATTTTCATGCGGCGCGACATTGAGATCGCCGACGAGAATGCGTTTCGCGCCCTTTTTCAGTTTCTTGTAGCCAGGCCCGAGCCGCTCCAGGAAATCCAGCTTGTGATCAAACTTGGCGTTCACATGCGGGTCGGGAACGTCTCCGCCCGCAGGCAGGTAGATATTGTGGATCTCCAGGCCGGAGGGGAGGCGGGCGGCAATCACGCGCGCATGATTTTCCCGGCAGAGGTCGGGCACGTCCACCTGTTCCAGCGGCAGGCGTGAGGCAATCGCCACGCCGGCATGGCCGCCGCGCTGGCCGCGGATCACCAGATGCGGCAGGCCCATCTCCTTGAAGGCTTTTAGCGGAAACTCACCGTCCTGGCATTTGGTCTCCTGCAGACACACGACGTCGGGCTTTTCAGCGGCCACGAAGGCTTCGACATTCGGCGCACGCAGGCGGACGGAGTTGATATTCCAGGTGGTAATCTTGATGGGGCGGGTCATGCGCCTCTGGCTAACACCTCGCCCTTAAACGTCAACGCGCCCGAACGCGGGGAGTTCGGGCGCGCCGGACGCAGTTCAGCGTCTTGATGTCCGGACATCGTGTATCCGGTGTCGAGCGGGCGAAAGGTATCGCAGCGGGGGGTCGGTGCTACGCGGCTTCCTGTCCGTCGATGTGTCATTTATGTCACGCCGAGTTGGAAATCTCAAATTAACTCGACGTAACGGCAATCACGCTTTTGTGTGTCAGTTGTTGTCGAAGTCCCGCAGGATGAACAGGCGCGGGTTGAGGCGCGCGCCGGTCTCTACATCGCTCAGCAGAACCGACGTATTGCCGCCATTGGCATCGGTGGTGCGCCAGCCGACCAGCGAATTATCTGCCGAGGCGAGCACCAGTGTCAGCGTGCCTTCCATATCCCCGCTCTTGTCCTGAACGGTGATGTTGGTCCGGCCATCGGCGCGGCGCACATCGATCACGCTCGCCTGGCTCTCGAAATCCAGCCGGTCGCTCAGCAGCAGCGAGAGAGGGGTCGATTTCAGCGGCACGCGGTCAGTGGTTTCGAGATCGCTGTCCTGAAGGGCGACGGTTGTGCCATCACTCACCATCAGCAGCGGCACAGGGTCATCATAGTCAAACCGCACCTTGCCAGGCCGCTGCATGGCGAACTGGCCGGTGGAGAAAGACCCGTCCGGCGAATACTGCTCGAACCGGCCCCGCGCGGTTTTCACCGTGGCGAGCGCTTTGGACGCTTCCTTCAGCAAGGCGGCGCGCTCGGCGCCGGTCAGCTGGGCTGCGGTGGCCGGGGCGGCAATCGAGGGGCTCACAGGGGCCTGCTTCAGGGCGGGCAGCAGGGGAGAGGCCCCGGCAATCATCGCGGCAGCAGCAAGCGGAGCAAAGAAATTCATCATCGTTCTGGCCTCCTTTATATGACCATACGGGATCACGCCTACACTTAGGGGGCTGAACCGGGCCTAAACAGGGCGCATGGCAGATTTTCATCAACTGGCTGCGGCGGGCATGGCGTGCCCGCTTGCGCTCGTCTTTCTGCAGTCCCATCTTTGCGCCCGAAACAAAGGGATTCTTGCAATGAGCAACGCTGAACTCCAGCACGTAAAGGAAGGCACTGACCAGGGCTTCATGGCCGATGTCGTGGAAGCCTCCATGACCCAGCCGGTGATCGTCGATTTCTGGGCCCCTTGGTGTGGTCCCTGCCGTACGCTCGGTCCGATCATCGAGAAGGTGGTCGAAAGCAAGAAGGGCGCGGTGAAGCTGGTGAAGATCAACACCGAGGAGCACCAGGCCTATGCCGGTCAACTCGGTGTGCGCTCCATTCCCGCCGTCTATGCTTTTGACAAGGGCCGCCCGGTCGATGGCTTCCTCGGCGCGCTGCCGGAAAGCCAGGTCCGCGCCTTCGTCGAAAAGCTGCTCTCGGGCACCGATGACGCGCAGATGATTGCCGAAGCGCTCAGCCAGGCAGAAGCGGCCATCCAGCAGGGCGATATTGCGCTCGCCGCTGAAATCTATGCCGCTGTCCTTCAGCAGGAGCCGGAGAACATTGCCGCGATTGCCGGTCTTGCCCGGTGTCACCTTGCCAATGGCGACAAGGAGGCCGCAGAGGCGACGCTCGCCATGGTGCCGGAAACAAAGAAGAATGACAGCGCCATCAAGGGCGTCCGCATGGCGATCGAGATGATGGCCGACGCGCCCCCGCCCAGCGAGCTGGATGCGGCGCTCTCGGCCGTCATGGCCGCGCCCGGCGATCATGAGAAGCGCTTCGAACTCGCCGAGCAGTATGCTGCGCTCGGCAAGTACCAGGATGCGGCTGATCATCTTCTGATCATCCTCTCCGCCAAGCTCGATTGGGAAGGCGGCAAGGCAAAAGACAAGCTGCTGAAGATTTTCGAAGCGGCTGGCCCGACTGAGCCGGTCACCATCGAAGGCCGCCGCCGCCTCTCATCCCTGATGTTTGCCTGACCTTCTGATGGCCTGCCCGCGCCGGGCGAAAGGAAAAAGATCATGGCGCCGTATCGCAAGACAGCTGACCTGCCTGCGACGCTCGCCGTGTTTCCGCTCCCCGGCGCGCTGGTCTTCCCCCGCTGGCAGCTGCCGCTCAACATTTTCGAGCCGCGCTATCTCAACATGATTGATGACGCGATGAGCGGTTCGCGCCTTATCGGCATGGTGCAGACCATTGGCGGCCCGCGCCATCAGCCGCTGATTGCGGAGGTTGGCTGCGCGGGCCGCATCACCAGCTATACCGAAACTCCCGATGGCCGGTATCTGATCTCGCTGACCGGCGTGTGCCGCTTCGGCGTCGTGCGCGAACTTGATGTCACCACGCCTTACCGGCAGGTGCAGCCGGATTGGGAACGCTTCGCTGGTGATCTTGTCCCCCCGCCGGAAGGGGAGGGGAGGGAGCGAGAAGCGCTGATCGCTGCCTTCCGGCATTATGCGACGGCCAATGGCCTGGAGACGGACTGGTCTGCCCTGGAGGAGGCCTCGCTCGAAACGCTGGTCCATGCGCTGTCGTCCGGCTGCCCGTTCGGGCCGATGGAAAAGCAGGCCCTGCTTGAAGCGCCGACCCTCGCCGAACGTGCCAGCGCCTTGACGGCGCTTCTCGAGTTCGGCAGTGCCCCCGGCGGGGCAGGCCCTGTCCAATAGGAGTAGACATGAGCGAGTTGCCCGGCGGCGTGCCAAAAGATGAGATTGTCCCGTTCGAGCATAATGGCGTCGATCCGCGCCTGCTCGAAACCCTGATCTGCCCACTGACGCGCCAGCCGCTCGCCTATGACCGCGCCCGGAATGAGCTGGTCTCGAAGAATGCGCGCCTCGCTTATCCCATTCGCGGCGGCATCCCGATCATGCTGCCGGAAGAGGCCCGCGATCTGGATGAGACCGAAGAGGCAGCCGAGCCATGAGCGCCCAGCCCTGGCCGGTCAAACTCACCTTTCGCGCCGGCGCCCAGGAACTGGTTGCCGAGTTCGAGGATGGCCGCGCTGGCCGGGTGGATTATCGCACCCTGCGGCTGGAAAGTCCGTCGGCGGAAGTGCAAGGCCATGGCCGGGGCCCGAAACCGCCGCCGCCCGTCGTGCCGGAAGATATCCGTGTCCTGAAGGCAGAGCCGGTGGGGCGCTATGCCGTGCGCCTCTTCTTTTCCGATGGCCACTCCAGCGGGCTCTACACCTGGAATATTCTCCGGTCCCTGACGGTCGGAGATTAAAAATTGCGCGATTAGCGCATCAGGCTGGGCAGGCTTTCTTGATCGGCGCTGGCCTGCCGGGCAAGGGCTTGCCGGATGGGCCCCACCTTGTTGGCCGCCGTCAGGGCGAGGGTGCGCAGCGGCTTCAGCAGCAGATTGTCGTTTGAGAAGGTCCGGTCCACAGCGTCCATGAACAGGGCCGTCGCCGCGGAATCAAAGCGCCGCCATTCGCGGTAGCGCGCCAGCACGGTTTCGCTGCCCGGATCAAGGCCCACTTCGCGCGCTTCAAGGATCACGTCATAGAGCGCGGCAGCATCCTTGAAGCCAAGATTGAGGCCTTGTCCTGCCAGCGGGTTGATCCGCCGGGCAGCGTCCCCCAAGAGCGCGGCGCGCGGGCCGGTCATGTCGCGGGCAATCTGCATCACCAGCGGATAGGCCAGCGGCGGCCCGTCCAGCGTCATCGGCCCGGCAAACTCGGCAAAGCGCGCATTGAGTTCGGCCTCGATCGCTTCCTTCGGCATTTTTGCCAGCGTCTCGGCTGCGCCGTTCTTCATATACCAGGCAAGGTTTGCCCGGTTATCAGGCAGGGGCAGGGTGGCAAACGGGCCTTCCGGCGTGAACAGCTGGCGGGCAATGCCGCCATGCGGGCGGGAGAGTTTGACGTCCGCCGCAAATACGGACTTGCCATAGCTGCGCCCCTCCGTGCCGATCCCCGCTGCCTGGCGCACGGCCGAATGAATGCCGTCGCAGGCGGCAATCACCGCGCAGCGAAAGCTCTCTCCGCTTTCCAGATGCACCCGCGCGCCCGAAGGGCCCGCTTCATAGCCTGAAAAACGGGCGCCCCGCTTCCAGACAAGACCTTCGGTCTCGCCCGCTTTCCGGTCGAGCGCGGCCTGCAGCGCCCCGGCCGGCACCAATTCGCCCAGCGCTTCGCGGTCGCCCTCGGGCAGATCGTCATTGGAAAACGCCGCCCAGGGCGCCCCGAACCAGTGGGTGCCGCCATCGACAGCCTCCAGCCCGTTGAGCGGTTCGGTCAGGCCCTTGAGATCGCCGTGAACCCCCGCCGCGCCGAGCAATCGCCAGCTGCCGCGCACGATCGCGAAACTCCGCGTATCTGCTGCAGGGGCTGCACTTTCGGAGCGTACGTCCACCAGTACGGTGCGCAGGCCGGCCTTGGCCGCCAGCACGGCGAGCGCGGTGCCGACAGGCCCGGCGCCGATCACCGCAAGGTCTGCGTCCAAGGGAGCGGAAAACACGGTTTCAACCATGCGACTGAGGTAGCCCCGAGAGGCCGTCTGGTCCAGCGATGGCGCCCGTTTGGGCGATTGGCCGCATCTCTGCACAAGTTCTGACCACGTCAGGGCAGAATCGAAGCCCGCCTTTGCGTCATGTGCGACTTTTCCGGGCAGGCACAATCATATCGCGGTGGGAGAGCGCTGGGGGTCACCGGGCTCTGCGTGATGAAGATGGCAAGTAAGGAGGGGCCAATGGGCCAACTGATTGGACGATGGATCCGCGGGGCGACACTCGCGCCGCTGGCACTGCTCACGGCAGGCATTGCATATGCGCAGGAAGACGATGTGGCGGCACGTCTGGCCGCGCTTGAAGAAGCGGTGAGCGGCAGCGCCAGCGCTTATGTGGACAACAGCTACCTGTTCCTCATCGGGGGCCTGATCGTCATGTTCATGGCGGCCGGTTTCTGTATGCTGGAAGCAGGCCTCGTGCGGTCCAAGAACGCCGCCATGCAGGCCACCAAGAACGTCACCCTGTTTGCCGTTGCCGGTCTTATGTTCTGGGTCGTCGGCTACAACATGGCTTATCCTGCCGAAACCACCCTGATGGGCCTTCTGGGCACAACTCCTGGCCCTTGGAGCGGCGGCGACCTGTCGCTTGAATCCGAGGATGGCTATGCGCCGGCCTCTGACTGGTTCTTCCAGATGGTGTTCGTTGCCACCGCTGCCTCGATCGTCTCGGGCACCGTGGCCGAACGTATCAAGATCTGGCCGTTCCTGATCTTCACCGCCGTTCTGACCGCGTTCATCTACCCGATCGTGGCCAGCTGGGAGTGGGGCGGCGGCTATCTCGACAGCGAGTGGGGCTTCTCCGACTTTGCCGGCTCGACGCTGGTTCACTCCACCGGCGGCTGGGCAGCTCTCACCGGCGCGATCATCATCGGCGCCCGTAAAGGCAAATACTCCGGCGGACATGTGAACCCGATGCCGGGCTCCAACATTCCGCTCGCCGCGCTGGGTACGTTCATCCTGTGGTTCGGCTGGTTCGGCTTCAACGGCGCCTCGCAGCTTGCTGCCGGCACCGCCGCCGACATCAATTCGGTCGCCCAGATCTTCGCCAACACCAACATGGCTGCCGTCGGTGGCGTGCTGGCGGCGATGGTGACGACGGCTATCCTTTATAAGGGCAAGCTCGATGCCACGATGATCTTCAACGGCGCCATCGGTGGCCTCGTCTCGATCACCGCTGAGCCGCTCGCGCCGTCGATGGGCCTCTCGGTTCTGATCGGCGCCGTCGGGGGTGTCCTGGTCGTGGTCTCTGTCCCGCTGCTCGACAAGTTCAAGATCGATGACGTGGTCGGCGCCATCCCGGCTCACCTTGTCTGCGGCATCTGGGGCACGATGATCGTTCCGCTCTCCAACGGCGATGCCAGCTATCTCGGCCAGCTCGTCGGCGTGGCGCTTACCGGTGTGTTCGTGGTTGTTGCCTCGTCCGTCATCTGGCTGGCCCTCAAATTCACGCTCGGTGTACGTCCGAGCGAGGAAGACGAGGAAATGGGTCTCGACCGGGCAGAAATCGGCCTGGAAGCCTACCCGGAATTCTCGAACCGGTAATCGGTCGCTAATCAGGATAGAATTCCACAGACCTTGGGCCCCGGCGGAGTGATCCGCCGGGGTCTTTCACATTCCACCCACCGGAGAAACCCCTGCTTGAATTGCAGATTCTTTGAAATTTCAGGCGATCCGTTTGCAGGGCGTTAAGCCTAACGGAGGCATGGTGAAGGCCCGCACCAGAGTCCAATACGGAGCGTCCTCCCCGATGACAGATTACGCCAGCCGCGATTCAGAACTCCGCACGGTAAGTGACCCCGTCTGGAGGATTCTGACAGGCGCTGCCGCCTTTGGGGCAGGGGTCTTCGTGTGCGGCGCTGTGGGTTCCTACACGCCTACTGATCCCAGCTGGAACGCCGCTACGGGCGCCGCTGTACAAAACCTCTTCGGCTCTGCCGGCGCTGTCTTCGCAGACCTGGCGCGCCAGACGCTGGGCTGGTCAGGCTGGATCGCCGGTCTTGCCCTGATGATCGGCGGCGCGATGCGCGCCGTGCTGGTCGGGAAGCCGCGTGTGCGCCGCTGGATAATGGGAGCCATCTCCGTTCCGCTGTCGGCAGCCTGCTTTGCATCCTGGCCTGTCCCGGAATCCTGGCCGCTCAGCGCCGGGCTTGGTGGCATGATGGGCGATGGTCTGTTTAATCTCACTGTACTGCCCTTCCGCGTGCTGATGCTGCCCTCGCCGCAAGTCTGGGCGGGCTTCCTGATGGGCGGCCTTGCCCTCTGGACCGCACTTTCGGCGCTCGGCTTCGGCCGCCGGGATGCCCAGCTGCTTCAGGAAACCGCCACCCGCAGTGGCCGGCATGCTGCCATCCAGGCGCGGGGGGCAGGGGGCATGCTGCTGCGCATCGGCCAGAAGCTCGTCACCCGTGAACCCGGCCTGCCGCACGAAACGGCCGCGCCTGCCGCCACACGCGAAGAGCGCACCCTCATCATCAAGTCGGACGAGGATTACGTCCCCACCTCGCGCTATCTGCGCGACCTTGATGACGAGGATGAAGACTACGCCCGCAACGAGGACGACGACCGTTGGGACGATGAAGACGAAGACGACGGCTATGAAGCCGCCAATGACGAGGATGAAGATGCCTCCCGTCCGCCGCGCTTCACCTTCTCAAAGCCGGCCCAGGCGCCGCGCTCGGCCTCTGTGCCGAAAGTCTCCCAGCCTGAGCGCCGCCGCGCCGCCGCCACCCGCCTGCCGTCGATCGATCTGCTGCAGGAGCCGGAAGCCCGCCGCGAGACCATTGATGAGGACGCCCTCATCGCCAAGGCCGCGCGCCTGTCCGAAGTTCTCAAGGAATTCGGCATCCGCGGCCGCATCAAGGAAGTGCGCCCCGGCCCGGTGATCACCCTGTTCGAAATGGAACCGGCCCCCGGCGTGAAATCCTCCCGCGTCATCTCGCTGGCAGACGACATTGCCCGCTCGATGAGCGCTGTCTCTGCCCGCGTGGCCGTTGTGCCCGGCAAGAACGCCATCGGTATCGAGCTGCCCAATGAAGAGCGCGATACCGTCTGGCTGCGCTCGCTGCTGGAGTCCGAAGCCTACACCGCCAACCGCGCCAGCCTGCCCATGGCGCTCGGCGAAGACATTGGCGGCGTGCCCACCGTGGTCGACCTTGCCAAGATGCCTCACCTGCTGATCGCCGGCACCACCGGCTCGGGCAAGTCGGTCGGCGTCAACGCCATGATCCTGTCGCTGCTCTACCGTCATACGCCGGAACAGTGCCGCTTCATCATGATCGATCCGAAGAAGCTTGAACTCTCCGTATACGAAGGGATCCCGCACCTCCTCGCGCCGGTCGTCACCGAGGCAGACAAGGCCGTCAACGCGCTGAAATGGACCGTGCGCGAAATGGAAAGCCGCTACGAGCTGATGTCGAAGGCCGGCGTCCGCAACCTGGCCGGCTATAACGAGAAGGCCGCGAAGTATCGCACCGCTGGTGAAGAAATGACCCGCAAGGTGCAGACCGCTTTCGATGATCGCGGCAAGCCGGTCTATGAAACTGAAGTTCTGCCCGTGGACCATATCCCCAACATCGTCGTCGTGATCGACGAGATGGCGGACCTGATGCTGGTTGCCGGCAAGGAAGTGGAAAGCTGCGTCCAGCGTCTCGCCCAGATGGCGCGTGCTGCCGGCATCCACCTGATCACCGCCACGCAGCGTCCGTCCGTGGACGTCATCACCGGCACGATCAAGGCAAACTTCCCGACCCGTATTTCCTATATGGTCACCAACAAGGTCGACAGCCGCACGATCCTCAACGAGCAGGGCGCCGAACAGCTCCTCGGCATGGGCGACCTCCTGTACCAGGCCCCCGGCAAGAAATCCCAGCGTCTGCACGGCCCCTTTGTGGCGGACGAGGATGTGGGCGCCGTGGCAGACTGGCTGCGCGAGCAGGGCGAGCCTGACTATGTGATGGACATCCTGGAATCGCCTGATGACGGCTCCACCGGCTCGGCCGTCATGGATGCCATCCTTGGCACCGGCGGTGGCGGCGATGATGATGAAGGCCTCTTCTCTCAGGCCGTCCAGATCGTGGTGCGCGATCAGCGGGCTTCCACGTCCTATCTCCAGCGCCGTCTGAAGGTTGGCTATAACAAAGCCGCCGGTCTGATCGACCGACTGGAAGAGGAAGGCGTCATCTCGGCCCCCAACCATGCCGGCAAGCGCGAAGTCCTCGCCGGTGGCGGGGGCGGTGGCAAGGCCAGCGCCGCCTGACAGTATTCCCAGCCATGGTGGGCCCCCAAGGGCGGCCCCCGGCCTTCCATAGAAGGAGGCGGGGGCCATTTTGGTTTTAAGGCTTGTCGATCAACTCGTCTCTCTCAGGGAGAGGTCCGGCCGGCCCGCGGGAAGGCCTCATCCCATCGGATAGAGGATTTCCCGGGAAACCTTGTCGCACGCTTTCATGACGTCGTCGGGCAACACAAGGTCCGCCGCTGCCAGAATATCTGACAGCTGATCAAAGCGCGACGCGCCGACAATCGTGGAAGCCACAAAGCTGTGCTGCTTCGACCAGGCCGTCGCCAGCGTCACCGGGCTCATGCCGGCCTGTTTGGCAATTTCCATATAGCGGGCTGTAGCTGCCAGGCTCTTCTCATTGACGAAACGCTGCGTCATGGCTGTGTGGCGCCCGCCCCTGTTGGCATAGGCGGAGAAGCGCGCGCCCTCGGGGAAGGCGCCGTCCTGATACTTGCCAGACAGCACGCCGCCCCCCAGCGGGGAATAGGGAATAAGGCTTACCCCTTCACGCTCACAAATCTTTGAAAGCGCGTCTTCGAAGCGGCGATTGTTCAGCGAGAAATTGTTCTGGATCGTCTGATAGCGGACTGTTCCGAGACGGCTGGATGTCTCAATCGACTTCATCAGCCCCCAGGCGTCTTCGTTGGAGCAGCCCACGATGCGGACATAACCTTCGCGCACCAGCTCATCGAGCGTTTCCATCGTCTCGTCGAAACCGGTGCCATGGTCGGGCCAGTGGGTCTGGTAAAGGTCGATATAGTCGGTCTGCAGGCGGGTCAGGCTCGCCTCCACCGCGCGGCGGATATTGTGCCGGTCCAGCGCCGTCATGCCGGCCCGCTGCGATCCCTTGATCCAGCCATGCGAGGGCCCGCACACTTTTGTGGCGAGGATGATCGCGTCCCGGTCCTTGGTTTTCATCCAGCGCCCGAAGATTTCCTCGGTCAGCCCGCCATATTTGAGATCCGGCGGCACCGGATAGTTCTCGGCCGTGTCGAAGAAGTTGATCCCCGCATCAAGGCTCGCGTCCAGAATACGGAAGGCTTCCTTCTCGTCGGTCTGGGTGCCGAAAGTCATCGTGCCCATGCAGATGTCGGAAACATAGATGGCGCTTTTGCCAAGACGGCGGTGTTGCATGGCGTTTCTCCCATAAGGCTTGTCGCCGGACACCCTAACGCCGCCCGCGCCAAGCGCCAGTCACCCCCGCCTGCGCTCTCCCGGCGTAAGGCAGCCTTCAGCTTCCAATATGTCCAGCGCGGGCTGGAGGCCCGCCTCATACCGGCGCCAGCGGCCAAGCGCGGAGGTGTAAAGGGGCTCACGCACCTGCGCCGAGGAAGCCGTCGCCACGGGCGCGGCATTCTGGTGGAAGGCCAGGCATCCCTCTTCGAAGGGCAGGCCGCAGAACGCCAGAACCCGCCGCGTCTCCGCTTCCTGATCGGTCACTATCTTCTCGTAATGCACAACCGTGAAACGATCAGCGGGCAACACCTCTTCATAGCGCCGCACCAGCCGGTCAAACCCGGCATAGTAACGGGTCGTGTCTTCCAGAGTGTAGGCATAGTTGTAATAGGAAAAGCTGGTGGCAAACATCTGCCGGTAGTTCGACAGCACCGTATCTGCCGGATGCCGCCGCAGGCAGATGATCCGCGCGCCCGGCAGCGCCGCCAGGATGACCGGTGCCAAAAGGATGTTGAGCGGCATCTTGTCGGTAAACAGCCCGGCGAGGCCAAGAGACGTGCGCACGCTATGCAGATAGGCTGTTCCGAGGGCGGAGAGATCCATGCCGCGCGCGGCCCCCAGGGTCTCCGGGTCCAGCACCAGATTGGAGGGCGTTTTTGCAAGCCGCTTCAGGCAAAGCGCAAAGTCTGACAGCTCGCCAGCCGGGGTAACGGCGCTGTGGCTTGTCAGGATACGGTCCACCAGCGTTGTTCCCGTCCGGGGCATCCCGCAAATGAATACCGGGCCTTCGCCCGATGGGGCAGGGGCCACCGGCAAGGTCTCTGCCAGCGCGCCGGCGGCGGCGAAGAGAGCGCTGTCCACATCAGGGGTATGCCGGATCAGGCGGCGCTTCCCGGCCTTGGCGCGGGCGAGCCAGGCGAGGGCGTCGCCGGGTTGCTTCAAGTCCTCATGGGTCTTCGCCAGGGCATGGCCGATACGCAGGGCCGCGTCGGCATCCTCCTGATGCCGGATAAACATCGCCTCCAGCGCAGGAATGTAATTTTCCTCCGGCGTCTGACGGGTGATCTGCACCAAGGATGGCAAGCCGCGGGTGTCATCGGGGTCGGCGGCGGCGCAGCGCAGATAGGCGTCCCGCGCCCGGTCCATATCTCCGGCAAACTGTAGAGCCGCGGCAAAGTTATACTGATAGTTGGCGTTCCCCGGCTCCGCTTCGGTCGCCCGGGCATAATAGGGCAGGGCGTCTTCATGAAGGCCAGCCCGGCTCATCACCACCCCGATTGTATCACATGTAAAGGCGTCTTCCGGCGCCGATGCGGCAGCTGCGCGGACGGTAGCCACCGCGTCGCTGCGGCGGCTGAGCGCCAAAAGGCAGCGCGCCTGTTGGGCAAGGGCGCCGGCATGGCGCGGATCAAGTTGAACGGTCACTGCGAAGAGCTCTTCCGCCTTGCCGATGTTGCCGTGGTCAAGCGCCAGCTGGCCCAGCAGATAATAGGCCTGCGCCGTCCGGGGCGCTTCTTTCAGCACGGCCAGGCACAAGCCATGGGCTTGCTCATAGGCGCCCGCTCGCAAAAGGCGAGTGGCCTCAGCCAGCCTCTCGCCGGCCAAACCTGTCTCTGAAAGGGTCTTTTGCAGGGCGCTATTCTCCGGCTGCTTCAGAATTGAGCAGATCAGGCGCACTTTGCTGCACGTATGCGGAAAATCCAACCGGCCATTGTTGCTTCTCTTGCTGCAGGTTGGTTCTGCACAGCTTCTGAGCATGTCGAGGGGACTTTTAACGACATAGCAGAGGTACACATATGATCCGGAAATACCTGCTCCTGTCCGCAAGTGCGGCGGTGATGACCAGTGCCTTAACCCTGTCAGCTCAGGCCCAGGAGACCGCAGATGGCGAACTCCGTGTCGAAGCGGTAACGGTGACCGCCACCCGCCGGGCAGAAAGTGTGCAGGACATCCCGATCAACATTTCCGCCATTGGCGATCAACAGATCACGGAGCAGGGGTTCGACGAACTCGCAGACATGCTCGCCTATGTGCCGGGTATCAATGTGGTGGACCGGGGCGGGCGCCAGGGAAACCCCCTGATCGTACGCGGCCTTAACGCGGATGGTCTTGGCTCGGGCGATGGTAATAACAACGGCGGCGGCACCGTTGCCACCTATATCGGCGAAATTCCCGTCTATCTGGATCTGAAGCTCAACGATCTGGAGCGGGTGGAGGTCCTGCTTGGCCCTCAGGGCACGCTCTATGGCGCCGGCACGTTGGGCGGAGCGATCCGCTATATTCCGAAGAAACCGGACTTTGCAGGCGATACGCTCGATGTGCGTACGGAGATCTATCAGTATTCGGAAGCTGATGATCTTTCCTATGATGCCGGCCTCACCATCAACAAGGCGCTCGCGCCGAACTTCGCCATCCGCGCCTCGGTGGATTACGAGAATGATTCCGGCTTCATCGACTATCCCTATGTTGTTCGTGAAATTGGCGTTTCCAATCCGGATCCGGACTTCACCGACCCTGCCGACGTTGCGGCCAATCTGCGCCGCATCACCGATGCCGACAGCGAGGAAACCATCTCCGCCCGCATTGCGGCCCGTTGGGAACCGTTGCCATGGCTCGACACCACGCTCACCTATTATCTTCAAAAGTCGGACATTGGAGGCCGCCGCGGTTCCAGCGCCCGCTCCACGGTTCCGGCTGGAGACTATGAGCTCGCCAAGCGGGTCGAGGAGCCCAACGAAATCACCAACCAGCTCCTGGCGCTGGAAATGGTTGCAGATCTCGGTTTTGCAGAGCTGACCTCGGCCACCGGCTATTCCCGGTTTAACGACAATGGCCAGCGCGACCAGACAGACCTTCTGATAACGCTGGAGTACAGCTACGAGGCGTTCCCCACCTTCACCTCCTTTACCCATGAAAAGGGCAAGGAAAGCCGGATCAATCAGGAACTCCGCCTTGTATCGACCACGGACGGTCCGCTGAACTGGATCGTCGGGGCCTTCTACAACCAGTATGAAGGGGCCAGCTATTCGGCAGAGTATACGCCGGGCTATGCAGACTTCGCTGGTTTCAACCGGCCGGACGATCTTGAGTATTTCTCCCAGGGCTTTTCAAAGCTGGAAGAGTCCGCCTTCTTCGGAGAGATCGGCTACGACATTACCGACAGATGGACCGTAACGGTCGGTGGGCGGTACTATCAGTATGATCTTGAATCGTTCAGCGATGTTGATTTCCCGCTGTTTGATCCGGGTTTTGCCCGGGTCGGGGTCAGCGCGCTGGAATCCAGTCTGCGGTCAGACTTTGCCGCCGGCAGCCCGAACGGTACGGAGCGCACTAGCCAGTCGGATGAAGGCACGCTGTTCAAGATCAACACGTCCTATCAGGTGACGGACGATATTCTCGGCTATTTCACAATTTCCGAAGGCTACCGGATCGGGAACCAGAACGGCATTGCGGTCTGCCCGGACTATGATCCCACCAATACTCAGCAGGGCGCCTGCGCGTTGCTTCCCGGCCAGCAATACGGGCCCGGCGCGGGGGATATTTCCACACGGGATGAGAGCCAGTACCTGCCGGACAAGACGATCAATTATGAGCTGGGTTTCAAGTCCACCTTGGCCAATGGGCGGCTCATCCTCAACGGCGCGGTCTATTATATCGAGTGGAAAGATCCGCAGCTGACCTCGGCCACCATCAACGCGTCAATTCCAATCACCGTCAACGCCGAGGGCGCTGAAACCAAAGGCTTTGAAGTTTCCGGTAACTGGCTGGTCACAGATGCGTTCTCCGTACGCGGAAGCTACAGCCACACCGAAGCGTCATTGACCGCGGTTGCGCCTGGGCTTGTGGGCACGATCTCTCCGCCAGGCTTCAGCACGATCCTGCTCGATGGCCAGGACGGAGACCGGCTGCCCGGATCTCCGGAAGACCAGTTCTCGGTCTTCGGCTCATATGTTCACCAGCTTGCCTCTGGCCGGACGCTCACCTTCAATGGCAGCTATTCCTGGCAGGGCGACGTGCTCAGCCGGACCGGCGGCCGGGGCGGCGGGCTGACATTGGACAGCTACGGGGTGGCCAATGCGTCGGCGGTTTATGACGCGGGCAAGTGGCAGGCGACCCTGTTCGTCAACAATCTGTTCGACGAGTATTATGAGACCGGCGTGGTCTCCTCACCACTGTCCAACCAGATCGTGGCGGATGCCAACGGAGACCCTGTCTATATCCGCTCCTTCTACACCTATGTCGGCGCCCCGCGGGCGATCGGCATCCGGGCCAGTTACAAGTTCGGCCAGTAAGGGCAGGGCACTCTTGATCGGAAGGGCCGCGCTTCAAGGGCGCGGCCTTTCTTGTTGAGCTTTGCTCCGGGGCGGCTGAGCAAAATCCGGGTGGCGAAAGGCAGCGGCCAGGCCTATAGCACGCCGCCATGAGCCCCGCCCTCCGTCTTGGTTTTCCCGCTGCGCTTCTCTCCTACCTGATCTGGGGGAGCCTGCCGCTCTATATCCGCGCCATGCAGCATACCGGCGCGCTGGAGCTGCTCGCCCACCGCGTGCTCTGGTCGGTGCCCACCGCCATCCTGTTCATTGCGGTGGCCGCCAACTGGCGGGATGTTCGCGCCGCCTTCACCGGCAGCAATCTCAAATGGCTTACCGTTTCCGGCCTGCTGATCGGGGCGAACTGGGCCATCTATATCTGGGCCGTCAATGCCGGGCGCACGATGGAAGCGTCTCTGGGCTATTACATCAATCCGCTCGTCAATGTGCTGTTCGGTATGCTGATCTTCTCGGAGAAGCTGCGTCCGGCCCAATGGGTTGCCGTTGCCATCGCCGCCATCGGCGTGGGCGTGATGACCTTCGCCTTCGGCCGTGTGCCCTGGGTCGCGCTGATCCTCTGCATCACTTTTGCCTGCTATTCGGTGATCCGGAAGAAGGTCGCCATCGACAGCCGCGCCGGCTTCCTGGTGGAAGTCGCGCTGCTCGCGCCCGTCGCCCTGGCCTGGCTCAGCTGGTTTGCCACCACCCAGCCGGGTGGCCGCTGGCTCGGGGAAGGGGGGTGGGATATTCCGCTGCTGATGGCGGCCGGGCCGATCACGGCCATTCCGCTGATCCTCTATGCCCTTGCTGCCAAGCGGCTGCGTTTCTCCACCATCGGCATGATGCAGTATATCGGGCCCACGATTCAGTTCCTGATCGCCGTGCTGGTCTTCAAGGAGGGCTTCGGGATGACCCACGCCGTCGCCTTCGGTTTCATCTGGACGGCTCTGGTCGTGTTTACCGCCGACAGCCTGATGGGGGACGCCAAGGCCCGGCGCCTCGCGCGCAGCGCCCGTCCTGCCTGACGCCGGAAAAGAAAACAGCGGCCTCCGTCGGGAGACCGCTGCAAGGTCAAGTGCATGACGGAAATGGAGCCTTCCAGTTCCAAACCTGGCGTTGCAACTGCCGTGCCAGTCTTCGCTCAGAGGCAGCCGTAAGCCGCTTCCACCAGCGCCACCGCACGCGGATCGCCCACCAGCGAGGCCGATTGACGGTTCATCACATAGGCCGCAGACAGCTCCCGCGCCGGATCGGCAATCGCCATCGATCCGCCCCATCCCGAATGGCCCAGCGTTTCCGGGTTGGGCCCGAATTTGCCATGGCAATTGATCATGATGCCGGCGCCAAACATGGTATGCATCGGCAACACTAGGTCGGGCCCGTCCACGCGCGGCCGCGTCAGCGCCTCCAGCGTTTCCCGCCTTACAAGCGTCTTGCCCCCGGCAATCTGCCCGCCGCGCGCATAGGCTTCATAAAGGCTCGCGACTGCCAGGGCCGCCCCATGCCCGTTGGCGGAGGGGATTTCGATCTCCCGCCACGCCCGGCCCGCCCGGTCCGGCGAAGCCCATTTGTAGACAAAGGCCGCTTTGCGCTCCGGCGTCAGGTTGCCCAGCGGCGCCAGCGCCTTGGGCCGCAGCATGTCGCCCACGCGCGGCTCGTCGGCTTGCGGAAGGCCGATCTGGAAATCGATGCCCGCCGGCCCGCAGATGTCTTCCTTCAGGATCGTGCCCACGCTGCGCCCGGTGATGCGTTTGACCACCTCGCCCAGCATGTAGCCCCAGGTCAGCGGGTGATAGCCATGCGCGCTGCCCGGCGGCCACATCGGGGGCAGGGCGGCAATCGCGGCGGCGCAGGCGGGCGGGTCCAGCCACAGCGCGGGGTCGATTTCCTTCTCAAAGCCCGGCAGGCCTGCCTGATGGCTCACCATCTGGCCAATCGTCACCTCGCCTTTACCTTCAGCCGCAAATTCCGGCCACACATCGGCAACGGGGGTCTCATATCCTGCGGGCAGGTCTTCCACCGCCATCGCCAGCACCAGCGCGGAGATGCCTTTGGAGGCCGAATAGATCGGCACGATTGTCGTCTCGTCCCAGACGCGTTCCTTGCCCCGGTCAGCCCAGCCCCCGCGCAGGTCCACCAGCGTTTCCCCGCCGATGCGCAGGGCGAAGCTCGCCCCATGCTCCTCGCCGCCGGCAAAATTCGCCTCGAATGCCTCGCGCACCGGCTCAAAGCCGGGGGCAACATGGCCGGAAATGGGCGTATCAGTCATGCGTCGGGCTCCCTGTCACATTGATTTCGGCCCGGAAACAGGCCACCCCTTCGACCGCAAGAGACCCCATACCGTCAAGGAGGCAATGCCCCATGTCCACCAAGCACCGCCCGCGCCGTTCCTGCCTCTATATGCCCGGCGCCAACACCCGCGCGCTGGAAAAGGCCCGCGAGATTCCGGCCGATACGCTGATCCTGGACCTGGAAGACGCCGTTGCCCCGGAAGCCAAGGAAGAGGCCCGCGCCGCCATCCTCGCGGCCGTCACCCAGGGCGGCTATGGCAAGCGCGAGATCGTCATCCGCATGAACGGCCTCGACACGCCCTGGGGCCATGAGGATCTCAAGGCCATCGCCACATCCGGCGCCCATGCCGTCCTGGCCCCGAAGGTCACCGGCCACCGCGACATTGAGCGTCTCAGCCAGCTCCTGAAGGATGCCGGCGCGCCCGAGGCAATGGCCCTCTGGGTGATGATCGAAACCCCGCTCGCCATCCTCAACATCAAGGACATCGCCGCCGCCGCCATCGGCACCCACCTCTCCACCTTTGTCATGGGCACGAATGATCTGGCCAAGGAATACCGTGCCCGGATGACCGCTGACCGGCTCGCCTTCCAGACGGCGCTGCAACTCTCCATCGCGGCGGCCCGCGCCTATGGCCTCACCGCGATTGATGGCGTCTATAACGATATCAAGAACGAAGCCGGTTTCCGCGACGAGTGCGAGCAGGGCCGCGATCTCGGCTTTGACGGCAAGACGCTGATCCATCCCAGCCAGGTCGATGAAGCCAACCGCATCTTCGCCCCCAGCCCGCATGATGTCGAACAGGCCAAAGCCGTCATCGAAGCCTTTGCCGACCCCGCCAATGCCGGCAAGGGCGTCCTGAAAGTGAACGGCAAGATGACCGAGCTGCTCCACCTGGAAGAGGCCCGCCGCGTGGTGGAGATGGACGAGGCGATCCGCGCCCTCGCCTGAGAGCGCCGGGTGGGGGAGGGGCGTCCGTAAGGCCGCCTTGTCCCCCGTTTTTCCGCAGTAAAAACGCCGCTTCACCAGAGGGTTATCAGAAAAACAGGGCCATCTTGTCCACCCCCTGTGCGCCCATGGTATTTTCTGCGCCATGGACACCGAAGATCAGATCCCGGCAGAAGATGCCTTGAGCTACCTGCTCGGCCGGGCGCGGTGGTTCATCCTTAATTTGATCGATTTCATGGATACCGCACTTGCCCGGCAGCCGGCCTCTCCCTCGCGCCAGGTCATCGCCTATCTCACCCGCCGCGCGCTGCTTCCGGCTGAGGCTGCCCTGCGCCGCGCCATCCTGCTGATCGCCAGTGAGATGGAGTTGCCGGTCCCCCGCGCCCCGCAGGCAAAATCCACGCGCCCGGCTGCGCCGCCGCTCCGCAAGGAAGCCCCCGGCGGCCGCGCGCCCGTTTTCCGGATGAACGAACCCCCGCCGCGCGCGGCAAAGACAGCAGGTGCCCCTCCGAAGGCGGAATATCTGCCTGAACATCTTTTCCCCCGTATCCGTACGCTGACCGATGACGTGCTGAGCGCTCCGCCGCCGCCGCTGCCTGCGCCTGCTGCCCGCGATCCGGGCGCGCGGTTTTTCCGGCGGCTTGCCGCCCTGCGCCAGGCTTATGACGATCCCCGGCGCGAAGCCCGCCGCTGGCTGCGCCGCAACGCAGCCCTCGCCCAGCGCCCTGCGCCGATCACCTCGGGGAAAATCCCCGGCACGCGCCGCGCCCTCGGGCCGGACGCGCAGGCGCTCCTCCGGGAGCTGACAGAAGCCGCCCTGCGCACCCTCACCCCCAACACCTCCTGACCCGCCGGAAACTGCCCGCCAGGCTGGAAACCGCCTCCCCCGCACAGCGCAGGGGAGGATAAGGGCGTTTCGCCGCCGTCCACTGCAAGTGCGCCCCCTCGACACGCGGCCAAAGCCCCCTAAGTCAAACCCCAGACAAGCTCAGGAGGCCCCCATGACCTACATCCTCATCCACAATCCCGGCTGCGGCTCCTCGAAGAAGGGGCTCGAACTGCTTCAGGCGAACGGCATCGAGCCGAAGGTGCGCAAGTATATGAATGCGGCAGAGCGGCTGTCGGCGGAGGAGCTGAAGGACATCGCCAAAAAGATGGGCGTTAAATCCCCCCGCGCCTTCCTGCGCGAGAAGGACGCGGCCGCCGCCGGTCTGCCTGAAACCGCCTCCGATGAAGAGGTCTATGCCGCCATGGCGGAAAACCCGAAGCTCATCCAGCGGCCCATCGGCATCAATGGCAAGAAGGCTGTCCTCGGCCGCCCGAATGAGAAACTGCTCGAGATTGTGTGATTTGGCTGCCGTTCGGCCCGGATTCGTTAAAATTTGATCGATTGGCTTCGCGGTTTCTCAGCCCTGATGGGCGATAACGGCCCCATGTTGTTTATCGCCCTCTCAACTGCCGGTCTCCTCCTTGCCTTTTCGGCCTTCGCCGCCTTCGGGCTGCCCTGGCTTGTCATGGGGAACCGGGCTTTTGAGGAGTTCCCCGAGCGGCGCGATCAACAAGTGATGGCCGGAATGCTGGCCACCACGGCGATCTGCCTCGCGTGCATGCCGCTGCTCGGCTCGGCCCTTGCCGCCGCCAGCCCGCAGCTGCAACTCTTTGCCGAGACGGTGCTGGCTGTGCCGGAACGCTTCTGGAGTTAACCGCCGGAAGCGGCTAAAGCCTCGCCCATCAGAAGATGAGGGCAAGCCATGGCGACCAGCACGAAATCCAATCCGGGCAACTTCTTTGAAGATTTCAAACCCGGCGAAACGCTGATCCACGCCACCCCGCAAACCGTCACCGAAGGCGATATCGCCCTCTACCGCGCGCTGACGGGCAATCGCTACGCCCAGTATTCCTCCGCCGAATTTGCCAAGGCGGCTGGCCTGCCGGGCCTCTGCGTAGACCCGCTGCACGCCTTCCACATCGTCTTCGGCAAGACCGTGCCGGATATTTCCCTCAATGCCGTCGCCAATCTCGGCTATGCTGATGGCCGCATCCTGCGCCCGGTTGAGCCTGGCGATACGCTGCGCGCCAGCTCCGAAGTGATCGGGGTGAAGGAAAATTCCAACGGCAAGACCGGCGTCGTCTGGGTCCGCACCAAGGGCGTCAACCAGCGCGGCGAGGAAGTTATCACCTATGTCCGCTGGGTGATGATCAACAAGCGCGATGCGGCCTCGCCTGCGCCTGAAGAAATCGTCCCCAGCCTGCCATCGGCGGTCGCTCCGGCAGACCTCACCGGCTTCCCGGAAATGAAATCCTGGCCCTTTGCCCAGTCAGGTAGCCGCCATGTCTTCGAGGACTACGAGGTCGGCGAAAAGATCAACCATGTCGACGGCATGACAGTTGAAGAGGCTGAACACCAGATCGCCACGCGCCTCTACCAGAACACCGCCAAGGTGCATTTTGATGCCCATGGCCAGAAGGCCAGCCGCTTCGGCAAACGGCTCATCTATGGCGGCGTGGTCATCTCGATTGCCCGCTCGCTCGCCTTCAATGGCCTGGAGAATGCCGGCCAGATCCTCGCCATCAATGCCGGCACGCATGTGAATCCGCTCTTTGCCGGCGACACGATCTATGCCTGGAGCGAAGTGCTGGCCAAGGCGGAGCTGTCGGAAACCTGCGGCGCCCTGCGCCTGCGCCTTGTTGCCGTGAAGGATGCCGATCCCGGCGCCTTCATCTACAAGGACGAGGCCGGAAAGCACGACCCGCGCGTCCTCCTGGACTTTGACTATTGGGCCGCCATCCCCCGCGCCCGCTAGCGCCCGCCCACGGCCACCCTATATTCGTCCGATGGGCGGCTATCCTCCATATGCGGGCTTCACCGAATTTGCGATTGCGCTCGGCGTGATCCTCTCAGCCATTGTCAGCCTGCTCGGCACCTCCAGCCGCAAGCGCATGATTGCGCAAGGGGAGGCGCGCCTGCAGGATCTCTCCGAAATGACGGGGATTCTCGACCCCAAGCAGCTCTTTGCCGTGTTTGGCCCGCCGGATATGGGCCGGGTCTGGCGCAGTGTCACCCTGCTGGACATTCGCCGCGCCCGGACCCCTGCCGGCTGGCTGATGTCGAGCGACCTTGTGGATTATGCCTGCATTCTGGCGGCGTTCATCGGCATCGCCATAAACTACTGGCTTGTTCCACTGCTTTTGCTCGGGGCATTGGGGGTACAGGCGGCTGGCTGGATTGTGTCGGCCCGCGTTCCGAAATAAGGGGCAGGGGGGAGCGCGGTTTCGCGCATGTGGGGAAATCTAGGAAGCGGTCCATGAAGCTCTGGAAGATGAACGGTGCGGGCAATGCCTTTGCCATTTTCGATGCCCGCTCGACGGCATTTACGCCAACTGTGGAGCAGATCCGCAAAATCGCGGCGGATCTGAAGGCCGATCAGGTGATCGCGATGGAGCGCGATGCCACCAAGGACGTCTTCATGCGCATCTGGAACTCCGACGGTTCGGAAGTCTCCGCCTGCGGCAACGCCACCCGCTGTGTAGGCCTTTTGATGCTGGACGAGACGGGGAAAGACCGCGTGACCATCCAGACCGAGGCCGACATGCTGCGCGCCTCCCGTGCCGAAGGCGGCCTGATCACGGTCGATATGGGCTCCCCCCAGATGGGCTGGGAAGACATTCCGCTGTCCGAGAAGATGGATGTGCGCGGCGTGGACCTGAAGATCGGTCCAATCGACGCGCCGATCCTGTCGCGCCCGGCCGTTGTCTCGATGGGCAATCCTCACGCTGTCTTCTTCGTGAAGGATGTGGACGCGTATGATATCCCGGCCATCGGCCCGCTGGTCGAATGGCATCCTCTGTTTCCCGAAGGCACGAATGTCGGCTTTGCCCAGGTGATTGACCGGGAAACCATCCGCCTGCGCGTCTGGGAGCGGGCCGCCGGCCTGACGAAAGCCTGCGGCACCGGCGCTTGCGCGGCCCTCGTTTGCGCCGCCCGCGCCGGGCTGACGGGCCGCAAGGCAAGGATGATCCTTGATGGCGGCGATCTCTTCATCGACTGGCGCGAAACCGATGACCATGTCTACATGACCGGTCCGGTCGAGCTGGAATTTGAAGCCGAAATCTGAACCCCCGGCTCAGGGTATTGCGCGGGATCGTTATCGCGCTCAATCTGGACGACACTTATCAGAGGAACCACCCCATGCGGCCCGCCTTGACCCTTGCGACCCTCCTTCTCGCGGCAGCGGCCGCTCAGGCCCAATCCATCTCGGTGAACAAGGGACAATGGTCCGTCACCCAGGATATGTATTACGAAGTCAGCGCCGGGGGTGAAGTGATTGATATCCCGGCCGAGCATACCGCCATCGAGGAATGCTGGTCGCTGGACGAGGAAGTCCTGATCGATGAAAGCATGGTCGAAATGTTCGAAGGCTGCGTCTCCACCGGGGTAAACGCAAAGCAGTTCGGGCTCGATATCGGTCTTTCGTGCAATTTTGACGGCCTCAATGTCGACGGCGCCGCGCTGTTCTCAGTCTCCCATGGCCGGGACAGCTTCGCCGCCCAGATTTACCTCGCAAGCCCCAGCGGCGATGAAATCGATTTCCAGAGCCATATCCTGATGATCGGCCACCGCACCGGCACCTGCCAGGCCCCCGGCTGAGGTCCAGCAGGCCTATCTGCTTGCAATTTGGCCCCATCGGCGCGATCTGACGGGCTCATGGCTGACACCGCCCCACCTTCCGGCCCGACCGTCATCACGCTCGGATGCCGCCTCAACACCTACGAGTCCGAGGTGATGCGCCGCCATGCGCAGGAGGCGGGTCTCGGTGATGCGGTGATCGTCAACACCTGCGCGGTCACCTCCGAAGCCGTGCGCGGCGCCCGCCAGGCCATCCGCCGGGCCGCCCGCGAGAACCCCGGCGCGCCGATCCTGGTCACCGGCTGCGCCGCCCAGACAGACCCCGGCGCCTTCGCCGCCATGCCGGAAGTCACCCGCGTCATCGGCAATCATGACAAGATGAAAGCCGAAACCTGGAAGCCGGCAGACCTGCTCGGCGGGGAAGAAAAGGTCCGGGTGAACGACATCATGAGCGTGCGCGAAACCGCCGCCCATCTGATCGACGGCATGGAAGGCCGCGCGCGCGCCTATGTGCAGGTCCAGAATGGCTGCGACCATCGCTGCACCTTCTGCATCATCCCCTATGGCCGCGGAAACTCCCGCTCGGTTCCGGCAGGGGAGGTGGTGGCCCAGGTGCGCGCCCTCGTCGCCAGCGGGCATCATGAAGTGGTGCTGACCGGCGTGGACCTCACCAGCTGGGGCGCAGACCTTCCGGGCACGCCGCAGCTCGGCAATCTGGTTCAGCGCCTCCTGAAGCTCGTGCCAGACCTCCGCCAGCTGCGCATATCCTCCATCGACGCCATCGAGATGGACGAAGCCCTGCTTGAGGCGATGACAGATCCGCGCCTTGCGCCCTATCTTCACCTTTCGCTCCAGCATGGCGACAATCTCATCCTGAAGCGGATGAAGCGCCGCCACAGCCGCGAAGACGCCATTCAGCTTACAGAACGTCTGCGGACCTTACGGCCAGATATTGCTCTGGGGGCGGACATAATCGCCGGATTCCCGACGGAAACCGAAGCGCATTTTGAAAACTCCCTCCGTCTTGTCGAAGAATGCGGCCTCTCGTTCCTGCATGCTTTCCCTTACAGCCCGCGCCCCGGAACGCCGGCGGCAAGGATGCCCCAACTCGCCAAGCCGCTGGTCAAGGAGCGCGCCGCCCGCCTGCGTGAGGCCGGAGAGGCAGCGCAGCGGCGCCACTTCGCCCGCCATGCAGGCCAGGTGCGCGAAGCCCTTGTCGAGCGTGGCAGCATGGCCCGCCTTTCAGACTTCACCCAGGTAAAACTCATCTGGCCGGATGGGGCAGGGAGCGACACGGCAGGGCGCGTTCTCCGTGTACAGATAACCGGCCATGACGATAAACAGCTATTTGGAACACCCCTCTCATGATCCTCTGGTTCGGCAAGAAAAAGAAACTCGAAGAGGCCAAGGCCGCCGGCGAAGCGATGAAGGCGCCGGAGCTGACGGCGGAGGAAATCGCCGCGCAGGAAGCGGCCGCGCGCGAGAAGGAAGAGATCGAGCGCAAGGTCGCCGAGGCCAACCGCGCCTGGGAAGAACGCCAGCGCCGGGAAGCTCAGGAGGCGGAGGATGAAGCCGTCCGCGCCAAGGCCGCCGCCGAGCTGAAACTGCTGGAAGAGCGCCGCGAGCATGAACGCCTGCGCGCGGAAGCTGCCGAGGCTGCGCGCCTTGCTGCGGAGGCGGAAGCCAATGATCCGGGCCTCTTCGGGCGTCTGGGCGAAGGCCTGGCCCGCTCCACAGCCAAGCTCAGCGAGGGCATTGCCGCCCTCGGCCGCCGCAAGCTGGATGAGGATACGCTGGAGGAGCTGCAGGACCTTCTCATCACTTCCGATATGGGCACCAGGGTCGCCGCCCGCGTCACCAAAGGGCTCGCCAAGGGCAGGTTCGACAAGGAAATCTCCGGCGACGAGATCCGGCTCGCCCTGGCTGAAGAGATCGAAGAGATTCTGAAACCGCGCGAAAAATTGGTCGACTTTTCAGATGGCCCCCGCCCGCGCATCGTGCTCTTCGTCGGCGTCAATGGCTCAGGCAAGACGACCACCATCGGCAAGATTGCGTCAAAGCTGAAGGATCAGGGCGCCAAGGCGCTGCTGGTGGCAGGCGACACCTTCCGCGCGGCCGCCGTGGAACAACTAAAAGTTTGGGGCGCGCGCGCCGATATTCCGGTGCTTGCCAAGGATACCGGCGCGGATGCCGCCGGCCTCGTCTATGAGGCCGTGGAGCGGGCCAAGGCGCAGGATCTCGATCTTGTGCTGGTGGACACGGCAGGCCGCCTCCAAAACAAGGCGGAGCTGATGTCGGAGCTTGCCAAGGTCGTCCGTGTCGTGAGGAAAATTGATCCCGATGCCCCGCATGACGTGATCCTGGTACTTGATGCCACGGTCGGCCAGAACGCGCTCTCCCAGGTCGAGGCGTTCCGGCATACGGCCGGCGTCACCGGTCTCGTGATGACCAAGCTCGACGGCACCGCAAAGGGCGGCGTGCTGGTCGCCATCGCCGAAGCGTATGATCTCCCGATCCATTTCATCGGCATCGGCGAAAAAGCAGAAGACCTCCGCCCGTTCAGCGCGGAGGCCTTTGCAAAGGCGCTGGTGGGCATCAAGGCGCCCTAGGTTTACTCGGCGGCCTTTGCCACGCTCCGGCCATCGTCAAATATCTCTTCGATATGCCGCTCGAACAAGCGGGCAATGGCGAAGGCCAGTGGCAGGGAAGGGTCATACTTGCCGGTCTCGATGGCGTTGACCGATTGGCGGGATACGTCCAGCAGGTCAGCCAGTTGCTGCTGGCTCCAGCCGCGTTCAGCCCTCAGGGCACGGATATTGTTTTCCATGGCCCGGCCCCTCAGACCGTCTTGCCAAGAGATTGGCGGAGATGCGCAAGGCCATAGAAGAAGAAAAAGCCCGGTCCAAATAGGAAGAGGGGAATGTCGGGGATCACGTTGAACCGCTCAAGGAAGCCCAGAATGAAGATGGCCCCGGTCAGCATTACGCCGCCTTCCGACAGGGCCTGCAATTGCCGCATCCGTGTGTACTCGTCCGTCTCCCGGACCAGCCGCAGAATGGCCATCAGAATGGCGATCAGCGGAAGGGCGATCGCCACCGCTGCGCCCATGCGCACGCCGGTGGAGGCTGTGTCGAGGTCGATGAAGGTGAGGGCAACGGAGATGGCCACACAATAGAGCGCCATCATCGGGACGAAGATCCGCATGTAGCGCTTATTGGCGGTACGAAAGCCTTTGGGTTGGGTCACGGGAAAGCTCCATGTCAAGTTTCCTTGTCTATATGACAAGGAAACTTGTCTTGTAAAGGACCCTTTACAGGCATTTTTTGAGCTCCGCGCATAACAAATCCCGGCGCGGCGAGGCCGGCCGGGACATGCAGAATGTTGAAAGGACGAGGAGGCCTATTCTGCCGCCATGGCGCTGGCGGGCGCGGCCCGCGCGCCGCGCATGAGGCGGCCGGGCAGCTTGCCGGTCGGGTCGCCGTCGCGGTGGGTGATCTCGCCCTGAAGGATGGTCGCGGTATAGCCCGAAGCGCGCTGCATCAGGCGGCGCCCGCCCGCCGGCAGGTCGCGCACCACGTTGGGCAGGTGCAGCTTCATGTTGGCAAGGTCAATCACATTGAGGTCCGCGCGGTATCCCGGCGCAATCAGGCCCCGGTCCCAGAGGCCGATCCATTCGGCGGTCTTTCGCGCCTGGCGATGTACGATGCTCTCGACACTGAGTTTCTGACCCTTCGTCCGGTCACGCGCCCAATGGGTCAGCATGGTGGAGGTGAACGAGCCGTCGCAGATCATGCCCACATGCGCGCCGCCATCGGAGAGGCCGGGCAGGGTGGCCGGGCTCTGCATCATCTCCAGGATCGGATCGAGGCTGCCTTGGGCGTAGTTGAGGAAAGGCAGGTAGAGCACGCCGCTGCCCTCCCGCTCCAGCATCAGGTCCAGCGCCACGGCTTCAGGTGAAACCCCGCGCGCCTCAGCCATCGCGGCCAGCGTGCTTTCCGGGCCCGGCTCATAGTTCACCGGATCGGTGAGCTGGAAGATCTTGCCGAAATTGCGCACCATGGATTTCAGGAACGGATTGTCCGTCTGCGGCGCATCGGCCAGCAGGCGCGCGCGGAACTCCGGGTCGCGCAGACGGGCCACACGCTCTGCCAGCGGAAGATCGGCAATCTCCCGATAGGTCGGGTGAGCGCTGAACGGGTTCAGCGTCAGCTCCAGCCCCAGCAGCACGCCCACCGGGCGCGGCGCCACCTGCGCGCGGATCGGCACGCCGTCTGCGGCCGCCGCCTCAATCGCGCCGAGCAGGTGTCGCCAGCCATTGGGTGCCACATCCGATTGGGCCAGGGACACAGACAATGGCCGCCCGGTCTTCTCGACGATCCGGCGCAGCATCGCCGCTTCCTTCTGCGGGTCGTCAAAGTCTGAGACGAACTGCAGCACGCCGCGGCCTGCCTCGGCCAGGCCCATGCCGATGCCGGTGAGTTCGGCTTCAGAGGCTGTCAGCGTGGGTGTGGGCTGGCCGTCGGAGGTGCGGTGGTTCAGCGTGCGCGAGGTGGAAAAGCCCATCGCGCCGGCCATTACGGCCTCCTTGGCGAGCTTTGCCATGGCGGCAATATCGTCCGGGGTCGCATCTTCCCGGTTTGCGCCCCGGTCGCCCATCACGAATACGCGCAGCGCAGCATGGGGCAGCTGCGCGCACACGTCTGTGTCGAAGCGGCGGGCGGAAAGGAATTCTAGATAGTCCGGAAAGCTTTCCCAGGTCCAGGGAAGGCCCTGTGCCAGAACGGGGAAGGGGATGTCTTCCACGCCTTCCATCAGGCGGATCAGCCGGTCATGATCCTCGCTCTTGCAGGGCGCAAAGCCCACACCGCAATTGCCCATCACAACGGTGGTAACCCCGTGCAGGGAAGACGGGCTGATCGCCTCGCCCCAGGTCACCTGGCCATCATAATGGGTGTGCAGGTCCACAAAGCCCGGGGTGACGATCTGGCCTTTCGCATCAATCTCTTCGATGCCCTTGCCGCTGACCTTGCCCACCTGCGTGATAACACCGCCGGAAACGGCCACATCGCCCTCGAAGGCTGCCCCGCCACTGCCATCAATGATGGTGCCGCCGCGAATGATCAGATCGTGGGTTGCCATGTGCGTAGTCCTCCGGTGGCCTTTATCTTCATTCAGGATGCCTCAAGGACAGGGGGTGTCAAACCCTGACGCCGCGACCCCCTCTGTCAAAACAGGCGCGGGAAAAAGAAAGAGCGGAGCAGCCCTGAAGCCGCTCCGCTCTGGATGTGCCTTATTTGCGCGGTCTCAGGGCGCGCTGATCAGCCGGTCTTCCAGACCGTCCCGCTCGCGGCCACCGAACACGGCTGCGCCCGCGGCCACAAAGGCGCCGATCATCATCGCCAGCGCGGTGGCAATGGCCAATGTTGCACTCGCCGCGCGCGCCGCGTCGGCCTCGTCCTTGGCGGCTTCACGGGCTTCGGCGATTTCGGTGAAAGCCAGCTGCACGCGGGCTTCAGCCTCGCTGTCGCTCATGCCGGTCCACTCGATCACGTCGGCAGTAAGCCAGGCGCGGTCTTCAGCGGTCACGGCTTCTTCGTCTGCAATCGCGCGGATCACCAGACGGCCAGCCTGCTCGCGGGCCCCGTCCAGCGTGATCGGATTGCCACCAGGGATGCGGTAAAGCCGGTCGGTGATGACATTCGGGGGCGCGAGGGCGTCCTCCTCGGAGGCAACGGCCGCTGTGGTCACGGCAGCGGCTGCCGCCGATCCACCTGCAGCGGCAACGCCTGCAACGGCAAACATGAACGCGCTTGCCACGGCCCAGGTGAGAAAGCCATGTACACTGTCCCGAAAGAAAACCTCATCCCGGTGGATGGCCCAGCGGCGGCGCACACGGCCGGCGAGATAACCCCCGGCAATCGAAGCGAAGATCTGGATGAAGATCAGCCAGATGATGGTGACCACGCCGATTGTCGTCAGCGACAGCCCATCATCGGCAAAGGGCGACATGGCGCCAAAGCCAAAGGCAGAGCCGAGGACAACGAGAACAATCGTCAGCCCAAGCGCGGCAAAGGCGCCGGCAAAGACGGCGGACCAGCTGATCGCCGGGCCTTCCCAGCGCGAAGGGGACGCGCCCGCAGGCGCGTGAATAGGTGCATCAGTCATGATGAGCGCCTCCTTAGAAGATGAGAAGAATGAGAAGGATCAGCGGGATCGGAACCCCGAGAAACCAGAGTAAAATGCCCTTGCCCATGATGGGTGTTTCCTCCTGTGAATGACCCACGCCCGCCACGTATCGTCGAAGGGTAACGCTCCGCTCTCCGTTAGGTTCCCGCTCTGCTTGTTTGGGAGCGCTTGCTGCACAATCGAACGGGTTCCTCCGCCAAAGGAGGAAAGCCCGGGGCGGCCCGCAAAAGAACGCCTCGCGCGTCCCTGCGGCACGGCTTCCCTCGGTCCGCAAACCCGCCTAATCGGGGCGCGCATGTCTGCTTCGCTCCTCCCGGTTGTTCTCTGTCTTCTCTCTGCGCTGACGGTCGCGATCACCAATGTCATGGTGAAGCGCGGCGGCGACGTACTGACCGCGCGGGCCATCGTTGCCATCGTCATGGGGCTCAGCGTCCTGCCGCTCCTGCCCTTTGCGCCGCTGCCGCCGCCGGAAACCTGGCCGCTGATCGCCGTGTCAGTCGTCGTGCACTGGTTCTATCAGTTCTCCGCCATCCGGGCACTGCACCGGGGCGCGCTCTCGCTCGTCTTTCCGGTGATGCGCGGGCTTGGGCCTCTGGCCACGGCGGTGCTTGCCGCCATCTGGCTGCGCGAAAGCCTCTCGCCCATCCAGATTGCGGGCCTGATGGTGGCTTCGCTCTCGATCCTTGTCTTTGCCCTGCCGACGGGCCTGACCGAGGCGGCACGCCGTCTTGACCGCGCCGCGCTCTTCTGGGCGCTGATGACTGCGATCGGGGTAGGTCTTTATGCGGTGGCCGATACGCGCGCCGCCCGCGCCATGGAAACGCCGCTGACTTTTGTTGTCTGGCTGTTCCTGCTCGACTGGATCGGCGTCACGCTGGTCCTCCTCTGGCAGCGGAAGGGCAGGGTGGTCGCCTGCTTGCGCAAGGAGGCGCGCGCGGGCGCCATCGGCGGCATAGCGGGCTCGCTCTCCTATGGCATGGCGATCTATGCCTACACGCTGACAGACGCCGCCATGGTGACGGCGCTGCGCGAAACATCCGTGGTCTTCGCCGCCGCGTTTGGCGCCTGGCTGCTGAAGGAGGGTTTTGGCAAACGGCGCATCTTCGCTGCGGCAACGCTCGCTGCCGGGCTTGTGCTGATGCAGGCGGCAGGCTGACGGAACCTTTCATTCATGAGAAGACGGTAGCGAGCTGAACCGGAAGCTGCTCCCGCGCGTAAGGAATGCCATGACCGAGATGACCCCGCCCCCTTCGCCCGCCAATGGCATCGGCACCGCTGCCGGCAAGGCAAATCAGATCTGGGGCGATTTCATCCCCGTGATCGGCTTCATCCTCACATACAATGTGTTTCGCCGCGTGGAGCTGCTCGGCGGGCTGATCAACAAGGATACAGCCATCTACTGGGCCACCGGTGTGCTGATCGTCCTGATGCTTGGTTTCCTCGGCAAGCAGATCATCGAGCGCAAACCCGTTTCGCAGATGATGGTGTTTTCCTCCGCCATTGTCGGCGGCTTTGGTCTCATCGGCATCCTGCTTCAGGAGAAGGCCTTCATCTATGTGAAGCCGACAATCCAGCAGATCTTCATGGCCGGCATGATCTTCATTCCGCTGCTGTTCGGGAAGAACCTCTGGAAGACGCTCTTTTCAAAAGTATTCGATCTTCCGGATTTCGCCTGGCGCACGCTGGCCATTCGCTGGGGCCTCTTCTTCATCGCCATGGCCTTCTGGAATGAATATCTCTGGCGCACCTATGCGCCCGGTTTTGAAAGTCCGCTTGTGCTCGCCGGCATTCCGGTGGCGCCTGCTGGGACCTATGAATTCCTTGGCCTGACATTCGGCGCGAAGAATGCCGAAGATGTCTGGGCAAACTGGAAGCTCGGCAACATGGTGATCGTCTTCCTCTTCGGCGCACTGAATACGCCTTACACGCTGAAGCACCTGCGCACCGACGAAGCGCCCCCCGAAACGGCCTGACGCTTTGCAGCAGTGAACCCGCCTGAGACAGGCTGCCGCAGTCTACCGCGTCACCTTATCCGTACCCGGCGGGTTACCAAATGGCGGGAATATCTTCATATGCCGGGTCTGGGCAAAATGCGTCAGAGCCCATACAGCGGTGGGGAAGGCCATCTGCGACCAGGGGATCTCGGACCATCGGACGAGTTTCACCTCTTCGCTTTCCGGTCCTGGCGCGATGTCTGACAATAGTTTCGCGCGGAACATGATCTGAACCTGCGAAATGCGGGGCACGGAATAGACGCCGAGAATGCCTTCAAGCTCGATTTCGGCCATCGCCTCCTCGCGGGCTTCGCGCCGCGCGGCGTCTTCCACGCTCTCTCCTTCTTCCATGAATCCGGCCGGAAGGGTCCAGAAGCCCTTGCGGGGTTCGATTGCACGCCTACAGATGAGGATAAGGTCGTCCTTGATTACGACCGATCCGGCTACAATCTTAGGATTCACGTAATCAATAAAATTACAGCGATTGCAGATTCTCCGCTCTCGATCGTCCCCATCTGGCACATCAAGGCGAAAATCTGTGTTCTGGAAAGGAGTTGGCAATTGATCAGTCATCCAATCTTTATCCTGTCGCCTATATGGAGAATGTGTTTGATCCGCCTACGGGGCTCTTGTTAACGCCCCGGAACACGGATCGGCCCCTTTCCCAGTCCCGTCCTCCCCGGACACCTAACAATACACTAACCAATCAAGGAACCCAGTCATGAGCTTCAATCTCAACGCTTCGCCCAGCCACCTCCTGCACCGTGCCCAGCAGATCGCCGCCAACCATTCGGCAGCTGCTCTGAAATCGGCAGGCGTCACGCTGCGTCAGTTTTCTGTCCTCGCTGCCCTGTCGGGCAATGAAGGTGTCAGCCAGTCTGATCTTGTCAATGCCACCGGCATCGACCGCTCCACCCTCGCCGACATGGTTGCCCGTATGGAAACCGCTGGCCTCATCAAGCGCGCCGATTCCAAAACCGACGCCCGCGCCAAATCCGTCAGCCTGACGGCAAAAGGCAAGAAGGCCTATGACAAGGCTCTCCCGGCTGTCACCAAAGCTGACGACGCGCTCTTCTCCACCCTGGCCAAAGCCAAGCAGGACGCCCTGCTGCAAGGTCTGACCGGCCTCGTCGACGACGCCGAGAAGAAAGAAGCTGCTCCGGTCGCGCCGAAGGCACCGAAAGCTCCGAAGGCTGCCAAAGCCCCGAAAGCTGTCAAAGCCGCTGCGCCGAAAGCCAAGAAAGCGCCTGCCAAGAAAAAGGCTGCCAAGGCTGAAGTGAAAAAAGCTCCGGTCGCCGTGAAGAAGGCCCCGGTTGCCAAGAAAGCTGCTGCGAAGAAGAAGTAAGCCTTCTTCCTTCGTCAGAAGGTCATGAGCGGGGCGCCCCAAGCGCCCCGCTTACTTTTTGGGTCAGCGCTTCGTCCAGCGGCCCGCCGATATGCAGGATGATCTCGCCCTCGGCAGAGATCACGAACGTCTCCGGAACGCCCGTCAGGCCGAAATCCAGCCCGCCGCGTCCCTCCGGGTCCAGCGCCACCTGGGTGTAGGGATTGCCCAGCCGCTCCAGGAATTTCGCCCCGTCAGCCACCTTGTCCTTGTAGAGAACGCCGTAAACCTGGCCGGGATGCTTCTCGCCCAGCGCCACAAGGTATTTGTGCTCGGCCTCGCAGGGGGCGCACCAGCTGGCAAACAGGTTCACCACTACCGGCTGCCCGCCGGGGGGAGGGGCAAAGGAAATCTCGCCACTTTCATTCATCAGCGGAAAGACATGTTCAGGCGCGGCCCGTGAAATCCGCTCGAACTCACCCTTGGAGGGCCGCATCATCTGCCAGCCGCCAAACCCGGCCACCACCACCAGAGCCGCCACCGGCAGGGCGTAGAGCCAGCGGTTCATGCCCGCAGATCCTCGTCATTGGCCACCAGGGCGTCGAGGCGTTTCCTGGCCGCCCGCGCCGCCAGCCAGGCCTGAAGGCAGGCTGCGCCAATCATCAGCGCGCCGATCAGATAGCAGGCCCAGATATAAGCGGCGTTCTTGTCAAATTCCGGCATCTGTTCAGCCCTCCAATGCGCTGGCGGTGAGCCGCGCAATCCGCCGCTGACGGATCTCCGTCCGCATATGCGTCATCACCAGCCCGCCAAACAGCAGGGCATGGCCCAGGCCGGATACCAGAAGCGGGGTGAGATACACCGCCGCCATCTTCGGCCCCTCTGCGGTAATCACGCTGGCAGGCTGGTGCAGCGAGGTGAAGAGGTCCACGGAGAATTTGATCAGCGGCACATTGATGGCGCCCACCATGGCCAGGATTGCCCCGGCGCGGGCTGCCTTCTGGCGCGACTCCATCGAGGCGCGCAGGGCCATGTATCCCAGAAACAGGAACAGCAGGAACAGGACGGACATCATCCGTGCGTCGTCCCATTGCCACCAGGTTCCCCAAGTTGGTTTGCCCCAGACAGAGCCGGTGGCCAGGCACAGCGCCGTCCACACCGCGCCGAGCGGGGCAATCGCCTTGGCGGCTATGTCGGCCAGCTCATGGCGCCAGATGAACCAGACGAAGCTTGCCACCGCGAGGCCCGAATAGCTCGCCATCGACAGCCAGGCGGCGGGCACATGGATGAACATCACCCGCATGATGTCGCCGCCCTGATATTCGTCTTTCGGCACGATCCACAGGCCCTGCCACAGGCCCCACAGGATGCAGAGCGCGCCCGCGCCATAGAAGAGGGGCGCCGCCACGGCGGAGAATTTCAGAAACTTGTGCGGGTTGGCGAAGGCAGACCACATGGGACTAACGCAATAGCCTCCCCTCAGTCCGCCGCCAAGCGCAGGGCGGCTGCCATGGCATAGGGCGCAATGGCGCAGGCAAAGAGGGTGGAGGCGGCCAGCAGCATCGGCGCGCCGTCCGATCCGATGCCCCCGGTCATGGCGAGCGCCCCGAAGATGGCGGTCGGCACATAGAGGGGCAGGGCGATGATCGAGATCAGCAGCCCGCCCCGGCGCACCGTGGCTGAAAGCGCCGCGCCCACCCCGCCCCAGAAGAAAAAGGCAAGTCCGCCAAGGGTGTAAAAGCCAAGGTGGACCAACAGATCCATGCTCGCCTGGGCCTGAAACATCAACGCCAGCAGGGGAGAGGCCAGCGCCAGCGGCAATCCCGCCGCCAGCCAGTGAGCCAGCGTCTTGGCCGCCGCAATCGCCGCCATCGGCGCCCCGGTCTGCAGCCAGAGGTCCAGCGTGCCGTCCTCGGCATCGGCCTGGAAGATCCGCTCCAGCGTCACCAGGCTCGACAGGGCAAGCGCTACCCAGATGATGCCAGGGCCAACCGCCTTGAGGGTCTGCGTATCGCTTCCGATACCCAGCGGCACCAGCACCGCCGCGCCGCCGAGAAAGGCAAGGGGCAGCAGCGCGCCCGCGCCCCCGGCCCAGGCTTCGGCGAATGCCTGCCGGAAAGCAGCAAGGATCGGCGCGGCGCTCAAAGCGTTACCTCGGCTGTCACCGGGAAGCCGGCGGTGTCGTGCATGGACGCAATGAGGGCCCCTTTTGTCCGTAAATGTCCGGAAATGACCGCGTCGAGCATCGCTCTGCCGGCCGCGTCGAGCGCGGTGTAAGGCTCATCCAGCAGCCAGATGGGCCGGTCTTCCAGCAGAAGGCGGCCAAACGCCGTCCGCCGGCGCTGTCCCGCGGAGAGATAGCGTCCCGGCACATCGGCGGCCCGTGTCAGCGCCATTTTCTCAAGGATTTCAGGGATGTCCGCGCTCGATCCCCAGGCCTGCGCCCACAGCGCGAGGTGCTGGCGCGGCGTTTCCTGCGGCTTGATGCCTTCCTTATGGCCGATCCAGTGATGGGGCGCGGCCCGCGCAATATCCCCCGCTTCGGGCCGGGTCAGCCCCGCGAGCATCCGCAGCAGTGTAGTTTTGCCCGCCCCGTTGGCGCCGCGCAGCACGATGGCCTCGCCGGGGGATAGGGTCAGGCCAACGCCGCGGAACAGCGCCCGCTCCCCCCGCAGGATAGCGAGGCCGCTGGCTTGAATCAGGGGCGCGGTCGGGCTTGTCACCGGCGCAGACTTAGCCTGTTCGCCTCCGCCTGAAAACGGGGCCTTGCGCCGCTATTAACGCATTGACCCTTTGTCCCAATTGCGCCGGAAGGGCAGGGCCTATATGAGGGCCGCAGCGACGAAAGCGGGCCTCCAGCCGTGAGGCCCTTTACCAGGAGGCAAGGGTCGGACATGCCGTCAAAGGACAGCTTTAAATCGAAAAGCACGCTCACAGCAGCTGGCAAGACGTACACTTACTACTCGCTGGAAGCGGCGGCGAAGAATGCAGGCCTGGGCGATGTTTCGCGCCTGCCCGCCTCGCTGAAGGTTCTGCTGGAGAACATGCTGCGATTTGAAGACGGCCTGACGGTTGTTGAAGACGACATCCGCGCCTTCGGCGAATGGGCCGACAAGGGCGGCCAGAACCCCCGCGAGATCGCCTATCGCCCGGCCCGCGTGCTGATGCAGGACTTCACCGGCGTTCCGGCTGTGGTCGACCTTGCCGCGATGCGCGACGGCATCATGGGCCTCGGCGGCAGCGCCAAGAAGATCAACCCGCTGGTTCCGGTCGATCTCGTGATCGACCACTCGGTGATGATCGACGAGTTCGGCACCCCGCGCGCCTTCCAGGCCAACGTCGATCTGGAATATGAGCGCAACATGGAGCGCTACACCTTCCTCAAATGGGGTCAGAAGGCGTTCAACAATTTCCGCGTTGTTCCGCCCGGCACCGGCATCTGCCACCAGGTGAACCTCGAATACCTCGCCCAGACAGTGTGGACCGATACCGACACCGACGGCTCCATCCTCGCCTATCCCGATACGCTGGTCGGCACCGACAGCCACACCACGATGGTCAACGGCCTCGCCGTTCTCGGCTGGGGCGTCGGCGGGATCGAAGCTGAGGCGGCCATGCTCGGCCAGCCGGTTTCGATGCTGATCCCGGAAGTCGTCGGCTTCAAGATCACCGGCGCGCTGAAAGAAGGCGTCACGGCGACCGACCTCGTGCTGAAAGTGGTGCAGATGCTCCGCAAGCACGGCGTTGTGAACAAGTTCGTCGAATTCTACGGCGCCGGCCTCGACAACATGCCGCTCGCTGACCGCGCCACCATCGCCAACATGGCCCCGGAATATGGCGCCACCTGCGGCTTCTTCCCGATTGATGACGAAACGATCCGCTATCTCCGCCAGACCGGCCGCGAGGAAGACCGCATCGCCCTCGTGGAGGCTTACGCCAAACAGAACGGCTTCTGGCGCGGCGCCGATTATGCGCCGGTCTACACCTCGACGCTGCACCTCGATCTCGGCGATGTCGTGCCGGCCATTTCCGGCCCGAAGCGCCCGCAGGATCACGTCGCGCTCGACGCGGCTGCCAAGGTCTTCGGCGAATATATCGAAGGCATCCGCAAGCCTGCCGTCGCCCCGCAGCAGCAGAAGTCGGACATGACGGAAGAAGGCGGCGCGCCTGCCCCGAAAACCATCCCCGGCGACGCGCCCGGCGCCAATGAAGGCGCCGTCGAAGGGCAGGACTACAAGCTGCGCGACGGCTCTGTGGTCATCGCCTCGATCACCTCCTGCACCAACACGTCGAACCCCTATGTGCTGATCGGCGCTGGCCTCGTCGCCCGGAAGGCCCGCGCGCTGGGTCTTACCCGCAAGCCCTGGGTGAAAACCTCGCTGGCGCCCGGATCGCAGGTCGTTTCCGAATACCTCAACGCCGCTGGCCTGCAGGAAGATCTCGACGCCATCGGGTTCAACCTGGTCGGCTATGGCTGCACCACCTGTATCGGCAACTCCGGCCCGCTGGCCCCGGAAATCTCCAAATCGATCAACGAGAATGATCTCGTGGCGGTTTCGGTGCTGTCGGGTAACCGCAACTTCGAGGGCCGTATCAGCCCCGACGTGCGCGCCAACTATCTCGCCTCCCCGCCCTTGGTCGTCGCCTATGCCATCGCCGGTGACATGAACATCGACATCACCAGGGATCCGATCGGTACGTCGAAAGACGGCCAGCCGGTCTATCTCAAGGACATCTGGCCGACGACCAAAGAGATCGCCGACATGGTCCATGCTGTCGTCACCCGCGAGATGTTCATCTCCAAATATGCTGACGTGTTCAAAGGCGACACGAAATGGCAGGGCGTCAAAACCACCGACGCGGAAACCTATGACTGGCCGGTAAGCTCGACCTATATCCAGAACCCGCCTTACTTCCGCGGCATGTCGCCAGAGAAGGGCGACATCAACCCGATCAAGGGTGCCCGCGTGCTGGCGCTTCTGGGCGACATGATCACCACCGACCACATCTCTCCGGCCGGTTCGTTCAAGGCCAACAGCCCGGCAGGCAAATACCTCACCGAGCGTCAGGTTCCGGTGAAGGATTTCAACTCCTACGGCTCGCGCCGCGGCAACCATGAAATCATGATGCGCGGCACCTTTGCCAACATCCGTATCAAGAACGAGATGCTCGACGGCGTTGAGGGTGGCTACACTCTCGGCCCGGATGGCGAGCAGACTTCAATCTATGACGCGGCCATGGCCTGGATCGACCGGGGCGTTCCGCTGGTCGTCATCGGCGGCATCGAATACGGCGCCGGCTCCAGCCGTGACTGGGCGGCCAAGGGCACAAACCTGCTTGGCGTCAAAGCCGTGATCGCCGAGAGCTTCGAGCGGATCCACCGCTCCAACCTCGTCGGCATGGGCGTCATCCCGTTCGAGTTCACCGGCGGCGACAACCGCAAGTCGCTCGGCCTCAAGGGCACCGAAGTCTTCGACATCGAAGGCCTCGGCAACGACATCCGCCCGCTTTCCATGGTGCCCTGCCAGATCACCTATGCCGACGGCACGGTGAAGACGATCCAGATCAAATGCCGGATCGATACCGAGATCGAGGTCGATTACGTCAAGCATGGCGGCGTGCTGCACTATGTGCTGCGCAACCTTGCCCGCGCCTCGTAAGACTTTGAAAATCCCGCCACAGATCGCCTGTGGCGGGGTTTTTGCAGCCTCTCACGCGGCTGTGACTGTCGGCATTTTGCCCCAGAGCATATAAGCGAGTTGTGATGAAGCGACTGGCTATCCTGTTTTCTTCCCTTGCCGCTGCCTTTGCAGCGCCGCTGGCTTATGCCGAGGGCCCGGTTCTGGTGGAGCTTTTTGCCTCCAAGAACTGCCGCTCCTGCCCGGCGGCCTATAAGGCGATGGACGAGCTGGAAGCTCAGCGCGACGATGTTGGCGTGCTGACCTGGCCGGTCGACTACTGGGATTATCTCGGTAGCAAGGAAAAGATGGCGCTGCCGGAATCGAAAGACCGTCAGCGCGGCTATGTCGAACGCTTTTCGCTGCGCGGGCCCTATACGCCTCAGGCGGTGTTCAACGGCGTGAAACAGGCGCCGGGCAACAAGTCCAGCAAGGTCGACGCGGCGCTGAAAGAGGCGCTCGCCCAGCCCGAATCCGGCATCCGTATCGTTCGCAAGACCGGTAAGGTGTCCCTGAAGGGTGAAACCACCAGCCTCACTGATCTCTGGTGGGTCGCCTACCTCAAGGATGAGGACAACGAGACCACGATGCCCAACCCGGTCACATCTGTCCGGCAGATCGGCCCCTGGCTCGGCGGGCGCGCGGATATCGAGCTGCCAGCCTGCGAATCCGGCTGTATGCTGATCGTTCAGGAGGCCGGTTTCGGCCCTGTTCTCGCCGTCATGGACGTGCGCTGATCAGTCTTCTTCAGGCGCCGCTTCGTCCGGCGCTTCTCCGCCGGGCGGCTGCGCGATGGACGCAATGGCGGGCGCAAAATCCATCCAGTCGATCTGCGAAATCTGGAAAGCCCAGCCTCTGGCGCGTTCATTGATGGCGGCTGCGCGATGGGCTCCTTCGCCCGCTTCTATGGCGCGCAGGGTGACGAAGAAACCATCCGCTTCCCGGTAGGGGCGCACTTCCACCTCCAGCCCGTCATGCGTCTGGGTAATATGCGTGCCCACGGGCCGCGTCCGCAGGGCGCTTGCCGGACGCACGCCCACCGGCTGCAGCCGTGTCAGCGCCAGGGCGGGGCCGGTCGTCACCAGGCGATTGACCAGCTGATAATCCTGATAGGGCGGCGCGGGAACGAACGCCCGGTCGCTCGATCCGATCGTGCGCTGAAGATAAAGGGAGGCGCCCGTCGCGTCGGTCAGGCGCACAGCGGCGACGGCATCGCCGTTCAGGTCGATGATGTCGAGGTCCAGCCAGGCCTGCGCGGAATAGAGCGGGGGCAGGGTGCCGGTTACGCGATAGGCCTGCATCTCGCCGGGGCGGCGCACATAGATATGCTCGTCCTTGCGCCCGGTCAGCAGGGAGGCCTCAACCTCCCCATCCGGGCCGATCACTTCCACCAGCGCGCCATTCCCGCCGTCGCGCGGATCGCCCAGGCCGATGGCGTTCATCTTGGCCGGATCGCGCGTGCGCGGCGCGTCCCATACCAGCGTTTCCAGCCCGCCTGCCAGCTCGTTCAGCCGGTCGGCGCGGATGGGGTATCCGTCCGTACCCGACAGGCGCCAGCCGCCCGGCGTGGCAAACAGGGTGTAGCTTTCATCCGCCAGGGTCACGCGAATCTCTCTTGCGTCTGCGCGCACCTGGGCAAAGCCGGGCAGAACAGGCTGGCCCTGCAGATCGCTGCGGGGCGCAGGGGCGCTGCCGATAAACTGGCTGGCGATTGCCGCCACAGCCAGCCCGCCCGCCAGAGCGGCCATGATCTTGACGCGGAAGGTGCGTTGCTGGCTGCGCCCGGCGGTCATGCCTTGCCCCTCCGCCGCTTGGTCTGCCGGCGCCAGACAAGAATGCCGGCCAGCGTTACCAACAGCGGCCCGCCCCAGATATTGATGGCCTTGAGCGTTGATTCCAGCTGGTCGATGTCGCGGCGATAATCCCGTTCAATATCGCGCAGGCTTGCCCGGATGGAGAGGATATCCTCGCGCAGTGTGGCCAACTCGCGGCGTTCGTCCTCGGTCAGCTCCGCTTCCGGATCGCCCGCAAAGAAGCCGTCTCCGGAGGCAGCGGACTGAAGCTCCGCCAGGCGTGCCTGCGCCGTGGAGAGGCGCGATTCCAGGGCAGACTGCTGGCGGAAATATTGCGCTTCGGCAGTGTCCCGCATCGTATCTATACGGTCCATCGGCCGCAGGCTCGCCGCGCGGGACCGAAGCCGGGAAAGCTCGCCCCGGCCGGCCAGCGCGTCGAGCGCATTGAGCAGCAGGGCGCCATTGTCCGCCACCACCATGCCACTGCCCGGCACAACATAGAAATCATCTGCCAGGAAATCCGCGTCGGCGATCAGCACCATCTCGGCCGGCGTCTGGCTGGCGGCGATGTGGGGCGGCAGGTTTGCCGCCTCGGCGCGGGCGGCTTCCGCCTCGGCCGGGTCAGCAGGCTGATCCATCGGCGGCGGGCCATCGGGAAAGGCAGTGGAGAGGTTTCCCGAAAGGCGCGCGGCAATCACCAGCGGCGCGGGCTCGGTCATATAGCTCTGCAACACTTCGTTCGGGCCCATATCGCGCGCCGCGCGGGCGGGATCGATATAGGAAGGGCTGGGCCCCGTAGTGATCAGCGGCGCGAAGGTCTCGCCTGCCGGCAAGTCATTCACGATCAACGCGCCGGGGGCGCCGAAATTGATCACGCGCATCAGGTCTGCCGTGATCGGATCTTCCCGGCTCATCGTTTCAGCTGGCACGCCCACGAACAGGGGGTGGGCCATCTCCTCAATACGCCCGCCGAAGGAGTCCACCGGTACGGTCAGCGCATTGGCCGCATCGGCCACCGCTTGCGGCGCCAGTTCCACGCCCCAGGCCGCCCCCAGCCGCCCGAGGCCGGAGCGGGCGAGGGAGTCTGTCGCCGAAAACATGGCTCCGGAAAGCGCCGTCTTGGCGGCGGGATCCACCACGAAAATGGCGCGCCCGTTGCGCAGGATGAACTGGTCGATCAGCCATTCCTGCCGGACCGTCAGCGGCCCCGGATGGGCCACCAGCAGCACGTCCATCTCGGGCAGGGAGTGGAAATCCTCCGGTATCTGCTCCACCGTGAAGCTGCGGCCAATGTCCTGCAGCACGACATAGCCGCTTTCCCCGCCCAGCGCCCGCATACCGGGCAGAGAGCTGAGAATGCCGACTTTCGGCGGCTCGGGATTATCCAGCCGGGCGATCATCCGGGTAAGGTCATATTCCAGCGTCGTCTCGCGCTCGGGCGCGAGGAAAGGGATGAGGCGCAGGTCGTCGATCGTGTTGCGGCCTATGATGCCGAAATAGAGCGGGTCGCTCCCCGCGGCAGGAATGGCGCTGATACCGGCGGCGAGGGCTTCATCCTCGGCCTCGGAGAAGGGTTTGGGGTCAATCTCCCGCACGCGGACATTGCCGCCCGATTCGGCGGCATAGGTTGCCAGGAGCTCGCGCACGCGCGCGGCATGCGCCTGGATTGCCGGATAATCCTGCCCCACCCGGCGGGAGTAGACATAAGTAAGCTCCACCGGCTCGGCCAGATCGCGCAGCGTCACCCGCGTGGCGTCTGACAGCGTGTAGAGTTTGCCTTCGGTAAAATCGAGGCGCGCGCCGGCCAGCAGCTTCTGCGCGGCAATATTCCCCGCCAGCAGGATTACCCCGGCCAGCAGGGTCATGATCACAATATAGCGCCGCGCCTGCATGCCTAGCCAAGCCTCCGGCGCGACGCCCAGAGGCAGTTGAGGAAGGCGAAGGTGGCAGTAAAGCCCAGGAAATAGGCCACCACGCGCAGCTCCAGCACGCCGCGCTGGGCACTTTCAAACTGGGTGATGAAGGAAAAGCGCGCGATCAGGTCGGCAAAACCGGTGCCGAAGAGGGTCTGCACGGTGGAGAGTACCAGCGGCCAGCCTGCGGCCGTGAAGATGAAAGCGACGACCACGGAGATAACGAACGCCGTCACCTGGCTGCCCGTCAGCGCGGAGACCGCCGCGCCGATGGAGAGATAGGCCCCCGCCATCAGGAGACTGACGAAATAGGTGAGCGCGATCGCGGCATTGTCCGGATTGCCGAGATAGTTCACCGAGATCCACATCGGCAGGGTCAGCAGGAGGCCCGTGCCCGCCACGGTCCAGGCCGCGCAGAGTTTCCCCAGCACCAACCCCGGCAGGCCAAGCGGCAGGGAGAGGAGCAGTTCATCCGTGCCCGCCGCGCGCTCATCGGCCCAGAGGCGCATGGCAAGGGCGGGCAGGAAGATCATGTAGAGCCAGGGGTGCCAGGCAAAGAAGGGCTGAAGATCGGCCACCCCGGAATCGAAGAAGCGCGCGGCTTCCCAGGTGAAGAGGCCAAGCGCCAGCAGGAACACGGCCAGGAACACATAGGCCATGGGCGTTGCGAAATAGGCGTTCAGCTCACGGCGATACGTCGCGGTAAAGCCGCTCATCTGCTGGCGGACGGCGCTGATCACAGCGTTTCCTCCTCCACCTGATCGGTCAGGCGGGCAAAGGCGCTCTCCAGCGTGCCGTCATCGCTGCGCTTTGCCAGGCCTGCGGGCGTGTCATCGGCCACGATCCGCCCCCGGCTGACCAGCACCGCGCGGTGACACATCGCGGGCACTTCGGTCAGTGTGTGGGTGGAGATGATGATGGCCTTGGTGGGCGCCATCCGGGCGATCAGCGCGCGCACGGCGCGTTTCTGGTTGGGGTCGAGGCCATCGGTCGGCTCGTCCAGCACCAGCACGGGCGGGTCGTGCAGAATGGCGCCTGCAAGGCCCACCCGGCGGCGATAGCCTTTTGAAAGCGCGCCGATCCGCTGGCCCAGAACGCCGGAAATCCGCGCATCGGCAATCGTGCGCTCAATGGCGTCCTTGCGGCTCGCTTTCGGAATCTGCCGCGCGGTGGCGAGGAAAGCCAGGAACTCCGGCGGCGTCATGTCATTATAAAGCGGCGCGCCCTCGGGCAGGTATCCGAGGGCGGCCTGCGCGGCGCGGCGCTCGGAAATGATGGATTTCCCGTCGATCAGCACATCGCCCACATCCGGCTCCAGCACCCCGGCAATCATCCGCATCGTGGTGGATTTGCCCGCCCCGTTCGGCCCCAGAAAGCCCAGCACGGTGCCCTTCTCCACGGCAAAGGATATGCCGCGCACGGCCTGCTTGGCCCCATAGGCTTTTTCGAGCGATCTGACGTCCAGCATGAATGTCCCGCGCTTCAGCGTGCCCCCGTGATAGCGGGCGTCGCACCAAGGTCAAAGCCGAACCCTCAGAGATTACGGGCGTTTCATGTCAGAAGGGTCAGGCAGAAAACCGCGCGACCTCTTCCAGCACGCACTTTGCCGCCACGGCCACAATCTTCCCGCCATCTTCGACGCTCGACTGGCTGGGGTCTGAGCCGATGCGGCCATCGGGAAAATCCCGGCGATACTGCACGGCGTCGCCAATCGTGCCCGAGGGTGCAATCTTCGGGCTCATTGCTGTTTTCGAGCGCTCCCGCTCCGGATAGCCCCAATAAGTGACGGAGACTTCCGACGGCGTGGCGTGACTGCCATGGCCCACCGGGTAAAGCTCATTGCAGATGCCCATCACTTCCTTGAAGTCCCACCAGTCGCGGCGTTTCAGGCTGAGGCCCGGACGGTTCGTCTCCCCGCGCGGGTCAAAACTGCGGCGGGCATGGATTTCGGAGAAAGCCGCTTCGATGGTGGCAATGTTGCCGCCATGCCCGTTCAGCCAGTAGATCCGCTCAAAGCCATGCCGCATCAGGCTCTCGGTCCAGTCCGTCATCACGGCGATCATGGTTGAAGGCCGCATCGTGATCGTGCCGGTAAAGCCAAGGTGATGCTGCGCGCAGCCGACATTGAAGGTCGGCCCCACAAGGATATCGTCCGGCGCCAGGCTCTCGGCATGGTTGGCGATGATTTCCGGGCACAGAGCATCCGTCCCGATGAAGCCGTTGGGCCCATGCTGCTCGAACGAGCCGATGGGGATGACGATGGTTTTCGATTTCTTCAGCCAGCCTTCAATGTCGGGCCAGGTGGAAACGGGAAGGCGCATGGCGATCAGTCCTTTCGCGGGGCAAGGCGGCGGGTGATATGGCCCATCTTGCGTCCGGGCCGGGCCTCACGCTTGCCGTAGAGGGTCAGAATATCATTCTTTCCGAGCGTTTGCGGGTCCACAAGCCCCGCGTCCCCGATCAGGTTCAGCATTTCCGCATCAAACAGGCGCCTTGTATCGCCCAGCGGCCAGCCGGCCACGGCGCGGATATGCTGCTCGAACTGGCCGGTCTGGCAGGCTTCCGGCGTCCAGTGGCCGGAATTATGCACGCGCGGGGCAAATTCGTTGGCCAGCAGCGTGCCATCGGGCAGCACGAAAAACTCCAGCGCCAGCACGCCCACATGGCCCAGCGCCTCGGCCAGATGCATCGCCTTGGCGCGCGCCTCATCCTCCACAGACCGCGCGAGGCCAGAAGGTACGGTGGAGCGGGAAAGGATGCCGTTCTCATGTTCATTGCGCGGCGGCGCCCAGCTCGTCGTCTCGCCGGTCAGGCTGCGCGCCACCAGCACGGAGATTTCACACTGGAAGGCAATGGCGCCTTCCAGAATCGCAGGCGCCCCACCGATCTTCTGCCAGGCGGCATCCGCTTCGGCAGCGTCATGTACCCACGCCTGCCCCTTGCCGTCATAGCCTTCGCGGCGCGTCTTCAGCACGCCCTTGCCGCCGAGCTCCGCCAGCGCGGCGGGAATGTCGCCCGCCGCATCAATCTGCCGGAAGGGCGCGGTCGGGATACCATGCGCGTTGAGAAAGGTCTTCTCGGTGAGGCGATCCTGCGACACCGACAGCGATTTTGCCCCCGGCAGTACGCGCTTGCCCGCCCGCTCGATGATCTCGGCGCTCGCCACTGGCACATTCTCGAATTCCAGCGTGACGACATCACAGGCGGCGGCAAATTCGGTGAGCGCGTCGGCGTCATCCCAGTCTGCCTGGAACGCGCCTGCGGCCACGCGGCCTGCGGGCGGGTCGTCCTCGGGCGAATAGATCAGAACATCGAAACCGAGTTGCGCTGCGGCGCTCGCCATCATCCGGCCAAGCTGCCCGCCGCCCAATATCCCGATCGTCGCGCCGGGGCGAAGCGGGCTCATCCCTCGGGAACCTCTTTCACCGCTGCCGTCTGCGCGGCGCGGAAAGCGTCCAGCTTTGCGGCAACGGCCTTGTCTTCCAGCGCGATGATCGAAGCGGCCAGAATGCCGGCATTCGCCGCGCCTGCCTCGCCAATGGCAAGAGTGCCCACCGGAATGCCCTTGGGCATCTGCACGATGGAAAGAAGGCTATCGAGTCCCTTGAGGGCCTTGGATTGCACCGGCACGCCCAGCACCGGCAGCGGCGTCATCGAGGCGGCCATGCCGGGCAGGTGGGCCGCCCCGCCTGCGCCGGCGATGATCACCTTCAGGCCGCGCTCTTTCGCCGTGGTGGCATACTCGACCAGCCTCTGGGGGGTGCGGTGCGCCGAAACGATCTTCGCCTCGAAGGCGACGCCCATATCCTCGAGAATCTTCGCGGCCTCGCGCATCACTGGCCAGTCAGACTGGCTGCCCATGATGATGCCCACAACCGGGGAGCGCGCCTTGTCCATGCCTGCCTCGCCGCTGGAAAGCGCGCACCATAAGTATGCGCGGCCTCTGGTCAACCGGTCCTGTGAGGGGAAACCAGCGGCGGGGAATACAGATCTCCTCTACAAGCGCCGCGAACAGGGTTAGTGTTAACGAATGCCGACAGAGCTGCCCCCGCTGACTGATGCCGAAAAGCGTGCCCTGATCGATGCGCTCGGGGTTGATCTGGCGCGGCTGGACCTGCGCGCCCGCGCCGCCATCGAGGCGCTTGCCGAAGAAGTGATCGCCCTGCGCGAAGAGGCCGATACGCTGCGGGCAAGCTTGGCCGACGCCGCCCTGCTGGCCGACAATGACGCGCTCTGCCCGGTCTTCAACCGCCGCGCCTTCGAGCGGGAAGTGCGCCGCGAAATCGCGCTTTCCGGCCGGTTCCAGACGCCGCTGACCCTGATTTTCATCGATCTGGACAACTTCAAGACGGTTAACGATGTCTATGGCCATGCCGCTGGGGACAGCGTGCTTCTGAAAGTGTCTGACATTCTGCTGGCCCGCACACGGGAGACAGACATTGTCGGCCGCCTCGGCGGAGATGAGTTCGGCATCGTGCTGGCCCATGCCAGCCTTGAGGACAGCCGCCGCAAGGCCGCCCAGCTCGCCGGCGCAATCGATGCGCTGGAAGTGCGGGGGGAGGAGGGCTCGTCTCTGCCTCCGGTCCAGATCGGAGCGTCCTGCGGCGTGGTCGAATGGAGCGCGGGCCAAAGCCCGGCGGCGCTCATTGCGCGAGCAGATCAGGCAATGTTTGCCGAAAAAGCGCGCCGGAAGGGCGAAGGGCGCACATTAAGGTGAAAATGCGGCAAGATACGTGGTTCTACCCATGACTCACCTACACGTGTGTGGCATTCTTGCATCACCGGTCAAACCGGACCGGAGACGTAAAGGAGACTGCCTATGTCGCTCAACGGTCGCATCAGTGAACTTGCTGCAAAGCACCGCAATCTGGACGAACAGATTTCCACCGAACAGAAACGCCCCTCTGCCGATGGCCTGGTCCTCAAGGATTTGAAGCGACAGAAACTCAGGATTAAGGAGCAGCTGCGACACCTCAAAGTCAGCTAGCCCTATTCCGGCAGTCCCGTTCCTGGGGGGCCGCAGGGCCTCAAAAGGAACGGGACACATGCCCTCCACCCAATCCAGCCTTTCTATCCCCATGGCCGCCTGAACCATGGCTCAGCCTGTAACCCTTGTTCTTGGCCTTGGCCGTGAAACCGGAGAGGCAATCGCCCGCCGCTTCGAAGATGAAGGCCACCGGGTTCTGGTCGCAGATCCGTCACTGGAGCGGATCGAGGCCGCCCGCGACACGCTCGATGAAGCGATCGAGTTCTATCATGGCGATCTGTCGACCAAGCTCGGCCTGCGCAACGCCGTCACCGCCGCAATCGAGGCGTTCGGCCGGATAGATCATGCCGTCATCGTGCCCCCCTATGAAGACCCCGACACGTTGCTCGATCTTGCCCAGGAGAAGTTCGAAAAAGCGCTCGGCAGGTCCGCCCGTGGCGCGGCGCTGGCCCTGCGGGTCGTGGCAGAGCGCCTGCTGGAACAGGAAGATCTCCCTGAAACCGGGGTCGAGCGCAAACGCCAGAAGGGCTCGGTCACCTTCGTTCTGCGCTATGCCGCGCAGGCCTCCATGCCGGGCCGTTTCACCGATACGGTCGCCCAGGCCGCTGTGCAGGGCGTCATGCGGGCTGGCGCGCTGGAGCTTGCCGAACATGCCATCCGCGTGAATGCGATTGTGTCCCTCCGCCCCAGCGAAGAGCGCGCCACGCCCTGGTCGCTCGGCCGCGTGCCGCTTGGCCGCGCGGTGCTCGCCGACGAGATCGCCGGCGCGGCCTTTTTCCTCGCCTCGCGGGACGCGGCCTTCATGACCGGGCAAAGCCTGATCATGGATGGCGGCCGCGCCACGCTTTCGGGCGTGCTGGACTAGCGCTAGAGGGGTTTCAGCGCCGAGACGCCGCCCGCTTCGGCTGCCGCCTCAAAGCTCGCAACCGTCTCTGTGCTGAAGGTCTCGGTATAGATGTCCGACACCTTGCGGAACACCGCCCGCGCCGTAGACGGCGTCAGCGTCACCAGCGTGTAGCCATGGCCGAAGGGGTCATGCCACACCACTTCCTGGTTGGCATCGGCAATCTGCTGGCCGAGGTCCGGCACATTCTTCACATACGCGCCCATGCCGGGGGAGGAGATCGACGTGCAGCCAAACTCTACCCCGCGCCGCGCGCCGGATGCATCGTAAAGTTCGTTGGCATAGGCCGTATGCGTATCACCTGCCAGCGTCACGAGCCGGGCATTGGCCGCTGCCGCGCTCTGGTAAAGACGCTCGCGTGCAGCCGGGTAGCCGTCCCACGCATCCAGGTTCCAGGGCAGTCCCAGCGCGGTAAAGGCGAGGAAAGCGCGCACCTCGGGCATGTCCTGTGCGGCAACCTGTTCGGGTGTCAGCGTCTGGGTGAAGTTGGGTAGCGCCACGCGCGCCATGATCACCTGATTGGCCAGAACCTGCCAAGCAGCGCCGGATGAAACGGATTTGGAAAGCTCCCCGTCCAGCCAGCTTTCCTGCTCGGCGCCCAGCATCGTGCGGGCCGGATCGGCTGCCGTCTGCAGCAGTTCGCGGGCCTTGCCGCCTGCTTCCACGGGCGAAGCGGCGTTGCCGAGCGCGCTTGCCCAGCTCAGGCTTTCCGAACGTCCCGTCAGGCGGGTTTCCAGGGCGTGCATCGTTGCCACATCGCCAAAACGGAAGCTGCGCCAGGCTGCTGATGTGATCTCTCCGGGCTTGATGTCGCGGATAGGCATCCATTCGAAATAGGCCTGCACCGCGGCCATCTTCCGGTCGCTCCACTCGCCTTCGCCATCCTCCGGGTTATGGTTCTGCGCGCCGGTGCGGTAGGCGTCATTGGCGCTTTCATGGTCGTCCCAGGTGCAGATCCAGGGCACAGCGGCATGGGCCGCCTGCAGGTTGGGATCGGTCTTGTACTGAGCATGACGCTGGCGATAGTCGGCCAGGGTCACAATCTCCGTGGACGGTTCATGCATCCGGTCCAGCTTGGCAGCAATATCGCCGCCATATCCGTCGATACCGTATTCGTAGATATAATCGCCCAGATGCACGATCACGTCGAGGTTGGGTTCGGCGGCCAGTGCCTTGTAGGCGTTGAACAGGCCGAACTGCCAGTTGGAACAGGAAACCACGGCAAGGTTCACCGCGCTTGTGCCGCTGGCGGCCGGTGTGCGCAGACGCCCGGTGGGGGAAACCACATCGCCATGATCGGTCAGCGCGGTGAAGCGGTAGGTATAGTCCGACCCCGGCTGCAGGCCGGCGGCGTCCACCTTCACGCAATAGTCGCGCGCTTCGCTTGCTTCGGTGACACCGGCGGCAACCGGGCTTTCCTGGCCCGCGCGCAGCACTTCCCAGCGCACGGGGATGGCGCCGGCGCCCGAAAGGGGCGTCACGCGCGTCCAGAGGATGATCCTGTCGGGCAGGGGATCGCCAGAGGCAACCCCGTGCTGGAAGGCCACCTCGCCCTTATACGTTTGCGGGCCCGTCTGGCCGCAGGCGGCCAAAGCCACCGTACCCAATGCTGCGCCGCCCAGCAGGCCGCGCCGTGTAACCTGTGTCATCTTGTCTGGAACTCCCCAGTTGCGTGGCGCTCTCATGGCGCGAATTTGCGACACCAGCATGACGCGCGCTGAAAGCTTCGTCTATAAGGCGGCGATGAGCACGATTGTGATTACTTCTGAGGCAGCCGATGCCGGCCAGCGCCTCGATGCGTTCCTGGGCGCCCGCGCCGAGGGCATTTCCCGTTCCCGGGCCAAAGCCCTGATCGAGGAAGGCGCGGTCACGGTTGGCGGCGCCGTGGAAACAAATCCCCGCGCGCCGGTAAAGGCGGGCCTGGTCTATGCCGTGGCGCTGCCCCCGCCGGTGCCCGCGACGCCCCAGCCGGAAAATATCCCGCTGGACATCCTGTTCGAGGACGCTCACCTGCTGATCCTCAACAAGCCGGCGGGCCTCGCGGTTCATCCCGCGCCCGGCAGCGAAAGCGGCACGCTGGTCAACGCCCTCCTCTATCATTGCAAGGGTCAGCTTTCCGGCATTGGCGGGGTGGAGCGTCCCGGCATTGTCCACCGGCTCGACAAGCTGACCAGCGGCGTCATGGTCGCCGCCAAGACGGAAGCGGCCCATACCGGCCTCGCCGCCCTGTTCGAGCGGCACGACATCGACCGGCTCTACCGCGCCATCACGCGCGGCGCCCCGCGCCCCCTGTCGGGCACCATCGATGCGCCCATCGCGCGCTCTGAAAGTGACCGCAAGAAAATGTCGGTTCACAAGAACCCCGACAGCCCCGTCGCCCGCCATGCGGTCACCCATTACCGGGCCATCGAAACCTATGGCTATAAGGACCGCGCCACGCGCCTGCCCGCCGCCGCGATGATCGAATGCCGCCTCGAAACCGGGCGCACACATCAGATCCGGGTCCACATGACGCATGTAGGCGCCCCGCTGATCGGTGATCCGGTCTATGGCCGCCAGTCCGGCATCATGGCGTGGAAATCGCCCGCCGCGCCGGAAGCGGACTATGACGCAGCCCTCGCCGCCGCCCGCGCCTTCCCGCGCCAGGCGCTGCACGCCGCCGTGCTCGGCTTCGTCCACCCGATCACGGGCGAAACCCTCCGCTTTGAGCAGCCCCTTCCGGAAGACATGGCCGGGCTGATCAGCGCGCTAAGAAAGCTGCCGGTGGATTAAGGCAGGCGGAGAGCCTATGGCGCGCCGCCTGCGCCGGCCTGCGCAGAGGCCGTCTGCAGCGGCTCAAACCGCAGCGTGCGGGCCTGCAGGGTCACCTTGCCGATCCTGTCGGTGTCGGCAACGATCCGCACCGGCACGTGGCTGCCGTTTTCCAGCGGCGCCAGATACATGCGCAGCGGGCCATCAATACCGGTCAGCGTGTCCTTGTTCACTTCGCCCGCCTTGTAGCCGGCGATCTTGTCCATGGTCACATGGCATTCAATGGCCTGGCCGCTCCAGGCCGGGCTTTTCACGTTCGCGGTGCCCTTGTTCTCCAGATGCAGATAGGTCAGCTGCTTGCCGTCGAACACGCGGATCGGCCCGCCGCACGGATCGGCGCCCTTGGCGCGCGGCTCCAGCGCGAAGGTGATCAGCGCGGTCAGCGGGTCATTCGCCAGGATCGCCTGTTCCTGCGTCGCGGCCGGGTCGCCCAGATCGCCAAAGCGCGGATTGGCCGTCATGGTGAAGCCGTCCTTCTTCATCGACAATTCCACGCGGCGGTTCTTTTTCCCGTCGCGGTTCTGCGAGACATAGCCGGAGGTCTTCAATTCCTTGGCGCGGACAAAGCCGGAAGAAGCCAGCTCCATGTTATAATTGACGAACACATCGGCCAAGCCCGTCGTGCGCACCTTGGATTTGATCGTGTAGGTGTTCGGCTTCAGTTCCACATCGAAACTCGCCCGGCCGGTGGCGGGGATGATCAGGATCATTGCCCGAGCGTCCAGCTCATACACCATGCGCATGGGCTCGCCCGCCTTCACATTGGCCAGGAGATTGGTTTTCGGCGCGGCGGGGGCCGTATCGGCTGTGGAGAGGCCGGCAAGGGCAAATGTCGCAGCGGCGGCAAGGAGGAGGCGCTTCATGGGAGGGTCGATCCTTCTGGTCGGGCGGGCGCAAACGCCTGCTGAGCGGGTATATATAGTCGCCTTGTCCCAACGCCGCCTGAACGAACCGGCCCCCAAGATGCCGCATTCTTCAGGCCTCGCCCACTGACATAAAGTGACAGAGCGTGACATGGGAGCGCAATTCTCCGCCCGCAAGCCTGATTGCGGCGGTTGACAGGGCGCCCCCGCAGACTGTAGACGCGCGCCTTCAGATCAAAGAACACCTCTTTTTCGGAGCGAGGCCCATGTCCCGCGAATGTGAACTCACTGGCACCAAGCCGATGGTTGGCCATATCGTCAGCCACTCGCAGATCAAGACCAAGCGTCGTTATCTGCCCAACCTCGTGCAGGTTACGCTGCACTCTGAAGCCCTGAACCAGGACTTCAAACTGCGCATCGCGGCGAAAGCCCTGCGCACGGTCGACAAGCTCGGCGGCCTCGACGCTTTCCTCGCCAAGGCGAAGGAAGACGGCCTCTCCGACAAGGCCCTCAAGATCAAGCGCGACATCGCGAAGAAAGCCGTCGCTTAAGCGGCCTCTTTCTCCGGCTTCCGCCGCTGACAAAAGTTCACGCCGGGCCTCCTCGCAGGCCCGGCGTTTTCGTTTGTCCGGAAGTGTCCACCTTCTCTCGCCCGATTTGCCTGCGATGACTGGCCACCGCGCGGGAACCAGTCCAAGACAAGGCGCAACAAAGGGAAGGGGAATCCCATGCGTCTCATCACCATCGCTGCCCTGGCCATTGCCGCCCTGACGGCCTGCACTGACCCGGCGCCCCCTGCGCCGCCTGCGCCGGAAGGCAAGACCCGCGTCTTCACCGGCGGCACCATCTATACGGGCCTGGCTGACCCCGCCACGGTCGAGGCGGTGATCGTTGGCCCCGATGGCCGGATCATCGGCACAGCCCCGCCCCTGTCGCAGGACTGGAGCGAGGATGAGGTGGAGATCATAGACCTCGCCGGCGCGGTCATGTTCCCCGGCTTCACAGACGCCCACGCCCACCTCCAGGGCATTGGCGAGCGGGAGCTGATCCTCAACCTGGAAGGCACTGCCTCCATCGATGAGCTTGTCACCCGCACCGAAGCCGAGCTGCAGGGCCTTGCCCCTGGCGCCATCCTGTTTGGCCGGGGCTGGATCGAAACCGGCTGGCCGGAAGGACGTATGCCCTCGGCGGCGGATCTGGACGCGGTCAGCCCGGAAAACCCCGTCATCCTGGTGCGCTCTGACGGCCATGCGCTGGTCGCCAACACGGCGGCGCTGAAAGCCGCCGGGATCTACGACATGGCCGCTGATCCGCCGGGCGGACGCACGGAGCGCGACGAGAATTTCAAGGCAACCGGCATCGTCATCGACAATGCCATGATGCCCGTCCTCGCCCTGATCGAGAGCCCGACCTATGACGATATGTCGAAGGCGCTGGAAGTTGGCGCGCAGACCTATGCCCGCCGCGGCTGGACCGGCATCCACAATATGAGCGCGGCCACCGATCATGCCCGCCTTCTGAAGGCGCTGGATGATGAGGGCCGCTTGCCGCTGCGCGTCTATAATGCCTTTGACGAGCGCGGCTTCGACATTGCCAAACGCCGCGAATTTGAAACCGCGCGCATCACCAACCGCGCCGTGAAGCTTTATATGGATGGCGCCCTCGGCAGCCGGGGGGCGCTGCTGATTGCGCCCTATGCCGACCAGCCCGAAACATCCGGTCTCGCCCTGCTGGAGCCTGAACAGCTGCACAATCTGATGATGGACGCTCAGAAAGAGGGCGTGCAGCTGACAATCCATGCCATCGGCGACCTTGCCAACCGCCGCATCCTCGAGAAGTTCGAGGAGCTGGGCTATGGCGCAGACCTGCGCTGGCGCATCGAGCACACCCAGATGCTGCATCCCGATGATATCGACCGCGTCGCCAGAAGCGGCCTCATCGCCTCCATGCAGCCAAGCCATGCCATCGGCGACCTGCATTTTGCCCCGGCCCGTGTGGGCATCGACCGCTTGCGCGGCGCCTATGCCTGGGCAAGCCTCCTGAAGGCGGGCGCGATGATTGCCGGGGGCTCCGACGCGCCGGTGGAAGTCGGCTCGCCAACCATCGAATTCTATGCCGCCGTGGCGCGCAAGGATCTGGCAGGTTTTTCCGGCGAAGGCTGGCATCCGGAAGAAGCGCTCACACGCCAGCAGGCGCTTGCCCTCTTCACCACAGGCCCCGCCTATGCTGCCTTCCAGGAAAACGACCTCGGCACCATCGAGGCCGGGAAAATCGCCGATTTCACCGTGTTTGATGCTGATCTCATGACGATCCCCGAACAGCAGATCCTGAAAGCCCGGCCGGTGATGACTGTGGTGGGCGGAGAGGTGGTCTGGCAGGCGGAGTGGTAGCCGCCGCCGGCCTCTCCGCATTGTGACAGCGGGGAGGGTGGACCTTCGCCCGCGCGCCCATACCTTTCCTCCGTAAACCGGAAGGAAGACCCCCGATGCGCCTTGCCCTGACCGCTGCCCTCGCCCTGGGCCTCGCCGCCTGCAGCAACGCGGCCCTGCCGGCCAGTGCCAAAGCTGCCCCGATCGAGCGGCCAGAGGCCGCCGCGCATGAAGAGATCGCGATCTTCGCCGGCGGCTGCTTCTGGTGCATCGAGGCAGAGCTTGAAGAAGTGCCCGGCGTGCGCACCGTCCTCTCCGGCTATACCGGCGGCACCACGCCCGACCCGACCTACCGCAATATGGGCGACCATGCCGAAGCCGTCGAAGTGATCTACGACCCGGCAACGGTGAGCTATGATCAGCTTCTGGAAGTCTTCTGGTCGAACATCGACCCCACCGATGAGGGCGGCCAGTTCTTTGACCGGGGCAGCCAGTATCGCACGGCGATCTTCGTGCTGGATGAGGCTCAGGAAGCGGCGGCCACACAGTCGCTCGAGGCCAATGCCAAGCGCCTGAAACAGCCCATCGTCACGGCGGTCCTGCCCGCTACCGCCTTCTATCCGGCAGAAGAGTATCATCAGGACTATTACCTGAAGGAGCCCGAACGCTACGAGGCCTACAAGAAAGGCAGCCGGCGCGAGGAGACGCTGAAGAAGGTCTGGCAGGAATAGGCCGGGCCTCATCCAGCAAAGCCCCCGCCCCCGGCAGGGGAGGGCTGCAGACTTTACGTTGCGTCGCACTAGGCGCGCGGCCATCCCGTGCTAGAACCCAGAGTCTGACCTGATTTCTCCCGATGGCGAGCTGATACCCCATGACCGTTATGTCCGACACCGATGCCCTCGAAGGCCTGAAGCCGACCGAAAAAGTGAATGTCAAAAAGGTGTTCGGCCTCGACACCAACATGATCGTCCACGGCTTCAAGACGCGCACCGAATATGTGCCGGAGATCGACCCGTCCTACCGCTTCGATCCGCAGACGACGCTCGCCATTCTCGCCGGCTTCGAGCACAACCGCCGCGTCATGGTCCAGGGCTATCACGGCACGGGCAAGTCCACCCATATCGAGCAGGTCGCCGCCCGCCTCAACTGGCCGATGATCCGGGTCAACCTCGACAGCCATGTCAGCCGGATCGACATGGTCGGCAAGGACGCCATCGTCCTGAAGGACGGCGTGCAAGTCACCGAATTCCGCGAAGGCATTCTCCCCTGGGCGCTGCAACGCCCTGTCGCCATCGTGTTCGACGAGTATGACGCCGGCCGCCCGGATGTGATGTTCGTCATCCAGCGCGTTCTCGAAGCCAGCGGCAAGCTCACCCTGCTCGACCAGAACCGCGTGATCGCGCCCCATCCGCAGTTCCGCCTCTTCGCCACCACCAACACCGTCGGCCTTGGCGATACGACCGGCCTCTATCACGGCACCCAGCAGCTCAACCAGGGCCAGATGGACCGCTGGAGCATCGTCACCACACTGAATTATCTCACCCATGACGCGGAAGTCGAAATCATCAAGGCGAAGGCCACGGGCGTGGACGAAGCCACCATCGCCAAGATGGTCACCTTGGCAGACCTGACGCGCAACGCCTTCATGGCCGGCGATCTCTCCACCGTGATGAGCCCGCGGACCGTCATCACCTGGGCGGAAAACTTCGCCATTTTCGGCGATCTCGGCCACGCCTTCCGCATGACCTTCCTCAACAAGTGCGACGAGCTGGAGCGTCCGCTGGTGGCGGAAATGTATCAGCGCTGCTTCGGCGTCGAACTGCCCGAAAGCCCGCTGATGGTGAAGGTCGCATAGGAAAGGCGCGGCCCGCGCAGCCGACGGATGGCCAAGGACACGACCCCTCAGGAACTCTTCAAGGCCGCGCTTGCCGCGACCACCAAGGCGATGAGCGGTGAGCGCGAGATCGAGGTCGGTTTCGGCCCCGATGTTGGCGATCAGGGCACGCGCCTGGTACTTCGTCCGCCCCCGGTGGAAGTCTCCGCCGAGCTTGCCGCGCGCATCCGGGGCGAGGCGGACGCGCTCGCCCTGCGCCGCGCCCATCATGACGCCGCCGCCCATATCGCCAACCGTCCGCAGGGGGATCTTCCCCGCCGCGTCTATGAGGCCGCTGAAACCGCCCGCATCGAAAGCATCGGCGCCAATGCGATGGAAGGCACCGCCGGAAATCTCGAAGCCGTGCTCGATTTCCGCTGCCGGTCCACCAATTTCGGTCTCGGCTCGGAGGATCCCGAGGCTGTGCTTGCCCCGGCGCTGGAATTCCTGCTGCGCGAGAAGCTCACAGGCCGCCCGCTGCCCGAAAGTGCAAAGCGCGTGGCAGACGTGTGGCGCGAGAAGGTTGAGAAAAACGCCAGCGACGCGCTCGAAATGCTCACCGGCCAGCTCCACGATCAGGCCGGCTTTGCCCGCACCATCCGCACGATCATCCGGGATCTGACAGCCTCGGACCTGCCGGGAGACGAGGCCGAGGCCGAAGACGAAGCCCCCACCGAGGAACAGGAAGAACAGCAGAACCAGACCGGTGAGGACGACACCTCCACCGAAGAGGAAATGGGCGCCTCTGCCGAGCAGATGGAAGCGGGCGACACCGAAGACCTGGAAGGGGAGGAGGCCAATGTCTCCGTCGACCAGGACGCTGATCTGGATGCGGACGATACGCCGGACGAGGACGACGAAGGCACCAAGCCGCTGCGCCCCAATTTCCAGGCGGGCGACGACAAGGACCGTTTCAACTATCAGATTTTTACTCGCGCGCATGATGAGGTCGCCAATGCGCCAGACCTGTGCGACGCCGAAGAGCTGACGCGCCTGCGCGCCTATCTGGATCACCAGCTTCAGGGCCTGCAAGGCGCGGTTGCCAAGCTTGCCAACAAGCTGCAGCGCCGCCTGATGGCCCAGCAGAACCGCACCTGGAGCTTCGATCTGGAAGAGGGCGTGCTGGACACCGCCCGCCTCACCCGCGTCATCACAGACCCCACCTCGCCGCTCTCCTTCAAGCAGGAAGACGATACCAAGTTCCGGGATACGGTCGTCACGCTGCTTCTGGATAATTCCGGTTCCATGCGTGGGCGGCCCATCATGGTGGCTGCTCTGTGCGCGGATATTCTCGCCCGCACGCTGGAGCGCTGCGCGGTGAAAACCGAAATTCTCGGCTTCACCACCAAGGCGTGGAAAGGCGGCCTCTCCCGCGAAGACTGGATGAAGGCCGGCAAGCCGCAGGCGCCCGGCCGCCTGAATGACATCCGCCACATCATCTACAAGCAGGCCGACGCACCGTATCGCCGCGCGCGCCGCAATCTCGGCCTGATGATGCGCGAAGGTCTGCTCAAGGAGAATATCGACGGCGAAGCCCTCCTCTGGGCGCATGACCGCCTGCTCGGCCGGCCGGAGCAGCGCAAGATCCTGATGGTGATCTCCGATGGCGCCCCGGTCGACGATTCCACGCTGAACGTAAACGTCGGCAATTACCTCGAACGCCATCTGCGCCAGGTGATCGACGAGATCGAAAACCGCTCACCGGTCGAACTCATTGCCATCGGCATCGGCCATGATGTGACGCGCTATTACAAGCGCGCGGTGACCATCGTGGACGCCGAACAGCTCGGCGGCGCGATGACCGAGCAGCTCGCCTCCCTCTTCGACGAGAACGAGCCCAATCCCAAAGCCATGGCCATCCCTCCGCTCACGGACCGCACGGTGCGCGGCGCCGTCAGCGGTGCCTCCGCCGGCGCCCCCAGCTACGGCCGCAAGGTCGGCACGGGCAGGGACGTGAAGACCGGCACGCTGCAGGATGTGAAGAAGAAGAGTTAGCTGCCGGTATTGTTGCCCTGCTGACCTAGTTTCTGCGGGTTGAAATGGATGACCGGGGGAGCGACTCGCTTTAGTTGATAATTCTGATACTGAGGCGGCGATGAATAAGGTCCATCACGTTTTTATTAGCTCTACCTATTCTGATCTGATCGATGAGCGGAAGAAGGTAAGTGAAGCTATTGGAAAAGCTGGGTATGTTCCGGAAGGTATGGAGATATTTCCTGCGTCTAGCCAAAAATCATTCGACTTCATCAAGAGAATAATTGATCGCTGTGACTATTATATATTGGTGATCGGCGGGCGGTACGGAAGCTTGATTGACGGGATTAAAAGTTACACCCGAGCAGAGTTCGAATACGCTCAGAGCAAGAATATTCCGACGTTGGCTCTGCTCCGTCGCTCTGATAGCTTTTCCGCCTTGGATGAATTTCAGCGCGAGCAAGACCCAGAGTTATCTCGAAGGTTATCAGAGTTTCGAGAGTTCGTAGAAACGTCCAGTCTCGTTGACTATTGGAGCACCCCCGATGAAGCGGGAATGAAAGCGATCGCTGCTCTATCGCAAGAAGTTATTTCTCGTCCTGGAATTGGCTGGATTCGGGGAGACTCAGCTGCCAGTTCAGAGCTTCTGAAGGAGTTGAATGAACTCCGGAAAGAAAATGAAGAACTGCGACAAATAATTGATCAAGACGCAATTCGATCCTCTTTCCTCTCCGAATCTATCAATGTTGCAGGCCTTGAGGATACTTTTGAGTTTTCGGTGAAACTGTATCACTCACGGTTCACTGACAAGACAATTCCCACGGCTATGACGTGGAAGGAAATTCTGGCGGTTGTGGGACCCGAATATCGCACCGCCAGCAATTCATATGGTGTTCAGAGAGCTTTCGAGCGTTACTTCACTAAGTCACATGGCGACTACAAGCTCAGATACGATAAAGATCTGTTCGAGAGCATTTTAATGCAGTTCGAAGTTCTTGGGCTGATGGTGGCTCAAGTCTATTCCATAAAAACAGGTGGAAAGGCCTTGTTTCATGTCTTAACCCCGCTCGGGGTAAAAACGTTTCTGGACGCAAGAGTGATCAGAAAAGTATAGGATCAGTGTGGGTTGAGCGCAGCGTTACCCAACATCTGCCGCATACGGATTTGTCTGCCCTGCGGGGGGCTTCCGGCCTACGCAATCGGGGGATAAGGTCTGTCTTATCCAACTCCCCCGCGAATCAGGCTCGTCATCCCGGAATTTGCGAAGCAAATGTCCGGGACCCAAAAAGCCAAGCAGAACCAAGCCTTCCGCTGGGTCCCGGTCTTGGCCTGCGGCCAAACCGGGATGACGGATGGATAGATTTGCAAGCGGGCTTATCCGCCCGGCTTCCCCGCGCCCCCATGCTCAGCGCCATGGACATCACCGCGCTCCGCCCGGAACTCTGGACCCGCATTGCCGCCCTGCTCGGCGCGCTGCGGGCCCTGCTGCGTCAGGCGGTGCCCGAACACTTCGCCAGCATCGCCGCCGAGGCCCGCCTTCAGCTCATGACCGCCACCGCGCTGGTCCGCCGCTATATCCATGCGCTCGCCGGGGAAATTACCCTGCCTGAGCCGCGCTCCGTTGGCGCTTCTCGCAAGCCCTCCAACGAAACTCCAAGGAAAATCCAACGCCGCCGCGAGGCCCTCTTCTGCCTCATTGAGGAGGCACGCCCCGCCCGCCACGCCGCAAAATCAGACGGGGCCGACACCCCCTTCGTGCAATGGGCGCTGATGATGGAGGCCGCCCGGCGCCTTGCGCTGGTGCTGAACCATCCGGAAAAACACGCCCTGCGTCTCGCCCACATGCTCCGCAGGCGGAAAGGCCGTGTCCTGAAGGATCTGCCTGTTCCCAGCCACATCCTCCGCCGCCTCCCGCCCTGGATCGACGCGCTGCTCTGCCGCCTCGATGAGGCCGCGCGGCCAGAGGCCTGGGCCGGGATCACCGCCCAGGGCCCGCCCGTTCTCTGCGGGTGACACGGGCCTGCGCCTCCCCCGCTGATGCCGGGGGAGGATAAGGGCGCTGGCGTCAGTTCTTTCCGAACTTCCGGTCCCGGCCGGCCAGAAGGCGCAGGCGCAGGGCGTTCAGCTTGATGAAGCCGGCGGCGTCTTTCTGGTCATAGGCGCCGTGATCGTCCTCGAAGGTCACGATTTTCTCCGAGTACAGACTGTAGGGAGATGAGCGGCCGATCAGATAGGCGTTGCCCTTATAGAGCTTGATCGTCACTTCGCCGGTCACAAAGCGCTGCGAATGGTCGATGGCGGCCTGCAGCATCTCGCGCTCCGGGCTCCACCAGAAGCCGTTATAGATGAGCTCGGCATAGCGCGGCATCAGCTCGTCTTTCAGGTGCGCGGCGCCCCGGTCAAGCGTTGCCTGCTCAACGCCGCGATGCGCCACCAGCAGGATCGTGCCGCCCGGCGTCTCGTAAATGCCGCGCGATTTCATGCCGACGAAGCGGTTTTCCAGAAGGTCGAGCCGGCCAATGCCATGCTTCTTGCCGTATTCGTTGAGCCGGGTCAGCAGCGTTGCGGGCGAAAGCGCCTCGCCATTGATCGAAACAGCATCGCCCTTTTCAAAGCCGATGGTGATCACTTCGGCCTGGTCGGGCGCCTCTTCCGGGCTGATCGTCCGCATATGGACGAATTCGGGCGCCGGCTCGGCCGGGTTTTCCAGAACCTTGCCCTCGGAGGAGGAGTGGAGCAGGTTCGCATCGACCGAGAAAGGCGCGTCGCCGCGCTTGTCCTTGGCGATTTCGATGCCGTGTTCCTCGGCGAACTTCAGAAGGTCGGTCCGGCTCTTGAACGCCCAGTCGCGCCAGGGCGCGATCACCTTGATGTCGGGGTTCAGGCCATAATAGCCCAGCTCAAAGCGGACCTGATCATTGCCCTTGCCGGTGGCGCCATGGCAGACGGCGTCGGCGCCGACCATATCGGCAATCTCGATCTGGCGCTTGGCGATCAGCGGCCGGGCAATCGAGGTGCCGAGCAGATAGACGCCCTCATAAACGGCGTTCGCCCGGAACATCGGGAAGACGAAATCGCGGACGAACTCTTCGCGCACATCTTCGATGAAGATGTTCTCGGGCTTCACGCCTGCGGCCAGCGCCTTCTTGCGCGCCGGCTCCAGCTCCTCGCCCTGGCCGAGGTCGGCGGTGAAGGTGACAACCTCGCAGCCGAATTCAACCTGCAGCCATTTCAGGATGATCGAGGTGTCGAGGCCGCCGGAATAGGCAAGAACAACCTTTTTCGGGGCAGAAGCAGCTTTGGACATTGGATTTACGTCGTCTTTCTGGGGCGCAAACGGGAAACTGTTGCCTTAAAGTCCCGCACCCGCCCTGACAAGGCGGCGCCTTACAGGGAATTTTATGGTTTCCGCCGCATAGGTTGGTTATAGTAAACGCTGGATAGGGCGCTTGTTAACCTTTTGCGCTCAGGAGAATGGGCTGATGCTGCAGGAGCCGCTGAAACCGACCGAGGCTGCCGACGCGCCTTTCCGTGCCCGCCTGCGCGCGCGCGATGGCCGCCGGCCGCAATCGACGCTGGCGATCCTGGCGGGCTATGAGCCCAAGGATGGCGAAACGGCTGAACTGGCCGCCATCGCGCCGCGCCGCCCGCGCCCTGTCGCGGTGACCGCCCCAGTCGCGCAAACCCGGCCTGAACCGCGCCGTGTTCCGCCGGCTGGCCGGCCGGAAGCCTGGGCCCCGCCCGCGCGGCCTGAGCCCGCGCCTCCGCGCCAGGAAATCCGCCGCCCGCCGCTGGTCATCGTGCCGCCGGCCGAAGAGGCGGCAGAGCCCGCCACCGATACAGATAAAAAGGAAGAGCGCGCCACCCGCCTCGGCTGGCTGAGCGAATATTCGCAGCTCGCCTTTGCCGGTCTCGCCGTGCTTGGCCTGGCGGGCTTGTCGCTGCTGGCGATCGACCATTCGCTGAAGGGCAAGCCTGGCGCCGCGCCGGAAGAGGGCGATGACGCCGCCCGCCGGTCTGCGGCTGATACAGGCCCGGCCGTATTGCCTGCCTCCGTCTCTGCCGTTGCGGTGCAGGAAGCGGCCACCCCGCTTGGCGCAGAGCCCCAGCCCTGGTTCGACTATCGCGGCGTTGCCGATTATCTGAAAACACGTGTCGATGCGTTTGAAGCCGCCGAGCGCGACGCCGCCCGCCGCCAGCAGGAAGAAGCCCAGCGCCTTGCCTCTGCCGCGATTGCGGATGCCGAAGCCGGCCGCCTGGCGGCGGCGGCTCAGGCTGAGGCCGACGCGCTGGCCGCCCGGGACGCTGCCATCGATGCAGAACGCCAGCGCCTGGCGCGCGAAGAGGCCGAGCGGATCGCAAATGAGGAAGCCGCCCGTCTGGCCGCCCAGGCAGAGGCTGAAGCCGCCGCCAGGGCTGAGGCGGACCGTCTGGCAAAGCTGGAGGCTGAGCGGGCCGCTGCTGCGCTTGCCGAGCAGCGCCGCGTCGCTGAGCTGGAGGCCGAACGCGCCGCCGCTGCCGAGGCAAAGCGCCTTGCCGAAATCGAATCCCGCCGGGTGGCCGCTGAAGCGGAAGCCAAGCGCCTGGCCGAGCTGGAGGCGCAGCGCGCCGCCGCCCAGGCCGAACAACAGCGCCTTGCCGATCTGGCAGCAAGACGCGCGGCCGAAGAGGAAGCGCGCCGTCTGGCGGCGCTGGACGCCAAACGGGCAGCGGATGCTGCCGAGGCCCGCCGCCTGGCGGATCTGGAAGCCCAGCGTCTGGCAGATATCGAAGCCCAGAGACTCGCGGCGCGCAAAGCCGAAGAATCGGCCATCACGCTGGCTGCCGCAGTTGTTGCGCCGCCTGCGCCGGCCGTTGTCAAACCGGTGACGCCGCCCCGGGCGGCTTCGCTGAAACCCGATCGTGCCAGCATCCAGCCTTTGGCGACGCCGGAACCAGCCCCCGTCACCCGTCTGGCGCCTGCAATCCTTACAGCGCGCGCCCCGGAAGTCCGCCCGTTCATTGCCGGCCCTGCAGACGCGCGGCGCGGCGCAGACGTGTTCGTCGCCGAACGTGTGGCGCTGACAACCGGAGAGACGATCAGTGTCGACGCCATGTCCGGCCTTCAGACAGAATTTGTGCGCCTTGTCGCCGTCAGCCCGGATGGCGCCGCTCATCAGATGGCAGCGCCGGATGGGCGCCAGATCGAGATCACATTTGAGCGTACCCAGCTGGTGGAAGCTGGCGCCGCAAACCTGCGCACGATTGGTTACTCGGCCGATGACGCGGCGCCTGTAACGCGCGGTTATGCCGAACAGCCGGTGGTGAATGTCTCGGTCATGTGCCGGGATGTGGCGTATGCCATTCCGGGTCAGGAGCGCGGCCGCTTCTCTGCCTGCCGGGGCGCGGACGGGCATTGGATGCTGGCCCGCACAGCTGATCCCTCTGTTGGACAGGGCGTCTGACGGGGCGGTTGCCTGCCGGCGGAAAGCCTGCAAAAGCAGACATCATGCACAATGTCCCGGTCTATAAATTACTGACGGAAGAAGAGTGGCGTGCCGCCGAAGCGGCCGGCCATACCGTCAGCGCGATTGATATTGCCGATGGCTATGTGCATCTTTCCACGCGCGCGCAGCTGCCGGAAACGGCAGCGCGGCATTTTTCAGGGAAGGGACGTGTCAAGCTGCTGGAGTTTGAAAGCGCGGCGCTTGCGCCGCTGCGCTGGGAACCGAGCCGGGGCGGTGATCTCTTTCCGCATCTCTATGCGCCCCTTGAAATCGCGCGCGCGCAGGCGGCCTGGTGGCTTGAGCCTGGCCCAGACGGCGCGCTGCTTCTGCCGGAGGACATCTGAATGATTGCATCAGCCGGCGCCCGCCTAGCGCGTATGTTGCCGCCGGAAACGGCGCACATGCTGACCCTCCGGATGCTGACATATGGCGCAGGCGTTCCGCTGCATGCGCCCCAGCTGCCGGTCTCCACGCGGGTGGAGTTGCCGAAGTCGGGCCTGCGGCTCTGCTCGCCGGTCGGGCTGGCGGCAGGCTTTGACAAGAATTGCGAAGTTCCAGAGGCGATGGCGAAGTTTGGCTTCGGCTTTGTCGAATGCGGGACGGTCACCCCAAAGCCCCAACCGGGAAATCCGAAGCCGCGGCTTTTCCGCCTCAGTGAAGACCGCGCCGTGATCAACCGGATGGGGTTCAACAATTTCGGTCTCGATTATTTCGTCCGTAGACTGCAGAAATATTCCCATGCCGTGCCGATTGGCGCCAATGTCGGCGCCAACAAGGACAGTGAAGACCGGATTGGCGACTATGTGACCGGCATCGAGGCGGTTGCGCCGCATGCCGACTATATCACCATCAACATCTCCTCACCCAACACGCCGGGATTGCGCGGCCTGCAGGACCGGGCTTCTCTGACCCAGCTATTGACGCGATGTGGCGCGGCGGACCGGAAGGAACTGCCGGTTTTCCTGAAGGTGGCGCCGGATCTGGACGCAGAAGCAATCGCAGATATCTGCAGCGTGCTGCACGCTGAAGGGGGCTGGCTATCCGGCCTCATCATCTCCAACACTACCCTGGCGCGGCCGCCGAGCTTGCGCAGTGAAGACAAGTCCGAAGCGGGCGGCCTTTCCGGCGCGCCCCTGTTTCAGCCGTCTACGGACGTGCTCCGGCAGTTTGCCCGCGCGCTTGAAGGCAGGTTCGACCTGATCGGCGCGGGCGGTATTGCCACGGGCCGCGATGCCTATGCCAAGATCCGCGCCGGCGCTTCGGCGGTGCAGCTCTATTCCCTGATGGTATATGATGGCCCCGGCATTGCGGCCCGCGTCGCGCGGGAGCTTTCCCATTGCCTGGCCGAGGATGGGTTCTCCGCCATTGCCGATGCTGTCGGCAAAGACCTCTAACCGATAGAGTCGATCCGGACAGCCACGCAGCCATCCATCGCGGTGAAGGCGATGTAGGTATACTTCACCTTCCGGCTGCTGACGAATTCCTGCCAGGCCTTGTATTCGTGGTGTCGCCAGCTCGGATAGTTGAAATATTCGTCAAACATCACGATGGAGCCAGGCTTCAGCCGGTCTCCGGCCGTGTCCAGAATGTATTTGGTGCCGCCGTAAAGATCGCAATCGATATGCAGCAGGCTGATGGGTTCCGAATTAGAGGACAAGAAGCCGGGCAGGGTGGCATCAAACCAGCCGACATGCAGCTTCACATTCGCCGGCACCTGCGGCAGCCGCTGCTTCTGGGTGAACGCGCCGCGGCGTTCCAGATGGCCGGACCAGTCTTCCGGCAGGCCTTCGAAACTGTCGAAGCCATGGACCACTTTCTGGGTTCGGCCTGCGATCTGACGGATGGAATTGCCGCCCGCGACACCGAACTCCATCATCAGGCCCTCGGCCGGTGACTTGTCAACGAGGAAGCCGATATAGGCAGTATGGCTCTCGAAGATCATCGCTTCGGGCATGTTGGCCTGGACGTAGTCTGCCGCTTCGTTCAGCGCGCGAAGCTGGAGCTGGTAAAGCAGGTTTCGCCCGTAATTCTTGTAGATGACACGCCGGAGCAAACGCTGAACGAAGGAACGTTTTGGTTTTGCAGGCGAAAGGGTGGCCATACGGCGCTCCGTGTTGATGGGGAGCGTTCTGTGTAGCGGCGGACGGGCAGCGCAGCAATCTGGGGACGTGCAAAAGCTTTCCGGTGCTCAATTGCCGGTCAAAATGCGCCGCCGCTCGCCGGCCGGGTTGGCGGGAGCGGCGGCGCCATGAGTGTACGGATCAGTTCAGGACAACCACCTGCCGCGCGACCGAACCCTTGTTGTCCAGAAGGTTCTGCATCGCCCCGGTGATGCCCTCAAGGCCGATGCGGTCGGAGATCAGATCATCGAGGTGGAGCTTGCCCTGCTTGTAGAGGTCGATGAGGCGCGGGAAATCCACCCGGAAACGGTTGGACCCCATCACGGCGCCCTGAATGCGTTTCTCGGTGACGAGAAGCTCGATGCCGGGGATCTCGATGTTCACGCCGGGCTGGATCATGCCGATGACGGTGGCGACGCCCCGCGGGCGGAGCATGTGGTAGGCCATCTCGGCGGTCTGCTTGGCGCCGACGCATTCGAAGGAATAGTGGACGCCGCCCTTGGTCAGCTCCTTCACCGCCTCAATGGCATTGACCTTGGACGGATTGACGACATCCGTTGCTCCGAAGCGGGTGGCGAGCTGGAGTTTCTGGTCCGACAGGTCCACCGCGATGATGCGGCTGGCCCCGGCGATGGCGGCGCCGTTGATGGCGGCGAGGCCAACCCCGCCGCAACCGATCACGGCGACCGTGGAGCCGGGCTCCACCTGGGCCGAATGGAAGACCGAGCCCACCCCGGTGATGACGCCGCAGCCGATCAGGCAGGCGCGGTCCATCGGCATGTCCTTGTCGATGGCGCACAGGGTGTTCTCATGCACCAGGATCTGTTCGGCAAAGGAGGAGAGGTTCAGGAACTGGCCGACCTTTTCCTTGCCGATGGAGAGGCGCGGATGTTCGGTGACGCTGCGCTGGAACAGCTCACGGTTCACCGTGTGGCAGACGGACATATGGCCGGTGAGGCAATACTCGCAGGTGCCGCAGAAGGGTGAGAGGATCGAGATCACATGGTCGCCCGGTTTGACGGCTGTGACCATCGAGCCGACCTGCTCGACCACGCCGGCGCTTTCATGGCCGAGGATCACGGGCAGCTCAGCCGGGAAGGCGCCGTCCCAGAAGTGAACGTCGGAGTGGCAAACGCCGATGGCCTTCAGGCGGACCAGCACTTCGCGCGGTCCCGGCTTGGAGATCGTCACGTCTTCAATCGACAACGGCGCTTTCGGCGCCCGCATCACGGCGGCTTTCATGGTCTGGTTTCCTCCCGGTCTTCTTGTTTGCGCCAAGTGTCGCGCAAGGCAGGCGTTTTGGCCAGAGTGACGCGAGGGGAGGGGATCAACCGGAAAGGCTTGCGGCCAGCGCGGTTACAGCGATGCGGGTGGCGTCATCGGCGGGGAAGAGCAGCTCCAGCCGCAGGTCGCGAATGGTAACGTCTTCGCTGGTGCCGAAATGGGCAATGGTGGAGAGGAAGCGCAGCGCGCCGGAGGGCGAAGCGAGGGTAAGCGGGACGATAGGGCTGCGCCGGGGCAGGCTATGAGACAGGGGATGGCGGAGCGCCGCTGCCTGAAGGCGCGCGGCGAGCCCGGCGAGCACCGGGTCATCTGCCGCTTCGAGCGCTTCAAGCTGAATGCGGCTTTGCATCTCGGCGATCATTTCGGCCAGGTTGACGATCACGCCGCTGGCGGCAGCGTCACTGGTGAGCAGGTGGATGAGATTGGTTTCATCCGCGCTTCCCCCGGCTCGAAGCCCGGCCAGCAGCGCGGTGGCCACCGGGCTTGCCTCCAGCACATTCCAGTGCCGGTCGCAGAGCAGCGAGGGCCAGGGCGCGTGCCGGGCCATCATTTCGGAGAGGATCTGCCGGAACGGGCCAAGCGCTTCGGAGGTGAGCGGGGAGGCGGGATAGATGGCGGCATAGCCGGCGGCCTGAAGCAGGGCGTTCTGCGCGCTCAGCGGCAGGAGCAGGCCTTCGGCCAGCTGCAGCACCATCTCCCGGCTGGGATTGGCGCGGCCGGTTTCCAGGAAGGAAAGGTGCCGGGCAGAGATGTCACATGCCAGCGCAAGGTCGAGCTGGCTGAGCCGCCGAGCGGCGCGGAAGCGGCGCAGCTGGCCGGCAAAGCTTGCAGCATCGGGCAGGGGTGTTGGGGCGCGGTCCGGCATCAGCCTGTGATGCCACTGCCCGGAAACGGCGTCCATGACCTGCGAGGTAATTGCGGCGGCTACGCTCGCCGTCGCAATCTGGCGCCATCAAAAATGTCGTCAGGGAGCAGACAATGAACGGAGCATGGAAAAGCTGGATGGTAGCCTGGTGCGGCGGGGTGATCCTCTTTGGCGCGGTGCTGGCCGGCGGCGGCTTGCCCGCAACCGATGGCGCCGTGACCTTTCTCTACAACCTTCTGGGCGGGCTAGCCCCCGGCGCGCTGAACCTTGACGCGCCCGGCATGCGCTTTTCCGTCGCCCTGATGGGGGCGGTCACCCTCGGCTGGGGGCTGACGATCCTGCTGCTGCTGCCCGCGATCCACGCAGCGGGCGCGCCGGCCTGGCGCGGCCTGACCCTCGCGCTGGCCGTCTGGTATGTGATCGACGGCGCCTTGTCAGTGGCAACCGGTTTTGCGCTCAACATCGTGCCGAATACGGCGCTGGCCGTCGCCTATCTGGTGCCCGTCCTGGCCAGCGGCGCTCTGCGCCCCGCTGGCCGTTGAGGGGCGGGGCTTATTCGTCTGCCGGCGCCGGGATCAGGCCGATGGCGCGGCCCATGATGTGGAAGAGTTCGTTCTGCTCGATCACGCCCGAGACAAGATTTGCGCCGGGGCCGGAGGCAAAGGCGGCAACGTCTTCCCCGCCATGGGTTTCCGAATAGAGGGGCACGAGGGATTGCTGGCGGAAGTCAGCGGCCATCGTGTCGACATTGGTGAGGTCATAGCGCTTGCAGTCATAGACCGGCTTGCCCTCGGCATCGGTGCCGGTTTCGCGGCAGGCGCCGGGGCCGTTGGCGTAGGAGAGGGTGGTGTAGGGCATCCCGTCTGCGCCGAGCGATCCGCCTTCGGCCGATGTGCCTGCGGTGACGAGCCCGAGGATCGGATTGCCGCGCTGGGGATAACCGTTGATCGTCAGGGTGTGGGAATGGTCGGCGGTGACGATGATCAGCGTGTCTTCGCGGCTGGTCATTTCCAGCGCGGCGGCGATGGCCGCATCAAAGGCGAGGGTATCTTCCAGCGCGCGGATGGCGTTGCCCGCATGGTGGGCATGGTCGATGCGGCCGCCTTCCACCATCATCACGAAACCGTCCGGGTTCTGAGAAAGGCGGGTGATGGCGGCGCGGGTCATTTCTTCCAGCGAAGGCTCGCCGGCCTTGTCCTGCTCGCGGTCGAGTTCGTATTGCATGTGGGAGGGCTCGAACAGGCCAAGCACTTTCACATCGGAGGTGAAGTCCGCCGCGTCAAAGCCGGCGCGGTCAACCATTGTCACGCGCGCGCCGCCTTTGGCGGCCCATTCTTCCATAAGATTGCGGCCATCGGCGCGGTCGCCGGTCTGGTCGGCATATTCCGGGTCCGGCGTTTCCTTCGGCAGGAATTTCGAGCGGCCGCCGCCGAGGATCACGTCAAAGTCGCTGGCGGCGCCTTCGATAAGTTGGCGGGCAATGTCCTTGCAGGTGTCAGAAGAGGCCCCGCGCATGTCGCTGTCGGCTTCCCAGTTGCGGTGGGGCACCTTGGCATAGGTAGAGCCCGGCGTGGCATGGGTGATGCGGGCGGTAGAGATAACGCCGGTGGCCAGGCCAGAGCGCTGGGCGATCTCGAACAGCGTATCGGCTTCCGTGCCCGGCACGCTGGCGCAATTGCCGAAATTGGCGGCGCTGGAAACGCCCAGGAAACCGGATTTGGTTTTCAGGCCGGAGCTCATCGCGGTGGCGGTCGCTGCCGAGTCCGACACCTGATAGTCGTGGCTGTAGGTCTTCGAGAGCGCCGACCAGGGCAGGGTCTCCATCGCGAGGTGGAAGCTTTCCCCATCCACGCCGGCAGACTGGCCGGCATAGATGCGCGCAGCCGTGATGGTGGAGATGCCCATGCCATCGCCAATGAAAAGGATCACATTCCTGGCCGGTTTGAGGCCGCGTTCGGCGATGCGGGTGTCGACGGTAGTGGCGGCGGATTTGTAGTAGCCGTCATCGGCCTGGATGGGCAGGATCGGCTTGTTTCCGGAAGAGGCGCGGGTGGAGGGCGCGGTGCTGGTGGCGACCGCAGCGGCGCAGGCGGCAGCCAGAGCAAGCGTGGAGACAAGGGCAACAACGGCGAGGCGCATGAGCGGCTCCTTCAGGCGATGATCACATTCCCCGCGCTTAGCCCAATCATGTGACAGTTGCGAGATGTTATGCCGGGCGCGGCGTTCTTTCGCGCTGCGCCAGCCAGACAGCGACCAGGATCGTGGCAGCGCCTGCCGCCTGCAGAGCGGTCAGCGGCTCATCAAACAGCTTCCATGCGATCGCTGCGGCGACCACGGGCTGGGCCAGAACGAGGATGCCGGCGACGGCCGTGTTGGTCCAGCCGAGCCCGGACACGATCAGGCCCTGACCCATGACATGCGCGACGAGGGCGAGGACCAGCGGCACGATGAAGCCATTTGCGGTCACCGGCAGAATGCGTTCGCCCGCCAGGTTCACGATGATGAAAGCAACCACCGATTCCACGACGCTGAGCCAGAAGATGGCTTCGATGCCGCTGAGATTGCGGCGGCCAAGCTTGGAGAACATCATGTAGCCTGCGACGAAACAGGCTGCGCCGAGCGCAAAGAGATCGCCCTTGAGGCCGCCGGTGTGCAGCGCCTTGCCGCCAAGGGACAGGGCGGCGGCTCCGGCGATGGCAAGGCTGGCAGCAAAGAACCAGTGCATGCCCGGGCGCTCCTTCAGGAACAGCCAGGCGACCACGCCGACGCCGATATTGCCCAGATTGACGATGAAGGTGGCGTTGGAAACGCTCGTCATCGTCAGGGCCCAGTGCCACAGGGCAATGTCGATGGCGAAGAAGGTGCCCGCCAGGATGATGAACTTGTTGGGTGGCCGGGGCAGGCGGCGGTGGATCAGCAGCACCAGGCCGAACAGGATGGGCGTGGCAAAGATATAGCGCCACATGGCGATGGCCTGAGGGCCAAGTTCGTTGCCGAACTCCTGAATCCCGATGCGCAGGCCGATGGGCGCAAAGCCGATGGCAACGCCTCCGCCAAGCACCATAAGCGGGCCAAGCCAGCTGCGCGCGGGGGGCAGGGAACCGGAAGGGGGCGCGGCGGCCAGGGGAGTTTGTGTCATGCGGGCGCTGTCATGGCCCGAATATCTTCCGGCGTCATCCCCTCGGCGCGGTACTCGGCCAGACTTTTATCAGCATTGCGCTTGGAAAGCTTCTTTCCGTCTGCGCCCAGAAGCAGCGGGTGGAAGCGGTAGACCGGCTGGGGCCAGCCCATCAGCGCCTGCAACATGGCGTGAATGGCGGTTACCGCGCGCAGATCTTCCCCCCGGACAACATGGCTGATGCTCTGCAAGGCGTCATCATGGCAGCAGGCGAGGTGGTAGCTGGCGGGAGTATCCTTGCGGGCGAGCACGACATCTCCGAAACGCGACGGGTCGGCAGGCACGCGCCTCACGCCTCCGGCGGTCTGTTCCTGGTAAGAGAGCGTCTCCCAGCGCGCGCCGAGGGCAGACCGCGCCGCTTCCAGAGACAGGCGCCAGGCGAAGGCCGCATTATGGGAGAGGCGTTCGGCTTCATCAAACGGCGACAGCGGGCGGCTGACAAAGCCGGCCTCGTCCGGGTCTGCCCCGGCGGGCAGGCTGGCGGCAATTTCGCGCCGGGTGCGGAAGCAGCGATAGATAAGGCCGCGGGCCTGAAGTGTGTCCAGAGCGGCACGGTAGTCGGAAAAATGATCCGATTGCCGCCGCACCGGCCCCTCCCAGGAAAGACCCAGCCAGGAGAGATCTTCCAGGATGCCAGCTTCATATTCGGGCCGGCAGCGGGTCTGGTCGATATCCTCAATTCTCAGGTAAACCCTGCCGCCTGCCTCGGCTGCAGCAGCCCAGACATTGAAAGCCGACATGGCATGCCCAAGATGAAGGCGGCCAGTGGGCGAGGGGGCAAATCGCGTGATATAGTCGGGCATCGGCGGCTTGTAGCGGTGTTTCCCTGTTGCAAGAAACTGGCAGGAAACGTATCGCCTTGAACCAGATGAGGTAAACTCTGATGTCGATCTCAGCGTGGGCGAAATCTGCAGAAACCTGGCTCATGACGCATGTGCCGGGCGCCGACTGGTTAATGCTGTTTGGCGCGGCCATGGCTGTTGTGACTGCCTTGCTGGTGCTGGCCTGGGTATTGCGGCTGGCAAACCGCGCCATCAATACGCTCTCGAATGAAGGCAAGGCCCGCGCCGCCCGCCTCAGCAAGACGCCGGGTTTCCGCATCCTGATCGCCCCGCCCGTCAAGGACCGCCCTGCCGGCAAATGGTTGCAGGCGGCCCTGTCGCAATATCTGCCCACTTTCAGTTTTGGGGCGCCGTTCAGCCTGGTGGCGATGGGCCCGATCAAGGGCGGCCTTGAAAGCCGGTCGGTTGCCCGCGCCCGCAAACGCATGGCCACCGCGGACGCTGACATGTTCCTCTGGGCCAGCCGCGCCGGGAATGGCGAGCGGGGGCTGGAACTGCATGGCCTCAGCCGTGGCGGCGGTCTCTCTCCGGCAGAAGCGCGCCTCTTTACCATTGCCCTGCCGGGCGCCCGCAAGGTTCGCGACGATGATCTCGCCCGCGCGGCCGCCTATCTGATTGCCAAGCAATTGCAACCTGCGCTGAGTGATCCGCAGGCCTTCCGGGCCGAGAAGATCCGCCAGCTTGCGAATGACCTGGACAGCCTTCTGGCCGGCGAGCCGCCGATTTCAGCCACGCTGCGGGCCGAGATCGAGGCAGATTTCTGCGCCTCCGGCGTGCGCGTGGCCGAGGAGCTGGGCGATGTGACGGCCCTCGACAAGGTGATCGTCATGCGCCGCAAGCATCTGGAAGCGGCCAGCGAGACGGCTGATACCGGCCGGGTGATCCAGGCGCGGCTGGAGCTGGGCCGCGCCCTGATCGTGCGGGCCGAGAAGCAGTTCGACCAGAACATCGTGCGCGAAGCGATCGCCCAGCTGTCTCAGGCGGTTGAGGGCCTGCGGGCAGATCCGATGATCCTGCGCGCCCAGTCAGCGTCTGACGCCCTGTTCAAGGCCCAGTCGATGATCGAGTCGCGCAAGCGTTTCTCGCTGAACTTCGGTTCCTGATCTGAAGCTTCAAAGGCGCAGGATCAGGCCCTCTGGGGCAGGGGACAGCTGACGCCGGTGCCGCCAATGCCGCAATAACCGTTGGGGTTCTTCGCCAGATATTGCTGGTGATAGTCCTCGGCCAGATAGACCGTATCGAGCGGTTTGACCTCGCTGGTGACCTTTTCCCGGTGGCCGGCGGCGGCGAGCGCCTTTTCGTAGTCGGCGATCATCTCCCTGGCGGTTGCCTCCTGCTCGGGGCACAGAACGTAGATGGCCGAGCGGTATTGCGTGCCGATGTCATTGCCCTGGCGCATGCCCTGGGTGGGGTCGTGGCTTTCCAGGAAGAGTTTGACGAGGGCGGCAAAGCTGACCTCCTTGGGGTCGAACTGCACTTCCACGATCTCGGTATGCCCGGTGCGGCCGGAGCAGACTTCTTCATAGGTGGGGTTGGGCGTGATGCCGCCCGCATAGCCCACGCGGGTCAGCCAGACGCCGGGGGTTTTCCAGAAGATGCGCTCGGCGCCCCAGAAGCAGCCCAGCCCGAAGATGGCCGTTTCAAAGCCTTCGGGCGGCGCAGCCGTCAGCGGGCGGCCGAACACGAAATGCGTCTCTGCCGTGGGAATGGCGGCCGCGCGGCCCTTCAGGGCAGTTTCGGCGGTCGGCAGGTCGAGGTTTTTCTTCATGAAGAACATGGGCCGGGTTCCTTCTCTGGCCCCGGATATGGGGATTGATGCGTTTTCTGGCAATCACACGCTTGCGGGGCGGCGGGTCATCCGTTATCTGGCTCGCTTCCAGCTTACGGGCCGGAATGGAGAGGTGGCCGAGTGGTCGAAGGCGCACGCCTGGAAAGTGTGTAGACGGCAACGTCTCCAGGGTTCGAATCCCTGTCTCTCCGCCAGCCATTTGNNTGTCCGGCCCGGACACATAGGTAACAGACTGTTCCGGAGAGATAGGTTACACTTTCGCCCCGAACGGGTTGTCTACAGTCTGTAGTGTCCTTGCCTCGAGATCAACATATCCGAGGTCATATTGCATGAA